>Ga0082335_1003150_pt1 | contig 28058 bp, 19 predicted proteins | sample Subgrocontami58m_FD_72375 | JGI IMG/M metagenome (GOLD analysis project Ga0082335, IMG submission 72375) | Subsurface groundwater microbial communities from S. Glens Falls, New York, USA - GMW37 contaminated, 5.8 m (SPADES assembly) (version 2) ...
GCAAGCCATCACGGAAGCGCTAAACAAAACGGTTATGATAACTATAGTCATTATTTTAACAGACACAGGTGACCTCCTTAAGATAAAAAAGGTGCAATGACTGCTATTCCTTCCACAGCTTTACTAGAAGTTGCTCCCGGAAGAGCCGGGCGTTTTCCTTTTCGTCCTCTTCGGTGAGCGCGATAAGCCGATAGGGTTTGATTTGAGCCGCCGCAGGCCTGAAATCAGTCACATCTTTTCTTGGCGATGACAGAGCTAGTGCTTTGATGAACACGGTTTGTCCTTCTTGTGAAAGCAGCCAGTTGAGAAATACCTTGGCTGCATTGGGATGAGGTCCGTTTTTTATCACTGCAATAGCGTTGCCCGAGGCTATCGTCCCTTCTTGCATGGCGATGGCTTTCACCGGAGCTCCTTCGTTCATCATAGGAGCATAGGAGATTATGGCGTTGCCCAGCTCCAGGGCACGTTCGCCCCTGGCTACTTCGGCCGCAGAGGTCTGGGCGTTAACCGCCAGCTTCAGGTCATTCCGTCCTATAGCCCGCACTGTCGCCTCATCTATATATTTGAGGCGCAATAATGTACCCAGCAGGATGTAGGTGCCGCTGGAGAAGGTAGGGTCCATGGCTATCAACTTGCCTTTCCACTTCGGTCCACCCAGCTCAGCAATGGTTTTCGGCTCCTCCGTTGCAGGAACAAGCTTCGTGTTTACAAACACGGTGTGGGTCAGAAGACTGTGCACTAATATGTGTCCGTCTTTATCTGCCACGAATGGGTCCACCTGCCACGCATTTTTATCCTGGATTTCCGGGAGATCTCTTGCACTTAGTGTACTTCCCAACTCTTTGATATACATTAGCTGGGTAGGATTAGCATCCATCAGGTCGGCTGTCATACTCTTTGTGAGTTGTTCTGTTTTAATTCTTTCTGCCATTTGCGACCCACGGCCTGTAATTATATCCAGCGAAATGCCATATTTCTTACTGAAGGCTTGTGACACCGCCAGCCCTACGTCGCCAGTCATACTGTAGCTATAGATTGTTACCTTTCCTTCCTGTCTTATAGAATTAACAACCATTTGCCAGGCTAAATCAGCGGCAGTCGGCTGAGAAGACGAACTTGTAGCGATAGGCTGCTCCGAAGGCATTAGTGGTGTCGGGGCAGTTGGAGTTCCCGGGGATGCGGCAGGGGCGCAAGCCATCACGGAAGCGCTAAACAAAACGGTTATGATAACTATAGTCATTATTTTAACAGACACAGGTGACCTCCTTAAGATAAAAAAGGTGCAATGACTGCTATTCCTTCCACAGCTTCACCAGGAAACGTTCCCTGAATAAACGCGTGCTTTCTGCTATATCTTCTTCCGTGGGAGTTACTAATTTGATGGGGTTGGTACGCGCCGGAGGCAGTCTAAAATCTTGAACGTCCTTTCGAGCCGAAGTGCCGCCCAGCACCTTTAAATAGACCATCTGGCCTTCCTGGGAGAGTAGCCAGTTATTAAACAGTTTGGCCGCATTGGGGTGGGGGCTGCCTTTTATCGCTGCATTCGACAGGTCGGAGGTAACTGTCCCCTCTTCCAGAGGGATAGCTCTTACAGGCGCGCCCTCCACCATAAATGGTGTGTATGTGCTGACGCTCATGGCAGGTTGGATGGCGTATGTTCCTTTAGCTACATCCGCAGCCGCTGATGGCGCGTTAATAGCAAAATTATCAACATTTTTGCCTAAGGCCCGCAATGTTTCCAGGTCAATAAAGTTCCGCCGTAACAGCCGTATGAAAACCTCATAGACGGCGCTGGAGAACACCGGGTCATGCATGATTATCTTGCCTTTCCATTTGGGCTGGGCCAGTTCCTTCAAGGACTTAGGCTCCTCGCCAGCCTTTATTAACCGGGTATTGATCCAGGCGTCATAATAAGAAAGGTTATTCATCAGTATATGGCCCTGACTATCTACCGTCGGATTTACCTGCCAGGCATCTTTTTCCTGCAGGACCGGTATTTCATTGGAGCTTAGGGTTAAACCGGCATCCTTTAAGTTTGAAATCTGAAGGGAATTAGCATCCATTATGTCGGCTACAACGCTCCCAATGCGCTGCTCTGTCCTTATCCTTTCCGCTATCTCCGACCCGCGGCCGGTGATGATGTCTACCGGTATACCATATTTATTTTTAAAACCCTGTGAAACTGCTACTCCCACATCGCTGGTAAAATTGTAGCTATAGATAGTGAGCTTTCCCTCTTTAAGGGCGGCATCAACCACCTTTTGCCATGTTGCGTCTACGGCCACAAGCTGTGGCTGCGACGATACCGGTTGCTTTGGCTCCTCCACCTTTGTCTGAGGGCTTATTGGTTGAGCGCTCGGAGCCGTTGATGGAGCACAGGCCAAAAAAGCGAGACTTAATATTAAAATCACTAATAAGACGCTAATTTTAGTAAACAACAGCCACCTCCCTTAAACAAACACCTTAACAACCGTTCCCTCAGTGAGTAACAATTTTACTTTCTTCCTGAACTTCCACTCCAAAGACTTCGCGCGCCCGTTGACCTGTAATATACCCGTTTTCCACGTCCTCTATAACCTTTCCCTTTGGCCTCTCAGCAGGTTTCCCCACTCCGCCGCCGCCGCCGCACTCAACCCACAAAATGTCTCCCTTTTTCAGCTTGAAGTCAGCCAGACGTGGAGGTAATATTTTTTGTTGTGCCGTTCCCGGGTTCAAAACAGCGCAGCCAGGTTTTCCCGGTAAACCCCCGTTCACCCCCCATGCAGGAAACACGAACTGGTTGGCGCGAAGCCCCAGCCGGGCCTGCTCATCCAGGATAAGATATTCTTTGACCCAACCTGGCCCCCCACAGAATTTACCGGGTCCTGCCGAATCGGGAACAAGTCCGTAACGGAGCATACGGCAGGCAAATTCCGATTCCACAATCTCCAGAGGCACTGATTTAACATGGCCGGGTGTGCCGCGTATATGGTGGCCGGCGCAGCCATCGTCTCCATCCACAGCGCCGCAACTGGCTCCGCCCAGTTCATACTGAATATAGGGCTTGCCGGTCATAAGGCTTTTCCCGCCCATTGTCACGTTTGCCCCGCGGCCGCTACAGGCTATGGCTTTCTGTCCGGCTATTTTACCCATTATACTAATGGCCATTTCCAGCACAGTTGTCAAAGGAACTGTGTAGCAACTGACGGCCGTTGGAGGCAATGGCGATACCACAGAGCCAGGCCGGAACCTCCCTAACACTGCACGCGCCAGTCCCTCATTGTTGGGTATGGTGGGGTCTATCATGGCTATCACTGCAAAATAGGCCGCCGATATGGTCGCTGCCTGCTTCACATTGACAGGGCTACGGGTTTGGTCATCGCAGCCTGTGAAGTCGAAAAGAAGGGTTTCTCCCTTTTTAGTCACAGCTAAATGTAGCCTTACGGGTTCATAGAGCAGTATCCCATCGGGGTCGAGGAAGGCTTCCATGGAAGCAGTTCCATCGCGCCATTGTCCTATCCCGTGTTTGACCCGTCTCTCTGTCCTGTCCATTGTCTCCTGGAAAGACCACAGGATGGTGTCCTGTCCGTATTTGTCCATAAGCTTACCTATCCGATCCTCACCGATACGACACACACCTATCTGGCCGCTAATGTCGCCTATTAGAACTTCCGGAGTCCGGCTATTAGCCTTGAGTATCGTCTCTATCTCCTGCGAGATACGGCTATGGCTGACATACTTAAGCGGAGGGAGTAATAACCCCTCCTGGTATATCTCTGTAGCCTGCCCGGAGGCGCTTCCGGGGACCATCCCTCCCACATCAGTTTTATGGGCCATACTGGCGCAGAAGGCGACATGTTCTCCATGATAGAAGATAGGCACAATGACACCCATATCCGATACATGAGTGCTGCCGCCGTAGTAGGGATGGTTCAGTATAAAGACATCGCCATGATCCATTCCGGAAACCGGATACCTTTCAAACAGGGCGTCCATCATGACGCGGAAGATGCCCATGTGCATATATAAGGAGCGGAACTGGGCTACCAGGTTACCCTCTCTATCCAGTATGGCGCATGATGCATCCTGAGATTCCCGGATAGCGGTAGAATAGCCGGTGCGGAAAAGCAGCAACTGCATTTCCCTGACTATCCCTGTCAGTCCGGTACTTATTACCTGAAAAGTTATGGGGTCTATCCCTCGCATAGAGCTACCCTTCCAAGATGGATATGATAATGTTGCGATATGAATCTATCACGGCATTTTGGCCCGGATAGATAACAGTCGTGGAATCCATTTGTTCAACAATAGCCGGCCCCTTGAGGACATGGCCGGGGTGGAGTTTTTCTCTATCGTATATAGGGCAGCGCAAACTACCTGCATCCCGTCCAAAATAGACCTGCCTTTCCGCTTTTAAAGCGCTTTCAACGCCGGTAGTTGCCGGAGGATATCTTCTGAGGTTTGGCTTTGGCACTGCCACCGACGATACTAACCGATAACTGACCACTTCCACAGGTTGGGTCTCAGCTTTATGGCCAAACAGGCGTTCATGCTGGGTATCAAACCTGGAGCGCATAACATCCAGGGTTGATTTATCAAAGTGGCCCGATGGAGCGGGAACAGTGATTTCGTAGCCCTGCCCGGAATATCTCATATCCATGAAATAGGAAATCTGTATTTCCTTCTTCGTGAACCCCTCGGCAACTAGCTCTACGGTGGCTTTTTCAGCCAGTTCGCTAAATTGTCTGTTGACAATTTCCGGTTCGAGGGAGGCCAGTGGGTCCAGATGTGAGCGCACGTAGTCATGGCGGACATCTGCAAGTAATAGCCCCAGGGCTGACGTGACGCCAGGAGCTAATGGAACCATTACTTTTGGAATGTTAAGGGCTGCTGCCAGTCTGGCCCCTGGAACAGGCCCGGCGCCGCCAAAAGCAAAAAGGACAAAATCCCGCGGATCGTATCCCTTCTCCGCTGACACGGCTCTTACGCCCTGCTCCATATCGGCGTTAACAACCCTTATGATGCCATCGGCGGCTTCAAGCAGGCTAAGGCCAAGGGGTTTGGCGATTTTCTCCACAATCGCCACCTCTGCCTTCTGCTTATCCAATTTCATCTTTCCGGCCAAGAAGAAATCCGGGCTAAGGAATCCCAGGACCAGGTTAGCATCGGTTACGGTAGGCGAAGTGCCGCCCTTACCATAGCAAACGGGACCAGGGTCGGCGCCGGCACTTTCGGGACCGAGCACCAGGTTACCCACGCTATCTACCCTGGCAATTGTTCCGCCACCGGCGCTTATCGTATTTACGTCCAGCATGGGAATAGCTATATCCCATTTCCCGACGCTGGCTTTGATAGTCTGTAACACTTCGCCATCTTTAACCAGACCTATATCGCAACTGGTCCCGCCCATGTCCAGGCCAATTACATTAGGGAACCCGGCTAATTCGGCCAGTTTCCCGACAGCCATGATACCGGCGGCAGGTCCCGAAAGTACCAGCGGCACGGCTCTGGCCGCGCTGGCCTCAAAGGTTCGTACACCGCCGTTGCACTGCATTACATACAATTGTTTTGTTTTTATACCCTGTTCCCGAAGGCGGTGTTGGAGTTTAAGGAGAAAGTTGTTCAGAACCGGGCCTATTTTGGCATTAACTATAGTGGTGGAGAGCCGTGTGTGTTCTCTGATTTGAGGCAATACCTCCGAAGACAAGGAAATAAAACAGCCCGGATGATTTTCACGAATAAGCTCCGCTACTTCTCTCTCATGCTCCGGATTCATAAAAGAGAAAAGGAAGCATACCACCAGGGACTCTATCCCCTTTTCTTTTAAGCGGAGAATAGCCTGCGTAGCCTGGGCCTTATCCAGTGGCTCTATAACATTCCCCCTAAAATCTACCCGTTCCTTAACTCCCAGGCACAAGCGGGGAGGCACTAAGTATTTGGGAAGCACCCGGTATAGTTCGAAGGCGCCCTGGCTCAACGCTGACCCGGCATAGATGTCATTGATGCCGCGCAAGCCATCGGTGATCAAAACGCCTGTCTGGCTGCCTTTTTCTTCCAGGAGTGCATTCGTACCCACTGTTGTGCCGTGAGAGAAAGAGACGATATCCTCCGGATGAACACCGTCATCCATTAACTGGCGCACGCCATTTATAACTGCCTGAGACGGGTCCTTAGGAGTGGATGGCACCTTGGTGGTAATGATTTCACCGGTTTCCTGGTTGAGAACACAGAAGTCGGAAAAAGTTCCGCCTGTATCTACACCTACCCTGTAAGCTGGCATTTTCATCTCCAAAAACTAGTCGCCCTTAGATAAAAGAGCATATTGTAATATAATTTTATGTTAAGTAATTATGACTTTTACTCCTGACCTATTTTCCCTGTCAAACGAATGTCTCTTAATTACCTTTGCTATTCCGGGCCATAGCTAGAGCCTGGGAAACCGCCCGGTGCGTTAATACCTTGACCATTTCGCACCGGTAAACCCGGGAAGCGCGTATGTCGTCAATGGGCTGGCATTCCCCCATACCTATTTCTGACGCTTTGGTTAACGCTGCTTCTGAAAATTTCTCTCCGCGCAGTATCTCTTCAGCCTGCTTGGCCCTCACCGGCGTCGGCGCTACAGCCCCCAGGGCTATGCGGCAGTCCTGGAAACGCCCTGCGGAGTCAATGACTACCACAGCCGCAACGCCCACTATCGCTAAATCCATAGCCTGGCGGTGACCCAGTTTAATATAGACCCCACCCCATCTCTCAGGTAAAGGTGGCAACAATAGCTCGCTGAGAATTTCGCCAGGCTGTAGAGCTGTGCGCCGTGGCCCAAGGAAAAACCCCTCCAGGGGTAAGCTCCGCTTCCCACGAGGACCTACTAATATAGCTTGAGTATTTAAAGCCAATAGAGGTGGGGCCGTTTCCGCTGAAGGGACTGCGTGACACAGGTTGCCTCCGACGGTGGCGATATTCCTTATCTGCACCGAGCCAAGTACCGCTGCGGCTTGAGCCAGTAACGGAAACTGGCGGCGTATTACTGAAGATGTCTCCAGCGTTCTAATCGTGGTTAAGGCGCCTATCCTGAAACCCCCCTTTTCTTTGCCCATACCCTGGAGCTCTGTTAAACCCTTAACATTCACCACATATTCAGGCGATACCAGTCTATCCTTAATTCGGGGAATCAGGTCGGTACCCCCGGCCAAAACCTGGGCGTTAGCCCCCTCCCGCATTAGAAACGATACCGTATCTGAGAGGTCCTTAGGCTGATAATAATCAAAACGCATGAACTTACCCCCTGTTCTTTACTAATCTTTCACTAAAGAAAGCACATAGTTTCGTAGAACGTTTGCAGGCAAACACCCCCTATTAATACCGCGTAAGTAACCACAGCTACCTATTCCATAATTTAGCCAGCCAGCCCTCCCTGAATAAACGCAGGTTCTCTCTTTCCTCTTCCAGTGTGGGAGCTATTGCTTTTACAGGCGTAAGACGTAAAGAATTAGGGGTGAAGTCAGGAACATCGTTTCGTACCGGCGGCAGGCTAGCAGCTTTAAGAAAAACAGTCTGCCCCTCCTGGGTTAGCAACCAATCCATGAATAGCTTGGCTGCATTGGGATGCGGACCCCCCTTAATAGCTGTCATTGATCGGTTTGTCACCAGAGTGCCCTCTTCCAGGGGTAAGGGTTTAATCGGTAGCACGCCCGCCTCTTTCAGAGCTGGTGTAAGTGTGCCGGGGCTGACCATCATCAAAAGTGAGTACCTTCCCTGGATTAACCCCGTGGTAGCCTCCTGAGTAATGGAAACATAATTGACATTGTTCGTTCCTATAGCCCGTACTGATTCCTCATCGATTAGTTTCCGTCTGAACAGGGTGGTGAAAAAGTTTGAAGCGCCACTGGTAATCCGGGGGTCTATCTCTACAACTTTTCCTTTCCATTTAGGCTGGCTTAATTCGCGAAACGATTTAGGTTCGTCGGAAGCTTTTACGACATCAGTATTGATGAAGCTGGCCATATAAACCAGAGTATGCACGATAATGTGCTTTTCCGGGTCGCTGGCCCAGGGATCGACTCTCCATACACCGCTCTGTTGCAATACCGGTAACTCTTGGGAACTAATCGTGCCACCGGCATCCTTTATATTTCCAGCTTGAAAAGAGTTAGAATCCGTTATATCGGCAACGACGGTTTTCATCCGTTGTTCCGTAAGTACTCTCTCCGTGAGGGCAGCACCCATCCCGGTGATTATCTCAACGTCAATGCCATATTTTTGTTCGAAGGCTTTTGTTACAGCTATACCGATATCACCCACCATGTTGTAACTATAAACATTTACCTTTCCCTCTTTTTTAGCCGCCTGGATAACTTTAGACCAGGCTTCTTGCCGGGGGTCAGGCGATGCCGTTGCTTTTGCCGGGGTAGAGGCGATTTGAGGGGATGGCGTTGACAGTAAGGGCGCCACTTTTGGAGTGCAAGCATCTACCGACGCTATCAAAAAGATTCCCAGTGTGATAACGAGTAACAGCCCCTTTTTTAACATTTTCATACCCTCCAGTAACCCATATCGTGGTTCCAGTTAATCCACTAAAAAAGGTGTCATCGCTTTTTGGTGAGCTATCATAGACTTCCTACGGAAGTCACTTCCACCGATACATCACTGTTATAGGAGCGGTGTTTTTATAAAAAACCAGGCAAATAATTAAATTTCGCCACAATCCCAGAAAAGAGATACCATGTTATAACACAATTCCTTTAAGTTTTCAAGGAAATAAAAGACAAAAAGCCAGGACCTTTGCGTCATCATGGTGCAAACCTCCAGCATCAATGAGACAGTTTTGAGGCAATAGTTCCCCGGCACTTTAGGACTTGCCCAGCTATTGGCGAAACATAAAAAGAATGAGTAACCTGTAGTCAGGAGCTTTGCATTATATTGGAGAGGCTACGTCACCTGTCATGCTGTCCGAACGAAGTATCGGACTCCGATGTTTCACTCGGAGAGCCGAAGTGAAGCATCTGGGGAGCGGGGAGCGCCCCACCCTGAGATCCTTCGCTACGCTCAAGAATGACAATGCAAAGACCCTGAACCAGTAGTACAACAGTTGGCAGACAACTTCTGGTACGCTGAAGCCAGAAGCTACGAAACAAAGTAATTTGTCCAGTGACATTCTTCCAATAATATACCCCTTCTTAAGTCGTTGCCGTAGTCAAAATAGTCTCGGGCGTCTGCAATACGCAGGGTAATGTGACTACTCCATCTGAGCAAATGGCTTTCGGGGAGTAATAGGGCTGGTACTATTAATCCTGCTCCGTTGACCGATTCGTCATGTTGTTAAACCTTGTTAGAACTGATTCAGTCTTGAACGAACACCTGGTGGAAGCTGCTATTTTACATCCATCCCCAGGAACTTATCTACCCGGCCTTCCGTAACATATTTGGCTACTGTCCGGAGAGCAACTTCATCCAATGCCAGGAACTTGACCGGTTTTAATCCAGCACCCTGGTAGCTGAAGTCCGGGACATCTTTTCTGATGCTGGGAACTCCCATAGACTTGTTTATGGTGGTCTGTCCTTCCGGAGATATCCACCAGTTAACAAAAACCCTTGCGGCATTGGGGTGTGGGGCGTTCTTGGGCACACTAACTACAGGGAAAGAACTTATGGTGCCTTCCCTCATTGTCAGGGGTTTCAAAGGGGCGCCGGATACTATCAGCGAGTTAGCTATAGGGACAGAGGTGGATACTGCGGCATACGCCTCTCCTCTGGCAACAGCCGTTGCCTCATCTCTCATTGTAGCCACCATTAGCATATCCTGTTTGCCCAGAGCGCGAAAATAATCTTCGTTGAGGGTATCAGGCAGCATCACATGTAGATAGACCAGTGGCCATGAAATCCGGGGCGGAGCTGTAACCAGCTTCTTGCCTTTCCATTTTGCGTTAATAAAATCCAGGAAAGATTGGGGTTCCTCTTCAGGGCGAACCAGTTTGGTGTTAATGACGGCTGTCTGATATTCGATCCTCACCCGTACCATGGTACTATCTGGTGGGTCAAAGATGGGGTTTAAAACCCAGGAATCTTTCTCTTTTTGCACAGGTAAGTCGCCGATACTGGCTAACAAACCCAGCTCTTTTAAAGGCAGAATCGCCGTAACACCCGTATCAAAAGTATCGGCCACGTACTTCTTGGCGCTATTCTCGGTTTTTATCCTCTCTGCCAGCGTTGCTCCCACTCCACCGACTATTTCCAGTTTTATCCCGTACCGGTTCTGGAAAGCCGCAGCGGCAGCACTGGCAATATCTCCAGTCAGATTGAAGCTGTATGCGGTTACCCTGCCTTCCTGCTTGGCCAACTCAACTACTTTATCCCAGGCAGCATCTTGAGAGGTGGGAAGTGGGAGGTTAGATATGGGAACTGTTGCCTTTGCAGGGGCTACGGGTGACGGAGGTGGCTGAGATGCCGGCATTTGCGGGCTACATGCTACAATTAGCACAAATGAGAATATCAACCCAATAAGTACTAGCAGGCATTTTTTCATATTCAGTCTCCTTATCCCGTAAAATTACTTCGTGTTTATGGCAGGTAGAAACGATGGCAAGTCCCGATGCATTAGTTACTTACTTGACCTCCATACCTATAAACTTATCTACGCGGCCATCCGCTACATACTTGCTGGCCAAGTCGTTCGCCGCCTCATCCAGTATTAGAAGCTTAGTAGGTTTAATCCGAGTTGCCTCGTAGCTAAAGTCAGGAACATCTTTCCTTATATTGGGACTACCCACAGCCTTGTTAACCGCCGTTTGTCCTTCGGGCGAAAGCCACCAATTAACAAAAACTCTGGCCGCATTAGGGTGCGGTGCATTCTTGAGCACGCTTATCGCCGTAGCCGTGCCCACTGTTCCTTCTTTCATGGCCAGGGCTTTCAATGGAGCGCCGGACCCGACAAGAGGTCCCACCGTGCTTAGAGAGTTAGCTATACACGCCAGGGCTTCGCCTCTGGCTACTGCTGTGGCTTCGTCCCTCATGGTGGAGACCCCAAGCAAATCCTGGTTACCTAGAGCGCGCAGGTAAGCTTCGTTGATAATGTCGGGGAGTGTGACGTGGAGATAAACCAGCGGCCAGGATACCCGGGGGGGAGCGGCTGCCAGTTTCCTTCCTTTCCATTTAGGATTTAGAAAATCAAGGAACGATTTGGGTTCGTCTTCGGGCCGCACCAGTGTGGTATTTATAATTGTGGGCTGATAGGTAGGCCTTACCTGGAGCATGGTGCCATCGGCCGGGTCCAGAACCGGGGGGAATACCCAGACATCCTTCTCTTTTAACACAGGTAAATCTCTGGTGTCAGCAAGCATTCCAAGCTTTTTTATCGGCGCAATGCCTGTAACTGCGGTATCAAAAGTATCGGCGACATACTTTTTAGCATTGTTCTCGGTCTTTATCCTTTCGGCCAGAGTCGCCCCCACACCCCCAACTATCTCCAGTCTTATCCCATATTGCTTTTGGAAGGCATCCATAGCTGCTTTGGCAATATCTCCGGTGAGACTGAAGCTGTAGGCCGTCACCGTTCCCTCTCGCTTAGCCTCTTCTATCACTTTATTCCAGGCGACATCTTGAGAGGTGGGAGGTGAGATGTTGGATGTGGGAACTGTTGGCTTTGCAGGGACCATTGTCGGTGCGGGTGGATTGGGTGCAGGCGTTTGAGGACGGCAGGCTGCCGATATCAGGGTGATAATCACAACGCAAAAAGATATTAGTATAAACCGAAATGAACGAGTATCCACATTAACCTCCTTAATCTAATCTGAGTCTATAGCTCCATATCTGGGGAGCCCCCTTTAAATTCATATCTACCTCTATTCGGGTGGCGCAACCCGGGCAATAAAACTCCCTGAGGACAAACCGTTTGGTTCTGGAATTCCGCGGATTGGCCCGTGTCAGGGGGTACTCAGCCATAGGCACATGGAGTTTATAATTCTCTCCAGCCCCGGACAACATGCACCCGCATTGTTGACAGAAAGCTCTCCACTCACCATCCACTTTGTGGACAGATACGTACTCTCCCAGGCGATGGGACGTTTTATTGGCCCCTGGCCCCTGAAAGTCATTCCTCTGCACACCTGTAGCTGGTTGAGTAACGCGCACTCTCTGGTTACGAATGTATCTTCTTCTAGCCAGCGTCTTACCTGTATCAACTTCACTAGTGTCGGGTACCACTACTACGCCGTATACTTGCCTGGCGTATTTTAAGGATACCAGTCCATTAGCAATATCAGCCTTGACTGATTCAGTATCCCGCTCTATCGGGTCACCATAACCGCCTCCCCCATTCCATTCCTGAAAGATCACATCCGTTTCTCCTAGCCAAAACGTGCATTTCCCGGCCATGATGTCCGCCACACCTGAAAGGTCACCGGGGCCTTTGATTAAATCGCCCTGGTTTAGCCTTTCCAGTATATCCGAGTCTCTCTTGACCATGAGTTTGACGTTATGGGAAGGATAGCTGCCGCAAAGGCCGTAGCCCTGTAAAGGCTCATAGCCCATTCCCACGGTGCAAATCTCCACCTTCTTTTCCGGGCATTCATACAGTACCATAGCCAGCTCCCCGGCAGCGCCGCCCCGGAACTTACCAGCTCCAGATGAGTCTGGTACCATCCTTCTGAATAAATATAAGATGGGAAACTGAAGCTCCAGTGACTCCACATTGGGAAGCGTGTTCTGCGGCGTCCAGGGTTTACCCGCTATATCCACACCATCGCTAGAGCGGGTGGCTCCCCCTCCACCGCATAGATTCTCCATAATGTTAGCTACAAAATACCTGCCATCCCGGTTAACCCCTGCAATGCGATATCCAGGCGATGATGAACTCCACTGGGCTGTGGCTTCCTCTTTGTATTCCTCACTACAGCTCAACATCTGCGAAATAGTGATAAGAGCAGCGTCGAAGGCGAGCATGCATCCCCCTGTGGTGGCGGTGGAGCAAGGGGCGGGGAATTTGGCATTGAGCATGGTGCCCTCGGGAACAACCACCTCCATTAGATTCATGACTCCCTGGTTCCAGGGCATATCGTAGCAGAGTAGAGGGGCTATAGCGCCAAAAACACCGCTGGGAGCGCCATTGGCTGTGCAATTGATAGAACAGGGGGCTTGCTCACTGGTGCCCGTAAAATCAAAGATAAGCTTCTCACCTTTCTTTGTCATAGTGAGGGGCACTTCATATATCTTGTCCGACAGTCCATCGCCATCCTGATAGAGCACAGTTGACCACATCCCGTCAGGCAATTTCTTTAGCCTGTCTCGAAACTTGTCTTCTGCATATTGGATGGCATAGTGGCAAAGGGATTCAAAGTTAGTAACCCCATAGTCATCTATTAATTCAGTTACGCGCCTTCTGGCCGTTTCGCCGGCCGCTATCTGGGCTTTGAAATCCATCCCCACCATCCCGGGGTCTCTAACACAATTGAGTATGAAGTCAAATACATCCTTCCTGAACCGTCCCCGCTCAACAAGTTTAAGTCTTTTAAACCGTATGCCCTCCTGGAAGACATTCCGGGCGTTCGGGCTAGAGCCGCCGGGGTCTATGCCTCCGATATCCATCTTGTGAGTCATACTGGCTGACCACGCTACTAAATTCTTTTTATAGAAAATTGGCGTGAAGGCGGCGACATCCGCATTATGCAAAGCAGCGACGTATGGTTCATTGAGGATGAATACATCACCTTCCTCTATGCCAGAATCCTCGCTATCCTCCTGCATCAGGAATTTCACTGCTTTGGCGAAAGCAGTGGTATGGAAAATAACGCCGCAGCCACTGATTATACTATTGCCGGCAGAATCATAGAGAGCTGTCATATAGTCCCGTGAATCAATAGTCACAATCGAGCCGGAGGTACGGGTAAGGGTTATACCCATTTCCTCAGTAATCTGCCATAGCCGGTGAAGACCTATCTCCAGGTCAATGGAGTCAAGTTTATCTTTTATCATTTTTTATTCCTGTTGTTGGTTATTAGGGTGCTACCAGTCTGTTGGTGATGTAACGCTCGGCAAACACATGCCAAAGCTATTCTTTCCACAATTTCACAAGTACCCTGTCGGATACTGCTTTGGCATTTTCCATATAATCCTCGGCTGTTAGTGTCACCAGGCGAGTGGGTGTGAGTCGTGATGCTTCTGTTCTGAAATCAGGGACATCCTTCCGCGGCGATAACGAGTGCTCTTCTTTGAGATATACGGTCTGCCCCTCCTGGGTGAGGAGCCAGTTAATAAATAGTTTAGCAGCATTGGGATGCGGCGCCTTGTTAAGAGCCGCTATTGCGCTAATGGCGACTACAGTACCCTCTTCGAAAGGAATGGCTTTGACGGGGGCGCTTGCCAGTATAAGAGGTGCATACGATGGGTCCGCCGACCCGACATCGATAGCATAGTCTCCCTTGGCCACATCCATGGCTGCTAAATTAGCATTGATGGCAAATTTCACATTGTTTCTCCCCACCGCCCGAACTGTTTCCAGGTCGATATTTTTGTGACGCAGAAGGACTGAAAAAAAGGTGTAAGGGGTGCTAGCAAACGTTGGGTCTGCAATAACCATTTTGCCAGCCCATTTAGGCTGGGTTAGTTCCTTCAAGGACCTGGGTTCATCTCCAGCTTTCACCAACCGGGTGTTAATATATGCGCTATGGAAATAAAATCTATTCGCCAAAATATGCCCTGCCTGGTCCGATCCCTTGGGGTCTATCAGCCACACGTCCTTTTGTTGCAGTACAGGAACTTCAGCGGAGCTCACGGTGAAATTGGCATCTTTTAAAAGGTAAATAGTTGCCGGGGCGGCATCCACCACACTGGCCGCTACCTGGCCGGAGCGTTGCTCGGTTCTTATCCTTTCCACTATCTGCGCTCCAGTCCCCGAAACTAAACTCAAGGTAATGCCGTATTTTTCGCTGAACCTCCGGGATACGGCTATACCAATGTCCCCTACCAAACTGTAACTATATATGGTTAAACGGCCTTCCTGTTTTGCCGCCTGTACCAGCTTTTCCCAGGCTATTTCCTCGGGCGCTGGAGAAGCCGGGACAGTAACAAGTGTGGATACAGGGGCTGGCGACGGTTTTCCGGAAGGGGTCGAGGGGGCTGAAGCGGGGGCGCAACTTATGGTGATGCTAACAGATAATAGCAGTACCAACAGTAACAAGGTCAATATTTTCACCATATTTCCTTTTTTTGTTTTGCTACCCATTTGATTCCCCCCTTACGCAATCAGATTCATTGGCGCTGGTAATAGTACTCACATATAAGATGCTAAACGGTCAATCCTTTAAGAGTTATGGATTTAAATCTAAAACATCTTTAACAACCGTCCCCAGTGTTCTAGAGGTTCTCTCACTTCAACCATTGTTAGCACATTCCACAGTATAGCTGAATTCATGGTTACCACGGGTACCCTGAGGTCTGTTTCCAGCGGCTCGATTGCCTGTCCGCTGCTAAACGCCCGTCCAGAAGCGATAAGAATGCCCTGGGCCTGGGGAAATTTATGGAAGGCATCTTTAGCAATCCTGTAATAGGCAAATGGAGGGGCTTCACCCCACCTATCTCCCCCGCGCTCAGTGTGGTATACGACTTCAAAGCCGGAATCTTTCATAAATTTCAGAAATATCGCATTTATTTCCACACCATTATACCCGGTTACTATTATGGGTTTAGATACCTGTAGCTTTCGCAGAGCCTCGACAACAGATGTAATTGGCGTAGTGGCTTTTACACCTGTGGCCTGTTCTATAGTGTTTATTATTTTTTTATCCCCGCCTATACCTTCAATAATACTTATGGGAAGTCCATGTTGAAGAATCAGGTCTACACCGGGGAATGCCGCCTCTTTGGCTACTTCGGCTACTTGAGCTAATACAGCTTTTAAGGCATCAACTGACCAACCTAGCGGGCCATGAAAATGGGCGCGGTGGAAAACAACGCCTTTTGGAAGGGCCATTTCGAGTTCACCGGCAATCGGATTGAGACCGCCGAATGTGGGATATAAAACACCGATAACCGCTCTCCACCCAAGTGTCTCGTGCCTCCGTTGGAGCGTTTCTGACATTTTAGCCTCCTTTGGTTATAGATACATCGCCAGGTAAAACAACAAGTGGAATGCTTACTTCTTAAGTAATTTAACCATAAGCTGGTCGTTCCAGCTCTTGTCAATATCCGTCAGGTCTTTTATCGAAGGAAATACTACTTTACTCCAATCTACTGCCGCATTGGGCGGCGTAGCATCAGGGACGTCTTTGCGGAACGAATAGGACAATGCGGTCTCGGTAAAGGTACGGTGGCCATCGGGCGAAAGCAACCAGTTTACGAATATTTTAGCTGAATTAGGCTGTGGAGCGTTTTTTAGAAAAACAAAAGGCGTTGGAGAAACAGGGAAACCCTCCTTGAGGGTGAGCAATTTGATAGGGCCGCCAGCTTGAATAACCGTAACAGCTCCACTGGAACTTCCTGGTACTGCGATAGTCCCCTCTCCCTTGGCCACGGCCCGGGCTGTATCGGCAGGGCCTCCCATGACGAATATTAAATCCTGACTGGCTAGCCTTTCGAAATAATTATGGGTTAAAATATTCTGGTTAGTCATCATTCCATATAACTGATATATTTGTTGGTCCTGGGCAGGGTCACCGATTAGAATCTTCCCTTTCCATTTCGGCTCCAGCAGATCAAACCAGGAGCGCGGTTCCTCTTCGGGCTTGACTAACCTGGTATTTATTATGCCTGTGAAAATAGCCAGGTTATAAACCGGAGAACTGGCATTTGAATCATATAGAAGAATATTCCCTTTCCATACATCCTTATCCCTTAATACCGGTATATCACGGAGGCTATCGGTGAAGCCCCACTCCTTCAAAAGCATCATACGGGTGCCATTGCCCTCAGCCAGGGAAGCAACTACCTGGTTGGTCCGATATTCTGTCCGTAACCTCTCCAATATAGCTGGCGAACGTCCGCTAATAAAATCCACCTTTAAACCAAAGCGTTTCTGGAATGCCTGGGCGGTAGAAACGGCAGTATCGCCTGCAAAATTGAAAGTATAGACTACCAATGGCCCTTCCTTTTTTGCTCCTTCTAACACTTTGTTCCAGGCAGCTTCTTCCGAAGTTGCGGTAACAGATGCCGGCGCTGAAGCTGGTCCCGACGTAGGCAAAGCGGGCGCGGGCGCCTGGGTTGGCTGTGTTACTTGGGGCGTGCACGATGCTCCTATTATTAACAATAAGAACAAAACTGCGGCAAAGCTGAAAGACCAACACCGATTGTAGTTATGCATATCTCACTCCTTCTTTATCTTATCCATTACTTCTTGCATCATCGGGGTTGAACCAGGCCCCATGTATTATCGTTTGATATTAAAACATTTTTAATAACCGCCCCCATCTCTCCACAGGTTCTCGCACTTCTACTATATTGAGCACATTCCAGAGTGTAGCTGAATTCTGTGTTACCACAGGGATTCTCAGGTCTGTTTCCAGTGGCTCTATAATCTCCATGCTGCTGAATGCCCGACCCGGCGAAATCAGGATACCCTGGGCCTGAGGAAACTTATGATAGGCATCTTTAACAATCCTGTAGTAGGCATGAGGAGGGACATCGCTGTACCTGCCTCCACCGCGCTCGGTGTGATAAACGACTTCAAAACCGGAATCTTGCATAAACTTCTTGAATATTCCGTTTACTTGCTCACCAAAATAGCCTGTAACGATTATGACTTTAGTTACTTGTAGCTTTTTCAAAGCCTCAACTACGCACGTAATTGTCGTAGTGCCTTTTACACCTGTGGTCTTTTCTATCGCGCTGATAATTTTCTTATCTGTGCCGATGCCCTCTATAATACCTATCGGTAGCCCACTCTGTATCACCATGTCCACACCGGGGAAAGCAGCTTCTTTAGCGACTTCAGGTATCTGAGGCAATACTGCTTTCACGGCATCAACCGACCAGCCATGGGGGCCGTTAAAATGGGCACGGTGGAATACAACGCCTTTGGGTACAGCGTCATCCATCTCCCCGTTAGCTGGTATGAGTCCACCGAAGGTGGGATACATAGCACCAATGACTGCCCTCCAGCCGAGCGTTTCATGTCTTTGCCATTGTTCTTCTGCCACGTTTGCCTCCTTTATTTCTAACCTGACAAGCCAAAACCAGGAATATCTCACCGCAGAGGCCGCAGAGAACACAGAGAGTAAAAGGGAAAACCAAAATCCTTCCCGATGCATTGGGACGCACTCTGTGGTGAGAAGTCGTGCTATTTTCGTGCATGGGTATATTTCTAGGGTACTACCAACCCTTTATAGCCTTCTGGAACACCCCAACCAATTCTCCCTCTGTGGGGATTCTGGGATTTGGGAACGGGCCTAGCTTGCCGAGGATTCCCCGGGCCAAGTTAAGCAGGTCGTTTTCCGGGACATCTCCCCACGGGATCCTGCGAGGCGCCCCTGCGGTAGCCAGGACATCTTTTACTCTCTCTATGGCTAACTGGGCTAGCTGCGCCTGACTTCTTCCATTTGCAGAAATACCAAAGATATGCGCCATTAAGGCGAGTTTGCCTTCACATGCAGGCAGGTTATACTCCATAACCACAGGCAAACAAATAGCATGGAGATTCCCGTAAGAAACATGGGGGAGGTTGTGAGTTAAGAAGTATGTAGTCAAAGGTGCATTCGATGCGTGAGACAGGCCGAGGCCGGCATTGCCGCACGCCATATTAGCCATCGAACTGGCCAGAAGCATCTCGGCTTTAGCATCCATGTCGTCTCCTAAAACCGACACCAAAAAGTTCCTGTTGATAGTCTCAATAGCCCGCAAGGCGAGGGCGTCAGTCACCGGTGTAGCCCGTTTAGAACACAGGGCCTCTATAGCATGGCACCAGGCGTCAGCCCCCGAGGCTACTGCCTGACTCCTCGGCACAGTCTTCAATATCAACGGATCGAGAATAGCAACCTTAGCTGAGTTGTAAAGGATGCCCAGTTTTGTCTGATTGCGTTCATCAGAGACGGCTGTAGCAAAACGGGATACCTCACACCCTGACCCGGCGGTAGTCGGTATGGCTATGGTCGTAAGACAAAGACGCGGAAGAACGTCTTTGCCCACATATTCGCGAATATCATTGCCTGAGTTAGTAGCTAATATGGCTGTAGCTTTGCCGGCGCCCATACCGCTGCCACCCCCGGAAGCAATCAGGCCATCGCAGCCATGCTCCCTGGCGATGCCTGCCGCTTTGGCCACTACTTGCGTCGTGGGGTCTGGTGGCACCTCGTCGAAGATTATTACATCTACCCCGGCATTCTTGAGAGATGCCAGTCCTGGCTCCAGCACACCGGCCGATTTAGGGCCGGGGTCGGTAACCCAGATGGCTTTCTTGATCCCCAATCTCCGGGCTTCTCCACCCAGTAGGTTGAGGCTGCCAAAACCGAAAATAACTTCTGTAGGCATGTGGTATCTGCTTATTGCTTCCATAATGATTTCACTCCTTTTCCGGAATATTAATGGCCCCGGTCACAACATTGAAGTATGCGAGAAGCGCCCCAATGGTCTCTTCACCACCTGATACATTCCTGGCCGAGTGCAAAAGCTGTTTTGCCTGAGCGGCTAGAGGCAGAGCCGATCCAGCTGACTCGGCCTCCTCCAGCAATAACTTAAGGTCTTTATGCAGCCAGATATGCTGGCTTAAATAGTCCGCTTTTCTTGAGGCCAGGCTGTCCACATGGTATTCAAAGACACGGGAATAGCTCATACTGTTTTTTATCACCTCGATTAGTTTGTCATCCTGTGCCCCCATTTTGTGCGCCCAAGCCAGTATCTCCATAGCGCTGAGCATGTTCATGGTAACGAGCATATTATTTACAAACTTGGCCAACCGGGCGCTGCCCACTGGCCCGGTGAAAATTACCTTATTCCCGATTGATTGCAACAAAGGCAGGCATCGTGCCATCACCTGTTCATCTCCCCCCACCATTATGCTGAGCTGTGCCGTCTCCGCAGATTGGGGGATGCCGCTAACTGGTGCGTCCAGAACAAAGCAATCTTTTTTTGACAGGATTTGATTTATCTTCTGAATAGTGCCAATAGATGTCGTGCTCATCTCCACTAAAACCAGACCAGGATTGGCCCCTTCCACAACCCCCTGCTTACCTAAAATTGCTTCCTCGACGCTGTTAGAGTCAGGCAGCATGGTGATGACCACATCGGACTGGGCAGCCACCTGTCCAGAGGTGTGAGCAACGGTGGCCCCCAGGGATTGGATAGCCTGAAGAGGCTCGGGCCGGATATCGTAAGCGCACAGAGCAAACCCCGCTTTGAGGATATTGCGGGTCATAGGCAATCCCATTGCCCCAAGTCCTATGAAGCCGACTTTCATCTGGCTCTCCATAGAGTTAATCCTCACTTCTCCACTTGAAACTCCAGGGATGGAGCGTTACGGCGGATAACTAACTGCCACAATAGTAATAAGACGAACGGTAAACCAGCCCCCAGCTTAATAACAAAAGGCACTGGTGTCATCGTGGGAACTATAGCAGCCAAAAGCAGGATACGCATGGGCCAGTTGACTGACCGCGCCAGGTAGCCCGAAAGCCCTATGGCTAGTGAAGCGGTTACGAGAGCGGCCGCGACAAGTCCCATAGCTGTTCCCTGGATGTTGTTGGTGTACAATAGATTTGGATCTGCCACGAATAGAAAAGGAACGATAAATGTAGCCACGCCCAACCGGGTAGCAGCCAGACCTGTCCGCCACATACCTGAACCTGTTAATGGCAATACCAGGTAGACGGGAAGGCACTCTGGAGGTGTCAGCATTGCTGCCAGACCGAAGTAAAACACAAACATGTGGCTGGTAAGAGGGGGTACGCCCATCTGAGATAGCACCGGGGCAAGCATGACAGATACGATGATATATGCCGGTATGGTGGGCAGCCCTATGCCCAGAATGAGACATGCCAAAGCCCCCATAATCAGCACGATGTAAAGGTTACCTCCAGCCATGTCTATCAGTCCGGTGGACATTTTAAAGGCCAGGGCAGTTAGTCCGATTACTCCTATGATAGTCCCGGCAGCGCCTATCACAGGTCCCATAGTTGTCATGGAGCCTATCGTCTCCTCCTCCATCTTGCGTAGACTTCGAATACCTATAATATTTTTTTTGCGAAGCCAACTTATGGCGATGATAGCCAGCACCGCACCAAAGGCTGCATACCTCGGGGGTTGACGGGCAATGAGCATGCCCACCAGAATGGCAATAGGCACCAGGTTATACCACCCCCGAGCCATAACATCCCGTGCGCGGGGCACCTCCTCGGTGCTCAACATACCCAGCTTGAGTTTGGCAGAGTCAAAGTGGACTATCATTAGCAAAGCTAGATAATAGAGGAATGTAGGAATAATGGAAATCAGGGCTATCTTGATGTAAGGAACTCCCAGGATCTGTGCCATGATAAACGCGACGGCGCCCATGACGGGCGGCGAAAGCTGTGCCGCTGTAGAACTAGCGGCTATAACCCCTCCCGAATATTCACCAGAGTAGCCGGTCCTTTTCATCATAGGGATGAAAAGAGGCCCGGTAACCGAAACATCGGCAGCCGAACTGCCGGAGATCATACCTATGAAATAGTTGGCTAACACCGCTGCTTTGGCTGTCCCACCTGTGCTTCTGCCGGCCAGGGACAGGCTGAGGTCCTTGAAGAAATTACCTGCGCCGGATATGCTCAGGGCGGCGGCGAAAAGCAGGAAAGGGAAAATAAACTCAGGCACTATGGTGGCAATTGTACCAAATATGCCCGTTTCGCTGAGCCAAACCTGGCCGACGAACTCAAAGGGGCTGGATGAAGTAGTGTTTAGAAGACCTGGAGCCATATCGGCTATAAAGGGGTATACTGTGAAGACCGCCACAACCACCAGCATTGCCAGCCCCATAGTCCGGCGGGTGGTCTCGAATGTGACCAGCATTACCAGAGCCCCCAGCACCAATTCCAAAGTCCCCTGGGCTAACCCGAACCTGGTCATAAAACTCTCGAAAAATACCACGTAGTATGTTGTAAAGGCGAGGGTGGCCCCGATAAGGACAAAATCGAGACTGCGCAGGAACTTGTTGGTGTGTTTTTGCGAAGCCGGAACGTAGAGTAAGACCAGTACCAGAAGGGCGCTGAGGGTCAACGCATTTATCTGCCCGTTGAATAGATATATCCCCAGCCGCTCCAGAGCGCTAGTCGAGATTACCAGAAAAAAGAGGAACGTTAATAAGAAAAGGACACTCTTTATCCGGGTAGAGTTACCATTAATGTTTCCAAATTCCTCCAACTGTTACCCTCCCCAGGATATACCTTAAGCATGCACAAAATAGTTTTATACAGGCCGCCCAACCTATTTAGAAGGTCCCCGGTATAGGCTAACGGCCTGTATAAAAAATTGTACAAACGAAGCTAGGGGAATCAATGAAAGGTGGATCAGCTGCGTTTGCGGGGTGCAGCCAGTAGCTTTTTCTGCTGCTCCTCATTTTGCTTGCTCCAGACCCCCTTCTCCTTAAAGAACTCTACGGCTGCCGGATGGAAAGGTATGATATGCGCTTGAATTTCAGTGGCCGATTTCAGGGTTGTCTGGCTACCGCGATACATAGCTTCAGTCAGGATTTTAGTGTTGTCGAACATAGCCTTCAAGATGCCCTTGGCAACAGAGTCCGGCATGTCGGGGCGGGCCATGAGAGCATAGGGATAGGCCCATGTGGTGAACTTGGTGTTTTCAGGCATGTTATATATCTTGAGGTTGCGCGGGACCATATCGGTGATCATCACCCCTGGCATCTTATCCTGAGCAGCCTTTATGGCCGCGGCATCAATGGATAGCCATTTTAATCCCACTGCCTGCTGCACCTCCAGGGTAAAAGCAGCCCCCGGGGAATAGGAGAATGCATCGAAGGTCTTATTAATCATGCCATCCCGCATCTGCGGGATTCCGGTCTGAGGGATGGCCTTAACGGTATTCCAGATTCCATAGTACTCCAATATCAGTTTATTCGAGTCCTGAATAGGGTTCATTGGACTGTTGACCGTTATGGTCTTACCCTTAAGGTCTGCCACCTTATCAATGCCTTCATTGGGGCGCACCCCAATGCCCATCTCGCCTGGCCAGAGGAAAGCTAGCATGGCAATGTCCAGGGCTTTGCCTTCGAAACCAGCAGCTTCCCCGAAGTACGCCTTGCCGGCATCATAGCTGTTCATGGCGATTATGTCAGCGCCCTTGGCTCCCAGGGCTTGCAGGATAGGGGCGCTGCCGGCGTAGCCCTTGACAACTCCCTTAGCCGGAGTAGAGGTGCTGATGGCTTTGGCCACCCCCACGTTATAGGGGTACGAGTCCGAAGCCTCCGGATAGCCTCCCAGGACGATATTTTCCGGCCATTTTACCTCCGGCGCCGCTGCCTTGGGAGCGCACGCGACCAACACCAGACTAAAAATGAACAAACCAACCAACGCTAAGACTAAAAGCTTCCTGTGCATCCATTTCCTCCTGGTTATTATTTTTCCTGAAAGCTGCTATGCAGCTTGTGTTTAAGGCGATTCCGTTTCACTCCAGTTTCCGGCTGGCCTTGAGATCATGAAACTCCGGACTATGGGGGCGTCCCGTAATGCCACCTCTACCTCCAGCATGGTAGCGCACCCGGGGCAATAAAATTCACGCAGGACGAATCTTTCCGTTTTTGAGTTCCGGGGAGATGACCGGGTCAATGGAAATTCAGCGTGAAGAGCATATTCTTTAAAATTATTATCAATGGAACAAAAGGTATGGCCGCACTTACGACACAGAATGTTTCCGTTATCCTTGGAGTAATCCACTTTCAAGTATTCTCCCATAGGGTGGGAGAACAGGGGCTTCGGCTGGACAGGTACCTTTGCTATTGAACCCGACTTTAATTGTGTACCGGACGCAAGACGCTGCTGTCGAATTTCTTTGCGTTTTCTTTCGGTATCACTCGTTTTTAACTTGTTCCCGTTCGGCTCAACCAGCACACCGTAAAGCTCCCGGGCACGTTCCGGGCTAACCAGCCCATTGGATATATCTGCTAAAACCATGAGCGTGTCTCTATCTAGCGGGTCTCCATATCCGCCTCCGCCGTTATATTCAACTGATAATATGTCATCGTTTCCAATCTCTGCCTGAGCTTTGGAAGGTAACACCAGTAACTCGCCTTTTAAATCATCAAACCTGTGAGGCATAGTCCCTTCACGAAGCCGCTGCGCAAAATCGGAGTTTTTTAATATCCTTAACTTTATGTTATGGGATGGGTAGCCCCCCGATATTCCATAGCCGAGCAGGGGCTCGCAACCCATCCCCATTAAGCTCAGAGAAAGCTTGCCTGTAGGGCTGTCATATAGCTTAATACACAGCTCACCGGCCATACCTCCACGAAACATCCCGGCCCCGGCGGAATCCGGCACAATATTACGGTTGAGGTATAGAAGAGGCAACTGTAACTCTATGGATTCAACATTGGGCTGGGTAGCCTCGGGTGTCCACGGTTTGCCAGCAACGTCTGGCCCATCTTCATAGGTTTTAGCTCCACCCCCACCGCACATAGCCTCCATGACTATGGACACAAAATTACGGCCATCCTTATTCACTCCGGCAACTATTGTCCCCGGAGACGAGGGACTCCACTGCGCTGTGGCCTCCTCCTTGTACTTTGTGCTGCACGTTAACATATTAGAGATAGCTATTAAAGATACATCAAAGGCCAGGAAGGCGCCGCCGACCGTGCCCATGGAGCATGGGGCGGGAAATTTGGCGCTTATCAATGTGCCATCCGGGATGGCGAAACTCAACGGGTTAAATACACCCTGGTTCCAGGGAATATCGTAAGCCAGCAAAGGGGCCACGGCCCCAAAGACGCCGCCTTTTGCACCGTAGATGGTGCAATTGACGCAACAAGGTGTCTGTTCACTGGTTCCAGTGAAATCAAACAGGAGTTTGTCGCCTTTTTTAGTCATAGTAAGGGCTACCTGGTATATGCGGTCAGATACGACATCGCCATCCTGGTAAATAGTGCTGCTAAAAGAACCATCGGGAAGCTCCAGGAGGCGGGCGCGAAGCTTTTCCTCGGCGTACTGAATCACCTGCCGGCTAATTTGCTTATACGCTTTCAGGCCATAGTCATCTATAAACTCCACGACACGACGTCGGGCGGTCTCGCCAGCGGCCATTTGTGCCTTTAGTTCCAGCCCCACCATGCCCGGGTCTCTAACGGAATTCAGGATAAAATCAAAAATCTCGTTCTTTAGTTTTCCTTTTTCCACCAGCTTGATACCCCGGATGCGGATACCCTCCTGGTAGGCATCTCTGGCTCTCAGGCTTATCCCTCCCGGGTCCATACCCCCTATATCCACCAAGTGGGTCATGGTAGCTGACCAGCCTACGAGTTGTTTTTTGTAAAAGATAGGGGTAAAGAAAGCCATATCCGCCTGGTGTAAAGCGGCAACATAAGGGTCATTGAGGATAAATATATCTCCTTCAAAGATGCCGGGGTCTTGCCCCCTCTCTTTGATCAGAAACTTCACCGCATCGGCAAAAGCCAGGGTATGGTATAGAACGCCGCACCCACTCATCGTGCAGTTCCCCTGGGCATCGTAGATGGCTGTCATATAATCCCGTGAATCTATGGTTACCACAGAGCCTGAGGTACGGGAGAGCGTAATACCCATCTCTTCAGTGATTTGCCAGAGACGGTGCATGGCTATTTCCAGGGTTATGGGGTCTATCTTTGTTTGCGCCAATTCTTTTCTCCCTAGGAATGCTGTATGTGAATATTCATAAACTGGTCGGCACTTGCTATTTGGTCCATATCTATCAACATAGTCGTGTCCGGAGCTTCGATGATGGCCAGTCCTTTTATCTCATTGCCTGGTTCCAGCTTCATAAAATCGTATACTTTGGCTTCCCGGGCTTCCCCATATCTCCGCATGTACACAGGTCGTGCCGCCCTCAGCGCTGCTGAGGCATTCGCCGTTTTAAGTTGCCGGGGGGCCAGTTTAGGTTTCCATGTTCTGCCGCGTCCCTGGACGATGAAGTTCATGATTTGAGTTCCGGCTTCTTTGTAGCCGGCGCCCTTACCGTAAGAACGCTCATACACCTTTTCGAATTCAAGATAAACACCCTCGAGTTGAGAGGCTGTAATATTACCCGGTGGCACCGGAATGCGTAACTCATGCACCTGACGGGAGTATTTTATATCTATGTATCGTTCAATGATAATCTGTTCCACTTTAAACCCTTCATTCCCCAGGTCATGTAAAGCCTGCTCTTCAAGAGCCTTAAAATGCGTCTGAATTCTCGCTACGTCTCCCGGTGTCTTCATGGGATCGCTAAGCTCATAAACGTGGAGGACATCCGACACAACGGTGCCGAGGGCAGAATGGACGGAGGCGCTTGAAGGCACGACGATCTCTTTTGCCTGCCGGCCGTAAACAGAGGCATGAATCGGCCCGGCGCCGCCGTAAGCGAAAAGCACGCAATTCCTGGGGTCGTAACCGCGGCCGATGGTAACCAGCCGGACCAGATCGGTCATGTAAGCGCTGGCGACATCGAATATTCCTGCGGCGGCGGCCGATAAGTCAATACCCATAGGCTTCGCAATCTTGTCCCTGATAGCTGCGTGTGCTTTTTCTCTATTTAATTTTATTCGGCCGCCGAGAAAATAGTCCGGGTTGATGATGCCCAGGACTACATTGGCATCGGTAACCGTAGGCTCGGTTCCTCCCTTGTCATAGCAGGCAGGGCCAGGGGTGGAGCGTGCGGATTCAGGGCCAACTTTAAGAACACCAGTGCCTGGTTCTGCCCGTGCTATGCTACCTCCCCCTGCACCGATGGATGTTACCTGTATTTGAGGCATGAGAAGGTCGTATTGGCCCACCACAGGGTTGTGTTCCAGTGTCGGTTCACCCTTGTATATAAATCCAACGTCAAAGCTCGTGCCTCCCACATCGGTGGTGATGACATTTTCATAGCCCAATTGTTCAGCTAAATATTTTGAGGCAATTACTCCAGCAGCCGGGCCTGACGATAAATTGCCTACTGCTTTTTTCACGGCATACTCCGGGGAGACAGCTCCGCCATAGCCCTGAGAAAATAGAGGGGAATGAGAAAAGCCTTTCTGCCTGAGGTGCGTGTCCAGATTTGAAACAAAAAGCTGGTTGACCGGTCCAATATATGCATCTATGACAGCCGTGGATGTACGTTCGTATTCACCCAATTTCGGAGCCAGATCGCTCGCCAGACTTACATAAATGTTTGGTGAAAGCTCTCGAATAAGGTCCTTAATTTGCTTCTCATGGGCCGGGTTGATGAAGGACCACAATAACGAAACAGCGATGGACTCGATACCCGATGTAACCAACTCAGAGATAGTGCGCCTCGTTTCCTCAACATCCAGTGGTACTAACACCCGCCCCTTGTAGTCAACCCTTTCCTTGATGCCTTTTATTAACGGCCTTGGTACGATAGGGGGTGGTTTCCTGGTCTTGACCACGTGTTTAATCTGGTCCTCGCTGAGGCCTGCAAATCTGCCCTTTGAGCGCATCATCAGAATAATATCTTCGAAACCGCGGGTTGTAAGCAGGGCTGTCTTCGCTCCGGAACGAGTAAGTAAGGCATTAGTGCCAATAGTTGAAGCCTGGCAGAATAGAATAGTGTCTTTTAATAGTTTGTCGAGAGACAAACCCAGCGTTTCACCCGCCCGTTTTACTGCTTCCAGAATACCCTCAGACAGGTCATGGTAAGTAGTCGGCGACTTGGCGGACGAAATGTGGCCGTTGTTATCCACAATTACGCAATCTGTAAAAGTACCACCGGTATCAATACCTATCATATATGGCATGAATTCATACCCCTTATTGTAAAGCTGATTTTTCAATACCAAATTAAGTTTAGGCAATTATAGGATTAGGAAATTGTTTTGTCAACACGCCGCATTGACTCATAATAATTGTTACCGAAAGGGGGGTGGTTGCGTCAAAATTAGTGTTACCGAAAGAGGAGGAAAAGGTGACACGACGCAGCATATTGGAGTATTCAGAGGCAGTAGGGCC
>Ga0082335_1003151_pt1 | contig 28052 bp, 29 predicted proteins | sample Subgrocontami58m_FD_72375 | JGI IMG/M metagenome (GOLD analysis project Ga0082335, IMG submission 72375) | Subsurface groundwater microbial communities from S. Glens Falls, New York, USA - GMW37 contaminated, 5.8 m (SPADES assembly) (version 2) ...
TATAGCCCCCGTGATATCGCACGAAATGGTAAGGTAGATATTTTTGACTACAACATCCTCTTCTCCGACTTCGGCAAGACGGGTACTCCCGGATTCGTCGCTTCTGATATCAATAGAGATGGGAAAGTGAATATGGTAGACTATACTATATTGGTACGTAATTTTGGAAAATAATATGGATACACCAGTAGAGCAAGTACCGCAACAAGTGGAAGTGACGCCTATACCAAATTATTCACACCATTCGTTTTCTCGGCGTCCAACGTTCATGTATTTATTTACCGCGCTCATATTGATGGGCGGGTTGGGAGTAGGACTTGTTGCACTAAATTCTTCCCAAGACGTCCGATCAAAAGCTTCTAATAATGGTCCTACACTCGCACTCTCCCCTACTGCAAAAACAGTGAAGGTTGGAGAAACATTCACTGTGGGAGTCACCATGAATACGAATGCTGACGCCGTTTCTGCCGTAGAACTCCATCTTTCCTATGATCCCACCGCTATCCAAATACTCAAGTTCACTCCGACCACCCAATTACCGGTCGTCCTCGTCCCGGAAACGCATGCCAATGGCGCAATCGCGGTCACTCTTGCGGCCAAACCACCAACTGCGTTTAAGGGCGCGGGTATTATCGGAACTTGGACAGCAAAAGTACTTGCCGCCAAACAGTCGTCAATACAATTTACATCACAGACATCTGTTGCCGCTCTGGGAAAAACGACAAATGCACTCGCTTCACAAACAGGAAGCACGATAACAGGAACATCCATACGCAAAGCACCGAATCCTACTCCTATCAAAAAATCGAAGTTTGGAAATATCCAAAATCAGTAAAACCCAAAATTACTTCAACCTCCCAAAAAAGAGTTGGCCTGCCGGGGTTTGATGGACTTTGGTTATCATGATACCTACATCTTGACCGACTCGATCATGAGCATTTTCTACCACAATCATCGTCCCGTCGGTAAGATACCCTACCCCCTGCTCCCGCCCACTTCCTACATGAGAAATTTTAACCGTCACTTCTTCACCGACCACTATACTCATCTTTATTGCTTGAGCAAGATCATTTACGTTAAGTACTTTAACTCCTTGCGCTCGGGCTAGGTGAGCGAGATTAAAATCAATGGTAATCAGTCGTATTCTCCATTTTTTAGCAAGAGCGACGAGTTTATGATCTACTTCTTTTACATCTTGGGCGTCATCGCTAATAATTTTTACTTTCAAGTGTCCATTTACCTTTTGTCCTTTGAGCTTATTGACTATCTCAAGTCCCCTTCTTCCTTTTGCTCGCCTCAAACTATCGGGACTATCGGCAATATGCTGGATTTCTCCTAAAACAAACTGTGGGACAAGGAGCGTTCCGACCAAAAAACCGCTATTAACAATCGGCAATAGTCTCCCGTCTATAAGAACGCTAGTATCAACGAGCATCGGATATTCACCCAAATTTGTCGCTTGGATCTTTTCGCTATTTACCCGACGACGAAACGGCCTGCTCGTAATTTGGCCCAATGTCGTAAGATTTTTTACGATTTCTCGCGCGAGTGCTTGGGTAAAAACTGCTGTAGGATTTTTGAGCGCGATAAATGGCTGTCGTTTATCCTCGCCTGCCGGGACTTGGGGTTGTTTAGCAGATTGTGCTGATACATTTTTTTTAGGCATTATAGAAGTATTCTATCACAACAAATAATTAGCAAAGCTATTCCTCTCATATATATAATCTTTAAATCCGTACCCACAAAAAAGACCCCTCCTTGTACCGTACAATATCTTGCTAATAAAGATTTTACGGTACAATTTGGGATCTTGCTGTTTACCCTGAGGCTTCCCGAAGGGGTTACCTCACCTTGAGATTATCGAAAGATCTTTACACCACCTCATTGGACTGAAAAATCAATAAATTTGATTGTTCAATGAAGGAGGTGGGAAGAACTACGAGTGTAGTGTGACCGCGCGTCACTCCTTCTATGCAGTTTATGTGAATAATTATTTTGTTTTATTTGTTATATAATTATTTATCCTTTTTATCATAGTAGCTACCAGGAGTAACACTGCCAACATAAATGATCCGGCAATGGGGATAACCATAGTCCCCCAAAAAAACGCCTGACCAAGTGTCTTGGCATTGGTGTTTGCTACAAACAATACATATACGTCAGCTACCAATATCACAAAGCCGACGTACCAGGGAGGATTCTTTAGGGTCTTCAGTTTTTGCCCTACGAGAACACTCCCTGCCGCAAACACGAGAATAGAGAGACCCAGGCCCATAAGAAACGCTGATTCGTTTGACATTATTCAACTTCCTTTCGCGGTTTGAAAAACTCATACAGTATCATCACGACCAAAATCACAGCGCCAAATGGATATATGGCGCTGACGAGAAGGACAAGAACAGTAAGAATTGCCCATGCTCCCGTCTCAACAAGCTGTGCTGGTTGCGTCATCTGCCTGAGGCGGTTGAGAAGGTCCCCATACCACCAAGCCTCACCAGACCAGATGACGCCAGCAACTGTAAAAGCGACTACTCCTCTTGTTATAGGTACGAAGTTCCCCCACGAGAGGACAAACACGACACCTCCTCCTATGCCGACTGCAATAAGTAGTGCACCGATCAACTTGCGAACGAGTCTTGTGGCCATTTTGCTCAACCTTTCTTTGTCAAGGTACTTCCAGGAACCGCTGGACCGGCTGCGTTAACAAACAGCACATTCATTATATAGGATAGTTTTCGGGAATCAACAACGTCGCTCCTGACAAAATCGTAATTATTATTTGACACAAAGCCCAAATCGCGATAAAGTACAATATATATGGTAAAGAAAAGCATCTTCTTCATAAGTTTACTTCTTAGTACTCTCTTCTCCCCGTCCGTGCTTTTTGCTCAAGAAAAAGCCTTTCAAAATCCAGGTGTTGATGAGGCGACACAAAAAATGATTATCAGGCCTGAAATCTATCCAGTCCCTAATTCCCTTCCAAAAATCTTTGGTCAACACCATGCATATTCAGTGACATTTCGCGGAAACGGAGAAGCAATTGTCACGGTTAGAATTGCGTTAACCAATACCGGCTCGTATCCACTCACAAGTTTGTCTCTTCGCGTTCCGCGGGTTGATCCTATGGATATAGAAGCCTATCAGGTCATCCGGGAACCGCAGTGCATCCGCTATGGAGGCGGGCTTAATCCGCCACCCAACTACAACCTTGAACTTCCGGCAAACAGTTTGCAGCGTTGTCTGGAGTTTCAAGAACCAGACTATTTCCAGTATTGGGGTGATACAAAATATCAAAAAGCGAGCGTCCAAAAAGATGGCGATACGCTTACGGTAAATCTTCCAAGCTCCATCAAAACAAATGCTTCAGGCAGTTACGTATTATTCTACCGGGCTTTTGGTTATACGAAAAGAAATCTTGTTGGTGCTTTTAATGCGACATTTGAAACACTGAAAATCAATGACCGTATCGCGGAACTTACGGTCGGCATTACCCCTGATCAAGATCTTTTTATGCGCGGGTTTAGAGGGAAAGTGTCCTATCGACTCGAAGAACCGCAAATGGCCCTGAAAGGAATGGCGATGGAATCTGCTCCGGCACGATCTGCCCAATTTGATTCGTTTTTGCAACAAATAGGAACCGGCAGCATCACGAAGAAAGCAACGAACCTCCAACCGCTAGACGGATATTCGGTCAAAACAAGCTATGCAGATAGCTATGGAAAGCTCTATGCGAAAGAAATAACTATTGGTATTTTTGCGGTTTTTCTTATTTTCGTTATCGTCTTCCTTATTATTCGTTGGGTAATGAAATTATTTGTAAAGCCAAACTCTCATAGCGAGAGTGAATCGGTAAAAAAAGAAAACTCGATGCAATCGTCAAAATCTTCCTTTCAATCACTTGACGTATTGATTGTCGTAGGTATTAGTTTTGTTTCTTCTCTTTGTATAGCGGGCTATACCATGGGTCTTCGTATCATGACAAGCGTACTTGAAAATTATTTTTCTATGGATATCACACTTCCTATTCTCTTATTCGTAGCGATTATTTCCCTTGGTGTGTATGGATTTTTCCTCATAGTTCCTCCCCTGCTTATAGGAATAAAGCGAGGTTTGGGAAAAGGAATCATCACGTTTCTCCTGACACTTTTTTGGATATTTTTCTATCTCGTCGTTGCCGTATTTATCATGATTGTTATGCAACCAAATTATAGATATCGTCCGATACAAATCATGGAAAAAATGATGGGTGTAACATCTACCGATAATCTCCCGAATACGAATGTGGAACGTATTGACCTTCAGTGACCAAAGAGTACCAAAAAATCTCTAAAAGCGAATGGTATCTAAAAAAACCATTGCTAAAGAATTTTTGAAGCTTGCAGTAAGTTTTTTGTATTTGAGGGAGAAATAATATTGTTAAAGCCTAATCGTCTGGCTTCTTTTGACCTACGATCATCAGATCCTATAGATCGCACTTCTCCAAGTAACCCAACCTCGCCAAATGCTGCAGTACTAGGATCGATCGCTTTGTTTTTAAAAGAAGAAATTATCGCGAGAGCTATCGCTAAATCTGCTGACGGTTCTGATATTTTCAGTCCTCCACTTACGTTTACGAAGATATCAAATGTTCCCAAAGGAATGTTTAATCTCTTTTGAAGTATCGCCACAAGAAGTTGTAATCGATTGTAATCGACACCGCTGCCGACACGCCGGGGCATCGCAAGTTGGCTTGGTACGGCAAGTGCTTGAATTTCAACAAGCATGGGCCGAGTTCCTTCCATAATAACAGTAACTACAGAACCAGGGACATTTTTTACTCGATCTTGTAAAAATAACGCAGAGGGATTGGCTACTTCTGTTAGTCCATTTTCTACCATTTCAAAAATTCCAACTTCTTCCACCGCTCCGAAACGATTTTTGAGCGTCCGTAAAATTCTGGCATTGGCAAACCGTTCTCCTTCAAGATAAAGGACGGTATCAACCATGTGTTCTAATACTTTCGGCCCGGCAATTGCACCTTCTTTGGTAACATGACCGATGATAATGATGGGAGTCCCGTGAGATTTAGCAGATGCAATAAGTATTTCAGCGCTTCTCCGTATCTGTCCGACTGACCCCGCCATCCCATCCAGATCGGATGAGGAGAGGGTTTGAATGGAATCGATGATTACCAATGGTACCCCTGTCATCCCGGGCTTGACCCGGGATCCATTTTCTTTCCCACTGGATTCCGGCTCGTGGGCCGGAATGACAGACACAATCCCCTCCGCATTCGTCTCTGCTAGAACACTAATGTTCTCTCCATTGATGCCAAGTCTTTTTGCTCGAAGTTTTATTTGCTCTGGAGATTCCTCACCAGAAACATACAGACCACCAATCTTGCCTAGTACATGAAGAAGAAGTGTCGACTTCCCTATCCCCGGATCACCGGCCAAAAGTGTCACCGATCCCGGCACTATCCCCCCACCCATCACCCGATCAAATTCCCCGTATCCACTTTTAAGCCTATTTTTCTCAATATGCTTAACGTCTGATAGCTTTAACGGTTTTGAATTTTGACTTAAATTTTTGACTTTTAAATTTTGACTTTTGATTTCTTCTTTTACCGTTTCTACAAGTGAGTTCCACTCCCCGCAGTTAGGGCACTTCCCGTACCACTGGGGCGTTTCATACCCGCACTGTTGACAAACGAAGGAGGATCTAAGTTTCATAATGTTTTTGCATAATGTGCGCGATAAGTATACCACGGAAATATAGGTATGCAGCTGTTGACAGAGTGATAAATATGATTCTATGATAATAAACAACGTGAACAAGCATACTTCGTCACTATTAAAATCATGGAAATCAAATAAAAACCTATATATTCTCCTCGCTCTCCTCGTTCTTCTCCCCCTTGTTCTTTATGCCGTCTTTACCAAGACAAATATAGATCCTTTTGCTAGTACACAGAAAAAAATAGATAAAGTGAGAATTGATCCCGGACAGATCACGACTAGCCCCAGTGGTCCAACTATTCATATGTCCGCGATGGCTATCGACAAAAATGGTTACAGTGTCAACAATGCAAGCTATCAATGGGGTATGAGTTCTACCAATTCTATTGGCACCGTCAGACAGGAGATAGGAAATGATAAACTTGCCAAATTTACTCCTTCAGCAAATGTCGGTCAAGGAGACATCTGGGTTCGTGCAATCAATAACAAAGGGAAAGAAACTGGCTCAATACGGGTCGTCGTGAGAGTTCCGACACCGAGTCCGACACCTACACCCACTACTACACCTACGCCGACTGTATCACCTACCCCAACACCATTAGCCTCGCCAATCGAATTTCGACTAAAGCTTTCTGGAGTGACAGATGGTAACGCCCAAGGGGCTATGGCGACTGCTCGATTTGTACGAAGTAACGTCAATCTCGTTACTCCTCCATTTGCGCTTAACCATATTGGGAATGGAATTTATTCAGCGACATTAGGTTTTACTGGATTACAGCTTCCTCCTGGATCCGGCTATTCAATTATTATCAAAGGAGAAAAACATGTTGCGCGTAAATTTTGTGCCGACGACCAAACTGTTCCCTGTCTTGGCAACCAGTCACTTACGATCCCAGGAGGAACTGTAAAGAAAATCTTCAACTTTACCGGCCTCTCCCTTGATCCAGGCGATCTACCACCGCAAGATGGCAAAGCTGATACCAGCGATTTTGACGTCATAAAGACGTTGCTCTCTAAGCCATGCGCAAGCCTTACGGTTGGCGATAAAAAAACAGCGGATCTTGACTATAACGGATGTATCGATATCGGTGATGCATTTTTGATGCGCAAGACACTAGAAACACGCTACGATGAAAATTAAACTTGCCCAAGCTTTTGTTATTTTTTTCCTCGTGGGATCTGGTAGTACCTGGGGCGCTCAACACGCATTGGCTGCTCCCAGACTGATTCTTGATCCAGGCTCTGCAACCGTCGCAAATGGCTCAACTGTTCAATTGAAAGTAACCATTGATGTCGAAAGCGCTCAAGTATTCGGTTCAGATGCCATCGTTTCCTACCCGAGTAGCGATGTAGAAGTTACTGGTGTCGCAAGTGGAGGATTTTTTACTGATTTTTCTTATGGCAATGACGCAGGAGCCGGTAAACTCGAACTTCATGGATTTTTTTCATCTCTCTATACAGGCAAAAGCGGAAGCGGGACTCTTGCAACAATCTCGCTTAAAGCAAAAAAAGATTCTGGCAGTACAGCGATTTCCTTTGTCTGTGGCAGCGGAGCAACGACACGAATCCTTAACACAAACGGCACCAATATCCTTTCCTGTTCAAGTTTGAACCAATCTACACTAAGCTTTACCGGGACCCAAACGCAGCCGACCAATACGCCCACTCCCACTGTTACTCCCGTCCCAACTGCAACGAGTGCGCCATCAAATAATAATTTAAATCCTGTCTGTGAAGGATTAAGTGTGAATCGTACAAACGGAATTGCTCCTATGACCGTGACACTTACCTGCACCGGTTCAGACGCAAATAATGATGTCAATTTTGCAGAATTTTCTTTTGGAGACAATCAGGAACAACATATAGAAAAAAATGTAGGACAAAAAGGGAGCATATCCACAAATCATACGTATACCATCACTGGATCATTTATTGCTTCTTGTCGTGTAAGAGATAACAATGCAGCCTTCTCCTCCCGTCCTGAAACGTGCAAAAAAACGATTACTGTATCCCGCGCAGTACCCACTGCTACACGAGCAATCGCTTCTCCAACACCAACACCAATTCCAACACCGACACCAACGATAGGAACCCAGATAGTTGTGCTATCGACAGTGACTCCGACGCCAGAAGACGTACCTTTACCTCCTGCTCCATCACCGGTTGTAGAACAAAAAAAGGCCGCACAGTTTCCCTGGTCTTCAGTTTTATTTGGTGGTTTGATACTTATTGGTTTGTATTTCGTGTGGATGGCAATAGTGCGCAGTAAAAATCAACAACCTCCCCCTCCCAATATGCCTTCTGACATGCCCCCTCCCCCACCCATGTCTTCATAACGCGTATATCAGATACTTATTGTCACTTGTATCCGCACTGCTGACAGACGAAGGATGTACAGACTTTCATAATTATCCAATTCTCAAATAGTCAAATTATCCAAGTATCCAATAAAAACTATTTGGATGCACTTACAATAATAGAACTTACTATTTTTATCAATTCCTCATTTTCTTGAAGAAGATTGTGAAGTCTTGGTTTTATCCCGGGAAATAGCTCTTCAATAATTCGAAGCCAATAACGAGTTTCTTTCAATTCTTTCCGAACGATTGTATAGATATGAATAAAATCTTTCTTTGAGCTTACTCCATCTGCTTCGTTATCATTCGCACCGATGGAAGTTAGCGCCCGAACGTATTGATCAAAAATAATCTTAACCTCAACAGTTTTTGGAAGATAGGTAACGACTTTAAGTCCTCGTACGACAAAGGAGAATATTCGTTCATGAATTTCGTACTGACTCATCAAAGTACATTATATCGTATTGGATAATTTGAGAATTGGATAATTGGATTATTGGATAATTCGTTAGCGTTATCCTAACAGCTTCCCTGTCAATGTCATAAACACTTCACCATCTCTATGTTAAGCAGTCTTATCTCCCCTCGCTCGACGCTCGAGTCGATTTAATGAATCTAATCCTGTATCTGCATTAGATCTTTTTTCTCTCCGCTCAAGCGCAGCCTTAAAGTTTTGCTCAGTTAATACAAACGCTGTATCTGTACCTTCAGTACCTGGATGGTCATAAGACATATCTTTCATTGCTGCTTTAAATCCTAGCTTTCTTGCAAGTCTCCCGTCAGTACTTAAATCGTCTGGTTCAACATATAGGGAAATCACTAATGGTTTATATGGTTTACCGCTCTGTTCTGATTCAATTCGATGATTCTCAAACTGCTCAAGAAGCGCCTGAGTGAGTCCGCTTTCTGTCTGTTCATCTGTTGCCCGATCAGTCCACCAATTAATTTCACGAAATGAAACACCAGCAGAAACTACTCCTTGTTTTTGAAGAAATCGAAGTCGTGCATGATCTTTTCTCGTACTTGATATATTAATAAATCCAACATCTTTTACTCCTTCATGTAGGTCACTTTCAAAAATACCTCGTAAAAGCGCAGTGGGCTTTTCTCGCATCCAATTTATTAATTTTTTAGGTGACATCGGTTTTACAGTTTTTTCTTCGGTATCTGGATCCAATGCACCCTCTGGTCCCAGCGATTCTATATCCCATGCTTTAGCGATGGCAAAATCCGATGGAATTTCAGGATCAAGTCGTCGTATGTCTACAGGTTCAGTAAGGGCGAATTCTTTAAGGGGAGGCAAATCAACAGGTCTAATTACTGATGCTACTAATTCTCCTGACACCATAAATATTTAGTATTATCTATACCCTATCGGTTTTTCGGTAAGCGTCATCGACAGGCTGATTTTTCGTTGATCTGGTTTGACTTCTTCTACGGTGCATTGTATCTCATCGCCTACTTTTGGTTCCTCACCTGGGGCAAGTTTACTTATATGGATAAGCCCTTCTACTCCAGGACTTAGGGTGACAAATATGCCATAAGGTGTCACGCGGGATACTTTTCCTTTGACCTGCGCTTCTTTTTCAAACATATCAAACGCATGTTCCCACGGATCAGGCAAGAGTTGCTTTAGAGAAAGTGTCAGCTTGCCGGTAGCCGCGTCCACACCCACGATTTTGACTTTTATTGCGTCTCCTACTTTTAGATACCCATTGGGATCATCAACTTTTTCCCAGGCAATTTCCGAGATATGGATAAGTCCTTCAATCTCATGTTCCTTCTCATCTTTCGTAACTTTGATTTTTGCAAAAGCACCAAAAGGCACAACTGTCGTTATCGTTGCTTTCACACTTTCGCCGACCGTCAAAACGGAGAGAAGATCTTTTTGCGCTTCCAGAAGTTCTCCTTCAACGATAGCCCGTTGAGAAAAAACCAGTCGGTTGGTTTCTTTATCAACTTCTATGACTTTCGCTTCTATTTTTCGCCCGGAGATTTTATCCATCTGTTTGACTAAGGTACTATCCAGTTGTGATTGGGGTATGTACCCGCGGATGCCACCGTAATCAACAAGTATTCCGCCACGAACCGGCTCTTTGAGGAGTACTTCAACTGACTCCCCGCTCTTTTGATGCTCTGCAAGCGTTATCCAACGCTTTTCAAAGATGCTCCGTCTTAGAGAAAGAACTGATTGTCCTCGGTCATTTTCAGCAACAATCACCTGACAGACGACGTGGTCGCCGGGCTTAAGCGCCATGAGTGCATCTTTGTAGTTTTCCAGCTCCCGGTCGATGACGACTCCTTCAGTTTTACTGCCAATATCAACCGTCACTTCCTTGGGATTAACGCGCGTAATTGTGCCCTCTACCACATCACCTTTTTTTACACCTTTCAGGGCATAGCCGGTCGCAGCCAGAAGTTCCTCCATGGTCTGGGGCTGTTTCGCAGAGAGTTTAGGGCTGAGTGCTTGAGGTTTAAGTGAAGAAGATTTGCCTTTTTCCTTCTTACTATGAACTATGAACTCTGAACTAATAACTTTTTTGGTATTTGCCATTCATTAATACCGCCTTTCGATAAGATAAAAGTATTATACTTGATCTTGAAGTTTACCTCAACGAGGAAAAGCTGTTCTTACCAGATTAATACACGTCCTCATGTGTGCCAATGCGAAGAAGAAACACCTGATCATCTTCCCAAAGAATAAGGATTCGAAGATCCATATCAATCGAAAGCGAATACATATCACGAGAGATTTTATGTAAGCGAAGAGATGGATGTCGAGGGTTCAAAGAAAATAACCGAAGCGTCTTATCTATTCGTTTTGCTACATCAAGGCGTTTCTTTATCAGTCGATCCAATTCTCGATCGAATCTAGGTGTGGCAATAAGCTTCATTACGTCATTTTTTCACGAATATACCTCCGAATATCAGCAGGCCCTTTAAGAACGATGGTTTTCCCTTTTGCGTGATCTCTGTGCGCCTCACGCACGAGAGCCGAATAACGCATTTCAGAAATAAGCGTCCGCAATGCACTGCGCACAATATCGCTAAAAGACGCGTAGTGCCCCTGATCAATCAGTGCATCCGCTTGTGCCTTAAGCTGGCTTGGAAGAGAAATATTAATGGTATCCATATGTTTTGGAGTAATTTTTAATTGTTTCAGTGTTTACGCTGGAACAAATCTCATTTGTTTCAGTGTATGAATATTAGCAATAATCATACATCGTGTCAATAAACCGACCACAAAATATCCCCGCCTCATCAACGCTTGTGTTGAATCTGCGGGGACATTGCTCCATTGCTCTTGTATTATTACTTAATTCATAATTCTACATTCATAATTCTACATTCTACTCTCGCCTCTCTTACTTATCTCCTACTCCTACGTTTCTTTGTCATTCCGGACTTGATCCGGAATCCATTTTATCGTAAGAACAAAAGACAAGAAGAGAGGCGTATACCGGATGGAAGCGGTGAAAAACCGCGGGTATTTCTCTCTTCTCTGATTGTAGGATAGTCGTTAATCGAATCATTTCGAAAATTTATTTACGTGGCCAAACCCTCTGCCGCAACCACGGCACCCAAAGAGGCGCAAACAGGAGTCCCCCGACAATCATCGCCACAAAACTTTGCGTGGGGAAAGCTTCCAACAGAATCGCTGCCCCGCACAAGAGTGCGAGTCCAATCACGTACAATACTGGAAGTGTATTCATGTCATCCTCCGGATCTTTCCTGAATCTTCCACCGCGGGATTCTTATCCACCCGAAACGCCACGCGATCACTATTGTCAACATCGAGGCTTTCAAGCTTACAAAGAATATCCATCCCCACAGTCCGAAACCCAGATAGAAACCTTGATCAAACGCCAGGCTGACGCATGATGAAGCACCAGCTGCCAACGCAAAAAGAACCACAAACGTTACAAGAATTCTGACGACCATCATGATCCTCCCCTCTCGCCTCTGTTTAAAAAAAGCAAGAGAACTATTATTTCCAGCTCTTCATCCTACTTCAGTGAGCTGAAAACACGAAAATAAGGATCTATTTCCATGCTTCCAGCTCAATGATTTAGAAGAGTCTTTTCCATCCAGTAATTTCAAAGAGCAAAAGAGCACCCATACCATACCACACTATGAGCTCACTTTCAAAATTATGATTCCGTAACGTTTTTTGCTACTATAGGGCCCATGTATCTCACAGAAACTGATATGCGGGCCCATCTAATATCCTCACGCGAGGAGCTGTACGATAAACTCGGTGCAAAGACGTCAGAACGGACGCTTCAAGCTATGATGCTCGTACCACGCGAGCATTTTATCGATCCAAACCTTCTCTTCGTTGCCTACGATGATGAAGCCCAACCAATTCCTGGTTACGATGGTATGGCGTCGATATCCCAGCCTACAACTGTAGCACTTATGACCGATCTCCTCGATCCGCAACCAGAAGATGTCGTGTTGGAAATCGGGACTGCCACCGGATACCAAGCAGCAATCTTAAGTCACCTTGCTTCTCATGTCTATAGCGTGGAGATAGGAGAAATGTTGGCGCGGGAAGCGCAACACCGGCTCCTCAAGCTCGGCATTCATAACGTCAACGTCATTATTGCTGATGGGAGTTGGAACTTGTTTCCACCGGCAACGATCGATAAACTGCTCATCACTGGTTCTCTCGTTCCATCTCAGCTCTCTCCGGTTTTTCACTCGCTCAAACCAGGAGGGATATGCATCGCTCCTATAGGCGGTGTTGAAGGAGACATGTACGGGTGCGATATGGTAAAAATGAGAAAAGGCAAAAATTCATTTGAACTTTTAGAGCGCATACCAGGATTTTCATTTGTACCCATCGAAGGAATAGCTGGATGGTCAAGACACATCCAATTAATATTGACGAAATACAATGAGGGCTTTTATGAAAGTTTTCGCGGTGAGTCAGGAATATCTGAATAAAAAAGTGAATTTTTCTAATAATAACCGCTCCTCTATCTCCTTCGTTGTTAACTTACCTTGATCGTTCTGATACCGGAGGATTCTGTTTTTTCGAAGCCTCTATGCGTTTCCCCTCTTTAATATATTCTTCCGAGATATCCCAAAACTTCCAAAATATCTGTTTATACATCTCTGCAAAACCCGGATTGGTCACTTCTACCCCCACTTTATTGCCATCCGCCCAATTGAGTATGGAGATGGTGTCATTGAAGATCACTTGATACTGCTTGATATGTAACACACGAGGTGGAATATATCGGGATTTATAGTACTTTCCCCAGTTGGGTACACTGGTATACCAGTAATTGCCCTGATCGGTGGCATTTTCAATTTCAATTTTCGTAATTTTTCGTGCCACCTGTTCTTGCCGAATGGTCTCCGCAAAGGTCTTACCGGCGATGTTATTTCTGTTTTCATACCCAAACACCAATATCTCTTTTTTGGCTGACAGATGGTTCCAAAGCATTTGTTGAAGTCCTTCCGTACCGTGATAATGTTTGATTTCAAACCCGCTTTTTGTCGTCACGGGCAAAGCAGTCAACTCTTTTAAAAGATCCGGAAGGAGCTCTTTTTGATTTTTGAGCTGTTGTTCTTTTTCAAGAATTAATAGCTGGAGAGTATCGGGTCGTGCGGCCTTAAGCCTCAATCCCCTACCTTTATCCGTTTCTTCAATAAGATGTTTTGCTTTAAGTCGCTCCAGGTAGCGATATATCTTTGATCGATTGATGTTTGTTTCATGCGAAAGATCAAGCGGAGTTTTCGCTCCTTTTTCAAGCAAATTGAGATAGATTTGAACCTCCACATCGTCTAAACCGAACTGCTCAAGCTGACTGGTTATTATTTGTTTGTTCATATGAACGAACAGATATTTTACAACCCTATAGTACACCTACTATACTCCTGTGTCAAGATGCTGAAAATCAGTATCCCGATGCCGCAAACCTGCGACGTCTTCGCATCAGGATCGCACAATCGCGTGCGATACCTGGTATTAACATATGCCTGAAGGAGGCACAAAATGGGACTAGTAAGAACGCTCGTGTATTGGCCGACCATCCAGATTCCCCAGTTTAATGGGGATGACTTAAAACTCTACTCCTTGAGATGGCGTCAGATTCTGGGTTTACCTGAAATCGGATTGCTCAAACCTGAATCTTTTGAAGGAGACGATGTTCTCATAGTTGAGCATCCGATCTATATTCCGGCAGCGTCAGCCTACGGCGTCGTGATTCCTATTACATGGAGCAAGCTTAACCCTGATTTCACTCAGGGATCACAAACCGTATCGCTGCTAGATGTAAAAACAGCGCTCAGGCTACCCGTGGAGAATCTCATTGTGCGTTTTTATTTCCCCGACTTAGTCGGAGTGAAATATGCAGTCAATGTATGGCTCCAAAGACTTGACGGAGGATTCGCCATGATCTAGCCTTCAGGCTCGAAAATCGAACAAAACTCGACACCCCAAAATTACCGTGTTCGGTCCGCCAGTCGGCGAGATCAAGGTAGGGGTGTCATTTTTTTTACCCCAACTCAATATTCTATAGGGATATCATCACGACTCCGGTAAGGATGGCGAGGGCGCTCATGATGTGTCTTGGTGTCATTTTTTCTTTCAAAAATATCCACGCCAATACGACCGTCACCAGCGCATAGGCGCTTGCTATCGGCAAAATGAATGATGAATTCACCTCGAGAGTCCCGAGAGACAAACTCATAAACGCAGCAAAATCAAACGCGCCGATGATAAACAGTGACCCCCAGGGAGTAGATTGTTTTGTTTTAACAAACGATGCCTTGGTAGCGACCATATAGCAGCCAAGAAAAGCGATAAGAAAAAACCGAAACATAAACGCCGGTAAAAACCAGTTGACACTTTTGGTCGGCATAACAAGAAGAAAGAGTGATATTCCCCATGCAAACATAGCTATCACACCCTCTTTAACCCCGGCAAGAAGCAATACTTTTTGTGATGCAAATAGTTTTTTGAAATCTATCGATAACCCGATGATCCCTGCCAAAATAACGAAAATCGCACCAATTTGATGGGTTGCGAGTTTTTCATGATAAAATATTATCCCCAGCATGGCGCTAATAAGTCCCCATGACGCTCCCAACGGACTTACAAGCGATACTTGTCCGCGTTCCAATCCTTTATAAAATGCTAAATAAGCAATAAGCTGTAATAGAGCAATGACAATAATGATGGGAATAGCGGGAAAAAGGTTTGCTGTATACAATGAAGATAGATTCGGAATCAAATACACGAGGCCAACCAGCAGCCCGAACAATTGCATCCAAAAGAGAGTGAGTATATTGCCGATTTTGCGTGAGACAATTGCAGCTAAAAAAATCGCTATCCCCCAGCAAAACATGCTGATTATACCCGGAATAATTGAATTCATAAACACATCAATACATTTGTTGGATTCATTATATCACTGAGACAAAAAATTTCTCTTAACACATTGAGGTAGTTATGATTCTTCGAGTTCAAACGCAGTCATGGTGTTGCCGGTATTATAGACTGCTTTGTATGAAATAACTCGATCATCGGAACTGAAGACATGATCCAGAACATGACGTAACTCGGTCAATAAAGTAGGAAGCTTTTTTATTTGTGCAAGAGTCAGCCAGACAAATTCTCCATCATCCACTTTTTGTTTCAATCTCCCGCCAACATAGTCGGCAACAAGCAAATGAAAGAGAAACTCTTGGTCTAAATCTTTCAGATACGCGTTGCCAGCTACTTTTACCCGAATATTATTAATTGTGAGCCCGGTTTCTTCCAATATTTCCCGCCGGGCACAGACAAAAAGTCCTTCGTTGAATTCCCGATGTCCTCCGGGTGCCATCCAGACATCCGGCATGATGCGTTTTTTTGGATCTCGGTGGAGCATGAGATACTTTCCATTTTTGTGAACGAAGCATTCTAACGTTACGGCGATATTGCGTTTCATTAAATAAAGTATACCACCATTCCAATAGAACGCTCGCCACTCCCGGAGTTTACACAATAACTTGGAATTAAAAAATATTAGATGTATTATTGACACAATCTAACTATGATTCAGTCTGGTGATTTACTTTCTGATACTCCGATGCACACTCTCTTCGAGAGTCCGATTGCCTCTATTGAACCTGAAGATTGGTTAACAACATTACCAGCAACTGCCGTTGCGGTATCTATCGCCTGTGGATCACCATCTCCGGTCGAAACTCGAGACATATCAGCGTTAGTTCAACGACCTTTGCAATATATCGGATACGACAATGATCCTGTGGTAATAGAGAGAGCTCGTCAAACTACTGCCTATTTTGAGAAAAATTCTCCGTTTCCCCTTTCTGCATTATTTGACCTTCGTGATTTAAGTAAGCCCTTGCCTGGGGATGAACAGCAAATTGCTGACATTGTATTATTTAATACCCCAGATGTGTTGGGGACACAACAAAATGACTATGCTGGCAGTCCGCACGAAACATGGAGATCGATAACGCAACATGGACTTGACATACTTAAACCAGGCGGCATGGTAATAGTGACAACAATTAGTTCGCAAGAATACGACATCATGAAACAATACTTAATAGAATTAAGGGTTAATATTATAATCAATACAATAAATCCTCTTGACTTCGAACATTTTGGTCATTACGGTGTGTTATTAGGAATTAAATCATAACTTTACTCACTTGCCATCAAAAAAACCGCTCCCTTGTCCTCCCGAACAAATCGAAACGATTTTTCGGGATAAACCCCATACACTAAAAAACAGAATTGCCCCGGCAATGACTTATCTTCCCGGTTTCTTGCGAAACAGGTATTGTTGGCGGCACGAAAAAATTTGAAAATACAATTGTCCCGGCAATGACCTATCTTCACGGAACCTCGCGGATCAGCTATTGTTGGCGCTGACGCGTTTCACTTCTGAGTTCGGAATGGGATCAGGTGGTGCCACGTCGCTCAAATCACCGAGACACTTCTATTTTCAAATTAACGTGCCAGCCACGTTATTCGCTTCGCGAATTTACGTGGCGCTAAAGCGTTTGACTTCTGAGTTCGGAATGGGATCAGGTCGTTCCACTTCGCTCAAATCACCGAGACAATTCTGTTTTTTAAAAAGTGCAAAAGACTGGTTTACCCCATACATTCCGAAGGAATGTTATGGGAAAGACACGAGAGCGGTTTAATGTTAAAAAGTTTACAGGAGTTTAGTAGCTTTGTAGCTTAGTAACTTAGTAAAATTTCTAAGCCTCTAAACTTCTAAGCACTCTAAGCTTCTCTAAAATAAGTAGTTGTCTCATAAGGAGTAACCCAAAGGTTCCTTACAGCATATTTTCGTTGAGAAACTAGTGCCCCGACGTTCCGCCAAACTGGCGGAGTCGGGATCCTTTGTTCCCCACAGCTTTGATCGATTAGTACGAGTAAGCTAAACACCTTGCGGTGCGTACACTCCTCGCCTATCAACGTTGTCATCTACAACGGATCTGATAACGATTCCTCATCTTGGGATGGGCTTGGTGCTTGAGATGCTTTCAGCACTTATCCCGACCAGATCTAGCTACCCTACGATGCCGGTTTTCCGACAATAGGCACACCAGGGATCTGTCCCTCTCGGTCCTCTCGTACTAGAGAGAGCTTCCCTCAAGAATCGATCGCTTGCACAGGATAGAGACCGACAAAATTGTTATCCACGATTGTTTACAATCGGGAGTGCCATATTTCTATGGACACTCTGCATATCGCTATGCAGTTCGGACTATATCTTTCCCGACGGTACCGTCGGGGTCTGACGTATAGTCTCTGAGGTGTCAAGAAGCAAGAAGCATTTCCTTGGTGTATCGTTTCTTTGTCTCTCGCTTGAGCGAAAAAACCAATTCTACGATCTTACGAAATCCTTCTTCCGTCAAATGATTTCTCTCTTCTATCATCTGGACTACCTTTTTAAATACATAGTAATCCAGTCGTTTTGTTGTTTGTAGTGGATGTTTGTCAAAAAATGGAATAACCTTCTTTCGGAGGTCATTTTTGTCTTTAACAACCAAAATCCACGTTTTATCCGATGAACTTTTCGGATGATTCGGTTTGAGATAACCGCATCCGAGTCTTCTTTGCAATGCGTTAAGGACGTTTTTACTCCCTGGATTCTGACTTACGTGAAATTCGGTTAGGATCTGCCATTTCATTGGCAAATCATCACGTTTCGAGAATCCGATATAAAAACATCCCTCGCCATCAACAAAACCAGAGAAATAGTCATCATCAACATTCCTGCTTACCTGCTGATTGTCCGCAGACGATGATTTTTCACCTGTATTCATAGAGATTAATAAGTCTCTATAAACCATAGTATCACGTCATGCTCGGAGTTTCCAGCATTTAGTCAAATTTATAGACAGCTCTTTAATGCCGTGTCGAAAACGGCATAGGTCTACTGTCTCACGACGTTCTGAACCCAGCTCGCGTACCCTTTTAACCGGCGAACAGCCGGACCCTTGGGAGATTCTCCACCCCCAGGATAGGATGAGCCGACCATGTATCTCCATTGTTACCAATGGCATAGACTATACCATCACCCCAATTGTGATTGGGGGCTTAGCGTGTGATAGTTGATATAAAATCAAAAATCTCATCCGTTATCTCTATGTCATAGAGATGAGGAATCAGTCGTTACGGGGTTAATCCCGACACAGCGTCGGGGCAACTTCCCTCGGTATTACCCTTTAACCGGTTCAGAGGTTAAATCGGGTTTCACCGATATGAGCTAAATTTTTCTCTACAAGATTGCTCTCGTAGGCGACATATCCCGCTAGTGCGGGACTATCGAGGTGCCAAACCGCCTCGTCGATATGGACTCTCGGAAGCGATCAGCCTGTTATCCCCGGGGTAGCTTTTATCCGTTAAGCCCGGTCCCTCCCACGAGGGATCCGAGGATCACTAACACCGACTTTCGTCCCTGCTCGACCTGTACGTCTCGCAGTCAAGCTGGCTTGCCGCGTTTGCACGACACGTCCTGGTTTCCATTCAGGATTAGCCAACCTTTGTACGCCTCCGTTACACTTTTGGAGGCAACCTCCCCAGTTAAACTGCCCACCAGACAGTGTTCTTCTCCTAGATTTTTATGTAGGAGTAAGTAAGATTTCCCAATTTCGAAGAGTGGTATTCCAGTGATGACCGAAGTCTCCCACCTATGCTCGACAGTCAAAATAAGGTCCTCAGTGCCAAGTTACAGTAAAGCTCCACGGGGTCTTTTTGTCCATGTGCAAGTAGGCCGCATCTTCACAGCCATTTCAATTTCGCCGGGTAATGGTTCAAGACAGTCACTACGTCGTTCTACCTTTCGTGCGGGTCGGAACTTGCCCGACAAGGAAATTCGCTACCATAGAACAATTATAGTTATTGCTGCCGTTCACCGGAGCTTAAAAAGCTAACTTCTCTCTTGCGAGAGGCATTTACCTTTTTTAACTTACCGGCACTGGGCAGGTGTCAGCCCCTATACGTTGCGTTTCCGCTTCGCAGAGACCTGTGTTTTAGTTAAACAGTCGCGTAGTGTCATTAACTGTGTCCCGACTTTACGTCGGGAAAGGCATCTCCCATAGGTTACGCCTAGCTTTTGTTGCCGAGTTCCTTGAACCACTGTCGCCCGCTTGCCTTGGTATACTCTACCAGCGCACCTGTGTCGGTTTGCGGTACGGAAAAGAAGTGCTCCTCAACGAAATTTTTCCTGAAAACGAAACTGTCTCTGTTGCCCGCCCCTTGCGGATTGGACTTCCATTCGCTTCTTTGATTAAACGTGAATAACGGATTTGCCTGCTATCACTATGTCAAAGCTTAGTAGCCGACGAATCGACTACGAGACCCATCCCCTTTTGTCATTCCTTTGAGTTTTTATCGACACTTCCCTGTAACGGAATATCAACCGTTTCTACATCGAGCTACGCCATATGGCCTCGCCTTAGATCCGACTTACCCGAAGTCGACGAACGTTGCTTCGGAAACCTTGCGCATTCGGCATGGAAGATTCTCACTTCCAAACGCTACTCATACCGGCATTCTCACTTCTGGCCACTCCAGACTCCCTTACGGGATGACCTTCGCTGCAACCAGAACGCTCCCCTACCACTCTCTTGATAAATCAAGAAAATTTCTACCTTCGGTATCTTGCTTAAGCCTCGATCATTTTCGGCGCCACGGCTTTCGTCCAGTGAGCTGTTACGCTTTCTTTAAAAGATGGCTGCTTCTAAGCCAACTTCCTGGGTGTTTTAAAACCATGACTTCCTTAACCACTGAGCAAGAATTTAGAGACCTTAGATAAGAATCAGGGCTGTTTCCCTTTCGACCCACGAGCTTAGCCCCGCGAGTCTGACTGGTGCAATAATGATGTAAGTATTCGGAGTTTGATTGATGGCAATTCCTTGCGAAACTGTCATCATTCAGTGCTCTACCACTTCATCTTTTGATGCACCGCTATACCTAAATATATTTCGGGGAGAACCAGCTATCTCCTGGTTCGATAGGCATATTACCCCTAACCACAAGTCGTCCCACAGATTTGTAACTCTGACGGGTTCGGGCCTCTTTCTGATTTTCATCAAAATTCACCCTGCTCATGGTTAGCTCACCAGGTTTCGGGTCTAATAAGCGCTACAAACGGGCTATTCACCCTCGCTTTCACTACGTTTCCCCACGATTTAACGCGGTTAAACAACGCAGCGCTTATTAACTCACCGGTTCATTCTTCAATAGGCACGACATTACTCGCCCGCAGGGCGAGAATGCCGAATGATGAATGTTGAATGCCGAATAGAAAAATTTTGATTTTCCATTTAGCATTTGGCATTTAGCATTTAGCATTCTTGTCCCACGGACAAGCTCTGTCTGATTGTTAGCTGACAATTTCAGGTACTTTTCATTCCCCTTCCGGGGTGCTTTTCACCTTTCCCTCACGGTACTAGTTCACTATCGGTGTATTCATGTATTTAGTCTTGGATCGTGGTCGACCCAGTTTCCCACAGAACCTTCGTGTTCCATGGTACTTGGGAACTCTCTAGAGGATAGATCAATTTTGTATACACGACTTTCACGTTCTATGGTCTGCTATTCCAAGCAGTTCTACTATCAATCTATCTCCCATATTAAAAGCCCCGCAACCCTCTGTCTTGCGACAGAGTTTAGACTGCTCCGCTTTCGCTCGCCGCTACTGACGGAATCTCTATTGATTTCTTTTCCTCACCCTACTTAGATGTTTCAGTTCGGGTGGTACCCCTCTTATCGCTATCGTCACCTTACGGTTATCTTTACGACAAGATATCCCGATGTAAATCGAGATGGATTGCTCCATTCGGAAACCGCCGGATTGATGGAGTATGGCTCCTCCCCGACGAGTATCGCCGCCATATGCGTCCTTCCTCGGCATGAATACCCAAGGCATCCATTGTCAGCTTGAGTATGCTGTAGAGAACAAAGGAGTCGTCTCGACGTCATGTCGGGACAACCTCTGTTCTAATAATTCAACGAAAATTGTAATTTACCCTTATAAATTTTTTGGAAATTTTAGGGCTGCAAAAGGATAATCCAATGGATTACCCCGTATGATGCAACTACTTTTTATAAACTCTATCGATGAAGGATTTGCACCTTATCGACAGTTATTCGTTTACTTGTTAACGTGCTCAGTATAAATTCTAAAGAATTTTACTGAGTAAACCTTCTACTAGTAAAGGGCTTGCTCAGAAAAATTATAAAGGTGTTTACACAGAAAATTTTATCTTCAAAATTATTCTGTGGACCCGGGCGGAGTCGAACCGCCTGCCTTCGCATTGCAAATGCGACGTTCAACCAGGTAAACTTCGGGCCCCGAATAATTCTTCGAATTTTCGGGGTAAACCCCCTTCTCCTGGCAGCCGACCCCTCAATCTTAACCGTTAAAATGTGCAATAAAACTAAAAACCCCGCTCTTATGCGGGGCCATTGCAGTATCTTTCGATAAAAAAGCTATTCAACACGCAAACGAAGCCGTAAAAAGGTTAGGTTTGATATTTGGTTGCTTCTCATGAAAGAAAAAATAAGAAACGAGGTGAATCGTTTCAACTGCCATTTGCTCCGCATCTAGTGAGCAAGAATATATTCTAATCGCGATTGCGTCAGAAGTCAATCCTTCAAATACCTCAGGATTGACCCTGAGCGGTTCGGCTGAGCTCACCGTCGAAGCCTTGTCGAATGGGTCAACAGGGGGTACAATAGCCTCATGCATCTCTGGGATTACCGGGAAAAAGATTTGAAAAAAACCGAGTGGGGTAAGCGTTACATATTGCAAAACATGATCAACATGGGTCCGGGTCGGCGCAAAATATCCCTAAAACTCGTTAAGAAATACTGGAAAGACCTAGACATCGATCCACTCCGGAGAAATCTTCTCCGCTATCTCATATGGGGCAAACGTTAACGACATACTTCACCCGAATCCAAAAGCTTTTTCTTGATGAAGTCCGTCGCCAGCCGTACCTCGCAGATAGATTTTACTTGACCGGCGGCACCGCTCTTGCTGCCTGCTACCTCAATCATCGGATGAGTGAGGATATCGATCTTTTTACTGACAAACCATTTGATGATACCACTGTCACGTCTGTGATGGCACGCATTGTGTCAAAGCTCAGCGTCAAATCAACTCTTGCTACTATCCACGAACGACTCCGCTACGATCTTGCGTTTCCCAAAGGGCAACTGCTTAAAATTGATTTTGTCTTTTACGATTTTAAACATATCGAGCCGGTTAACACACTTGATGGACTTGATATCGACAGTATCGGCGATATCGCGGTCAATAAACTCTTGGCATTAAGTCAACGTACCGCATCAAAAGATTTTGTTGATTTGTATTTTCTATTGAAAAAATATACCGTATGGGATTTGCGTCAGGCTGTCGAGCACAAGTTCAAACTAGACATCGATCAGTTTTACCTTTCCGCTCTTTTTTCTAAAGCGGGCGACCTCACGGATATGCCCATTATGATAAAAAAGTTAACCCTTGAAACCCTAAAAAAGTTCTTTCTGAGCGAAGCCAAAAAACTCGCCGCTCCGATGATTAAGCCATAAGCACTCTCCCCTTTACCGCTCGTCACGAATCATTGTTTTACAGAAGTGATCCGAAGACTTGAGGGATAAAAGTGATCAAATGAGAGGATACCATTGAGTTTATACGTTTGTATCGTTGCAAGATTTGCACAATCTACAAATGAGGTGCCTTTCTTCTTTTGATTGAGAAAAATCTGCCAACTCCACCCCTCGAGTGCTTCATCCAATCTGATGATATGCATATGTAAATCTTCATAACGCTCTCTAAATAAAACTACTGCATTCATTCCTGTCCTGTGACTAAGTACAGTAGCTGTCTCCTGAAGAACTAGACTGAGAACGTATAACGCATGGCCCTTCGCGCTAGCTTTTCCAAGTACATCTTTAGCAACAACATAATGTGAGTCATCAATACGAAATGCACCAACAAGATAATCAGAATCGACAAGAAGCTTCATCCTACTTGTATATGTCATTGATACGAGAAGACAAATTTTTTGGGCCGTAGGTGAGTACGCCAAAAAAATTCTTCCCGAATCTCTTCTTACTTTTTCTTGGTTTACGTTCGATTATATGGGTAAGCCCTTGTCGCACAAGGGTAGAAAAATTCGTATGCTCCATTTTCGCTATGAGCTTAGCCTGACGGTGAAGATCCTCGGGAATATATACTTGTGTCCTGATCATAGTGCAATTGTATGTCGTATGTTGTATGTTGTCAAGACCGACGAATATACAAAACTTCTAAGCTTCTTCTGCCCCTCTCTTCCAACAACTCTTTGTAAAAAGTGTCAATAAAAAGTTGTTAGGAGAAAGGTCGAGAAGAATTGCTTGTTTACTGCGATAAACTGCAGCGAACTTCTTCTCGACCAATCGTCTCTCTCTCGCTTACGCGCGAACTACTTGGTGATGTCGCCCGGATTGCGCCAGTCTTCCTGCGTGATATGCCCGACAAAGAGCGGCTTGGCGAGACCGTCGCGCTCGAACCACACGAGGAACGGGCCATTGATGATCAAATCCGGCTTGGGCATCTCGATGGATCGCATGACGGCGACGGCGACGGCACTTTTAGCGCGGGCACCCACCTCGTTCATCTTGAGGATGGTTTGCTGAAGTGCCTGCGTGATCCGCGCGGGTTGTCCGTCATCGCCGGTCGTCTTAAGGCCCAAAAGCCAGCCGATATCCACGCGTTGATCCAGATCAACCATCGGGAAGACCAGCCCGCCGAACTCCCGATTGGAAGATAGATTGCGGGAAAGTGCTTCCGCTCTGGCGATCAGATCGAAGCCGTCGTTCGGGGCGCGGTCAAGCATGGTCAAGTAGACGCGGTCGCCGGTCTTGGTTTCCAACAAGGCAATTGGGCTGTTGTGCCCGTGAACGTTGTAGAACTGAACGCCACCCTTGCTGATCTTCACGCCAGGATAGTCTTTACGATCAACGCCTCGCACTGTGGTAACTTCACCCTTCACCAGCCATTCAACCAGCAAGTCCAACACGCTGGCGACACCGAAAGTGTTCTCATCGATCGGCTGGAGTTGAATGGTGAAGCCGCGTTGACGCAAGAACGCGTTGATCTCCTCGACGTTCCATGACGCGATGCTTTCGATCTCGCGGATTCTGCTGACGTCGTCGCGACACGCGCGAAAGAATTCCTGCAGGAAGCGGGTTTGCGTATCGTTGACCGCTTGCCACTGCCGGTTCGCCCCCATGCCTTGCATGTCTTCCGCCTTCACCAAAGCGGCGACGATGGGGTAGGTTACTGCTGTGGTACTCATGGTTAATAGCTCCTTTCTGAGCTGTAGGAATTGATTACCGAGGTTTACCACCTTCATTAGCTTGTTGAGCTAATTAGCCTCCTATGGGTCCCCTTATGGGGTCCGCGCGTTGTCTCCTTTTTCAACGCTTGTACATAGTTTGACTGATGGCTTCCTGAACACGAATAATCATGTGCAAAAAACCACCAGCCAATAAAAGCGCAGAAAAAGAATATTTCAAGTAGTTCGTAGAGAGACGATCCCGGAAGAAATGAAAAGCATGTAAAAAGTAAAATGAGAAAGTGCTATACTTTTCACTTTAAACTTTCCACTTTTGACTCTCCCCTTCTTCCAAGGTAACTCTCTACGATATTAAAATGTTAATGTGCGAAATCAAAGTCTCGTAAATGCGCTTCTTATTTATCCGAACTAACGAAGCTACAAAACTTCTAAACCGCTAAGCTTCTAATCTTCTTTTAAATATCACTGCTTGTCGCTTCCGACCTTCCTTTGTCATCCCGGGCTTGACCCGGGATCCATCTTCGAGATCAGAACGGACAAACAGTGACACACAAACCAAAAACAAAAACGAATTTGAGCATAAAATCTGCTCATATCATTTAGGTTTTCGACATGTATGTTGCCGGTCATCGCATGGACAAAGTCCAAGACATGATGACAAGCTCACTGCATTGTTCCTTACTATATATATCATCCACCTTGCGGCGAATGAATTGTAGCTTCAAGAGTACTTCTTTTGCCAAATTAGTCGCCACGCTAGGCTTGCTGCCTATAGCTGATTCCGGTATGATCCAAAATTTCTGATCTCCATCGGAATCGATGGCGTTTCGGCAAAAGTTTCAAGAGGCGACGGTTTACGTGCCTCTTTTTCAATTTCTGGCTGAGCAGATTGACTAGGCCTCGGCCACTTTTGCGGCTTCGGCTTCTTCCACCTGTTTCAGCACGCCGGCGAGCGTAGCCTCGGCGTTTTCTCGACCGAAATCAGCGATGACCGCCTGTTTCAGTTCGGCGACTTTGGAGACCAACTCCGGCGTGATCTGGCCATTGGGCAGCATTCGCCCTGTCATGATGGTCTCGATCTGGTCAAGGAGTTGAATCACGGCCAGGAAATTCGTCTCCATCGTACCCTGATCGAGTAAAGCTTGAAGCAGCTGTAACATGTGGACCTCCATAGATGATTAGAGATAGCGACTATATGCCACCTCATATTTCGACGCGCGTTGCTATGGTGCGGGTGTCGGCGCGGGCGGTTCACTCAACGTGTCGCCGTACAAACCCAACTGTTTTTCCGAGTTGAGCAACACGTAAAGCGCCCGCCAGTCAGCCCCTTCCGCGGAAGCGAGCAATGTGCGGATCACATCGGCGCGATTTTGCGCGTCCAAGAGCGCTTGTTTGCGCACAAACTCTTGCTGCCGCGCGAGTGCCTCCTGATTGGCCTCTTGGGCGGCGAGCAATCGCTCCTGTTCCAACGCTTGCTGAAGCGCGAGTTGTTGTTGGGCGCGCGCGTCCCGGTAAACCTGATCGCCGACGACGATGCTGCGTATACCGACGTGATCAATCACGATTGGCAGGCCGGCCGCCGCTTCCATGATGGCGTTCTTGTAGGCGTCCGCTAGTTGTTGGCGATACCCGGCGTCGGCCAACTGCTCTTCGGTAAACGCGCCGCTCAGTGCTCGACTCTGCCGCCACGGCTTGATCACATACTCACGGATCGCTGTCACTGGATCGCCGAGAGCGCACAACTGCTTCTTGTTCAGCTCTCTTGTGTCGAAGTGGCCGGTCATATCAACGTCAACAACCGCGCTCACAACCGAGCCCTTGACGCTTGCGTTTGTCAGCGACGTCTCACACGTTGTCGACTGACACGCATCGGCGTTATTGAGGAGATTCGGATCGGATAACGACCGGAACGAAAACGGCCCGCGTGGAAATGTGACGACCCAATCCGCAGGCAGATTCACCGTGCCTGGTTGATCGAAGAGCCGGTAGTCGTCTTCCGCACAGTACACCACAACGTTCTGTGGCGTTACCTGCGCCGCTGGCACTACCGGCACAAACTCCTTCGGGATGTCGAGATAATCTCCGGCGGGAAGCACTTTGTATTCGACTGAGCCATCGGCGTTGTTGCGGATCCACTGCAAACCGACGCTTCCCTGAGGGACACTGGCCGCCTCAAGGTGAACGACCAGCTTGTTTTTCTCGATATCCTTATAGCCTTGTCCCACAGATCTGATGTCTGTGTACTTCTCGACAAACGGCATCGTCTGTGGATCGAAGTTGGGGTTGCGAAGCGCAACGATCTCCCCACCTTTGACATCCGTTGCGCACGCCGCGAGCAGTAATCCGGCCACGGTGAGCACGATCAACCAACTAATCTTGTGTTTCATGGGATTCCTCCTAGAATCATCTTCGGATTGTCTGTTGGATTGTGAGTGCAGTTAAGCTTTCTCCAGTAGTTTTTCCTCCTGAACTTGATTGGACTGCATCAAAAGAAACAGGAAACGTTCCTGCTCCCATTTTGCAGCCCAATCCGGAATCCCGGTCACACAACTCCATTGCTCTTGAAGCTTGTTAAAGTGCTATATTTCTGCCTTTCGTCCTTTCGGACTCATCAGTGCCGATACCACGTCAAACGTGGTTGCCGCATTTGATGGCGGCACACATCGGGAGAGGCAAGCAGTGGCATAAGTGTGGTGTATTCAGGAAGGAAGAATATAAAGAATCGAAAATGATTCAGTCTTCCTGCATCTACACACGCAAATATGCTTTCACTCAAGATGTTGTCGGGTTGTTACACCCCATCTTGTTGACACACTGCCGTCGTTATTTTTCCACCTTTCGGCGGATTGAATACTTCAAGAGCAACTTACTCTCCCCAACCGCTTAAGCTGCGGTGGACATTCGCCTGTAATTCAAGCGACGTGCTCCCGGGAGAATGGGAGCTGGAAGAGGCGGCGATAGTGCTGCCGCCTCTTTTTGTTTCATGTTCAGGCTACGAAGCGAAGACCTTGTGCCTTAGGCGCTCGCGGCCTGCTTCTTGGCGGCCAACTCGGCCTTGCGGCGGGCCAGTGCGGCCTCGGCGCTCGCGACGGCGGCGGTGTTCTCGGTCGAAGCGTTCAGCTTGCCCATCGCGCGGTCGAAAGCG
>Ga0082335_1003152_pt1 | contig 28032 bp, 21 predicted proteins | sample Subgrocontami58m_FD_72375 | JGI IMG/M metagenome (GOLD analysis project Ga0082335, IMG submission 72375) | Subsurface groundwater microbial communities from S. Glens Falls, New York, USA - GMW37 contaminated, 5.8 m (SPADES assembly) (version 2) ...
TAAATAATTTGCTAGTTTTTCTCAATATTTCTGTGTTGTTTTTCATCAGATGTGGTGGTCTCCTGAATTTATTTTCAATCCAGTCAAAAGTATTTTCAATTTTCCCTCCGACTTTTGTGCTCCAAAACCATGAAGGCAGAAAAACAAGCATTGCCATGCCAGATATCCAAGGAAAAGGTCCTAGTCTTAAGGACAAGCCCATTCCTGCCTGAAGCACAACAAAGCCCATCATGAAAAGCGTACGCAAAGGTCCAAACCAAAAAGGAACAAAAAGAAAGAAAGGCCCTAGGAGCTCAAAAAAGTAAACCCCATAAGTCAGCAAGGGTAACAAACTCGATTGCATCAATAGCCATTTTCCAAAATGCGTGGCAAACTGGTCAATGCTCAAAGCCAGATAAACAGCACTCCCGTCGGGAATCCATTCCTTTCCAGATTTAAAAAGAGCAGAAAAAAAGTAAACAAATCCAACTTGTAAAAGCAAACCAGCACTTCCAAAAGATAAAATGTTCTTATTGGAAAAATAATCGGGGCGTTTCAAAGAGTCCAAAGACCACTTAGCTCCTAAAGGCAAAAACATTGCCCAAAAAGCCAGTACGCGTAAAAAGATATCTCCTCCCTGTAAAACGAGAGGATTCCTCGTTTGCAAAGAAATAAGCAAAAGCCAGGAAGCAACCATCGCAATTCGAGTATTCCATCCCACAAGCAAAAACAAGGCAAAAATCCCTGCAATTAGGAAAAGCAAAACCTGAAACCATAAACTTCCAGAAAGCAAATGCAGAGACCACCAAGAAAAATGCCCGTAATGTTCAATAAAAGCCGTTCGTGGCAAAACCCCTAAATCAGTATAATGTGCCACCAGTTCCCTAGCGCGCACACTCAAATCAAAAAGAATCAGCAAAGCCAGAGCAATCCTAAAAAGCGCGAGCGACCTCGTGTCGATGGAAAAAACACGCTTAATCAAAGAGAGTAAATAATAAAAAATATTACCCATAGTTCACCATCATACAACAATAAGCCAAAGAAAAAGTTTATTTAAAAGTTGTCATCCCGCACCAATTTTAGAGCAGGGGATGGCGCGCACTACTTGTCTTTATCTTTTATTCTTCTTTATTAATCCACTTTTTATCTATAGCATCCATTAAATCAATTCCAAGTAAATGAGCATTAACCATTACCATGCCCATAACATCAGCTAACTCCTTTGCTAACTCTTTTTTTGAAACTTCCTCTGAAACATATTTTTCTGGACGGCATTTTTTACGGTGAATTAAAATTGCTTGTGCAAATTCCCCTACTTCTTCATATAATTTTAACAAGGCAAAGTCTTCATCAATTTCAACATTATATTTTTGACCATATTCAATAGCATTTTTCACAACTTTGTTTTGTATTTCTTTTAAATCCATTCTATTTAAAATAAAATATTCTTATTTATTAAGCTATCGTTCAAGTGCGCTTCCGTTCAGGTAGAGGCAAATATTTAGTATGAAATTTAGTTAGTTACCCAAGAATACCTGCTGAATCAGCAAGAGCTCATCTTAAACAACTTGCATAAAAAGTTAGAAAACCATCCCCTCGGAGCTTTATCTGTATCAGCAATTACCGCTCCGCCAACGGTTCCTCCAGTTGTTGAACCAGAGGTACTCTCTCCACCTGTTGTGCTTCCTCCAGTTGTTGTCCCGCTAGTAGTGGTGCTCCCATCTCCTCCAGTCGTGCTTCCTCCAACAGAGCCATCCCCCGTTCCATAATAAACTCCTCCTACTCCATAATCACCTCCTACATAAACTCCAGCTTCATTATACCCACTTCCACCAGTATAAGGCTGAGGCACTCCACCAGGATAAGCACCGCCAGGCCATCCGGCTGCTGCGGCAGCAGGATCATAACCTCCGCCATAATAAGCTCCTGAATATCCATATCCTGGTGTTCCAGGAGTTCCATAACCTCCATAGCCACCGTAACCATAACTTCCTGTAGCAGCAGCGGCTGCAGCAGCACTCGCGTATCCCGCGGCTTGAGCAGCAGCATCAGCTTCGGGGCTGTAACCTCCAGCATAGCCTCCATAATATCCTCCTCCGCAAGCACCATTGGCACATCCATAACTATATCCCCCACTTCCATATCCTCCTCCAGGACCAGCCGGACTCCCATATCCTCCATAACTATCAGGAATAGGAAATCCAGGAGGCATTCCAACATTATTACCTGTAGAACTAACCCAATCACCTGCTGCACTTTTAGTGTAAGTCTTCCCATCAGGGCCAGAATAAGTTGTTCCTGCAGGAACACTTGGCGTGCTGCCTATGCCTGTTCCAGTATAAATACTTCCAACAGCAGTTGCATATCCTCCTCCACTCGTCCATCGCCCATCACTTCCCATAACCCACGAGTTCCCAGATGCATCCGTCTTTGAATACCCTGGTTGAGATCCTCCGTAATAATAATTTTCAGGATTAACATAACCATAAGTGTTTCTTGCAGGGTCATAGGTATAGTGCCCTCCATATCCAGAATATTGATAAGCATTCCCTTGTCCAGATGAATCCTGATGATAACCCCAAGATGCACCTTCACTTCCAGGACTTGCAACACTTCCATCAGCTCTTGTAATAGTTCCAGTTTTAGGATCATATGTTTCTCCTTGGGAAGTTCTCCATGTGCCTCCTTCGTAAGACCACTTGCTTCCAGTGTAACTATCAGTTACATATCCTTCAGAAGATGTATGAAATTCCCCGCGCGCATCATAATATCCTCCTTTATTTGTATCATATCTATATCCCATATTAGGAGAAGGATATACTTTATCCCCTCTAAATGAAGTCCACGAATTACTCTCAGGATTATAAGTCCACTTTCCTTCAGGAGTTGTCACTTCCCCACTACCCTCAAATCCAACAGGCGCTGGAGCCCTATCAACTTTAAAAGTTACTCCTGATGTAGTGCCTTTCCATGTTCCTTCACCCGAATTATAAATCCAAGTATCTCCCCCAGAAGGATATTCATAAATTGAGTCTCCCTTGTATACGACAGCCTCGTGTGGAGAAACTTCACTAGCAAAAACTTTTCCACTAACATCGTCGTAATAAGTGGCTACTTTATTTTCCACTCCGTTTTCATCTGTTTCGATTACTGCGAGCTCAGGCGTTGCTACCCAGGTTGTTGACTTCCCATCAGCATTTGTAACAACAATTCCTGTAGGTCCATTATCAAGCGTCCCTCCAAACCCTCTTGTTTTAGCAGAACCAAGATAAACATATTTATCTGCCAAGTCATAAGCTTCTTCAACAACTACATTCCCTTCAGCATCCGTATGATAATATCCTGTAGAAGTGTAAGTTGCCTTGCCTCCATCCTCTGTTGGGTAACTATAAACTTCATCGCCTGCATTAAACTGATTAACTGGAGTAAAAGCGTCCACACCTTCAGGGACAGCATACGCTACTGAATGCACAATACCTGCAGGAGTAGTATAACTATATCCAAGAGACCCATAAGTATACGTATATCCTGTTTGAGGATCTGCATATATATAGTCCTGCACAAATCCCCCTCCAACTTCTACAGGAACAGACTTGCCGTCATACCATCCTCCAACCTTGCCTGTTTGAGGGTCTTGGTAAATACTAACATCAGCTTGAATGTCTTCTTTTGCATCATATAGCCCAAGAGGAAAATAGCCATTATAATAAATAGCATTCCACTCATCACTGAATTTATCGTTGAGCTTTGCCTGTATTTCCTCCTCGCTCTTTCCCTCCAACCTTAACTGTTCAGTCCATCGTTCCATAACTCCATTCTCATATAGCTGCTTGTCTAGCTCCTGTATTTTCTGCGCGCGCAGATTTTCTGCATCAAGTAAAGCAAGCCCTTCAGCATCATCAGCATACTGCTCTTTCAGCTCATCATACCTATCAACAAACTCTATCGCAATTTCTTCTTCCTCATTTAATTGCTCCTGAATCTCCTCTGCAGTAAATATCTCCACAGGAACTCCTTCTGCAGCAAGCTCATCAACCTCAACTTCCCCATCAAGCAATTGCTCTGCATCTCCCGCGAGTTTTTCAGCTTCAGTCAAATGCAAAAAACCAGTTATTTCTAAGCCCTCTTTTTCAACTTTCAAACATTCAGTTCCATGACTAAATGCAAGCTCAAGCAATTGGCGCGCAGCAGTCAGCTCTTCAGAATCTCCTGACTCCTCAAGAGAAACAATTCTCTGTCGAATTTCAGTTATTTTACTTTTTAATTCTTCAACTTCCTGAATCCTCCCAATTTCCTCAAATCCATTTCCCGGGAATCTTCTCTCTGCAGTGTCCACAAATCCTGTTTCAAGCACCCGCTCAACTTCAAACCTGCTCACGCCGCTGTTCCCTCGCACTTCAACAAGAACCTCCTGTCTTTGTTCCTCAACAACAGCCCCGACTTCGGCAATGCCTGCCTCTGCATTCTGTGTGGCTTCTTCAGCAGCTGTTTCATCCACAGTTCCACTAGCAACCTGCTCTTCAAGAATTAATGATATCTGGTTAACATACCTGTCATAATCAAGCAAAGTGACTTGCGTATCGTACAAATACTGCACCCCTTCGTGAGAAGAAAGACCCTCAAGTGTTACTTCGTCATAAATTCGTGCTTCAACTTGGTTCTTAGAATCTGCAACCTCTGCAGCAAATCTGTCCAATGCTTTTTGAGCAGCAGCCACATTTCCTTCTTGGGCAGCAAGACCTGCCTCATGGATATATTCTTCAGGAGTGTGAGTGAAATCCAGAAAATAAAATGGAGAGATAGGACCTAAAGTGCCTGCAATTTCAGAATCAAAAGTAATCGAAAAAGCAGACGTATCGGCACTATCGCCTTCAGCAGCGTAAGCCCCAAAAGAAAATAAGCTAACGAACAGCAATCCCGTTACAAATAAAGAAAAGACTCGCCGCACCACACTCTTTTGTCTAACCATAAACAAATATAATTCCTTACTTAAAAGAAGTTTGTTTAAATATCTATCGCCTAGGTAAAAAGATTCGGTCAGCAAAAACGAAAAACAAACATTAATAAACCCTCAAAATCCCTGCAAAAAATGGTAAAGGCAAAGCACAATATAAAATACCGTCCTCTTGAAGACGAAGCACACGAAGATAACGATGAAACTCTAGACGCGGATATAGAGAATATTCTAGATTCTCCCCTAGATGACTAGCATTAAACGAAGATTAGATAATCTATTACGACAATAGTTAAAAGCTCCAGCAGTCTAAAAAACAAGATGAAAAGTATAAGGAGGTATAATATGAAAAATAAAATTTGGATGGCTTCGACGTTTATACTGTTAGCATCTATCGCTGCCTTGTTTGCGTTTGCAATATCCTTGGAAGCCGAGCCGGTTTCTGCAGGAGAACCTCTTTGTAGTACTCCTGACATAATAGGGCAAAACTACTTTGATATTTGCATAGCTCTAGGCCCTAATGATCCGCCTAGCACTGCAGATTGCGAAAAATGTACAAACGAATGCAGAGATGCATGCTTAGGACCTTATCAAAGCTTATGTGGTTGGAATTGGAAGGAACAAATGTTGTGTTTTACAGGATGCCTTCAGGAAAGACAAGCACTCTGTGGATATTAAATCAGATCAGCAATAGACCTTTCTTTTCTTTTTTTATTTTTTATTTTCTCCACGTTACTTGAACATCGTTTGCTTTATTTGAAATGCCTGCATTGACCAAATAAAAAAGTCCTTCTGTTTTTTTCGTGGACTCATCAAGAACCTTGTTCTTGAATGCCGTCAAGAATGTAATTTTCAACATTCTTGAGGTTGTATGCTCAGGAATGCAACGCCCTAAAGGGCATGGTTTGGACCGCATTCCTGACATCAGCTATTTAACAAATTCAACATTATCCGACCCTTCAAATTCCTTGTCTCCTGTAAGAAACTTAATTCCAAGACTTTTTGCCATAATATAAGAAACACAATCTGTGATGGAAACGCCTCTATCTTTCCATTTAAGTCTGAACTGCATAGCCTCATCTATCCATTCAGGTTTTACAGACGAGATATATTTTGAATACTTGCCTATGTATTCTTTCGCATTTGGCTCCTTCGCTCGATAAAGGCCGTAACAGAATTCTGCGAAGATAAAATTGTTAATTATAACTTCTGTTTCTTCTTCTTTAGTAAATTGATTATATTCAACATTTCCGCTTAATATTTCAAAAAGAGCATACGTGTCAAATACATACTTAGACATCGTATAGTTCCTTGTCCATTTCTCGCATCATTTGCGCAATAGGCTTCTTGAATTTTATCGTACCAAACGTCTCGCGCAGCACGTTGCCCTTTTTCTTCTTGAGTAATATGGCATCTATCTCTTCGCCTTCTTTCATGCCCCTGCTCCTAATTGCTTCTTTGGAAATCATAATACCATATGAATTTCCCCACTTTCTTATTTTTGTTGTAAGTTCTGTCATGTTTATACCGTATATACACAACTATTTAAATCTATCTCCACGTAACTTGAACATCATCTGTTCTTTCTCTTGGCTTAATGTCAACGTCCTCTATCCTGCTCTTAATTCCATTTCTGAATAATAATTCGCCAGTGAATGCTATCATCGCTCTACTAGGGAAACATTTAAATAGTTTAGTAGACTAGAAAACCTATGATTTCTCTAGGTAAAGAAATAGAACTTACCGAAAAAACATCGTACTTATTAGAAGTATTAAAAGTAGAAGGGTACTATAATTTCAATAATAATAGTCTTTCATTACAAAATAAAAATTTACCTTTTTTAAGAAGAATAGAAGAAATAGTAACAGAGTTGGGAATGAACATATCAAAAAGATTACTAATAAAAATAAGATTGCCAGATAAAACAAAAAAAGAAGATGTAAAAATATATGAAAAGGATAAAGAAATTAATTTTCATATGGAAAAAAGCCCATTTGATGAAAACAAGGTTAAAGCGGTAACAAGCCGAGCATATCAAAATGTATACAATCTGAAAGTTATAACAGGAGGAATTGTTAAAGAAATAGAAATAAAAATACTAGGGGATGAAATACTCTATAAGGGAGATTTAGAATGTTGGGCATATAAAGATATTAGATTTCCTAACAAAAGAATTTTTAGTTTCATAAGAAAATACGATAAAAATAAAAATGACTTTTCCGAATATATCTTAAGAGAAGATACTAAAATAATAATGTCTGCATTTAGTGCATTAATAGACGCGGAAGGATCTATTAATTGGTATGGATTAACAAGAAAAATAAGAGTAAGAATGCGTAACAAATCATATCTAAAAGAATGGAATTCTTTGCTTAATAAATTGGGCATCGGTTGTAGGTTTAGTAAAAATAAGATTGATTGGGAAATAACAATAAGCGGATGGGAAGATTTTAACAAACTTGATAGATATGGAATCAAATTCTATAATTCCAAAAAATTAAAAGAGTGGCAAGAAATGATGAAGGGATTTAAAAGAAATCAAATATCACGAAATAGCTATAAAGAATTCTACATAAATAAGATAAAAGAAGGAAGGAAGGGTATAACTGCTGAACAGTTAGCAAAGCAACTTAATAAAAGTAAAAGGGTTATCAACCACTTTCTACATAAATTAGAAAAAGATAAATTAATTTATCATAAACATGGAAAAAGACCCTACTTGTATTTTATTTCTAATTCGTCTGTTCGTTGACGTGGTTTAATATCTACCTCATAAATACTTTTTGGATATTCCCCAATATTAAATAATTTTTCACCTAAAAAGGCTATCATTCCTGCGTTGTCGGTGAGAAAATCTTTATTAGGAATAAAGCATCTCGATTCTCGTTCTTGGCACATAATCCTCGCCATTTCCTGCAATCTCAAGTTGCAAGCAACCCCGCCTCCCAAAACTAACTCGTTCTTTCCCGTGTGTGCCAACGCTCTCTCGCTAGCCTCAACAAGCATCGCAAAAACAGTTTCCTGCAAACTATAACTTAAATCCTCAATCCTAGTTCCTTGTTCATACAGCTGTTTCAGCTTCGTAAAAATTCCTGAAAAACTCACATCCATTCCTTTAATAGAATAAGGTAATTCAATATAAGTCCCTTGTTTAGCTTTCTTTTCTATCTCAGGCCCGCCAGGAAATCCAATACCGGCAAGACGCGCAAAACTATCAATAAAATTCCCAACACCCATATCTAGCGTCTCTCCAAACACTCTGTAACGTCCAGCAGCGTAGGCAATTATCTGCGTGTTCGCACCAGAAGCATAAAGTAAAACTGGATCTCTAGCACCCTCTCTTTGTCCTATTTCAAGATGCGCGATGCAATGATTTACAGGCACAAGCCCCACCCCTAGTTCTCTAGATTTAATCTTCGCAAATTCAAGACCAGCAAGCAAGCATGGAGCTAGCCCTGGCGCATTAGAAACAGCAATCGCCTCAATGTCTTTATCACCAACGCCCGCTTTCTCAAGTGCCTCTCTCCAAATAACTTGAGCAACTTCCCTATGATGCTTAGCCGCCTCATTCGGGATAATTCCTCCCTTGAGAGGCTTGTACATATCCTTAACATTAGCCAGTATTTTCCCCTTATGGCAAACCCCAACTCCAAAAGTGTGCGCCGTGCATTCAATGCCTATTATCATTATCCTATCTGAATTGTTAAGTTTTTAATCTCTTCCAAGCTCAAATAAAAATCCTCAAGAATCTTTCTATCCTTCTCGCTTCCCGTTCTCAATCTATACTCCCGAAAAGCCAAAAGTTCCTCGCCAAATCCATGTCGAATAGCAATCACATCCGTTTCCCTCTCAACCTCTTTTCTGAACTCGCGGGAAAATTCATATCTCATTCCATAAATTCCCAAACCTAACCAGCTCATCCTAGAGTAAGTTTCAAGATGCCCTAGTTCATGCGCAATCATCCCGCGCAGCTCGAAATCACTCGCGTTCCCCAATTCAGAATAGTCGAGAACAATAAAATATCCTCTAAAGGGATATCTCTTAGCTTCAGCAGAACCATCGCGGACATCTGCAAATTTTAATTCAACATTAGACAAAGAAAAATTCCCTTTCAAATCTTCAGCAATAAATCCCATTCTTCCATTAAAATCCTCTGGTCCTGCAATAGATAAAGGAACAAGGAGAACAAAACAAGCAAACATCAAAACAGCAGGATGAAATCTCATTAATAAATAATATCTCCGGCGTTTATAAGTCTGCTCAAGTTGAGCAATAATAAAGCTATTTTCTTTAATATTTCGTCGCATTAATAAATACGCTGACTTGACTAACAATCTCACTAAACGAGAATGTTTCATTCTCCCACACGTTAAGCACTCGGAATAGCGACGGCATATTTATGAACGAAGCTCCAGACTCAACATAATTAAAGCCCCAAGTTTGATTTGACAAAATAGTCGATTTATCAAATGTCCCTAAATAATGCTGCCCATTCTCATTAACAAGGTAAATCTGCTGTCCAGAAGATATAGGGTTGTTAGGCAACGAGCTATCGATTCCCTGCTCAATAGCGGCATCGGCGTCAGTTCCGTTTACCCCATAAATAACAATTAGTTGTGGCCTGAATGCGACAACAGCATAGTCGCGTGCTCCAATACTAATAGTACCTAATCCTGCATAACCTTCTCCTACAATTCCAATGCTGAATATGTCTGACGCAAGTTTTGTCTGCAGATTGCTTAATGCGGCATTAGGCAAAGTGTAATTCCTGTATACGTTCTTTTGGTTGACTGTTGTCTTATTATACTCTGTTCCATTGCCCATATCGTCATAATACAAGCAATTTCCATTCGGACAATCTCCGCTAACATTTGGATATGCTGTATTAGCTCCTTCCATATGATATAGGCTCACGTTGTAAGGGAAGATTGGCGCAGTTGAATAAAGGCTTAGTGTCGCGTTCTTGATTTCAGAGCCGTCAAGAATAGACGAGACGTTCCAGTCAATCGCCGCCCGATAGTGATTGGTTGACGTGCCTGCAATAATCATCAGAGAAGGATTGTCATATCGCGTATAGTTGTTAGAATTGTTATTCACATGCCCATTCCACGCTATATGCGTGTCATTCAGGAATATTGTAGGGTCAATAACTACAGGGTATGTCGTCGCAGGATCATTCAGGTACGAAGCAACCAATGCTAAATTCATATTGCCTTGTTCTATGAAATAATCAAGATATTCACAATCACCATCAGCATCACAAATATAAGGTTTTTCGATGGCAAAGTTCGCCAGACCAGTTAAGGAAAATATCACATTGAAGTTACTCTGCACACTAGGTATTTTTTTCTTAATAATAATTTCTTCTTTTAATTTATGAGGAAGGTATTGATACCTAATGTCGACGTAATTTGGAATAACGTCCCTGTAAGTTATTACACTTCCATTTACCAAAGGCGAAAATGCTAATTGGGCATTGTTGAAACCAGTTAATTTTGTGGTCAAATTGGAATTTCCTACTATTGAAGCAATGTTTCCTTGGCTATCTGCTTGTACATTGAAATAATAGTTCTTTGTGCAAAATCTTGCATTCCCAACATTCCCTCCGTTTGAACATTCAAACCAGTTCTCATCTACTACCTCCCACTGTCCTTGCTCGTTCTTCCAATATTTCTCGTATGAGTAAACGATAGTTTGGCATTCGCTTTCAATACAAGAAGTTTCCCAGTTTGAGCCAACATTTTCTGGGACAAAGTCAGGTGAACCTGTATTATTTTCTATAGGAACTATCTCTTCAGAAAGATTTTCTATCTCAATTTCTTTAAAGGAATCTTCTAATTTTATTTCCTCAATTTTGTTTTCTTTTCTATCTCCTAACTCAATTTCTATAACGCTAGAATTCAGATAAGTTTTATCGCTAAGATTGAAATATCTGGATATTATACTATGCTTACCTTCTGGATATCCTGTGGTGTCCCATGTAAAGACTGCCAATCCACTTTCGCTGGTGTTTTTTGATTCAATATAGGAGTTATCTACATAAAACTCAATAGGTTCATTAACTAATGGTCTTTTTCCCTCACCGATAAATTGCGCTATAAAGTCAATTTTTTCGCCTATTCTAACAGAGAAGTAATCTGCAATTAAGAAAAGAGTTTTTTCAGAAGGCAATTCAGATAAGCCTAAATTATCTTTCGTAATTGCGGAGGCTCCTATAACTAAAGAGGCTAAAACAATTGAAACAATTGCTAATGAAACAAAGATCGTAAATGTTTTCTTTGGGTCTATCATATTGTTATAGTCATTACCTCAGTATCGCTGTATTGAACATTTTGTGCGGTAGCTCTAACTGTATAATTCCCTGAAGCAGTATAATTGTGATAGACAAACACAATAACGTTTTCTCCCCCCTGTAGAGTCGCATTATATTGGGAAGATTCTACTCCGTTGCCGGTATCTAGACTCCACGAAATATTTGAGATTAAGAAGGAAAGTGTATTATTAATAACAAAGTTAAATACTCTGCCTGTATTATTTATGTAGACAACATCAAATTTAGTTATATCTAAGAGGGATTTAATAGTAATCTCACGTTCTTCAGTTTTACTTATTTCTCCCCAAAGATCTACAGCATAACCTCTAAACTTATGTACATCATCTCCTGTTGAATCTGTGAAATTCTTGAAGTATTGATAAAGCCCTTTAGCGTTATAAAGTGAGCGAACTTCTCTTTGAGACAAGGCTCTATCAAAAACAGTAACCTCGTCAATTGATCCATTAAAGAAAGCACTCTCTGATGAGCTAACCCCCATATAGAATTTGCCTGTAGGAATATTAGGGGTAAGAGTTGAACCAGAAGTAATATTTACGGAGAAACCATCTTTGTATATAAGCCAATCCCCCTTACTTCTTACAGCAGCAAGATGAGTCCACACATTTGGAGCAAGCGTATCGGATGTCTCCACATAACCAACTCCTCCAATGAGTAATTCATATTGATTACCTCTAGAGCTATCTAGTCTCAGTCCAAACCCGTTATTTGCAGTATTTCCGTTATAAACCATAATTTGATTGCTACCTGTGGAACCCGCCCATTTTACCCACAAAGAGATAGAAACATTATCAATGCGATTGGTTACTGGGCCGCCAGCCTGGATAGAATCACCGTTGCCATCAAAACTAAATGAAATGCCGTATTTTCCGTCCTCAGTCTGAGTTGCGTTTCCGTAATGACTTCCATTACGACTATAAGAGCTTAAATCTATAGGGTCTCCCGAAGCGTTTACATCATCCATACGCATCCATAGTTTATTGGTTTTATCAAAATCCACAAAGACATAGTGATCGTCAATATCATTACTGGAAATATTTACATAGATGCTTGTAATATTCTGAGATGTTCCATTTAATGGGGTTGGCGAAACAAAAGCAATAGATGGAGGACTATTAACAGGAAATCCCAATACAATCTTTCGTGGAGCATGAACTGGGGCGGCACCATAATAATAGGTCACATTAGTATCCTCTTTTGAGATAAGCATATTGCCTTGTGCATTCTGACTATAATTGAATAGAGAGGTTTGACTTCCGTTTGTAACTTCAGCGGAGCTAATTCTATCAAGTTTATCGTACGTTATTTTCTTATTTGTGCTAGTGACGGTATCATTAATATTAATCACATTTCCAACTGAATCATACGAATAGACCATATCTTGATAAGAACCTGTTTTAATCTTATCAACTCTGAAAGTGTTCAGATTATAAGTCAAGTTGGTTTTTAGGTTATTGACATAGGAAAGTTCCAAAGGTTTGCTTAATGAATTGTATTTAACATCTGATAAAACATTATCCACAGTCTTAATCTGATTCTGCAAGGTATAAGTATAAGAGATTACAGAATTATCGGGCATGGTTTCACTAGCAACTCGGTCTAAGGAATCATAAGTCCATTTCTTAGTCAATGATTTTCCATCAATTTGCATAGTGTTATTAACTTTTCTTAGTCTTTGATCATAACCATATAACATTACAAAATCAGATGTAGTGGTGTTAGATAACGTCCCATTTATAAAATCGTAAGAATAAATAACAAACTCACTTGAACTAGTTTTATTCGTTAAGCGACTAAGCGAGTCATAAGTAAGTATTACATTTGTTCCCTTACTGTCTATCTGTTTTATAAGATTTCCAGCATTATCATAAGTATACTGCCAAAAACCAATGTCTGAGTTGTTCTCGCTAATCTTTCTCCCCAAAGTATCATATTGATACTCAATAGTCGCGCCGTGAGAATCATTTATTTGAGTAATTTCTCCTGTGGAGGTATATCCATAAGAAGTTGTAAAGTAATTATTGCCGATATATTCAATAACTTTTATTATTTGATTATATCCATCTTGATAGTAAACTTTCTTATTCCCATTTTCATCAGTTGAAGTGATGCGCCAACGGTCAAAGTCAGTTGTTTTTGCAGTGCCATCAGGATTAATGACTTTAGTTATTCGTGAAAGAGAGTCGTATTGATATGATGTTGAACTAACAGACGGATTTGGATTTGTATAACTATCGCCAGATTGAGCAAAATAAGGATTGCTTTGTTTGGTAATACGTTTTGCTCCATCATAAAATAAATCAGTTACAACGGTGTTACCTTCTCCTTCCGCCCTCATCTGAATAAGATCGCCTAATCCATCATAAATAAAAATGGAATCAAAAGTATTTGAAGTTCCGTTAGTTTCTCTTTGTGAAACTTTAATTGATTCCGGAGCAGAGCCGTCAAAAATATAATTATAAACCTTGGTAGGATAAGTAGTTGAGTCATATGGTTTAATCTCTTTAGTTATTCTCCCAAAAGTATCATAAGTATAATTAGTGATATAGTTGTTGCCATCGGTTTCTGATAGAAGGTTGCCTGTCCCCAAGTTATGATTATAATTTAAAATATGCCCCTTTGTATTGGTAATTTGATCTGCAAATGTAAAAGTAGTATCGCGAAGACCATAAGTGTATGTAGTATTCTGACCATTAGGATTGCTCTCTTTTATCACATTGCCAAAGATATCATAATCATATTTTGTAGTTGCATTACTCCCTGTATTAAGCCAATTTTCTTCCCAAGTTAAGTCTCCTTTGCTTGGATTAGCGCCGTAAGATTGATTATCATATCGATAAAATGTAGCGCGAACTAAAGTACTATTATCTGTATCGTAAGAGGTATACCTCTTCGGAGTATTAACAATCCATAGAGTGATGTTATAAACAAAATCCCAATATTCATAACGTTCGTCTCCAGTAATGTTTGTATCTCCTTTTTGGATAGAACTTACAATATTTCCATAACCATCATATGAATAGAAATTTTGAGTTGTTTTTGGAATATAACTCTTATCATATAAATGAGTAGTCTCATTAGCTAGATTAGCAATGAAATAACCATTTTGAAATGTTTGAGCCCAGCCAAAATAAGTTGTCTGATAGAAATTATAAGCAGGGACCCCGTTATAAATAGAAGTACTATACCTATCGTAAATATCAGTAGCATATTCTTTGCCTCTCAACCCTTGCGTCTGATGAAACGAATGCTTGGTAACAGATACATTGAATAAATTTTCATATACTTCACCAAACCCTCCAAATTCTTTAGAAGCATAATCAAATAATCCTCCTTTATAAAAATAGTAAGTTGTAGCGGATACATTGTGGGAATTGGTCATTCCATTTTGATCTAATACATTATTAACCACCCAAACATTAAATCCCAAGTCAGAAAGGCTATCTTGTCCAGCATTATTAAATTTGGTCGATGGAATAAAGTCGATTATGTTAAAGCCCCCGATATTATTAGTCACTTTCTTAAGAAGATAAGGTTTTGAAGCTTTATTGAGGTATGTCTTTGAAAATTCAAGACCTCCATTCATAACATCTATAACGCCATCACCATTTGCATCTACTAACCGAACTACTTTATTTGATCCTGATATGATGAAATTAGCATTCTCTGGAAGATTCCAAGAGTTATTTTGCTTCCATCCAGTTCCGTTATTTATCCAGGCTTGTTTATTTGTAGCAGTAGATTTTATAACATCTGTTAGTCCATCTCCATTTAAGTCTGCTAATCTCATTCCATTATCGTTGCTACCAGAATTAGGTACGAACTCAAGACCCAAAGGAATTCTCCAAGAAGGGTCGCTTACCCATCCGGTCCCATTATTAATCCATGTTGTATGATTTACCATACTCGAACCTTTTGCTTTAACTAAGTCTGGAAAGCCATCACCGTTTAAATCATCGACTCTTACGCCTAAATCAATTCCTTGAGGATAAGTAATAAATTCGGCACCTATAGGTATTTTCCATGAATTATCAAGAATCCATCCATTTTTTTTGTTAATCCAAATTCTATTCCAATCATCTGTAGAAGAGATAATATCTTGTAATCCATCACCATTTACATCCGCAAACACAGTTCCTGTTTCATTAATGTTTGCAGTTCTATTAACAAAGAAGGCTTCTGCAGGGAGATTCCATGTGGTGTTGACCACCCAAAGATTTGCTGTATTTCCAGTATTTCTTCTACTATCTCGAGTAGAACCGTCTGCTCTTACTACATCAGTCAAACCATCCCCATCAAAATCAACAAACCGTGTCCCGATGTCCAGTCCAAGGCTATTAACTGAATTAATAGGAACTATCCATGAAGGATTAGAAACCCAACCAGAGCCGTTATTTATCCGAGCTTCAGACGTTTCAGATTCTCTTCCCCTTACAATATCCACTAAACCATCGCGATTTAAGTCCACCAACCTTGCTCCGTTATCAGAAGTAGTGCCATTCGCAGAAGTGTCTTCAAAAGGTACACTAGTAATGAAGTCTTGACTTAAATCCCATCCAGCAACAGGCGAATAATATTCAAACTTTGCTGGAAATAAGGTGCTGACATTATCGCTTCCATAAAGAGTTACCGATGAAAGAAATGACCTACTTGCCACGTCCAAAGTAATATAATTGAGAACATATCTTCTAACAAAACTTCCATTTGCGCTAATAATTATTTGACCAATGCGTCGCGATTCTCTCGCCTTATAGCCGTTTTCATATACTAACCAATTATCTAATCTAGTTGAATTTTCAAGAATAAATTCAACAACTCTTTCTTTTTGGTTATTATATTCAATTTTATCAGGATAAACTGCACCAAAATCTCCTGAGTTAGGATTCTCATTATAAGTGTAATAGATTGAATTGCCATGAATATCAGTTATTAAGTTTAAACTCCAGCGAACAGCATAAGAATGCATATTTGATACAAGTTCTGAATCTGGAGTATCTCCAAACCGATATCTTGTGCCGTCTTTCATTCGCACTATCCAATAGTCATCATAAGTGTTGTTACCTCCTGTAAATTTATTGATATAAAGATTTGATTCAATTTCGGTATGATATCGTCCGTCGGCAGAGCTATAAACTAAACTATAAAAACGACCATCCAAAAACATCTTAAATTCGTCATCAGAAGCATTAGTATCTGTATGACTAGTGTCTCGATAAATATAATTCTGTGTTAAACTCCAAGAATTTCCAACAATTCCAGGTCTTTGAAGCGTAGATTGGCTGGTATATTCTAAAGATAATTGTGGCGCAACACCATTTCTTCCAGGAGGCAATTCAATAGGATAAGAATACGTAGCTGCTCCTGGCCATAATGCAGTTTCATAACTTCCCTGAATTAATATTTTAGGATGTTCTGGAACAGATGGATTGTGCATATAAGGTTTATATGAATCTATAGCTAAAACAGAGGGAATTCCAATTAAGGATATAATGAAAATAAAACTAATAAAAACTAAATTTTTATTCATCTATCAAAATACCTCCTTCTTCTATAAACAATATAAATTAAGACTAAGTAGAATAAAATAATAAGAATTGTCGTTATAATCGCAGTTCCTAAAACAAAAAGCTGAGATTCGGCTGGAACAAGGCTGAGTACCTTGGGAAGATAAAATAATCCTATAATATTTCCGATAATAACAAATATCATTAAACCTATAAAATATTTCCAAGCATATCTCTTCCTTAAGATGAATAAACAAAGGAGAATAATAAAAAACAATAATATTAATGCATCAACAAAATAGTTAATGTATGCAACGGTTTCTCCCAATATAAAAGCATTTCTTTCTAATTTGCTCACATTAAATAATTTAAACAATATTTTAACTATCATAAAGCCCATCCAAATCATTATCAAAATAAATGAAATAGGCATTTTTCTTTTTACACTGATTGCACGTTTAGGATTCATGATAAACCTCTTATTTTAGCAATAAAATAGTTATCTTTATTAGTTTGTTCTGTCAAAATGATAACCTTTATTTTCTTTTTAGTCTTTTTTTTATGATAATCAGATACATCTAAAATGATTTTCAAAAAAATAAGCAAAAAGTCTATTTTGGTTTCATTTCTAGGAATATTGGAAATTACAAAAAGCAATTTAGATTCTTTTAACCAACTTAAGTCTTCTAGACACTCTTCTAAAGCATCCCAATTATGCCCAAAATAAGAAGGAAAATCTAATTTTTCAGCCAAGTAGTTAAGTAGGTCTCCTTTGGAGTGAATACTATTCATGTTTATCTCAGTTATTTTATAATTATTTTTAATATAAGCCCTTTTTACTTCAGGATATTCTTCCTTAAAATAAACATTTAGAATTTGATTTTGTTCCATATAATCCTCCAGAATGATTTATAATGATTTGAGGTATAGTATGTTTCTCCGCCTTGACCTATAACAATTCTTTGTTTTCCTCTTCCAGCTACATTGGGCGTAGGTACAACTTCCTTTCTATAATAATCAGAATATGATCTTTGGGGAAGGGCGCCTTCTCGGTTTTTAAATAATTCTAATTTGCTTTTTTGTTCATTGCTCATGCTCTTAATCCGCGAAAGAACATTTTGGGCTTCTTTTGGTAACTCTATTTCCCTAATCTTAGATATTTTCCCCCCCTCTTTACTTATCTTAGAAATATCGCTCAAATCATCAACCTTACTAAGTAACTTAGCCCCACCTCTAACTCCTGCTCCAACACCCGTAACTCCAGGCAAAATAAGACCAAGAACATCCCCTCCTAAAGCCAAGGTATTAATAAAACTAGGATTCTGTTTAAACTCTTTAATATCATATGAGATAAAAATTACATCAAAAATACTTTCAACATATTCTCCACTTTCATCCACATATTTGTAAGGATTATTCCTTGCATATTGATACTTATTCAAGTCCTGCGGGTTATAAATATCCTGAATAACAGGATCAGGCTGTATGAACTGAGCCATATCTGGATCTTGATAACGCTGTTTCATATAGAGCAAATCTGACTCTTTATCCTGTTCTTGGCCTGTAAACGTATATCTCTGATTAGTATCGGTTGTTGCCTCCCCAAACGGTTCATAATCTAAGGATTCAACTTTTCCTCCAGAACTATTAGTTACCAAACTAGTACTTCCCAAAGCGTCAGGATGATAATAAGTAATAACCCCGCTATTGTCCTTCCTGCCTACCAATTTATTATAATAATAGTAATAGGATTCATTATATGCTCCAGAAGCGTTGACTGTTTGAACAAAGTTATCAAAATAATACGTTGTTGTATTAGCACTTCCGATAAATTCTATTTTCTTAATTCTGATGCCTTGATCATTATAGTAATATTTAGCAATCAAAGAACCACTATTATTAGTAATATTAACTAATTGATTAAATTTATTATAACTATAATTTAAACCCAATCCTCCAAGAAGATTTCCGTTAGAATCATATATAAGATTGTATGATGTAGCTCCATTATCTAACCAACATAACTTATTATTACTGTCAAATGCGTAACCATTCCTACAATCGCTGCTTGAAGCTGCTTGGTTCTTACATAAAATTGAGTTGGCACATTTAAGATTATTTGGACAGAAGTAAGGTTCATTAGTTTGACAAATTCCAGCACTACATGTACGTTCAGGTTGTAATGTAGACACAGAGCAACTTTGACTAACACAAGAGACATCATCACAGGCTTTAGGATAATTAATCTGATAACCATTAGAAGGACATTCTGCATTAGAACCTGTACAAGTGTCTACATAAGCGTGACCTCCACACCCACTAGATGTAGCACTATCACATACAGAATTATAAGGACCCTTGCAAATAAATTGGTTATTTCTAAAATAACCGTTCTGGTCGCAACAGGGTTGTGAAGGGTCACATTGAGGCCATCCACCTGTTTGAGAATTTGGAAGAGTATAATAAATAGTAGCTTTTGGAGAGCCCCCAGTTTCTAAATCACTCCAACAAGTACCTGCAGGCTCTTCACCAACAAAACCAACTCCGAACTTTGAAGGAGAAGGGTTATAAATAAGACTTTGAACTAAAGCATTGCCAGTTGTTCCTAAAGTAATACCTTTCCATCCTAAATCAAAAGCAGTCTGAATATTTACAGAACCATAACTGCCCGTGCTACCTAAATAATACCACACCGTTTCATATTGTGAACTACCGAAAGGATTGAAATTATAAGTACTGCCTGCATCAGCATAATTCAAAGAAATTGTTTGGCTTGCACCACAGCTAGCCATATAAGCTTCCCACACGTTAAACTCAACATCAGTTCGAGTTATAGTCGCACTATCATCAATAGAGCTAACGTCAAACCAAGCCCACCCGCGATCATAAGTGCCCTGAAATGCCCCTATAGTGATCAAACTATACATTCCGTAATATGAATTTCCAGCCCTATATATCCCTGTAATAAATCCGAGACCTCCACGATTAATCTCGACACCAGGATCAATCGCTACAGGATAAGTCGCATTTTGAAGCCAATCGACAGAAATTAGAATAGAAACATAAATTTCCTCATTTATTTGCTCTAAAGAATAATTTAATTTAATTCTGCTACCGTTACTATCTAGGGCGTAAGGAGGCGGTAAGTAAAAAGTAGCATTATTAAATTCGTCTAGAAATGCAATTGGTCCAGACACATTAATTTGTGAACTTCCATCCCATATTGCCTCTCCTTCTACATCATATATTGTATTATTGACAGAAGTATTTTCATCCAATTGAGTTTTAGATTCAAGTTTAAATTTGGATATGAGATAAGAACTGGCATTTAAATCTAAAGTGATATTCTCTTTGCTTTGAATAATAAGAGATTCTTTAAGAAAAGACGAGAAATATTCGTATTCTAAATCTAATCCTCCGCCAAAAATATTAGGATAAATGAATTTACTTCCGTTAGCATAGCCTTGGACATTCCCATTTCCGGAAGAATCTCCGCTTGATTGGTGCAGGCTTACTGGTGTAAACGAAACGTAACTAATTCCATAGGAAACCTTTATTGCCTGAGAGTAATTAGAATAGTTAGCGAAGTTCACTTTGTAAACTCCTTTATTAACACAATAATCTAATTCGCACTCCTCGCTAACAATAGTTGTGTTGATAGGATAAAAACCGTTGTCTTCATAGTTAACAGGATCGGAAAAGATTTGTGCAACATAAGAGTAATTATTTGTTCCATTATAACTTTGATTATAGTAAATGTTAGAATACATTGATCTCTGTATCAAAGTAAGATTTGATAAATCAGTTTCAGCCGAAACAAAATTTAAAATTGCAACACAAAAGATAAGAAAAGTAAAAAACGCGTAAACGCCTCTTAACCTCATCTCCCTCCACTAAACTCTTTTATATATAAACATATGGTTGAAATGTTTTTTCATATCAATACTTCAAAGAACGCAAGCTGCTAACCCACAAACTACCCAATTAAAAAATATAATTAATAAAAATAAAATAATCAAGCTTTAGATTTTATCTCTTCTTTTTCTTGCGGCCGCCACGAGCCATAACTGCTTCACAAACATTGCCTTTTCCATCAACGTAATATAAGTGTCCTGGCTTGCGATGAATCGCGTTTTTCAAAATTACTTTTCCCATGTGTACCTCCTTTTAGTAAACTATAATATAAAGTAATCGTACATCTATTTAAATGTTTCTTATTTTCCCGACGAAAAAGCCAATTATTTTCTTATTTTTCGCGTTTAAAGGAACTTCAACTATTCTTCTAAATGGCTTCTTAGGTAAAATTTTGAGGGTAAAAGGGGATATTATCTTGAACTCTAAAACTCTGTTATTCTTATCAAGCCATACTGCAAGAAAAGGGAAAAAAACAAACCAAGAGGTAAGCGCCCCCCTTTGATACACTTCTCTCTGAAAATCAAATAAAAGAGGCTTGGTCTGAGAAGTACGAAAAGTCAAACCAAGTGCTTTCGAGAAAAAACCTGTTTCCTTAACAGGAACTGAAATCTTTCTATTCTTAAAATAAATAATCATTTTCGTCTCAAGAAAGCGCTTTCTTAAGGTTATCCATAACATGCTTCTCAAGTAGTTCCTTCTTTTTTTGCAGCTGAATCTCGCGGCGCGCAACCTCGTTCTTTAACTTCTGGTCATACTCCCTTTCCATCTGCCCCCGTATAATCGTCTCCCTCTTCTTAACTTCATTCTCAATAGCATTCTGGCTATTTCTCATAATTATCAAGGTTTTTCCCTTCAGTTTCTCCTGCATATCTGCTCTTAGTACATTAACTCTCCTCTTAAACAATCCATCATTATTCCTCACATGAGCAAGGAGCTGCGCATCAAGTCTCTTTTTATGCCCTTCAATCTCTTCTTTCTCCAGCCTCTGCAGAGAGGCAAACTTGTCCTGCAAAGCCTTTCTTTCACCAGCCAAAGAAAGATGCTCCTGCTCAAGCAGTCCAAACTTGGCTTTTTTCTCCTTGGAAAAAGCACCCTCCTCTTTTCTAAGCGCTGCCTCTCGAACAGCCTCATCTTTAGCATGAGAAATTCCTTCAGACTTCAACTTCCTAGTTTCAGCTTGAATCTGCTTCATCTTGCGTTGAACTATCGAATCTAAAAACTTTCTTTTTGAAGCTAAAACTCTAGATTGATTCGCCAGTATCTTCTTCTTTGCTCTTTCAACTCTCTCCATAACACTATTTCTTTCACTTTCAAGTTGAACATGCTCTTTCTTTATCCCTCCGATATTTCGCTCCAATGCTTTTTCTTTCTTCAAATATTCTTTCCCAAGTTTTTTCTCTCTTTTACGATAGGAATCCTCTCTTTCCTCATCTTTCTTCTTAAGTCTAGTTTTCCCTTCAGCAATTAAAGCCTTCAGTTCTCTCTCCGAAGAGCGCATCTCCAAAGATTCTTTTCTTAGAATAGCATCATGTTTTCTCTTTAATCCCTCGCGCTCGCCCCTAGTTTTATTTTCAAGCCTTTTCCGCTCATCACCCAGTGATTTAAGCTCAGATGCTCTTTGCTTTTCCATTCCAGACTTTTCCATTCTAACTTTTTCAAACATCTTCTCAAGTTCATTTCTGCGGGAATCAAGCCGCATTCTCACAGCACGGCTTCTAGTTCCCAGTTCACTCCCCTTATGAGCCAGCTCTTTAGATACAGCTTTTCGCTTTGCCTCTAATTTTTCCTGCGCTTTCTTGATTCTATCCAACTTTAAGTTAACAACATTCATCTTTGCCCCAACTTTCACTCTAAGCTTGCTAGTTTTTTTCCTGTAAATTCCCTCAAGTTTCACCTGTAACCTTCTTTCTTTTCCCGTATATTTTTGCTCTAATTGCTCAATGAGTTTTTTCTTTGCACCATGTAATCTCCTCACATTCTCCCTAACAAGAGAATCAACTATCCTCCTCTTTTCATTCTCAAGCCTGTTATGCAGGGCGCTTTCAAAATTTTTCTTAACCTCATGACCAAGTTCATCGTGAACTTTTTGCCGATATCTTTTATGGAACTCCTCAACAAGAGTCTTATATTTATCCGCGAAAACTATCTCTCTATCCTTCAAATCAGCTCCTAGTTCCTTATCCATCAGTGTTTCTTTCTCTTTCAGCCTTTCAGTTAGTTCCGCTTTTATCTCAGAAATGAAATCATCAAACTTGGTATCAACAATCAATCCAACACCAGCATCAATCTTTACCTTGTGGCTCTTCAAATGCTCCTCAAGAAGATTATTCAGTTTTTTCAGTTCGTGCTCGAGCTTTGGCATATCCCTCACATAATCCACCTCTTCAGAAGTCAGCTGTTTTCTCCCAGAAACTTTTTTCTTTTCCGCAATCTCCTTCTCAAGCTGCACAATCTTATGGCGCATACCCTCCGTCTTTCTTTCAAGATACTGCCCCATGGCAGAAATTTTCTCGTGCTCTTTCTTGCTCTCCTCTCCAGTCTTGTGCTGGCGCGATATTTTTCTCCTTAACTCATCTATCTCGCGGGCAACTTGAGAGATGGCATTAATATCATTAAGCTTGGCTCTAATAGATTTAGTTTCGTGCTCAAATCCCTTTGTGTTTAAAGTCTCAAGCTGATGCCTAAAAGATTCAAGACGAGCGACCTTTTCAGCAAAAGCATCAAACTCCCTTTTCACATCAGCCTTGTTTTTACTCACCATCTTAAACTAACCCGAGTAATTATCGTTTGTTTTTATACCCTTCGGCATGATATTTTTTCTTCCATTTAGACAGAATATTCCTCATTTCTCCATTCGATAAACCCTTGAGTTTATACTCCAATAAACCTGTGTTATACCCTCCCTTCTTCCAAGCCGAAAGCTGCCTCTGCATCTCATCCGCAGATCCTTTACCCTTAAGAGTTCTAAGCCTCACAACGCGCGCTTTTTGCTTTTCTTTGAGAACATTCAATTTAGCGGCGACTTCTCTATGTACTAGCGCAGGTTTTACTTTCCTCTGCTGAATAAGGCGTTTTTCCTGCAGTCCAAGCAGGTGCTTATGCTGCCGCAGTTCCCATTCATTGTACTGCTTCAATTCGAGAAACATCTTATCCCTGTCTCTGATTAGATAAACAAAAAGGAATATGAGAATAAAAAAGAAAAGCACCACAACTCCAAGAATAGCATAAATCTCCCAATTCCCAGAGCTTTCAAAAAAAGAAAATCCTCCGCTTTTCTGCTTTGATACCTGAAAAAGATAGCTGGAGATTCCAACAGAAGTCTTGTATCTCGCAATAACCGCAAAAACATACGTCCCCTCTTTCAAAGAACTTGGAAGAGAAACAGATTTGGAAATCTGCACTTGCCTATCAACAACAACGCTTTCAGATTCAGAGCTAACTACAGAGCCCTCAATAGTATAGATATAATATTCAACATTCAGAGGAGTCGGCCCGAAACCTTCACTCGTTCCCCCAGAAGCAAGATCAAAAACTTTCAGATTCGCAACCACTCTCTCCCCTGGCTGAACTTCAGCATAGTCCGGAGGAATATCAAGATTGACATCAAAAAGAATATCCTTCGACTCTACTTCAAAAACAATTGGTATCGTTGCAATTTCTTTCCCAGATAGAACTTTAAGCCCTCCAACATAAACCCCTGGCTCGAGTCTCTGGGCATTAAATGTGACTCCGATAGTCTTGCTTTCACCACGCTGCATCACCACTCTTTTCTGCGCGAGCGTCACCCCTTCCACGTTTGTACTGAAAAGAAACTCTCCTCCCTCATCAGCTGTAATGCTTGCAGATTTGGAGACAGAAGTTCCTTGAGGCACAGAAACTTTAAGCAAAATGCTTCCTAATTGAAAGCTCTCTTGTGCACTCGCGTTCCCTATAAAAGAAAGGAAAAAGAAAACGCATGCACTAAAGCAAACTAATGTATATCTCAAACCTCGTTTATTATGCATGTTCCTTAGAAACTATCTGCTCATTTAAATCTTGCGACCACACTCCTGACATCATTAGCAGATTAGCAGAATAAACCCCTAACATGCATTTATTAAAATATCCATAAAAAAAATATTAACCCCATACAATTTTGCTATCAAGGGAAAGAGATACTATCTTGGTAAATTATTTATGTCTTTCACTATATTACTAATTCTCATCTATAAGCTATCATAAAAAGCAAATACCCAGTTATCGCAAACGTCTCCTGACATGAGGAGGAATTATTCTCTGCCTTCTAGTTAAGGCCCAAACAACCACAATAACCACAATCACCAATATGCCTCCTAAAACCCAGAACAAGCCTTGTGAAGAAAGCAAGCCCAACTGGGATTCAACAATTTCAAACTGCGACGATGTTGTCGCAAATGCTCCAGGATAAACAATCTCAAGAGCCAAAACATACTTCCCAGGAGCAAGACTTGGAGTAATGATTTCTTTTATATATTCCTTCGACCCTAAAACTGCAAACGTCTCCTGCTCTTCAAGATAGTTCCTGCCTGAAAAATCATTAATTGTATAAGTCGCAACAATATCAACCTGCTCGCTCTCCCTTCCAACTTGTTGAAGGTTTACCTGAGCCAGAAGCTTTCCTCCAGATTTTATTGAGCGGTACTTTTGAGCAAGAGTCAGGGCGCTATCAAAAAGAAAATTTTCAGATCTTACGTTGATAATAATTGGGAGAGATTTAACTTTAATTCCCCCAACTTTCAAGACAAGCATTCCAACAATCAGCTTGCGGCCATCTGTTAAAAAAACAAGATTAATATCTTTTGTCTCCCCTGCTTTTAAAGTCAAATTGGGCGGAAATGAAACAGCATCTCCCAAGCTCTCGCTTGAAATATCCAGCACAACTGTTTTATTTCCATTATTAACAATAGCAATTGTCTGATTCGTCGGCCTGTTAATAGTTACTGTAAGCAGCAAATCTGTAATGGAAAAATCAACCCTAGTTTCCGCAGGAGCCGCGTTAGAGGAGCTGCTTCCGGACGCCGCAGCCGATGCTCCACTAGAGCCGCCAGTAGTGCTCCCAGTAGAAGTCGAGCCGTTGTAATAAACATACTCTGTACTTCCATCAGAATAAATTGCAAGCAAATATCTTCTTGTAATTGTCCCAGAATAAGTTATATTAAATAAATCTCCCGAACCAGAAATGCCTGCCTGATTATTATCAAGCCGCGATTCATACACCCTCAGAACGCCCCCAGAGGCAGAAGAGCCATAACTCGAACTCACTAAGTCAGATGTCAAAAATCCTGAAGGCCCCGAGCTTGCCGTAGCTGTTCCAGTATAATCGAGCGCAACCTCATAAGCATAAAGATTCGTTGCGCTGCTGACCTGAACCGTAGTAAGAGTGGAGCTAACATCATTCAGCGAGATGCCTATAGCATTCACGCCAGGCAATCCGAATATGAAAAACACCCCAAATACCGCAAGATAGAAGCCCGCACCCCTCGTTTTGAACATCACATAGCAAAAGAAGGCAACTTTTTAAACATTGCCTGATAAGCTAAAGAGCATGAAAAGCCAACTGAAGCAAGGTTTTGGTTTAGCGCTACTTACAGTTCTCGGAGCATGCGCCTCGCCAAATAAGAATCATGATAATAATCTTCAATTAAGAGAAGAAGTGTTGCAAGGCGTATATAATCAACCATCTGGTCAACAAAATTATAATTATTGGATAATGAACAAGAACAAGATTTTGCAAGGAGTATATAATCAACCATCTGGTCAACAAACGCTTGATCGCGAGCTCTACGCCAACGCACTAACAAATGAAACAATCCCTCTTTTATTAACCCAGAAAGCACAAATCCTCTATCCTAACGCATCTGGAAAAGACATTCAAGAATTTCTTGAAGCACGAAAAGACTGGTATAAAGTAGCGCATGAATGCTATCCCAAAGTTATAGAAGGCAAATCACCAGAAAACAAGCGAGCACAATTTATAACAGCAACAATGCATCTCATGCGCGAGCACAGCGACCTTTTCTCAGGAATTCAAAGGCAAACAGTCCAGCAATCTTATGCAGGAATAATTGACTTAGTCTATCGCGCTAACAAAAAAGACTAGAGGTTTAAAGGTCAATATAGCCTCCGATGATTATATGAGCATTTTTAAACCCAAAAACTGAATAGCAAGTATGATAAAGGCAATAATGTTTGATTTAGGAGAAGTATTCTTCATAATAGACAACAAAAAGTTAGATGAAGAACTGATTAAAAAAACAGGAGTCTCAATAAAACCAGCAGTCGGCAAGCATTTCCAGTTCTATGTTGACTTTGTAGAAGGTAAAATATCAATTGAAGAATATTTTGACAACCTTAGAAAAGCAGTTAACAGCAATGTTCCAATCGACACCCTTAGAAAGGTTTATTCTGAGGCATACATTAAATATAGCGTACTTGATAAAAGCATGATTGAACTTGCAAAAAATTTAAAAAAGAATTACAGATTATTTTGCATCACAAACACCAACTTATTGCATAAAAATATAAACTATGAAAGAGGGCTGTTTAATGTTTTTGAGAGAGTCTTCTCTTCGACAGAATCAAAGCGTCTAAAAAACACATCCTGGTTCAAAGAGATATTAAGTGAATTAAAGTTAAATGGATCTGAATGTGTATTCATAGACGATTTAAGTGAAAATATATCCCAAGCAAGAGAAGCATGCATCAATTCGATACAATTTACTGACAAAGAGTCGCTTATAAAAGACTTAGCAGAATATAATATAATCGTTGAATAGACTATTATTTTTACTTTCCAAACCGATTAATTGTTTTTTCGATTAAATTAGCACTCGCGCTAATAATTTTGTTTTCAGAGTAGTTTTTTTTAACCCAATTCTTTGCTTTATATGACATGCGTTCATAGTAATCAAAATTATCAAATTTTAAAATCTCTTCAACCCAGCTATCAATATCATCTTTGGCCAATAAAATCCCTCCCTTACCGATGGATTCTTTTAGCCCACCAACATTGCTTCCGATTACAGGAATCCCGTTTACCATTGCTTCTATAACAACCCTACCAAACGCTTCTTCCCATTGAGAGGGCACAAGCAAAAGCCTGGTTTTTTCATAAATAATTCTTGCGTCATCTTCTGATTTGAAGATTTCAACATTAGGACAATCACTAAAATCCACATAATAGGGTAATGAACCATCAAATGGAGAACTTTCCGACTCTGTTACCCTTTTGATATATTCCCTTGAGAATTTATTTGATGAAGGGGTGTCCTTTAGAGAAGACCATCCAAACACAGTTCCAAATTTTTTATCAGGCAACCTCTTTGCTATA
>Ga0082335_1003153_pt1 | contig 28021 bp, 25 predicted proteins | sample Subgrocontami58m_FD_72375 | JGI IMG/M metagenome (GOLD analysis project Ga0082335, IMG submission 72375) | Subsurface groundwater microbial communities from S. Glens Falls, New York, USA - GMW37 contaminated, 5.8 m (SPADES assembly) (version 2) ...
TAATTCTATCAGCCGCGCATTATCTATTGCTACAGCGCATTGAGCGGCAAGTGCTTCAAATAATTTTAGATCTTCAGCTGTAAATGTTTTACTGCTTCTTTTGTTCATCGTTTGAATTACGCCGATCAATTCTTTTTTGCGAACCATCGGAACGCAAATCATATTGTGTGTTATAAAGCCCGATTTTAAATCAAATTTTTTGTTGAATCGCAGATCTTTATAGCAATCGTTAATAATGATTGGTTTTTTATGTTTTGCTGCCCACCCCGATATTCCCATGCCAAGCTTAATGCTTTGCGATTTGATTGCCTTTCCCTTTTTGCCTGTAACAGTGTGAAAGTGTAATAATTTATCTTTCTTGTCATAAAGAAGTAATGAACTTGCCTCGGCATGCAAAAGCTTTTTGCTAGCAAATATTATTTCATCAAGTAAATTTTTAAGCGGTTTTTTCTCAAAAATTTTTCGAGTTATGTCTTGGAAAAAATTTAACCTGGATAAAAGATTTTTAGAATTTACTGAAGAAGATTTAGAGTTGATCTTTGTTTTTGCCATTTCACTAACTTTTATGATTGCAGATCATCGAATGATTCCGGGATTAGTTTTTAATAGCTGACCAGAAAAAATCAACATGCATATTTACAATTTTAAAAACGCTGCTCATGTTTTTATTCTCACCCGAGACAAGATGTTCTGTACGTATAAGAAATAACGGCGCTATAAATTGTTCGGCAAGAATCTCCGGATCGTACTTTTTTACAATATTGGTCTTAATCATTTCGCCGAAGATCAAGCGGCACATTTTACGAAGCTCGCTCAGGTAATCGGTTGTAGAAAGTTCTTTATTTCCGATGCGTGTAAATTGTTCCATTAAAAGTAAACGTATAAATTTTCTTTCTTGCGGCGTATTCCAAAAAGTTATCAAGCGTTCGGCTAAATTTCTCAAGAACTTTTCGGGATTTGATAGATCATCAAGGAGATCATCACTCAAAATTTTTTCGCTAAATGTTCTTGATTTGAATTCAGCTAGGATGGCTAAAAATATTTCTTCTTTTGATTTGTAGTGATTATAAATTGCACTTTCTCTAATGCCGACCACACGTGCAATCTGTCTTATGGAAGCACCGTTATATCCGTGGTGAGAAAAAAGATCCAATGCCGTTGATAATATTAACTGTTTTGTATTTGTCTGTTTCAATTAAGAAACCCTTAATGAACACTCGTTCACAATATACAATTTTACTTGTTGAATGTATAGTGATGAATAACAGGATGCTATTTTAGATCGGCAAGAATGGTCTTTAGTTTATCTAATGCTTTTTCCCAATCAACAAGTTTTGTCCGTTCACGTTCAAGAACTTCTGTGGGAGCTTTAGCAACAAACCCCTCGTTGGAAAGTTTTTTCTTAACACCTTCAAGCGATGAAACAAGGCGTGCAATTTCTTTTTCAATTCTGCCGCGCTCAACATTTAGATCAATCAAACCTTCAAGAGGAATAAAAATGTCGCAGCCCTTAACCACGGCAGAAGCACTGGCTTTCGGTTTTGTAATGTTTGCATCAAACCTTAGCTCGTTAATGCGGACAAGTGATTTCATATAACGGACTTGTTCTTCGGTTACTTTTTCCGTTTTCAGAAAAACATTTATTTGTTTTGAAGGAGGAAGATTCATTTCACCGCGGATATTTCTGATTGCAGTAACAACTTCCTGAACAAAAATAATTTCCTCTTCGGCTTTCTTATCGATTAATTTTTTATCGAATTTCGGAAATGAAGAGGTAGAAATACTTTCACCGTCTTTCCGCTCGTCGAGCAATTGCCAGATTTCTTCGGTAATAAACGGCATGAAAGGATGAACAAGTTTCAACATCTCTTCGTATAAAAGAACTGCTCTTGTTAATACGGCCGATTTAACTTCTTCGGTTCCTTGATATAATCTGTTCTTTGCAAGTTCAACGTACCAGTCGCAGAAATCATTCCACACAAAAGAATAAACAATCTTCGATCCGTTGTTCACTTCAAATTTATCAAGACCGTCATTAAACTCTTTCAGTGTTGATTGGAAGCGGGACATAATCCATCTGTCGGTAAAATCAAGGTGCTTGTCTTTCAAAGCCGGATTGAGCGGAATGTTTTGCGCGTTCATTAATAAAAATCTTCCGGCATTCCACATCTTGTTAGCAAAGTTTCTGCCGATCTCAACCATCTCTGAACTAAAAAGAACATCTTGCCCTAGCGGCGCAATGTAAGTCATAGTAAAACGTAATGCGTCCGCACCGTATTCATCAATCAGATCGAGAGGATCTGGAGAATTGCCCAAAGACTTACTCATCTTTCTGCCTTCTGTGTCGCGCACAAGACTGGTGAAGTAAACATCTTTGAAAGGAATTTTTTTCATAAAATGCAATCCGGCTATAATCATTCTTGCGACCCAGAAAAAAATTATATCCGGCGCTGTAACAAGAAGGTCGGTCGGGTAATAATATTTTTGATCGCGCTTATCGGTAAAAACATCCTGCGCCCATAACCAGCTTGAAGCCCATGTATCAAGCACATCATCGTCTTGATGCCAATTATCAATATCCTTTGGTGGATCAACTTCGCAATAAATTTCTTTTGTAGTTTTATGATACCAAACCGGAATACGGTGTCCCCACCAAAGTTGACGGGAGATGCACCAATCGCGAATATTCGTCATCCAGTTCTCGTAAGTTTTAATCCAATGATCAGGATGAAATTTTACTTTCCCATCTCGCACCACTTGAAGCGCCGGTTTGCAAAGTTCATCCATCTTCATAAACCATTGTTCGGAGAGATAAGGTTCGATAGGAACATTGCCACGTTGAGAGTAACCAACTTTATTTGTGTAGTCCTCTGTTTTATAAAGAAGACCGAGTCCTTCCAATCGCGCTACAACTTTTTTACGAACTTCATAACGGTCAATCTCCTGAAATTCATTCGGTACATTTCCGTTTGTTGTTGCATCTTCATTAAAGATATTAACGAACTCAAGATTATGACGCTTGCCCATTTCGTAATCGTTTACATCATGAGCCGGAGTAACTTTAACTGCACCGGTTCCGAATTCTTTATCAACATACTCATCAGCAAAAAGAGGAATTTCTCTTCCAACGATCGGAAGAATAATTGTTTTTCCGATGAGATGCTTATAACCTTCATCCCCAGGATTAACAGCAATGCCCGTATCGCCGAGCATTGTTTCGGGACGCGTTGTTGCGACAACAACAAACTCTTCTGAATCTTTAACCGGATACTTGAAATACCAAAGCTTGCCTTGAACTTCTTTGTAGAAAACTTCTTCATCGGAGATTGCGGATTTAGATGCCGGATCCCAATTCACCATTCTATAACCGCGGTATATCAAACCTTTTTTGTAAAGCTCAACAAAAGCTTCGATCACTTTTTTATAATAGTGATCATCCATTGTAAATCGTTCGCGCTGCCAATCACAACTAACGCCCAGCTTCCGTAATTGTTCAAAAATTATTCCGCCGTATTTTTCTTTCCATTCATAACAATATTTTAAAAATTCTTCACGTGAGATATCGTCTTTAGTAATTCCTTTTTCTTTTAAGAGAGCCACAACTTTTGCTTCTGTAGCAATTGATGCATGATCAATTCCCGGCACCCAGCAAGCATTGTAGCCCATCATTCTTTTGTAACGAATGTAAATATCCTGCAGTGTGTTGTTAAGAATATGTCCAATGTGAAGTATGCCTGTAATGTTTGGCGGAGGAATTACAATTGTATATGGAGTTTTGCTTTCGTCAATCTCGCTGTGATAAAGATTATGATCATACCAGTAGCGATACCATTTATCTTCAACATCTTTCGAACTGTAAGCTTTAGGAATATCTGCTAAATTTTTCGGGTGCATTTGTAACTCAAAATTCTTCAATAGTTGAATGCAAATATAATAAAAAGAAAAACCGCATAAGAGCGGCTTTCCATTGAAAAAAATATATTCTATTACACGATCTACTTAATTTCATTATTTGCTACTGCTTTCCAAATCGGTTTTGCCTGTTGGCCCAACTCCCGTTACTTGAAGAATAACAACGCCGTTTTTCGTCCATGCAAAGTGAGGTTGTTTTGACGGCTCATTAAAAAATGTTCCGGCGGGCATTTCAATTATTTTTTTTTCATCGAACTTATCGCCGTAACCATAATAGAAAGTTCCGGAAAGAACTATTACAGATCTTGTTTCGGGATGCCAATGCGCAAGCAATTTAACATTTGCAGAAATTTTAATCTGCATCGTGTACAATTCTGATTTTGTCGGATCGCCATCAAGCAAAACTGTTTGCAATCCTGCGGGATCGTTTGGATTTACAACAAAGTTTATTTCAGAAGGTAAGACTACCTTTGCGGTAGACTTTTGTGTTTGAGAAAATACAGAAGCAGCCCCTGTTAATAAGGCAATAATAATTGCGGCTGAGATTAATTTATATTTATTCACGCAACTTCCTAAAAAATTTTTAATTGTATTAAGTAATCTTATTTCAAAACAGACCAGTTACTAATAGTTCCTGAACTCCCAAATGTTTCGCAGTTGCTGTTCCAGCGTCTCTGGCTTCTGCGGATATAAATCTTTCACTAAGGGATTTAATCAAGCAGATATAAATAGCCAGGTAATTTTATTTTTATTCCAGTGTTGCCGCCGGAAAGATCGCTCTCTTGGTCGCCAATACAAGCAATAATGTTATAACCTTTAGAAATTAATTCTTTTCGTTTTACCGCCTTCCATTTGGAAGCGGGAATTGTGTTTTCGCTCTCCGACTGTAAAATCAACGCATCAAATTTTGTATAACCTTGCTCGATCAGATTTTTCTTTGTCGCTTCACCAACATCTGCGCTGCGCCCGCTAATAAAAATTACATGTATATTTTTGGAAAGGAGGTAATCATAAAATCGTTTTGTGTCTTTGATAGCCGGGGCAATTCCTTTTTGCTGCCACTCGTTCCAAATTTTATGAATGTACCCAAATCCGATTTCTTTTGTGTACTCATAATTCGAAAGAGCAGTTTCATCAATATCAAAAACCACGGCAGATTTATCGGCAAGTTTTATTTCTTCTATTTGTTTGATTGCGTCATCAATTATCTTTGCACACTCTCGATCGAATCCACCCGATTCATAATATGCTTGAACTGCATTCTTCGCTGCACCGAGATTCAGCACCTTAAGTGTTGAATCAGTAGAAGTACAATCAACAAAAACAAATGTAGTTAATGCTGCAAGTAGAAATATTTTTCTTCCCATGAAATCACTTTAATTGTAAGCGGTTTATTACAAAATATATTTACTCAAATCTCTGTTCTTAACAATCTTATCTAGTTTTTCATTTACCATTTCACCTGTGATTTCAATAGCTGCTTCGGGCATTTTGTCCGGGACTTCAAATAAAATATCTTCAAGAAGGGTTGTAAGAATTGTGTGCAATCTTCTAGCCCCGATATTTTCTACTTGATCGTTCACTGTTGCAGCAGTTTTGGCGATCTCTGTTATTGCATTATCCTTAAATGAAATTTGAACACCCTCGGTTTGCAGTAGAGCAGAATATTGTTTGAGCAACGCATTTTGCGGAAGAGTAAGAATTTTTACAAAATCATCTTCACTTAAACTTTTTAATTCAACACGAATTGGAAATCTTCCTTGAAGCTCTGGAATCAGATCGCTCGGCTTGGAAACATGAAAAGCTCCGGAAGCGATGAACAGAACATGATCTGTTTTTACAGGACCGTATTTTGTGTTTACAGTTGAACCCTCAACTATAGGAAGAAGATCGCGCTGTACACCTTCGCGGGAAACATCCGGACCTTGCTGACTTTTAGCACCGGCAATTTTATCTATCTCATCAATAAAAACAATTCCGGATTCCTGAACGCGTTTAATGGCTTCGCGTTGAACCGCCTCCATATCAATTAATTTTTCCGCTTCTTCTTGAGCAATAATTTTTCTTGCTTCACGTATCGGCGTTTTACGTTTCTTTTTCTTTTTAGGAATCATACTGCTCATCATCTCCTGCAAGTTCATTGTCATATCATCCATTCCCATCGGGCCAAGGACTTGCATTCCGAATGCAGGAGCAGAAGTATCAAACTCAATTAACTTATCATCCATCTCTCCCTTGCGGAGTTTTTCTCTCATCCACTCGCGGGTTTTTTCATTACGAAGTTCTTCACTCTCACCGTTTTCTTCTTCAACCGTTGAAGTTTTTTTCTGCGGAGGAATTAACTGATCTAAAATTCTTTCTTCCGCCATACGTTCAGCTTTTTCCTGTACTTGTGCAGTCTTTTCTGTTCGAACCATGCTAACGGCAAGTTCTGCAAGATCGCGTATCATTGATTCTACATCACGACCGACATAACCGACTTCTGTGTATTTCGATGCCTCTACTTTTATAAAAGGTGCACCTGATAGTTTTGCAAGACGGCGCGCAATTTCTGTTTTACCAACACCGGTGGGGCCGATCAGAATAATATTGTTCGGCATAATTTCTTCTTTGATACTTTCCGAAACTTGCTGGCGTCTCCATCTATTACGTAATGCAATTGCTACCGCGCGTTTTGCATCATCCTGCCCGATAATATATTTATCCAATTCTGTAACTATTTGTGTTGGTGTAAGATTTTTAATCAGATCGTTATTCATTCTTTTTTTCCTCATTTGCCGATTACTTCGACTGTAATTTTTTCGTTTGTATAAATGCAGATATCTGCTGCAACTTTCAGTGCTTCTTCTACAATTTCTTTTGAAGAAAGGTTGCTGTATTTTTTTAACATCTTTGCTGCGGCAAGCGCATACATTCCGCCGCTTCCAATTGCAACGATATTATCTTCCGGTTCGATAACATCCCCGGTACCGGAAACAATGAAAGCTTTATCTTCAGAAATAATTGCAAGCATTGCTTCAAGCTTCCGCAAATATTTATCTGTTCGCCAATCTTTAGCAAGCTCTACAACAGCACGGCTTACGTTGCCGCTGAACTGTTCAAGCTTTTCTTCGAATCTTGCCAGGAGTGTGAATGCATCGGCAGTTGAACCGGCAAATCCGCAAATAACTTTTCCGTTAAGAAGTTTGCGGATCTTCATTGAGTTATGTTTCATTACCGTGTTGCCGAGAGTAACTTGCCCATCTCCGCCAAGAGCAGCTTGCCCATTGTGGAGAATTCCTAAAATAGTAGTTGATCTAATCTTCATATAAACTCCTTATTACACTTTTAAAAAAAGTGTGGTTACTTATCAATCTTATATAAAACTGCGGCTTTTTCTGCCGAAGTAACAATTCCTTTTATTAAAGCAGAACTGAATCCGTTATGTTCCATTTGATTCAAACCTGAAATAGTGCAGCCGCGCGGTGTTGTTACTTTATCTACTTCAATTTCGGGGTGATTTTTTTTATCTAATAATAATGTTGCAGCGCCTTTTGCAGTTTGTGCCGCAATGAATAAAGCTTCTTCGGAATGAAATCCGATTTCAATTCCGCCTTGAGACGCTGCGCGAATTGCCCGCATAAAAAATGCTATTCCACATGCGCCAAGAGCAGTAGCGGGAATCATCATCTCTTCTTCAATAATAATTGTTTTGCCAACAGAGTTAAAAATTTTCTCTGCGATTTCCAATGATTTTTCTTTTTTTGTATCTGATGCAAGACAAGTAATAGATTCTTGAATTGCTATTGCCGTATTAGGCATTGCGCGTATTACAGGAATATTTTTACCCACTTGCTCTTTGATGGCTTTTATCCACGCACCGGATACAACTGAAATGAGAATATGTTTTCCGGGAATTAGTTTAGTTTTAATTTCGGAAAGAAGTTCGTTTAATTTTTGCGGCGGTACTGCTAAAATTATCACATCGGAATTTTTTACAGCTGAAACATTATCTGCTGTAACTAAAAATCCTTTATCGCGGTATACTGCTAACTGATCAACATGTCTTCTTGTGATCGTAATTTTTGATGCAGAAAATAATCCGGAATTGTAAAGTCCGTTTGCAATGGCCAAGCCAATATTTCCACCACCTAATATTGCAACGGTTGATAAATCTTTTTTCATCCCTTCCCTCAATTTATTTCGGAAAAACCGATTCTTATTTTAATTTAGTTCTTCTAAAGCTTAATGGAAAAATCCTCGGCACACGTAATTGATATTCCCGGTACTCACCACCAAATACTTCTACAAGTTTTCTTTCTTCAAAAATAGAACCCACATAGAAATAAATTACTATGCATAGAAACATAATTAGATAGAACAAACTCATCGTTGGGCGTAATCCTAAAAACAATATTGAGAACAGGTATATCGGGTGACGAACCAGTTTGTAAGCACCCTCAATTTTAAAGACGTGCTTCTCATCTAGGTCTTCAACTTTGTATTCACCGCGCAGATAGCGTTCTATCTGAGATAACCCAATAAATTCTTTTAAGTTGATAGGCCGGGTTGCCCAGACTAATCCAATAAGCGAAAGAACTTGGAGTGCAAATGTAATAATATCGAAAGGAAACTGTAAGTCGTAAACAATTACATTTGGTTTGGGCGCCGCCGCATAGAATACTATAAACAATAACAACGAGGATAAATTATAAAACACACGATAGAATGCAATTTTCTCGCCGAGTTTTTCAACAATTGCTTTTTTTGTTTTATTCGATGCAAGCAGCGTGTGAGAAAAAGCAAAGAGCGTGAATAGTAAAATTATTATAAAAATATCTACAGCGATCATAATTCCCTTCGCAAACGTGCGACGGGTATTGTGAGCGCCTCGCGGTATTTAGCAACCGTACGGCGGGCAACATGAATTCCTTTTTCCTGAAGTATACTTGCTATTCTATCGTCGCTATAGGGATTGTCCTTCGGCTCGTTATCGCAAATTTCTTTTATCAATTCTTTAATGTGCTTGTTCGAAATCTCATCGCCGCTGTCAGTTGAAAGACCTTCGCTGAAAAAATATTTTAATTCGTGAATGCCTTGAGGGCTCTGAACAAATTTTCCGTTTACAACACGGCTAATGGTGGAGATATCCATTTCTATTTCTTCGGCAATGTCTTTATAGATCATCGGTTTTAAGAAGCGCGGACCCATTTCGAAAAATTCATATTGCTTTTCAAGAATTGCGCGCATGATCTTCATTAAAGTATGCCTGCGTTGCTGAAGCGAAGCAATAAACCATTTTGCGGAATCGAATTTTTCACGCAAAAACTTATAAGTTTCTTTTTCGCGGTCCGAAATTTTTCTCTTCCGTTTGTTCGTATCTATCATTTCAAGATAGGTCTTGCTTACGGTTACCGAAGGAACGCTTCTGTCGTTTAAGGTAACAATATAATTTTCTTCTACCTTTTCAATAAGAAAATCCGGCGTGATTTGATTCATCTCTTCGGAATCAATGTTACCTTCTCCCGGTCGCGGATTTAATTTTTGAATAAGATCAATTGTTGTCCGCAGAGTTTCTTTTGAAAGATCAAGATCTTTCTGAATAGCATCAAACCGTCTATTCGCAAAATGTTCAAAATGTTCCGAAAGAATTTTTTCCGCGATGTATGAATAGTATGGATCGTAAGATGAGTTTCTAATCTGAACAAGAAGACATTCTTGCAAATTTCTTGTACCGATACCGACCGGCTCCAGTGTTTGTATCAGCTTAATTATTTTTTCTGCATCCTCAATTGTTACTTTTATGTGTTCAAATAGATTTAATTCATGAACAATTTTTGCTAAGTCCTGTTTGAAATAACCGTCCTTATCTAATCCGCCAATAATATTCTCACCCAAGATCATTTCTTCTTCTGTAATATCGAGCATGTGAAGCTGGTCTATCAAGTTTTCACGGTGGGATTTTTTCTGAGGAGCAACCGGGTGAATTTTTTCTTCATCGCGGCTTCTATTCATCCGGTCAAATTCATGTTCTGATTCCGCCTCGTTCATATAATCTTCAAGATCGAACTCATCATCTTTGCTGTCGTATTTATCTTCCTCGTCCGCTGTTTTTATTTCTTCGCCTTCTTCGGAATCTTCATTCTCTTCTTGTGATAGTTCAAATTCTTCATCAAGTGTTTCTTCAAGAATCGGATTTAATTCGAGCTCAGTTTTGATCCTCTGTTCCAGCGCCATTGTATTCAACTGCAGCAGTTTCTGATATTGAATCTGCTGTGGAGAAAGCTTTTGCTGTAAAGACAATCTTTGATGAAGTGACAACATAATTAATTATCAACCACTTTTTTTGTTTCTTCAAACCATTCTTTGCCGTATTCTCTTTCAAGAGCTGTACGGCAGAAATCAAAAATTTTTATTTGAGTTTTATTTCCTTTTTCCAGTGCCGGTTCGCACACCGAATATCTTTCATAACGCAGAACTGGACCGCCGAAGTTTGAAATTCTAATTGGAAATAAATGACAGGACACAGGCTTAATAAAATCAATCTTTCCGTCGTTATGCGCTTTCTCTATTCCACACTTTGCAATATCACCTTCCCAAGTTACGAAAACGCACGCTCTCTTGTTTAAACTTCGTGTCATTAACTCATCATTCACATTCATCCAAAATCCGTTCTTGTTGATCTCTTCAACATGTTCTTTCGGTAAATATTCTAGTATAACAGGTAAAACTTTATTGAGCTCTACAATTTCGTTTTCAGAAACCGGCGCACCAAAATCGCTTTCCATAGTACAGCAGGCGCCTTTGCATTTTGCAAGATTACATGTGAAGTTGGTGTCAACGATTTCTGCGTTAACATACACATTATCTATTTCGATGAATTCGCTATTCATAAATTTTAAATTAGATTTGTGAAAAGATACAAATTTTGTTCTATCTAAAAAAACCAGTGGTGATTTGGATTTAAGATTTTAGAATAACGATTTTGCAAATGAAATATTTTTTTATATGAGATCACTATGAATTTTAATAACAAAGTTGTATTAATTACTGGCGCCTCTACCGGAATTGGGAAAGCAATTGCTAAGGGATTAATGAATGAAAATTGTAAACTCGTTTTGCTTTCACGTAGAACGGAATTGATAAAAGAATATTTAAACCGATCACTAATCACAAATCACCCGCTTAGCGAGCGAAGTGAGGCGAGCCAACCACTGATTATAAAGTGTGATGTTAGCAATAAAGTTGAAGTTGCAAACGCATATAAACAGATCGTTGAAAAGTTCGGCAAGGTTGATATTGCAATTTTAAATGCCGGCATTGGACACAATGTTACTGTTGAAAATTATGATTCGCGTTTTGCAGAGGAAACTTTCGGAGCTAATGTTTTCGGAATTGTTTACTGGGTTGAAAAATTGCTTCCCGATTTTGCGAAAAGGAAGGAAGGTGTGATTGTTGGAGTTTCGTCTCTTGCAGATAACCGAGGTTACTCGGGCAGCGGATTCTATGGCGCAAGCAAAGCCGCCGCTTCAATCTATCTTGAAGGATTACGCGTTGAATTAAAGCGTTTTGGAATAAAAGTAATTACGGTAAAACCCGGATTTGTAAAAACTCCGATGACCGAGAAGAACAAATTTAAGATGCCTCTGTTAATGGAGTCGGAGAAAGCTGCACGCATTATAATAGATGGAATAAAAAAAGAGAAGCGCATAATACAATTCCCGTGGCAGATGGTTTTGTTAACGCGGCTTGTCGGACTTCTTCCGGGAAGTTTGTATGAATGGCTGTCAGGAAAATTAAAACTTTAGGGGCTGAATATATTCAGCCCCCATTAGCAGCAAGTAGTTATTTCATCTCCTTGGAAGGAATATCCTGTGCGGTTAAAACTTTTGCAACGGGATACGGCAAAAACATTCCGCCCCATTGTGGTACAAGATATTTGTCCCAAAAATTCCAATAAAGCAAACCATCATCAGTTTCCGGCTCTAATAAATAAGCAGCAACATTTGCCAATTTTTGAGATGTACGCACAACTAAACTTCCGACTAGAAATTCTTTTTTCTCGTTAACATATTCCACACGGATAGAATTGTTGTAATGTCCTTGATTTAACCGAGGTGACGGTTTTAACTCTTTTGTTTTTGTTGTTTGTACATCAAGCGTTACTGTCTTTTCCAACTTTTCAATTTTAATTCCGTGCATCTTAAGAAGATTTACAACTTGTGCATCCGGAACAGTGATAATGTAAGCATAAGGAAACTTCACATTCCGTTTTGAATAATAATCAGCAAGATAGGGAATCGTAACAGTCTTAACTTTATCGGTTGGTCTTACACGACTTCTTCCATTTGCATCAACGTATGATTCCATCTCGAACGCATTGATTATTTCCGGTTTAGGAGTTGGTGCGTAAGTGTAATCAACAGAAAAAGAATCTTTCTCTGTTGGGTTCATTCCGCGCGCAATTGTTTTTGCATCAACTTCTTTCAGCATATTTTTTATTTCATCTTTGTTTGCAGAAACGTAGTCCAAGAGCGATCTGCATAAATTATAACATCCCATCACGCGTGTTTTAAAATCTGCATAAACATAATTCTCATTTAAAATAGAAAGACGGTTTCTCAATCCGACATAATTTACAATGTAACGCGGTTGAACTGCATCGTAGTACCATCCTTTTTCCGGAGTGCGCTGATCGAAAAATTCTCCATAAAAAACATTTTGCTGTTTATATTTTTCAGTTAAAGTAGATTTCATCCACGGCATCATTTTATCGCGCATATAATTTATTAAACCTCGATCTCCGTTTGGATTAACCATCCACGTGTATGTTAACGGCTCTTGATGATAAGAACCGTTCGTTGTGTGAAGATCAATAAATAAAGATGGATCCCAGCGGTTCATTGCAGCAACAAATCCGCGGTCTTCAGGCGATTCAAGTTTCATTGCATCTCGGTTCAGATCAAGCATTTGTCCGTTGTGGCGAACACCAACACCGTTAACCGGTCCATTCTGATTTGTTCTATTCTGTTTGCTGATCGGCTCGTTGCCGTCGGAATTAAAAATTGGACAAATGAGAAGAACAACGTTCTTCAAATAATCCGGAGTTTCCTTTAATAAAATATCACGAGCAATCATTTGAATTGCTTCTTTGCCTTCAACTTCTCCGGCGTGAATATTTGCCTGAACATAAATGACAATGCGTTTATCTTTTGCTAAGTCTTTCGGAGATTTTGGCAGTGGTTTTCCCATAACGATTAGCGGAACATCTCTTCCCTCAATACTTTTTGCAAGCGATTCTATTCTAATATTATTTGGAGAAATTTTCTTAAGCTGCTTAAAGAAATCCATCACCTCGCTGTAACGCGAGGTTGATTCAAAATTTGTTTTCTCTGCAGTTGTTAGGATTTTATTCTTTGTTGAAGCAAACGTACAGATGTTGATTAACAACGCAATGAATAAGAACAGTTTGATTGATTTCATAACATTCCCTTAAAAATTAAGTCTCTTGAATAATCGTTAGTTTTTTCTTTTGTGGAAATTACAAAAACTTATTCTGGGTCAAAATTTAATTTTAGTTAATTTTGTAGTAATTAATTCAATTCAAAAGAAAGGAAGTTAAAATGTATATAAAACCTCTAGACTCGGTTGTTAAAGAAGAAGTAAAAGCGGGAGAGAAAACTACACGGCAAGTTTTAATTTCTTCTGAAGAAGGGCCGAATTTTGCAATGCGCAAATTTTCGATTCTTCCGGGCGGTGGAATGCCGATGCACACAAATTCAGTTGAACATGAACAGCTTGTACTAAACGGAAAAGCGAAAGTGGTCATCGGTGGTCAAGAATTTGAAGCAAAGAAGAATGATGTTGTGTTCATCCCCGCAAATGTTCCGCATAGTTATAAAACAATTGGCAATGAACCGTTTGAGTTCTTGTGTGTTGTTCCGAACAAAAAAGATGTTATGGAAATTGTGAAAACAGAAAAATAATATTTGCTGCTAAGTTGATTGTAATTGATTCACAATATAGATGAGGTTTATTATGTCACGTCGGAATTTTCAACTTAGAATAATTACTACTGTTTTTTTAGTTGGATTAACTTTTGTTTCAGCACAAGAACTGAAACCGATTCAGCTTCCTCAACCGCAAACCGAAATCGGCAAACCTTTAATGCAAGCGCTTAAACTCCGCGCATCATCCAGAAGCTTTGATGCAAAACCCTTACCAAAGCAAGAACTCTCAAACTTAATTTGGGCTGCAGCAGGAATAAACAGACCTGAATCGGGAAAACGTACGGCGCCATCGGCACGTAACTGGCAAGAGATTGATCTTTATATTGCACTCGCGGAAGGCGTTTATCTTTATGATGCAAAAACTCACAGCTTGAATCCGGTTGTAGCCGGAGATTTCCGTGCTTTATGCGGCGTGCAGGATTTTGTAAAATCAGCACCGCTTAATTTGATTTATGTTTCTGATTACTCCAAGATCAAATCAAACGATAACAATGAAATAAAAACAATTTTTACTTCCGCAGATGCCGGATTCATGGCGCAGAATGTTTATCTCTATTGTGCTTCGCAAGGACTTGCAGTTGTAGTGCGTGGCCTGATACCAAAAGAAAAATTGGCCGAAGCATTAAAACTGAAACCGGAACAAAAAATTCTGTTGAGTCAAACAGTAGGTTATCCCAAATAATATTTAGCGTGAAAGTGGTAGCAGGAAATTCTTAATTTAATGATGTAATTATTTTTTGCATAGTCCGTAAAGTAAATGGAGTAATCAATGGGCAAGTTCAAATTTGTAATTAAAAGAAGCGGGGCGGTAGTCCCTTTTAATCCCGATAGAATTGCTAATGTAATTTACAGAGCTGCAGTTTCTGTTGGAGGACGGGATAAAGAAAAATCTTTTGAGCTTGCGAAAAAAGTTGTGACTCTCCTGGAAGAAACTTTCGAAGAAGGATACAAACCGCATGTAGAAGAAATTCAGGATATAATCGAAAAAGTTTTGATAGAGAACGGACACGCGAAAGTTGCGAAAGAATTTATTCTTTATAGAGAAGAAGCTTCACAAAGAAGACGAGCCGACTCACGGCATTTTTCCAGACCGAATGAATTAATTCCCTGGAGAAAAGTATGGCGCTCACTCGATTGGGCAGTAACGCATAATCTAAACACAGTTGATGCTGCTAATACAAGAATCCGTAATGGAGAATTTCCGCACATCGTTCACGAAGCGGAATCATTTTACGAAACGCAACTTGATACTGCCGCCGAATTAATAAAAGAAAGAAGCAACGAATTAAAAATGGTAATGGTAAGTGGGCCATCGTCCTCCGGCAAAACCACAACAACAATGAAACTTGAACGGCGCTTGAAAAAAAGCGGAATGAGTTTTGTCCCCTTAGTTGTTGATAATTATTTCTTTGATCTTGAAATGCACCCGAAAGATGAATTCGGCGATTACGATTTCGAAACCCCGCAAGCGCTTGATCTCGATTTGATAAACGAACACTTAAAACGGCTTGCCGCAGGAGAAGAAGTAAAAATTCCTTACTATGATTTTAAGACCGGGAAAAGATCGGCAAACAGCACGCCGCTTCAGATACACGATCATGAAGTTTTGCTTATTGATAGTCTTCACGGATTATTTCCGGAGTTCAGCAAAGAAATTCCCGCAGCACAAAAATTTAAACTCTACTTAGAACCGTTGCTGCAAATGAAAATGCTGAACGGAGAATATATACGCTGGACCGATTTACGTTTGATACGCCGCATGTTGAGAGACTCTGTTCATCGCGCATACAATCCCGAACAAACTTTATTACATTGGCATTACGTGCGAGCATCGGAAAAAAGAAATATTCTTCCTTATAGCAACACAGCGGATTATATCGTTAATACTTCGATGCCGTATGAGGTTTCGTTATACCGACCGAAATTGTTAACTCATTTCAGTGAGTGGGAAAAGAAATATCAAAACGATCCGCTAAGAGAAGATGCATTTACACGCGCTGCCCGTGTTAGAAAAATGCTTGAAGCCATTGATCCCATAGAAGACGATACACCGGTTCCGGGCGACTCAGTATTGCGTGAATTCATTGGCGGAAGTACAATGGAATATCACTAGAGTGTAGAACGAAGAGCGTAGAGTGAATAGACAATATTCATTGAAAGAATTATCTGCGTGAATCAGTTTAATCAGCGTCATCAGCGTTCCATTTCCAGGAAGGTCACATGAAAATTAAATTACTTTTAGTCTTATCAATCATTTCATTTAATCTTTTCGCACAGAACAAAACAAAAACTCCTTACGATTACGTAAATCCGTTTATCGGAACAGACGATATGGGGCACACGTATCCTGGTGCGGCAGTTCCGTTTGGACTGGTTCAGCTAAGTCCCGAAACAGATTCTGTTTTGTACAGTTACGGCAAAGGCTATAATCCAGATGTTTATAAATATTGTGCCGGTTATCAATATGCAGACAAAACAATCGTTGGATTTTCCCACACGCACATGAACGGAACGGGGCATTCGGATCTTGGCGATTTTTTAATCATGCCTACTGTCGGCAAGCTGAAATTGAATCCCGGGACAAAAGAAAATCCCGAGGGCGGATACAGATCAAGCTTTTCTCATGCAAACGAAAATGCCAAACCTGGCTATTACGCGGTTCATCTTGACGACTATAATATAGATATAGAATTATCCGCAAGTGAGCGGGTTGGTTTTCACAAATACAAATTTCCTAAAGCGAATGACGCGCATATAATTCTCGATCTGACTTCCGGCATTTACAATTACGATGGAAAAGTTGTGTGGTCTTCAGTGCGCGTTGAAAATAATAAACTAGTTACCGGATTCCGACAGACAAACGGATGGGCGAGAACCCGATACGTTTATTTTGCTTTGGAATTTTCCAAACCGATAAAATCTTATCAACTACGTAATGATGAACAAAGTGTTTACGGCGGATTCTGGCGGAAGTTTAATCAAAACGAAAATTTTCCCGAACGCGCCGGACACAAAGTAAAATGCGCCTTCAATTTTGAAACTGAAGACGGAGAAATAATTTTAGTTAAAGTTGCTCTAAGTGGAGTAAGCACAAAAAACGCAATTGAAAATCTTAAAGCAGAAATCCCGGATTGGAATTTTGAAAAAGTAGTTAATCAAGCAAAAGAAAAATGGAACAAAGAACTTTCTAAAATTATTATTGAAGCAAGCGAAGAAAGAAAAATAAATTTTTATACGGCAATGTATCACAGCTTCTTGAATCCGAATATTTTTTCCGATGTGAACGGAGAATACCGCGGGTTGGATCAGAACATTCACAAGTCAAACAAGTTTATTAACTATACTACATTTTCTTTGTGGGACACGTACCGCGCACTTCATCCGCTTTACACAATCATTCAGCAAAAACGCACAAGCGATATTGTTAACTCAATGCTGGCGCATTACGAACAGAGCGTTCATAAAATATTACCGGTTTGGTCTCATTGGGCAAATGAAAATTGGTGTATGATCGGTTACCACGCTGTTCCGGTTATTGTTGATGCTTACATGAAGAACATCGGCGGATTTGATGTGAACAAAGCATTTGAAGCAGTTACAACCAGCGCCAATTATGATTTGTATGATGGAATCGGCGCGTACAAAAAACATGGATTCGTGCCGGAAGATTTGAGTTCGAACTCTGCATCAAAAACTCTTGAATATGCTTTTGATGATTGGACGATTTACAAAATGGCGGAAAAGCTCGGCAAGAAAAAAGAAGTAGATGAATTTTTGAAACGCGCCAACAGTTACAAAAATATTTTCGACAAAGAAACGCATTACCTGCGCGCAAAGAAATTGGACGGAACATTTAAATTTCCGTTTGATCCGTTAAGCGTAGTTAACCAAGGATATATAGAAGGCAACGCATGGAATTATTCTCTGTACGTTCCGCATGACGTAAAAGGATTTATTCAACTCCTCGGCGGAAAAGAAAAACTGATAACCTGGCTCGATTCACTTTTCACATTTGATCTGCCGGAGAAATATTTTGGCGAGAGCGAGGATGTAACTAAAGTCGGAATGATAGGCAATTATGTTCACGGCAACGAACCATCTCACCACGTTCCTTATATGTATAACTTTGCCGGATCGCCGTGGAAAACGCAAGAACGCATTCATCAAATTGTGAACACGATGTACAAACCCGAGCCGCATGGTTTATGCGGCAACGATGACTGCGGACAAATGTCGGCTTGGTATATTTTCAGCGTTATGGGATTTTATCCCGTTGCGCCGGGAAGCAATGAATATGTTATCGGAAGTCCTTGTGTTGATAAAGCAACGATTAATTTAGAGAGCGGGAAGAAATTTAATATTACAGCAGAAAATCTTTCTGAGAAAAATATCTATATAAAAGAAGTTTGGCTGAACGGTAAAAGTATTAATAGAAGTTATCTTACACACAAAGAAATTGTTAACGGCGGGGAATTGAAATTTATTATGCAAGATCACCCGAATAAAAATTGGGCGGTGGATGAAAACTCGCTACCATACTCGATGACAAAATAAAATTATCATGGATAAAATAATGATAAATATTGAACCAATCGGTTTTGTAAAAAATACAAGAACAAAAGTTGAGGATGATTATTGGGGTGGATTAGTTTCGGAAATAATTCTAGATGAGAAATATGGAGAAGAAAGTTTGGGTGGAATAGAGGAATTCTCCCACGCGAAAATTGTTTTTTATTTTCATCAAGTGAAAGATGAAAAAATAGTTATTGGCGCGCGCCATCCAAGAAACAATATAAATTTGCCAAAAGTTGGAATATTTGCTCAACGTGGAAAAAACAGACCCAATAAAATTGGTACTACAATTGTAAAAGTACTAAAGCAAGAAAAAAATATTTTGTTTGTCAAAAATCTTGATGCTGTTGACGGAACTCCCGTTTTGGATATAAAACCGGTGTTCAAAGAATATTTACCGGATGAAAAAGTTAAACAACCGGAATGGACACAAGAGATAATGAAAAATTATTGGTGTGATTCAGCAAGATCTAAATAAAAATTTACACATCTAAAAATTGTTGAGGGAAAGATGAGACGAAGTTTAAAATTATTTTTTCTTTTACTGATTAGCTTTGTATTTCGAATTGAAGCGCAAGAGATCACCGTAACCGTTGACCCGCGTGTAGAACTTCTTAGTATAATTTTTCGCCTTGCCGGAAATCCGGAATATAATATGTGTAGGATTCCAAGTTATAATTCAGCAGTAGATAATTATTTCAATAAGTACAAAGATCATCCGTTAATCAAGTTCGCAATAGATCAGAGAAGTGCATACGGAATTTCTTTTGATGCATGCATGTCTATGGCAGTTCATATCAATAATATTGATTCGGTTGGCGAAAGAGGTCCTTTTGATTTTCCCGGGATTGCTCTTGAGAAACGATGGCGAGTTGATGATGCAAGAAAGTTTTTAAAGCTCGCAAAACAATTTGTAATAGATACAAAGTTCATGGATTTTTTTAATTCGCAAAAAGAATTATATGATAATTCCATTGAACGAATGGTAAATTTTATGCAAACAACTATTAATATAAATTGGTTTGAAAAATATTACGGTGAAAAAGCTAAGGGAGATTTTAATGTTGTGTTAGGCATGTGTAACGGAGCTGGTAATTACGGTGTAAAGTTTGTCACATCAAACGGCAGTGAAGAGTTATATGCAATTATGGGTATTTATGATGTAGATAAAAAAGGAATTCCAAAGTTTGATCCAAGTTTTACGAGCACAATTGTTCATGAATTTTCGCATTCATTTATAAATCATATCGTTGAAAAACACAAATATGAATTTGAAAAAGCTGGTTCTCGATTATTTGATGAAGTAAAATCACAAATGAAAAGGCAAGCATATGGAAATTGGAAAACTATGATGGATGAATCTCTTGTAAGAGCATCGGTGATAAGATATTCAGCAGAAAATCCAAATCCTTATGTTGCGGCAAATATAATTATGCAGATGCAAATTAAGAACGAAATTAAAAATTCATTTCTTTGGATCGAAGAATTGACGAACCTTCTTGAGGTTTATGAAAAATCGCGCGAGAAATATTCAACGCTTGAATCGTATTTACCTGTAATTGCAAAATACTTTAATGAACTGACCGGAAGATTTGATGATTTGAAAAAGAAAATTGAGAAAACAAATTAATTGCATATTGTTAGAATCAATTTGGAAAATGGATAGAAAATTGATCGGTGCTATCTTAATCATTCTGAAATTGTTAACGGCGGAGATCTGAAATTTGTGATGCAAGATCATCCGAATAAAAGTTGGGCGGTTGATAAAAATTTCGCACCGTATTCGATGAGTAAGTAATAACGTGAGAAGTTAGAAGCGAAAAAATTTAGCTTAACAATAAGTTATGTGTTTTAAAAAAGTGTTGTTGTTATGGGAATGAACTTTGAAGATTTTTCCAAAAGAGAAAGTAAGCTAATTATTACAATCTCCCATCTTTCCAGTGTATTAAAAGATACCAATTCGAAAAGGCATATAAATCTTGGACTCTCGAACCGTTTTTTTATGCTAAAGATTGCAAGAAACAAGATTATTCAAATTATTCAAGAACAAAATGACACTCCATTAGATTTTGAAAATGCATCTTGGCTGAAATTATTATTAAACTCCTACTATATTAATCTTCGTGGCGCATTAGATAACCTTGCTTGGTTTATTAACTATGAATTCAGGTTACAAGAGAATATAATTGAAGAAGCTGGCAAGGGAAACTCATTTAGTTTTACAGATTTGTTTGGTAAGGAGTTTTCAGTAAAATTAAAAAATATTAAACAAACTTTAGCAGAAGAATTAGAAAAGCGTAAAGATTGGTATAACGATCTTAAAAAATTTAGAGATCCAGCTGCACACCGAATTCCCTTGGCATTTATTCAAGGTATAGTTACTGAAAGTGAATCTCATAAACTGAAAGGGCTTATTTCTGAGCGGGAAAATATAAATAAAGAATTCTCTAAAGGTGATTTTTCCAAATTGGATGAAGCTATTAAAAATCAAAATGACTTTTCAAAGTTAGGACGCTTTCAACCAATTATCATTACTTCCCAGGGGTCTAAATATGAATTTAATTCTGCACCTCAGCAAATTGATAAAGATCATAAAGAATTTATATGTGTTACAGAAGTTATTATTGATCAAATATTAAAAGACAAATAACCCATTCTTCAAGTCGGTCGCGTCCTCGATACCGTTTATAGTATTGTAAAAGTATTGTAAAAGTTGATTAAAACCGCCATCCGCACAGAGTTCGCAAAGGATTAATTACTATTTTTAAGCGCGAAAGGAAATAACCGAAGCGTTTATAAATATTAATTATCTCGCCGGTTTTATTTCCCCGCATTTGAAATCATAAACAAACTATCGCGTAATTTTTTTTGGAAGAATATTGATCAGATCTATCGGACATAAATTTCACATACCCGTTCTCGGTGTTGCTTTCTCTGTTGATGCACCCCTTAAAGTAGCGAAGTACGGAATCTCATCTGTAATGTCTCTTGTTGACGACACATTAGTGGAACGCCTACGCCAACACTACCTCGAGAAATTAGGCAGACCATACGTAAAAATTGAAGACAGTGATGAAGCGCGTTCACTTAGAATAACTGCATACTTAAATATGGTTAAGCAGTTGGTGGAAGAACAGTTCGAAGAATTGAAAAACTCTCCATTTGAAACCGGGAGCGGGATTACAAAATATATTGAAATGCTTCCCGATTCATCTGAATTGAAAATCAAATATTATGAAATGCTAAACTCCGATGACGAGCAAGTCCGAATAAATTTACAAAATGAATTACGAAAGAGCATCTATCACGGTGCGATTGATGTAAACATAATGACCAAGGTGGACAAAGCAAATTATAATTCCGAAGGCGCACAGCTTTCACATGAATTTAATGATGCACATGCAGCTTTACGCGGATTTGCTATGAGCGATCTGGAAAGCTCTATTATTTTTTCTGCCGGGATGAATCCGAAATTGTACGGATACATTGAAACGTTTAAGGATTTTTATCCAAACGAGAAAAGTAGTTTCAAAAAGAAAATCGTTATAAAAGTCAGCGATTACCGCTCCGCATTGATTCAAGGAAAATTTTTAGCGAAAAAAGGTTTGTGGGTTTCTGAGTATCGAATTGAATCCGGATTAAATTGCGGCGGTCATGCATTTGCAACAGATGGTTTATTGCTCGGCCCAATTCTTGAAGAGTTCAAAAATAAAAAAGATGAATTACTGAACACGCTAAAAGAAATATATCTTCCAGCACTCATCAAAAAAGAAATTCCCGTTGATGCCGAAAAATTAAATTATGATGTGACTGTTCAGGGCGGAGTGGGAAAATCAAGCGAACAGGAATTTCTTCTTCGCTATTACGGAGTTAAATCGGTTGGCTGGGGAAGTCCATTTCTTCTTGTTCCTGAAGTAATGAATGTTGATGATTATACTTTGCAAAAACTTTCTGCCGCCGGAGAAGAGGATTTATATTTAAGCGATATCTCTCCATTAGGAGTTCCGTTTAACAGTCTGCGCGATAACAGCAAAGACATTGAAAAATTGGAAAGAATTGAAAACGGAAAACCGGGCAGTCCTTGCCCCAAAAAGTTTTTAGTGTCGAATAAAGATTATTCAGATAAACCTCTTTGCACTGCATCAATTACGTACATCAACAAAAAAATAGCCGAGTTGAAAGAAAAATATACAAACGAAGATGAATACAAAAAAGAATATGATAAAGTAGTTAACAAAACATGTTTGTGTGAAGGACTTACGGTTCCGGCACTAATCGTTAACAATATTCCATCGCCAAAACAAAGCCGCGCGGTGTCTGTATGTCCCGGACCAAACCTGGCGTATTATTCAAAAATTTCCACTCTTCATGAAATGGTTGATCACATTTACGGTAGAATAGATCTCATCACACATCCAAACAGACCAAATATGTTTGTAAAAGAACTTGGACTATACATTGATTATTTAACGAAAAGGATTGATGATCAAGGTGAGAGCATGTCTGATCAGAAAGCAGAATATTTTTCTTTGTTCACAACAAACTTGCTTGAGGGAATTAATTATTACAAAAATATGATTGATGAAATAATTGAAGAACCCGAAATAGTCAGAGAAAAAATGTTAGAAAGTTTTGAGATGATGGAAGAGAAGCTGATGGTTTATTCGTTACAAGTGAATTAAAAATTATTCTAAATACAGCCGCGGTACTCGCGTGTTGATGTTTGTAAGAATCTCGTAAGGAATTGTCCCCGCCCAATCTGCAAGTTCTTCAACTGTAATTTTATTTGAACCGTCTTGACCAATCAAAATAACTTCATCACCGTTGAATGCAGAATCGTTTTCTATGTTTACAACAATTTGATCCATGGAGATTGAACCAACAACAGGATAACGTTTTCCACGAATTAAAACTTCAGCTTTGTGACTCATACTTCGAAAGTATCCGTCTCCGTAACCGAGAGGAACAGTAACCGCACGGATATCTTGTTTGGGTTTCCACGTTAATCCATATCCAACCGGATGACCTGCCTTGATGATTTTAAAATAAACCACCAACGATTTCCACATTAACGCAGGTTTAACGGAAATTGTTTTTGCAGTTTCGTTAGATGGATAAACACCATAAAGCATAATTCCCGGACGAACCATATCAAGATATGCTTCCGGTGTTTGAAGTATTGCACCGGAGTTTGCAATATGACGAAGCGGCATTTCAATAGAATGTTTTTCAAAAAATCTTAACACTTCTTGAAATCTTTCAAGTTGTATGAGTGTGTAAGTTGTATCTCGCAGTTCTGAATTTGCGAGATGAGAATATATTCCGTCTATCTGGATATTTTTACATTTAATGGCAGATTCAAGAAATTTTTCTGCAGTATAATAGTGGACTCCGATCCGCTCCATTCCCGTATCTATTTTTAGATGAACCTTAGCTTTTGTTTTCATCTGCGAAGCAAATTCATCTATTTGGTTCAGCTTATCGAGTGAAGAAGCTGTAATAGTTAAATCGTGTTTTAAGAAGAGCGGAATTTGATTTCCCCAAATTCCACCGAGTACTAAAATTGGAATTGTAATTCCTTGTTCTCTTAAAAGAATCCCTTCCTCTAGAACAGCAACTCCGATGCAATCAGACTTTAGTTCTTGCATCAGCCGGGCAACTCTTACCAGCCCGTGCCCATAAGCGTTAGCTTTTAAAATCGGCATTACTTTCGCCGGCGCTACAACTCTTTTTATTTTATTGAAATTTTCGGATAAGATTCTCAGATCTATTTCCAAACGCGTTGGACGAATAATTTCATCTGAACTAATAGTAGGATGATTAATTGAATTGGCCATCTTTTATACTTTTGTTAGTGCTAAAATAATATTTTATGATATAACTCGGATGGAATAATGTATCCGCAAGTTATATATTTAATCGAACAACTATCGAGAAAGGGAAAAAATGAGAACCGGTAAAAAGATAATAGCATTAATCATTACCGTTTTAAGTATAAGCATTCCTGCACAAACACATAAAGGTTTTGATTCTCAATCGCTATTGCAAAAGTTAATTGATGGCAATAAACGATTTACTAATTCAAAACTAACGCATGTTAACCAAACAAGCGAAAGGAGATTAGAGGTTGCAAAAGGACAAAAACCGTTTGCTGTTATAGTTACTTGTTCGGATTCGCGTGTTCCACCCGAAATAATTTTTGATCAAGGACTGGGAGATTTGTTTGTAATCCGCACAGCGGGAAATATTATAGATGATATTGGTCTTGGCAGCATCGAATATGCTGTTGAGCATTTGGGAGTTCAGTTAATTGTAGTGCTCGGTCACGAAAAATGCGGAGCTGTTGATGCCGCTGTAAAAGGCGGTCATGCTGAGGGACACATTCAGAATTTGATCGAAGCTATTCGTCCCGTAGTTGAAAAAGAAAAGAATAACAAAGGTGATTTGCTCGATAATTCCGTTAAAGCAAACGCACTAATGGTTGTAAAAAAATTAAATTCATCCGAACCAATCTTAAAAGAGTTCGTTCACGAAAAAAAGTTAACCATTATAGGCGCCAGGTATGATCTTGATGACGGCGTTGTAACTATTTTGCATTAATCAATTAATAACGATTGAAGGATTATGAAAAAATATATTAAGAAAAGTTTTTTTGCTCTATTTATTTGGTTGGCAATTTTACCGACAGTACAATTAAAAGCGCAAGATAAGTCGACTGATAAAATTACTCCCGCAACAATTCACCGTTCACAAGTAATAAATATTACATCAAAAATAAACGGTGTAACCTACCCGATATTTATTGCCTTGCCAGGCAGTTACTTTACTACCGAAAAAACTTATCCCGTTATTTACATGCTGGATGCATATTCCTCATTTGGAATTATGGTTCAGATGGCGCGGTTGCTTGCGTTCGATAAAGAAGTACCTGAAGTAATAATTGTAGGAATATCATCGGAGGGCGGCTCTAAAGAATTTAATTATAGCCGCGCAAGGGATTTTACACCAACACAAGTCCAACCGGAAAAATTGCCCGAAGAATTTAGATCAACATTTCCAATTTCGGGCGGTGCAGAAAAATTTCTTGGTTTTATCAAAGACGAATTGATACCGTATGTTGAATCGAATTATAGATTTAGTCCCGGTGATAGAACTTTAGAGGGGCACTCATTGGGAGGACTATTTGTTTTTTATTCATTGTTTAAAGAACCGGGATTATCTAAAAGGTATATCCAGTTCGGCAATTGCCGCTGCGCCAATGCTGCTATTAGAATATGTTTCACCAACCCTAGCTGATATCGTCAAGCATTTTAATGCTATGACCAATATGCGGCTAGGCTTAAGATACGCCCAGTGCGAAGATATCGAGAAGGCAGCCGGTGAATATATGGATAAGTTAAGGAAGAAGAGCGAAAGTGAATGCGTCAAGGAGAAAGTTGCTCAAGGTCTTGATATTGATTCAGCGCTTAAAGCCTGTAAGGAGGGTAAGGATCCGTTTGCTTTCCTGAAAAATGCTGAAGGAATCTCTTTAGCCCAGGGAGGCAAAATTGATGTTCTTGCTGATATCTTCAAGAAAATAAATATTCCCAATGACAGAAAAGACTTTATCAAATCCGTTGTCGGTGAAACTACAATCACCTCATCCCAGATTGAGAACAACAGAGGAGAAAAATCCATCTATAAGGTAAACGATGATTTCAGATCTGAAACTTCCGATAGGTTTTTCTCTCTTCTCAATGAATACTTGAATTCAAAAACCGTATCAACTGATTCATTAAAAGATTTATCCTTACATAATAATTCGGTGACAGAAGAGCAGATTAAAAATATTACCTTAATGCCTAAGGCTAAGCAATACATTGCTGTTTCCAAAATTTCCTCTGACTTAGCCTATTTTAAAACCATTTCTCAATACAGGCAGGCTATGGATGATTTATTAGAAGCAATGCGTGCACCTGGATTAGATGACGTTCAAAGGGGCGTACTCGAAAGAGATTATAATTACCTGAAGGAGAAACTGGAAAGATTCAATGAAGAAAGGCAGATCTACAAAGACTACAACGAAGCCATGTCCGGTATCTTGTCAGAGTCAGAGAAAGAAAAACTCTCTACCATTATAAACGATGATGGAACAAGCTCATATTTTAGCGATAGCGCTGAAACACAGGATAAAAAAGAGATGTATCTGCTAGAAGAAAAAGAATAATGTAGGAGGAATATTGCCATTTAGCATAATATTCCCTGTGCAGAAATCAGTTGACAATAAGTGTCATATGACATATGATAGGTGTCAAAGGATTATCTAGGGGTGATATTATGCTGAAAAAACTCTTTGGTTCGAGGATAAGAATTAATATACTGAAGCTGTTTATCTTTAATCCCAAGAAAGAATACTATGTTAGGGAAATTGAACGCTTGATAAACGAAGCATTTGACCCTGTACGTAGAGAATTAATCCGTCTTGAATCAATAAGCCTTTTAAAAAGCCGTATCTCAGGCAGGCAGAAGTATTATTCTATTGATTCTACCCATACTCTTTTCCCGGAAGTAAAATCAATGATACTAAAAACAGTAGGCATAGGCGATACGTTGAAAAGTGCAATGGAGCATAGGAATGATATTCAAGCTGCTTTCATTTACGGCTCATATGCAAAGAATACCGAGGACTTAGAAAGCGATATCGATTTGTTTGTTATAGGCAGTATACTTTCTAGGGATCTTCAGGAGATTATTTCAGGAATCGAAAGCCAAACTAAACGGGAAATAAATCCTACCGTTTATTCTGCGCAAGAATTCCAAGAAAAACATAAGAGTAAAAACCATTTTATATCTAATGTTTTAAAAGAACCAAAAATATTTTTAAAAGGAGACGAAGATGGCCTTAGAAAACTGGTTCGAACAAGGTAAGCTTGTTAAGCACGAGGCAACAAAGGAAGAGTTGTCGGCTATTTTGGGAGTAGTCGAAAGAAACTTTCAGGATGCTGGTATCAAAGGTCTTTCCGGAGATCAGAAATATATTCTTTCATATCAAGCCGCATTTGAAGCATCTCTTGCGCTTATCAAATGCCATGGCTTTAAGCCTATCAAGGCAGGCCACCATTATATTGTATGGCAGTGTATGAAGGATGTTTTAGGAGAGAGTTCTCGTAAATCAATACTGCTTTTTGAAAACGCTGCTAAGAAGAGAAACAAGCTGAGTTACGATATTGCCGGCCTTGCTTCTCAGAAAGAGGCAGATGAGATGTGCCAGGAATCGCGTAATTTCGTTGCGTTCATTAAAGAAAAAATTAAAAAATTCTCAGGTGTGCGAATTCGGGTTGTTTTTCTTCAGGCGGCCGAGCCTGTCGTCGTAGTCGGTGAGGCTGCTGCACTGCGTGAAGTCGCGCGCCGCCGAGCCGCACCATTGCGCGATGCAGTCAAACCTATCCTGCCTCGCAGCCAGCCCGGTGCAAACCTTGACATCCTTTGCCCCTGTCGCCTGCATGGCATAGCATTCCACCTGCCCGCGCCCAGTCTTGCCAGTGCAGAATTCGCTCACGCCTACTTTC
>Ga0082335_1003154_pt1 | contig 28011 bp, 22 predicted proteins | sample Subgrocontami58m_FD_72375 | JGI IMG/M metagenome (GOLD analysis project Ga0082335, IMG submission 72375) | Subsurface groundwater microbial communities from S. Glens Falls, New York, USA - GMW37 contaminated, 5.8 m (SPADES assembly) (version 2) ...
TGGATGAGGAACTCCGCGCCCTTGTGGGCGGCGCGCGCCTTCGCGATGTCCTCCGGACCGATGGCCGCGTGCACGTGGCACTCGCCCCACCAGATGTGCATGTTCTTGCGGCCCGTCTCATGCTGCACGTAGGTGCCCAGGAACATGTCCGGCAGGAACAGGACTTCCTTGTCCGCCGGGATGGCGCTCACGACCTTCACGGCGTTGGTGGAGGTGCAGCAGTAGTCTGTCTCCGCCTTGACCTCGGCGGTCGTGTTAACGTAGGAGACGACCACGGCGCCCGGGTGCTCGGACTTCCACGCGCGCAGATGGTCGGCGGTGATGGTGGCGGCCAGGGAGCACCCTGCCCCCAGGTCGGGGATGAGGACACGCTTGTCGGGGCACAGGATGGAGGCCGTCTCGGCCATGAAGTGGACGCCGCAGAACACGATGACGTCCGCTGGCGTTTTCGCGGCCTCCTGGGCCAAGCCCAGCGAGTCCCCGACGAAGTCGGCGACGTCCTGGATATCGCCGATCTGGTAGTTGTGGGCGAGGATAACGGCGTTGCGCTGCCGTTTGAGCTTCAGGATTTCGCACGCCAAGTCCATTGCGCTCTCCTCTTTTGGGCTATGTGGCCCGGAGGAAGCAACCCCCCGCGTCGCGGCGCGCCTGTTTGCGCCGTGCGCGGGGGAGTCCTTACCCTCTACTTTAGTGGACGTCAAGGGTGAGGTCAAGGAGGCTACCTGTCCAGCCAGCCGTCCTCCACCAGTCCGTAGCGATTACGCGGTGTGGGCTGCAATCCCTTCACCCAAGGCTGGACGACCGCCCAGCTCACGCCGGTGTAGAGGTGCACCTGGTACACCCTGTCCAGGATAAGCCGCTGGGCCTGCAGCACCAGCTCCCTGCGCTGGACGAAGTCCAGGGCGCCGCGCTGCCGGTCAATCAGGACGTCCAGCTCCGGGTCCTGGATGCCGCCGTAGTTGCGCGTCCCCGTGCTGTAGTAGCGCGTGCGGAGCTGATCGTCCGGCTCGTCGAAGGCGAGGAACCCGCGGGAGCGGAAGGCGAACTGGCGTCGGACCTCGGCATCCTTGTAGGCGGCGAAGTCCATCATCGTGATGTTCATCTCAATGCCGACGCGCTGCAACTGGGACGCGGCGGCCTCCAGCGGCGCGAGCTGGAGCCACGCGAACTCCCGCGCGGCCTCGGCCTGCAGCTTGTAGCCGCGGGGGATGCCCATCTGAGCCAGCAGCCGCTGCGCCTCCGCAATGTCCGCGTCCTTCGGCTGGCGGAAACCGGGGCGCTGCAGCAGCTCCACCTCGGGGATGGCCCACTGGGGCAGAAGCTGCCACGACAGCGGCCCGCTGATGTGGCCGTCGCCGTCCATGGCGACCTTGAGCGTCTCCTGCCGATCCGTGGCCAGATCAATGGCCCTGCGGAAGCGCAGGTCGTTGAAGGGCGGCTTCTTCAGGTCCATCACCAGTTCCACCGGGTACGCCAGCGGCACCGGAACGAAGCCTATGCGCGGGTTCGTCCGCTCCAGGGCCAGCTTTTCCGGATAGGTGACGCCGCCCAGGCTCTCCGACCCGTAGTCCAGCCGGGCCGTCCTGTACGCGGCGAGCCGCGCGGCGTCGTCCACGATGACCACCCAGGAGACGCCGTCCATGTACGGCTTGCCCTGCATCCAGAAGTCAGGATTGCGCTCCAGAGTCCCGCCCACGGAGGGGGTGTGCTCCTTCACCATGAACGGGCCCGTGCCGACGGCCTGCCGGGGGTCCCATATCTCGTCCGTCTTCTCGAATATCTCCCGGGGCATCATGACGTTGCGCTCCCAGGAGAGGTACGCCAGGAAGGACACGAAAGGCTCCTTGAGTGTGACCTTCACCGTGTACCTGTCCACCGCGCTGGCGGTGTCCACCAGCTCGAACTGGCCGCGCCGCGCGAACCTGGGCGCGGGCGTGCGCATGCGGTTGATGCTGAAGACGACGTCGTCCGCCGTGAACTCCCGCCCGTTCACCGGCGGGCGGTTGTGGAACCGGACGCCCTGCCGGAGGTGGAGGACAAGCGTCCGCGAGTCTGTCCACTCCCAGCTTTTCGCCAGGCCCGGAATCAGGTCGCGGGTGCGGGGGTCTTCCCGCACGAGGGTCTGACCGACGAACTCCCACACGACGCCGGACGGCCCGGTGGAGGTGTGCTCGTCCCAAGTGGGCGGCTCCGAGTTGATGGAGGCGCGGAGGACGCCGCCGCGCCGGGGCTGGGCCGCTGGCGTCGCGGACGCCGGGTGCGCTGCGGCGACCGCCTGCGTGGGCGTGGCAGCGGGCAGAGGCGCGGGCGCGCACGACACCGCGATGAGGACGAGTGCGGCAAGAGGCCACAGGGAGCGCCGAAGGACGAGCGGCCAGCCCGGGTACCTCATCGTGCAGGCCCTTCCTGGAACACTACCGTCATCGCGGCGTCTCGTCCCCCATGCCCAGCAACGCCTTCGCCATGTTCATGCGCTCCGGGAGATTGGCCTGACGGGCGATGCCTATCTTCAGCGCCTGCGGAGAGCCTGCCCCGTGCATGGACTCCACCAGGGCGGAGCAACTGCTGATGCTTTCGATGAGACGGGCCACGCGCAGCCGGGCCTCGACGGGCGTCCCGTTCGCCCCATGGAGGTACTTGCGCACATAAGGGCCCACCACGGGATGATTCAGGTCCTTCTCCGAGGGCGCCGTCCCCAGCAGCCCTCCCGCTATGTCATGCGACAGGCGACATATCTCGTAGATGAACCTGGTAGTGTTCAGCTTGGCCGAGTTGGCGAGCACCGGGTCCACGTAGCAGGTGCCCGCGGGCGTCATCTTGCCCTCGGCGGAGCACGCGATGGAGCACCCGTACAGCGTCTCGGCCAGGTGGACCATCTCCACCAGCTTGTCGCGGACGTGGGCCGCCTTATCCGCACCGTTGTACTCAGCGATGAGAGCGGTGGCCCCGATGAGGACGTCGGCCACGCCCGTCTTGCAGCCGCCGTAGTTCTGCCGGTGGTAGCTGGCGAACATCTCCACCAGGGGCAGGGCGAACTCGTGCTCTCCGCACAGGAAGACCCTCTCCCAAGGGACGAACACGTCGTCGAAAACGATCATCGCCTCGCCGCCTACAACGCCGTACGAGGCGTTGCCCTGGTCCATCTCGCCGCCGAGCTTGCGCTCGTCGTTGCTCTGCCTGCCGAAGATGAAGGTGAGGCCCGGCGTCTCGGTGGGAACGGCGAAGGCCACGGCGTAGTCCTTGTCCTCCTCCCGCATGGACGTGGTGGGCATGACGATGACCTCGTGAGAGTTCACCGCCCCCGTCTGGTGGAGCTTGGCGCCCCGCACGACGACGCCGTCCGCTCGCCTGTCCACGATGTGCAGGTAGGCATCCGGGTCCGGCTGCCTGCTGGGCGGGAGGCTGCGGTCTCCCTTGGCGTCCGTCACCGCGCCGTCGCTCATCAAGTCGTTGTCCTGAACGTGGGTGAGGAAGCGGCGGAACCGCCGATGGTAGCCGGTGCCGTGCTTCTGGTCCACCTGCAAGGTGATGTTGTACAGGGCGTTCAGTGCGTCCAGCCCCACGCACCGCTGAAAGCACGTCCCCGTCTTCTGCCCCAGCAGTCGCAGCATCTTCACCTTCTTCACCAGGTCGCCGGTGCTCTGCTGGATGTGGGTGAACCGGTTGATGGTCCGCCCCGTGAGGTGGGATGTGGCCGTCATCAGGTCCGCGTAGCGCGGGTCGTGGGCCAGCTCGTAGGTGAGGGCCGCCGTGTTGACGTGGGGCCGCGTGAGGGGGTGGGCCACCACGTCCTCAATCTTCTCGCCCAGGGCGTACACCGGTCTCCGCAGCCTGCGTATGCTCTCCTTGTACTCGCTGCCGGTCATCATGGCTGCACCTCCGGGGCTTTCCGTGCCCACGCGTAGTCTCCGCCGCTCTCCGTGGTCAGACCTTGATGAGGGATGTCAGGTGCAAAAAAGTGGTGGGCCCGGAGAGGATCGAACTCTCGACACGCGGATTAAAAGTCCGCTGCTCTACCAACTGAGCTACAGGCCCACGGCGCACCACATAGCATACGAGGATGCGGCCGTCGTGTCACGCCTTCGCGGCGGACGACTGCGAGCCGCCCAGCGCTCTGAGGGGCGTCCCCTTCGCGCACAGGGGGCACTCGGCGGGAGCGTATGTGGGCAGGTCCATGCGGTGGCACGCGAAGAAGGGCACGCCCAGGTCGGCCTTGCCTCCTGAACGGTCCACGAGGATGCCCAGACCCGCCACCACGGCGCCGGTCCGCCGGACCGCGTCCAGCATCTGGACAACGGACCCGCCCGTCGTCAGCACGTCGTCCACCACCAGCACGCGCTCCCCGGGCGTCAGCGTGAACCCGCGCCGGAACTCCCTGCCGCTGCCCGCCTGCTCGGCGAAGATACCCCGGACGCCGAGCTGCCGTCCCACCTCGTAGGCCAGGATGACCCCGCCCACGGTCGGCCCCGCGACGGTCTGAATGCGCTGGCCGCGGAAGTGCTCCGCGATGAGCGCGCAGAGGCGCTCCGTGTGCCACGGGTACTGGAGGATGTGGAACTTCTCCATGTACCGGGAGGAGTGCTTGCCGGATGTGAGGAGGAAATGGCCCTCCAGCAGCGCGCCGGACTCGCGCAGAATGCCCTCGACGTCGGTGGACACGCTCGCTCCGGCCTAGCTGTTGGGCTTGGCGTAGGTGTAGTTGGGGATGAGCCCCCACGCGCTGATAGGCCAGTACGTGACCCACGCCTTGCCGATGATGTACTGCCGGGGCACCGGTCCCCAGTCGCGGGAGTCGTTGCTCCCCCGACGATTGTCGCCCATTACGAAGTAGGAGTCCGCGGGTACGACCGTCGTCGGCATGGAGAGCTGGTCGCGCTCGGCGTCGAACACATAGGGCTCGTCCAGGGGCTTGCCGTTGACAAGGACCCGCCCCGCCCGTATCTCCACCCGGTCGCCCGGGTCGGCGATCACGCGCTTGATGAACTCGCGCGTGGGGTCACGCGGGAACCGGAAGACGATGATGTCCCCTGGCTGCGGCTGGCCGAAGAGGTAGAGCGGGGATTTTGTGTCCAGCGACAGGAAGGGGAAGAGGCCGTTCAGCCAGGCCGGGTCGGCGTATAGATAGGCCAGCTTGGACACGACCAGATGCTCGCCATCGTGCAGGTTCGGCTCCATGCTGGAGCCCTTCACGCGGAAGTTTTGCAGAGTTATCTGGATGAGGAGGAAGACGAGCGCGGCGAGCAGTATGGTCTCGATGACCTCGCGGGCCACCGACTTCATAACCGCCGCGTGCTGATTTGGAGACGTGCCTGTCGTGTTTTCCACAGCAAATTTCATTATACCGCAACCCTCCAGCCTACGCCACGACACATGCTTTTCAGCCCCGCGCCAGCAGGGGCGCCGGATGCGGCCCGAAGGCGCATGCATGGTAGAATGAATTGAGCGCGCGTTCGATATCTAGGAGGGAACATGGACGAGTTAGCGCTCGTCACGCGGAGCCAGCAGGGCGACCTAGACGCCTTCAACAACCTTGTGCTGGCCTTTCAGGGCCAGGCGTATAACCTGGCCGTGCGCATGCTAGGCGATTCCGCCTCCGCGGAGGACGCGACCCAGGACGCATTCATCTCCGCCTACCGGAACATCGGCGGCTTCCGGGGCGGGAACTTCCGCGCCTGGCTGCTCCGCATCGTCTCCAACGCCTGCCTCGACCATCTGCGCGCTGGCAAACGCCGCCGCACGGAGCCTCTGGACCCGCTCGTTCTGGACCCCCCGAGCCACGAAGAGCTGCCGGAGGACTACGCCGTGCGCCAGGAGCTGGGCGAGGAGATACGCAAGGGCCTGGACACCCTGCCGCCGGACCAGCGGCTCGCCATCATCCTGGTGGACATGCAGGGGCTCGACTACGAGGAGGCGGCCCAGGTCATGCAGTCCAACCTGGGCACGGTCAAGTCGCGCCTCTCGCGGGGGCGAGCCCGCCTGCGCGACCACCTCCGGACGCGACCGGAACTTTTGCCCGCTTCAATCCGTCTTGATAGTAGGCGGAGTCCATGACCATGAACACATTCGACAAGACCGGGCACAAGCACCTCTCGGCGGAGCGCCTCTCGGAGTACATTGACGGGCGCCTGCCGCCGCGTGACCGCGAGGACGTGGAGGCGCAGATGAGCGCCTGCGCCCACTGCCGCGAGGAGGCGGACTCCCTGCGGGCCACCGTACTGGCCCTGCGCCGGGTGCAGGCCGCTCCCGCGCCGCGCTCGTTCACGCTGCGGGAGTCCCCGGCGCCGCGGCGCGGGCTGTTCTCGCTGCTGGGCGGCCTGCGGCTGGCCACCGCCGTCGCGGCCGGGCTGCTGGTGCTCGTGCTGGCGGGGGACATCCTCCGGCTTCTTCCGTCCCTGCCCGTCTCTCCGACGCCGGCAGCGCCCGTCGCCGCGCTCGCCGTGCCCGCCGCTCCGGCGGAGCCGTCGGAGCCTCCTCCGGCAGCGCCGGAAGGCCCGCGCGTGGCCGTCGCTCCCAGCCTCACGCCACCGGCGCAGCAGAAGGACCAGGCGCCATCGCTGGCCGCGGCCCCTGTTGCGCCCGCCGCGACGCCCTCCGATGCGACGCGTGCTCCCGCCCCCACGGGAACGCCCGCACCCGCACCCGCGCCCATGCGAGCGGCGGCCGCTCCGGCCGGGGCAGCGCCTCCGCTCTCCCCCACGCCCGCGGCTCCTTCCGTGGAAGGACGCGCCGCGCCCGCGCCAGTCTCAACGCCAACCGCTGCCGCCGCAGTGGCCGCGCCTGCGCCTCCGACCGTCGCGGCGCCGGTTGAGACGCCGCGCCCCGTTGAGAAGGCGGCGCCCGTAGTGGCGGCGACTCCGCCTGCCGCGCCAGAGGGCAGCGCGGTAGCCGACACCTGGAACACGCTGGAAATCGCCCTGGCCGTCGTCGTGACCGCGCTGCTCATCGCGACGCTCGCGGCGACGTGGCGCCGCCGGAGTGAGGGATAGCGCGACGTTCAGGTGGGAACTCTTTGCCCTCCCCCGACGTTATAGAAGTGTAACGGTCAGGAGAGGCGCGTACCGCCCTCCGCAAGAAAAGAGTCAGAGGAGGCCAGTCATGGATATCAGACACACCAGGTATATCGTTCCGGCAGTGGCGCTCGCGGGCGTCCTGCTCATCGGTGGTTGCGCCGGCGCTGCCGCTCCAGTCGCGCCGATCGCGTCCGTCGCTCCCGCCGTGCCTGTAGGCGCTCCGGTGCCGCCCGCGGCCACGGGCGGGACGCCGGACGTATCTCGGTCCGGGGCGGCGGTCGGCATCGCCTATCCGGCCTACCCGGTCCCATACCAACAGCAGGTCGGCATCTCGGTCAGCGGCGAGGGCAGAGTGGCCGTCACGCCGGACGTGGCCGTCCTGCGCCTGGGCGTGGAGGCCGACGCCTCCACGGTCGCGGAGGCCTCCGCGAAGGCGGCCACCGCCATGACCGACATCATGGCGTCGCTCAAGCGGAGCGGCGCGGCGGACAAAGACATCCGCACCCAGAACTTCAGCATCATCCAGCTCACCCGCTGGGACGACAAGGGGCAGCGCCAGATCGTCATCGGCTACCGGGTCTCGAACCAGGTCAGTGCCAAGCTGCGCGATCTGAGCAAGGTAGGCGCGGCCATTGACGATGCAGCGAAGGCGGGCGGCGACCTGACTCGCGTGCAGGGCATCAGCTTCCAGGTGGACAACCCGACCGCCGCCGTGGCCCAGGCCCGCGACCTCGCGCTGAAAAACGCTCTGAGCAAGGCGCAGCAGATTGCGGAGGCGCTCAAGGTCAAGGTCGGCAAGCCCCTCTCAGTGAGCGAGAGCGGCGGCGCCGTGCCCGTGGTTGAGCAGTCCGTCAACATGCGGGCGGCCGCGCCCTCTATCGCCGCGCCGCCCACGCCCATCTCGCCGGGGGAGAGCGAAGTCCAGACAAGCGTCTATATCGTTTTCGCCATCGAGTAGCCACATCGTTCTAACGTCTGAAGGGCCGCCCCGTGGGGCGGCCCTTCAGACGTTAGGCGGCCGCTCTCCACACCCTGCGCGGCGTCTATAATACGTTCCCTGCGGCCTTGACGGTCAATGGGCGCCTCGTATAATGATGATTGCCGTCGCCGGGACAGGAGCGGTGGAAGGTCATGCGAAAGAGGGGCATCCGGGTCATCACCGGCGAGGTCAAGGGGCTTCGCCTGCGCGCGCCGCCGCACGGCCCGACCCGGCCGACGTCGGACCTGGTGCGGAGCGCCATCTTTTCGATGCTGGAATCCATGGGCACTCCGTTCGACAGGGTCGTTGACCTGTACGCGGGGACGGGCTCGCTCGGAATCGAAGCGCTCAGCCGCGGCGAGGGCGAGGCGGACTTCGTCGAGCGGGACGCGCGCATGGCCGCGGTGATACGGGACAACCTGAAGGCCGCCGGATACGCGGAGCGGGCGCACGTGTACGCCACCGACGTGGCGAGGGCCGTCGCCCTCCTGTCCGGCCCATATGACGTGGTGTTCATGGACCCGCCCTACGCCGACGAGCGGCGGGACGAGGTTATCATGCGGGTATTGAGGTCCGGCCTGGCGGGGCCGCGGACCGCCGTCGTGGTGGAGCACGCCCATCGCCGGCCCCTGCCGGAAACCCTGGACGGCTTCCTCGCCGTGCGGCAGCGCCGGTACGGGGACACCGCCATCACCATTTACCGCAAGGAGGCAGTAGAGTGACCATCGCTGTCTATCCCGGCAGCTTTGACCCGGTGACGTACGGCCACGTGGACATCGCCAACCGCGTCGCCGCGCTCTTCGACGAGGTCATCGTCGGCGTGTACGATACGCCGCCGAAGCACCTGCTCTTCACCACGGAGGAGCGCGTCGAGATGTTCCGCAAGGCGGTGGCCCATCTGAAGAACGTGCGCGTGATCCAGTACACGGGCCTCACGGTGGACTTCGCCCAGAGCATAAAGGCGAAGGTCGTCGTCCGCGGCCTGCGCATGATCTCGGACTTCGAGCGCGAGTTCGAGATGGCGCTCATGAACAAGAAGCTGGCGCCGGGCATTGAGCTGGTGTGCATGATGTCCAGCCTGGAGTACCAGTTCGTCAGCTCCAGCCTGCTGAAGGAAGTCTTCATCCTGCGCGGCGACATTGACGCCCTGGTGCCGCCCCACGTGGCCGTGGCGATGCGGAAGAAGCTCGTTGAAAAGGGGCTTGTTCCGGCCACGCCCCTGCGGAAAGCCTCCGCACGGAAGAAGTAGCCCGTCGCGCCACAGCGCTGCGTCCCGCCAGTGCCGCTGTGCACCCGGTTGCGAGCCTGAGTTTCGCTATCCCCAGCGGGTGCAGGGGCGCAGCCCCGCCGGAGGGTTCGGGAGGTGTCCTCCCGACTTCGTTCGTTCTCTCCCCCTCCAAACTTGGAGAGGGGGACTGAGGGGGTGAGATTGCCCGCATTGCGCCAGCCTTCGCTGACAGAGCACCCGCCGTTTGAGCCGCCCTCGACCTTTCGGGTACAATAAGAATCTGTCGGATGACGTGGGACACTACCCGGAGGGGATTACCAGCATGACCTCGAACCAGCCCAAGATGACCCCGGAGATGGCCGCGCGACTGGAGTCCATGAAGCGCCAGTGGGAGTCCAGGCGTCGGCTGGACCAGAAGCTTTCGGCGATCAAGCACAAGATCGCCGTTTACAGCGGCAAGGGAGGAGTCGGCAAGACGACGGTGGCGGTCAACCTGGCCGTGCTGCTGGCCGACAAGGGGTTCAAGGTCGGCCTGTTCGACGTGGACATTGACTGCCCCAACGTGGTCAAGCTGATGAAGCTCCAGGAGCAACCGCTCTACCGGGAGGACAAGACGCTGTACCCGCCGGAGAAGTACGGCGTCAAGGTCATCTCCATGAGCATGTTCCAGGAGAAAGAGGACGAGGCGATCATCTTCCGCGGCCCCATGATTCACAACGCCATCATGCAGTTCCTGGAGATGACGGAGTGGGGGCCGCTGGACTTCCTCATCATTGACATGCCGCCCGGAACGTCGGACGCGGCGCTGACCACGATGCAGACGTTCAAGCTGGACGGCTTCATCATCGTCGCGACGCCCCAGGAACTGGCGGTGCTGGACGCCACGCGCTCCATTAACATGGTCAAGAAGATGAAGGTGAACGTGCTGGGCGTGGTGGAGAACTTCGTCAGCGAGTTCTTCGGCGAGGGCGGCGCGGAGGAGATGGCCCGCAGCGCGGGGGTCAAGTTCCTGGGCAAGCTCCATCTCAACAAGGACTTCCGCAACACGGAGAAGCCCACGGTGCTGCTCTCCAAGACCGTGCGGCAGGAGTTCGAGCGCATCTGGGCGAACGTCGAGCTTCCCGCGCCCGCGCCAGCCGCGTCCGGGCCGCAGGACGGCGGGCCCGCCGTCCCTCCGCAGGGCGCGGGCTAGCGCGACACGCACGGAAGCGGGAACAGCAGACGGAGGCTTGCGCCTCCGTCTGCTGTTTTAACCGCAGCCCTCAATAAAGTGGGGCCTGTTTCGGTGGGGCGCGACCGTCCCCGCCCCCTTCGTTCTCCGAGGAGGGGGACCTAAAAAGGAGATGGTTCCCCTGGTGAAAAACCAAGAACCATGCAAAGGCAATTGACGTTGCAGAGTCCCGCAGGTAACGAGATTTCGAAGGCACTACACTACGACTTTTGCTCCGTGGCTTTCTTTGGCTTGCGCGCCGGCTGCTCGGCGGGCTTCGGCATCTCGGCGGCGGGCTTCGCCTCCAGCTTGTCCAGGCGGTCGCGCAGCTTCTTGTTGTCTTCCATCAGCTTGTCGAAGTCGTCGCGCAGCTTCTTCACGTCGTCGGTGCGGTCCTTGCCCTCGCGGATGCGCGCCATGGCCTCGCGCCCGGCGCGCTTGACGCGGCCATCAAGGTCGCGCGCCACCTGCGCGTCCAGCGCGGGGATGGCCTTCACGTCCTTCAGCACGGCCAGCGCCTCGATGGTCGAGAGGCGCACGCGCAGCCAGTGGTCGTTCACCAGTTCCGTCAGGTGCTCCAGCACCTCGCGCTTGCCCTCGCCGAGCTTGCCCAGCGCCATGATGGCGGGCCCGCGGGCCTGCTGCGGCTTGCCCTGCCGCGTCCACTCGGTCAGCAGCGGGATGGCCTTCTCGTCGCGCAGCTCCGCGAGGCCGTCGCAGGCGCCCGCGCGGACGACCTCCGCGTACGAGTCCCTGGACATGGCCTTCTCCAGCGCCTCGTATGCGCGCTTGTCCCGCGTCCGGCCCAGGGCGCGCGCCGCCTCCGCTTCCACGAAGTAGCTCTTGTCGCGTCCCGCGAACGGGAGCAGGGCGGACGCCGCCGCCTCGTCCTTGTACTCGCCCAGGGCGCCGACGACGCCGCGCCGCGCCTTCGGGGGCGCCACCTTCGGCAGCGCCTCGATGAGCGCTTGCATGGCTGCGTCGCTCTTCATCTGGCCGAGCGCGCGGGCGGCCTCCGCCTGCACGCCCCAGAAGCCGTCCTTGACCACGGCCTCCTTGAGCGCCGTGATGACGTCCTGCCCGCCCAGCTTGGCGAGCGCCTGCGCCGCGGCGATGCGGCCTGTGACGTCGCCGTCGTTCTTGAGCTGGTGCAGCAGCATCTCCTTGGGCGGCGAGAAGTCCACCGTCTTCAGCACCCAGTTGCCGGGGTCGAAGCGCACCATGAGGGGCTTCTCCGGCAGCGGAAAGGAGAAGGTGTGCTCCTTCTGCTCGATCTGCACGCGCGTGACGCGCTCGCCCTGCGACGTGGTGAAGGCGACGTCCACGGGCATGCGGAAGAGCGACGTGAGGCTGTCCACCTCCTGGGTCTGGGACACGGACAGGGACGCGGTCTTCGTGGCGTCGTCCCAGGCGTAGGCGAGCTTGAAGTTGGGATGGCCGCCCTTGTACACCCACTCGTCGAAGAACCAGCTCAGGTCGCGCCCCGTCGCCTGTTCGATGCTGCGCTCGAGGTCCTTGGTCACGACCGTCTTGCCCCGGAACGCGCGTCCGTAGTGGCCCAGCGCCTTCCAGAACAGATCGTCGCCCAGGACGAAGCGCAGCATGTGCAGCACCAGGGAGCCCTTCTCGTACAGGTGCCGGTCGAAGATGTCTATCGGCTCGGCGTACACGTTGGTGACGATGGGCCTGCGATAGCGGCCCGCGTCCTCCATCATGTAGCCCCGCGCGTTGCCGAGCATCTGGTAGCGGAACTCGTCCACGCCCCGATGGTGTTCCTTGAACAGGGCGTCGAAGTAGGTGGCGAAGCCCTCGTTGAGCCAGGCGTGCGACCAGGAGTGGCAGGTGAGCAGGTCGCCCCACCACTGGTGGGCCAGCTCGTGGGCGATGAGTCCGTCCACGTCGTAGTCGAGGCCCGCGCGCTTGTCGAACAGCGCGGTGTCCGTCAGCGTGGTGGCGCTGGTGTTCTCCATGCCGCCGAAGATGAAGTCCGCGACGACGACCTGGGCGTACTTGTCCCACGCGTACGGCACGCCAATCTTCGAGGCGAAGAAGCGGACCATTTCCGGCGTCCGTCCGAAGACCCGCTCCACGTCCTTCTCGCTTCCCTTCGGGACGTAGTAGTCCAGCGGCACGCTTCCGGCCTTGCCCTTCACCTGCGCGTAGTCGCCCGCCACGAGGGTTATCAGGTAGTTGGCGTGGGGCTTGTCCTGCAGCCAGTGGTATGTGCGGGTCTTGCCCCTGGCGTTTTTCGTGGTCTTGACCAGATGCCCGTTGGAGAGGACGACGAAAGGCTCCGGCACGGTGGCGATGACCTCGCTGGTGGCCTTCTGGTTGGGGAAGTCGAAGCAGGGATACCAGAAGCGGGAGTCCATGTCTTCGCCCTGGGTCCAGGCCTGGAGCGGCCTCCTGGGATAGTGCTTGTCCGGCGCGTTGAAGTAGAGGCCGCGCCGGGGGCTGCCCTCGTACTGGACGGCGAGGACGAACTCCTCGCCCGCCTTGCAGGGGCGGCCCAATTCCACGTGCAGCTTGTCCTGCCGGACGTCGAACGCCAGCGGCTTGCCGCCGAGGCGCACCGCCTTGATGTCCAGGTCAATGCTGTCCAGGTCCAGCGCGGCGAGGCCGTCGTTGACGGCGGCCAGCGTGTGCGACGCGACGCCGGTGATGCGCTTGCGTTTGAAGTCGAGCGCGACCTCCAGCTTGATGTGCCGGACGTCGCAGAGGCGGTCGGGCGGGTAGTGCGGCTTGTCCACGCCGGGCATGGCGAAGGGCTTGCCGCGGGCGGCCCACTCCGCGGAGTGTCCGCAGCGGAAGCTGTCGCAGAGGGCGGGCAGGTCGTCCCAGGGGAATGGTCGAAGCAACATGCGGGCCTCCAGGGCGAAAAGTGCTGTATTTTCGAAGGTCTAGCTGTCCATCTTACCCTGATGGAATACGAGCCGCAACCGCTTTCCGGCCTCACCCCCTTAGTCCCCCTCTCCACGGGAGAGGGGGAAGAGATAGAACGGATACGGGAGGACACCTCCCGTGCCCTCCGGCGGGGCTGCGCCCTGCACCCGCTTTGTGGTCGAGGGCTATCGTGTTTCCCTTTTCCCCCAAAGGTCTAAAGTGCAGAAGGCAGACACCTGCCCAGAGCGTTCCGCTGCCATCGGGGCCACGACTTAATGAATATTGTGCTACGAGCACCATTAAGTTGGCAGCTTAAGCAAATTCTTAACTCATGCTAGCTATTACGCCTTGAGCTCCCTATAATCTCTTGACAGAGTCCTATAAAGATGCTATAGTTACTCAGTAACTATAGTTATTCGAGAGGAGACCAACATGGTAAGCGCAGAACTGCGATCCGAGTTAGTAGCTTTGAAAGAACGCCTCTGGGACTTGGCGAAGCGGAGTCTCGACGAAGATGAGTTGCAAATCTACGACTCACTCGTTGAGATAACTAAGCGGGTGAACAATCTCGTTCCGACCGTACAGGGTGAACTTGCTGAAGGCCATTCAGCGGGTGCCGAAACACCCTCCGCGAACAGTCAGGAAATCTTCAAGCGCTACAAGGGAGTCATGTATACAGCCCTTCTGGACCGTACTCGGATAGTTGGTAGGACGGGGGACTGTGTCTTTTACCAAGGCAAGTGGCAAACGCCATCGGCAGCAGCGGCGGCGGTCACCATTACTCAACCGAACGTCAACGGATGGCAGGCCTTCTGGAAGTACCGCAGACCCGACGGTATAGTCGCTACCATTGACGAGCTACGGGGAAGGGACAAGCCTCCCTTGCTATAATGACCTCGGAGGGGGCCGCTTTGACGACACAGCCGTTTGAGGTCATGGAGCACACGGGCGAGGCGGGCATCGTCGCGCACGGGGCCACGCTGGCGGAGGCGTTCGCCAACGCGGCGCAGGGCCTGACGGCCACGATGACCGACCTGGACGCGGTGCGCGAGCGCGAGACGCGCGAGGTGGCCGCGGAGGCGCCCGACCGGGAGGCGCTGCTCGTCGAGTTCCTGAACGAGCTGGTGTTCCTGTTCGACACGCAGGGGTTTCTCGTGCGCCGCGCCGAGGTGCTGGAAATGGACGCCACGCACCTCCGCGCCCGCTGCCACGGCGAGAAGGCCGACCGCGCCCGCCACGATATCCGCGCGGCGGTGAAGGCGGCGACGTACCACATGCTGCTGGTGGAGGACGGCCCGCCCGCGCGCGTCCGCGTCATCTTCGACGTGTAGGCCGCCGCGGCAACGCTCGAACAACACAATGAGACGGGCCTGGTCACGATGACCAGGCCCGTCTCTCTTTCAGCCGTGTCTGCGGCGCGCCGTCTGTCCGGGCCTAAGACTTGCCGCCCTTGCCGCTGTCCTTCGACTTGTTGGACGAGGAGTCGCTGGGCTTCTCTGGCTTGTCCTTGTCGTCCTTGTCGCCGGAGCCGTTCAGGTGAATCTGGATGTTGCCTCCCGTCGTCAGCGAGCCGTCGCCGTTCTGGGGCACACCCGCTATCCAGAGCTGGAATTTGTCGTTGCGGCCCGGCTCGCCATTGTCCTCGACGTAGACCACGAACGGCGTGCCGTCCTTGCCGACGCCCGCGAACCACGCCTTCGTCCCATCAGGCGAGACGCCCAGGGCAGTGATTTCGTGCGCGTGGAAGTTCACCGTTTTGCTCTTGAACTCCAGCTCACCCTTGACTCCGGAGCTGGTCGCCTGGACGTTGAACCCGCCGTGGCCCTTAGCGCCGGACCCAGCGTCGCAGTCGTCCTCCTTGCTCTTGTCGTCCTTGTCGCTGCTTGACGACTTGCCCTTGTCGTCCTTTGTGCTCTTGCTGTCCCTGTCATCGCCGCAGCGATCGTCGCCTCCCACGCCGCCCGTGACCTTGCCGCCCACCGTGTTCTGGACGGTCAGGGTCCCCTGCGCCGACGACGCGAGATAGAAGGCGTCCTCGGCGAAGCCCACCGCCACCGGGTACGTGCCCGGCGGCAGCAGCGCCGGGGCCGTCGCCGTGGCGACGCCGGCGGCGTCCGTGGTCGCCGTGATGGTGTTGCCGTTGACCGTGAAGGTGATGGTGCGGCCGCTGAGCAGGGCCGTGCCCGCGTCAACTACGTCCGTCAGCTTCGCGGAGAGGGTCGCGGCGAAGCCGAAGGTGGACGTCGTGGCGCCGGTGTAGGCCACGGTGGTGCCGCGCTTGTTGATGGTGGCCAGCGCCGTGTCCGAGCCCGTGCCGCCGTCCTTGTCACTGACGGTCAGCGTGGCGGTGTAGCCGCCCGGAGCGGCGTAGGTGTGCGTGACGCTGAAGCCGGAGGCCGTGCCCGGGCCGTCGCCGAATGTCCACGCGGCGATGAGTCCCGCGGCCACGTCAATCGGGCTGACGTCCGCGCCCGTGCCGGTGAGCGTCACCGGCAGGCCCCAGAACTGGGTGACGTCCGGCCCTGCGTTGGCCGTCGGGTTGACGTTGTTCGTAGCGATGGCCTTGGAGTCGCTCGCCGTCGCGCCGAAGGGATCGGACACCGTCACCTGGACGGTGGCCGTGGCGGGGCCGTCGTTGTTGCTGTACGTGGCCGTGCCCGCGGACGGAGTAAGCGCGCCGGGGCCGGTCAGTGTCCAGGCAAAGGTCACGGGATCGCCGTCCGGGTCAGTGGCCGTCGCGCCGAGCGACGCCGCGGGGGCGCCCTCGTTGACGGAAGGCGGCGCGGTCAGCGTGACCGTCGGAGGCCGGTTCGGGATATCGAAGTTGGCCGTGGCCGCGCCGTCGCAGACCAGGTCGCGCAGCGCGTTCGCCGGGGCCAGCAGGTTCGGAGGCGTGACGACGCGCACCGTGTAGCTGCCCGCCGGGACCTTCGGGAACGAGTAGCCGCCGGTGACGCCGGGGGCGCTCGCGACGACCGCGTTCGTCACATTGTCCACGACCTCGACGGTCACGGGCGTGGCGTTGGGCAGGCCGGCGCGGGTGATGGCGCCGGACAGGCTGGAGAAGCCCCACGTCATCCACGTGACGTAGATGCCGCGGTCCGCGCCGGTGGTCTTATTGATGATGTAGTGGGCGTCCGCGCCCTTGACGGAAATGGTCCACATGCCGGTCGCCGCGCCGCCGACGTGGATGGGCGCGCCTAGCGCGCCGGTGGCGACCAGCGCGCCGCTCGGGTTGCGGACCTGGATGGTGGCCGCCGTGGCCGGAGCCTCGGGCCCGCCCTGGACGACGACGTCCAGGTTCTCACCGGAGCCGACGTTGACGGCCCAGTTGGCGTTATCGTGCTCGGACTGCGCCTGCAGCGGGCTGTTCGCGCCCAGGAGCGAGGCGCCCTTGAGCTTGAGCCGGTAGTGGCGGGCCACCGCGCCGCTGGAGGGCGGGTTAATGGAGACATTGACGCGGTACAGGCTGCCGGGTGTCGCGCCGGAGATGACGATGGGCGTCGCCGCGGCTTCCGCGCCCATTGTCGTGGGATGGGCGACCGTGGCCGTGCCGACCAGCGCGTTGGACGGGTTGTAGACCCTGGCGGTGACGCTGCCGGTCTCCGCGGCGTTCACGGAGAGGGCGTACAGGTCAACCTCAAGGTTGCCCGTGCCCGTCGCGCGCGCCCACCAGTTATGGCTTGTGGAGGGATTCTGCACCATGAACGGGGGCAGGCAGATGCAGGCGTCCGCGCCGGGGAGCGGCTTGTCGTTGCTGAACGCGGGCGGCGGCGGGACCAGGATGTTCACGCTGGCGGTGTACGTCGTCTCGCCGTTGTCCTTGTCCTTGATCTTGCCCTTGACGGTCAGCGCGCCCGGGTTGGCGCCGACGCAGCTCGTCGTGCCGGACGGGCCGTACGGGCCGAAGCCGGAGCCGCAGTCGAACGCGTACTGGAAGCCCGCCGTGGTGTCCACCGTGGACGGGTCGGACGGGCCTGTCAGAGAGACGGAGAAGGGGTTACCCGCCGTGGCCGAGGCGGGGGCGTTGAGCGTGGCCGTGGGCGCGACGTTCTTGACCACCAGAGGGAACGTGCGGATGGTGGAAGCGCCATCTTTATCAGCCGCCGTGATGGTCACGGTCTGGCTCTGGGCAGGGCCGTCGTTCGTCGCGAACGACCAGTTCCAGGTCCCGTTGGCGTTCTTGACAACCTGGCCTACGGACGCATTCAAGGTCACGTTGTCGTTTACGCCAGGATCGCTCCACGTGCCGGTGTTGGTCGCGGTCTGGCCTTCGTTGACGAACACGGTCTGGGCCAGAGCGCTCGTGCTGCGGATGCCGAAGGTAAAGCCGTGCCAGACTTCGGGATTGGGAACAGTCCAGGAGAACGTATTGTAGGTACCGAGGAACTTGATGGTCCCGTGACCCTCCGTTCCCTGGAGCACGTTGCCGGGAAGCTGCGCGAGACACGTGGCGCAGCCGCCAAAGAACCCGGGGGCCTGGCTCACGATGGTGAAGGGAGAATTGAAGTTGTAGGTTATCGTGTTGCCGCCGGACCCAAGGCTGACTATAGCCATGATTGGATCCACAATCGGCTGTGACAGCGTGACCTTGTAGATGGTGCTGTTGCCGCCGGAGAGCTGGATGATGTCCGGATCAGGCGGCGCGTTGGGAACCTGGGCGCTGATGTAGGGCGCCGATGGGACCCAGAAGTTGGTGCCGCCGCTGGTCTGGGCCCCGTAATAGAAACTCGGGCTGTTATCAGGGTTGACCGCCGCAAGGCTCACGTTGACCGTGGAGCCGTCAGGCAGATTGATGACGCCCGAGGCTGTGCCTGCGCCCGGATTGGCCGCGGTCCAGTTCACGTAATAGACGCTGTTCGTCCCCGCGATAGCCAGGCTCGGGGCCACATTGACGACGGTGAGCGGAAAGGTCGTCGTAGTCACGCCGCCGTTGCCGTCGTTGGCCGTGATGGTCACGGTCTGGCTCTGGACGGGGCCGTCGGTGGTGTTGAACGACCAACTCCACGTGCCACTATTGGTGCCGGTCTTGGTGACCGTGCCCACGCTGGCGGTGAGCGTCACGTTCTGGGCCGTGTCCGGGTCGGTGTACGTGCCGCTGTTCGCGGCAGGCGAGCCCTCGTTGACCGTCACACTGCTGTTGTTTGCGGTCACCACGGGCGGCTGGTTCACCTGGACCACCGTGCCGTTGAGAGAGATGGCAGCGTAGTTGAGGTTGTTCCCCACAGGGCAGTCATCCATCTGGGTGATGACCACGCGGTTCACCTCTCCAAGGGCGATATAAGGGGAGAGGTCGGTCGTTGACTGCGAGGGACCCAGGAAGATGTAGCTGCCGGCGATGACCAGTCCGTTGGGATAAAGCGAGTTGATGATGGAGACGCGAGCACCGTCGTCAGCCCCGTTCATGACCACCTTGAACTCGGTCACGGTGGCGTTCGCGGGGATGCTGACGAAGCTCTGGAAGAAGGTAAAGTCAGCTTGCGTCCAGCACTGGCTGAGCCGCGACCCAACGTGGAAATTGATGGTATTGCCGTCGGGCGCGCTCCCCCAGTTGGGATCGTTCGACGCCGGAATGGCAGGAGCGTAGTTGTAGTACCGGGTGTCGCCGTGCGTGGGCGAATAGTTGGGCGTCGAGACGTAGGTGGCCGGGCGGAACATTTGCCAGGGTGTCCTGCCCAGGGCGGCAGGCCCAGCGGCGCTGGCAGGGGCTCCGCCCGCCATAAGCAGACCGATGACAAAGATGAGGGCCAGAGAGACAGAGAATGCCTTTATAGTCGCTCTCTTCACGGGTGACTCCTTCTCAAACTACCGAACTGGGGTTGGCGCCTCGAGTTTCCGGCTATGACCAGCCCGCCATGTGGCGGTGCAGAAGCGTGGGTATAGTACTTTCGAATTACAGCGTAGTACTTTTGCACTATACAGCACTGAGAGATATTAATCAACCGCGCCGAGGTTGTCAAGTTATATACTCCGGTCATCAAGCGGCGCGCGACGGCGGAGGCGCTGGTAGAATAAGCGGGAAGGGCGCTCGTCCCGTTGACAACCTCCGCCCCAGCCCGGAAACTACGGGCGCACCGTTCTGACGAGGAGGCACGGCCTATGCCCACAGCCAGAGTTGACATGCTCAGCCCGGTGGCACCGCCGCCGAAGGCTGACCGCCCGCTGGCGCCGCGGCTGACGTCCGTGGACGGCAAGACCGTCGGCTACCGCATTGACTGGTGGAACTTCGAGGACTTTGTGGAGCGCATCCAGGAGCTGCTGGAGCAGCATGCGAAGCCCGCCGGCTCGCGGACGCTGAACAAGGTGGCGGCCACGCACGGCGTCAGCGAAATCTTCAAGACGCGCGACCATGCGGGGCGCATAGGCCGCGCCGGACGCGAGACGCAGGTCCAGAAGGCGATTGACGACTTCGCCGGGCAGGTGGACTGGGCCATCGTGGGACTGGCCGGCTGAGGCTCCTGCACGTCGTGGTGTATCTACGACTCGGTCGAGATGCAGAAGCGCGGCGTCCCCACGGTGTCCATCGTTGACGAGGTCTTCGTCTCGCTGGCGAAGTCCTACGCGGCGTCGCACGGCTACCCCGACCTGCCGATGGTCGTGGTGCCGCACCCGTTCGAGACGCGTACCCGCGAGGAGATCCGCGCCATAGCGGACAAGGCGTTCCCCCAGATTCTAGCCCAGGTCACCAAGAGCGCGAAACCGAAGCCCGCGGCGGGGTCATAGATGATAAAAGACAGAACGCAAATAGACGACTCGCTGGAAGGGGCCTACGCGGCGTACGAGCACGCCTGCGAGCAGGGCTGGACGGACGGCCTCCCCATCGTCCCGCCGACGGAGACACGCCTGGCCGCGATGCTGGCGGCGGTGGACATGAAGCCGGACCACGTGGTCGCGCGCGTCGCCTCGCGGAACGGCGAGGCGACGGTCGAGCGCATAGCGGTCAACGCGGTCATGGCCGGGTGCAAGCCGAAGTACCTGCCCGTGCTCGTCGCCGTCGTGGAGGCGATGACCGACCTCAAGTTCGAGCTGGCGGGCATCCAGACGACCACGAACCCGGTCTGCCTGCTCACGGTCGTGAACGGCCCCGTCCGGAAGGCGCTGGACATCAATTGCGCGTACGGATGCATGGGGCCGGGCTGGCGCGCCAACGCCACCATCGGGCGGGCGGTGCGCCTCATCCAGCTCAACGTGGGCGGCGCCATTCCCGGCGCGGTCAGCAAGTCCACGCAGGGGCAGCCCGGACGCTATACGTTCTGCTTCGGCGAGTGGGAGGAGCGCTCGCCGTGGGGGCCGTGGCACGTGGAGCGCGGCTTCCGCGCGGACGAGAGCACGGTGACGCTGGTGGCGGCGACGGGCACGACGAACATGACGAACTCGCAGAGCAAGGACGCGGACGGCCTGCTGCGCACGTTCGCGCACTCCATGGAGGCGGTGGGCAGCATCAACATGTGGCCATTCTTCGGCCTCGGCGAGATGCTGGTCGTGCTGAACCCGGACCACGCCGCCCTGCTGGCGCGCGAGGGCATGTCCCGGCGCGACGTGCAGAACGCGCTGCTGGAGCGGACGAGCAAAGTGCCGCTGGAGCACTGGCCGAAGGACTTCCACGCCGACTACGTCCGCACGGGCAGGGCGAAGGACGGCTTCACGCCGCTGGCGAACAGGCCGGAGCAGTTCCAGCTCATCGTCGCGGGCGGCGACTCGGGACTGCACTCCGTATTCGTCCCCACGTTCGGCGACTCGTATTTCGTGTCGCGGCCCATACGCGGGAAGAAGTAGAGGGAGCGATGTCCTACACCAGCATCCTTGTGGACGTCAGCGACGGCATCGGCACGGTCACACTGAACCTGCCGGAGAAGCGCAACCCACTGGGCGAGCCTGTCACCTCCGAGGTGGTCCACGCGCTGAACGCGCTCGCGGCAAACGCGGCGTGCCGGGTGGTCGTCGTCACGGGCGCGGGCAAGGCGTTCTGCGCGGGCGCCAACCTGAAAGGGCTTCAGCAGACGAAGGCCCTGGACGACAGGGCGGCGTACAACCACGTCATCGCGGTGTACAAGACGATCATGAACCACCCGCGGCCCGTCATCGCGTCCGTGAACGGCGACGCCATCGGCGCGGGCGCGGGACTGGTGTCGTTCTCCGACATGGCGATCTCCTCCGACAAGGCGCGGTTCGGCTATCCGGAGGTGCTGCGCGGCCTGACCGTCGGCGTGACCGCGGTGAGCCTGCTGCGGACGGTGCCCCGCAAGCACGCCTTCGAGATGGCGCTGACGGGCAAGCTGATTGACGCGCAGGAGGCCTGGCGGCTGGGGCTGATCAATCGCGTCGTGCCGCGCGACGACCTGCCGCGGGCCACCCGCGAGATGGCGCTGCACATCGCGAGCCTCAGCCCGGAGGCGCTGCGCCTGTGCAAGGAGACGCTCCTGATGGTGCAGGACGTGGAGTTCAACAAGGCGCTGCTGTTCGCGCGGGACCAGCGCGTCCTGGCCCGCCTGACGGAAGACGCGGAGGAGGGGATGCGGGCCTTCCTGGAGAAGCGCCCGCCCCAGTGGAAAGGGCGGTAGGGCAGCGTTTCCGCCTGGGCATCGGCGAGGCTGTTTTCGGGGGTGAGGTAGTCCTGCATGACGGACGCATCCATCCCCCTCGGTCCCCCTTCCCTCGTCGGGGAAGGGGGAGGAAAAGTACCGGGGGATACCCCCAGAGCCCCCGCCAGAGGGGGTTAGCCCCTCTGGACACCCCCGCGTGCTGACGCACGGGCGCAGGGGGGGGGTACGCGTACAACAGACGTAAACAGAGCGTGCCCGTGAGGCACAGGGCGCAGCCCTTCCAGGGAGTGGGCGCGTCCAGGACCTGTGCATGACGTGGTGCTCCGCTCCGCTCAGAGTGACGCGCGTAGCGGGGCAAAGGTTTCCCCCGCAGGAGGTCCCCGAGGAGATTCCTCGTCCTTCATCGGGAGGCCTCGGAATGACAGAACACACGCCGACAGGCATCGCCCCCAAGCGGGAGCCGACGCCCCTCCGCGGGATGCAGCCCTCGTCGAAATCTGGGTGCACTCTGCAAGCTGCCTCCTCCCATGCAGAAGACGGGGACACGACAGCACCGAGGCGAGACGCGGGTGCGGGGCTGCGCCACGCCGGAGGGTCTGGGAGGTGTCCTCCCAGATTTCTACCGTTTCTCCCCCTCGCCTGCAGGCGAGGGGGCCAGGGGGTGAGGTATTCGCCGACAGCACGCGCGCGGACTCCGAGCAGCAAGGCGCTCGCATAGTTCAAGGGATTGACGGGACATTAACGGAGCGCTGGAGACGCCAGAGCCTCCGGCGGCGGAAGGGGGTGGAACGATGACTACGGAGTGGCTGGGCAAGCTCCGCCAGATTGACGAGCATCGCTGGGAGATACCCCGCGACTACAAGCCCGGCATGCGCGTCCCCGGCGTCGTGTTCTCGGACGAGCGCATGATGCGCGACATCCGCCATGACCAGTCGCTGGAGCAGGTGGCGAACGTGGCGACGCTGCCGGGAATCGTCGTGGCGTCGCTGGCGATGCCGGACATCCACTGGGGCTACGGCTTCCCCATCGGCGGCGTGGCGGCGATGCGCGCGAGCGACGGCGTCATCTCGCCGGGCGGCGTCGGCTTCGACATCAACTGCGGCGTGCGGCTGCTGCGCACCGACCTGTCGGAGGAGGAGACGCGGCCCGTCCTTGAAGACCTTGTGCTGGAGCTGTTCCGCAACGTGCCGTCCGGCGTGGGGTCGTCGGGCAAGCTGCGCCTGCGCGGGAACGAGAGCGACGAGGTGATGCGGCAGGGCGCGCGCTGGGCGGTTGACCACGGCTTCGGCGACGCCGACGACGTGCTGGCGACGGAGGGCGGCGGCTGCCTGCCGGGCGCGGACCCCTCGACGGTCGGCCCCAAGCCGCGGGAGCGCGGCGGCGGCCAGCTCGGCACGCTCGGCTCCGGCAACCACTTCCTCGAAGTGCAGGTGGTGGACGAGATATTCGACCACGTGACGGCGGCGGCGTTCGGCATCCACGACGTCGGCCAGGTGACGGTGATGATTCACTGCGGGTCGCGCGGGTTCGGCCACCAAGTGTGCGAGGACTATCTGAAGGTGATGGACCGGGCGATGCGGCGGTACGGCATCAGCGTGCCGGACAGGCAGCTCGCGTGCGCGCCGCTGTCGTCGGAGGAGGGCCGCGACTACCTGGCGGCGATGGCCTGCGCGGGCAACTACGCGTGGGCGAACCGGCAGTGCATCGCTCACTGGGTGCGGGAGTCGTTCCAGAACGTGTTCAAGCGGAGCTGGCGCTCGATGGGCATCCGGCAGGTGTACGACGTGTGCCACAACGTCGCGAAGATGGAGCGGCACATGGTCGAGGGCAAAGAGACGGAGGTGTGCGTGCACCGCAAGGGGGCGACGCGGGCGTTCCCGCCGGGGCACCCGGACGTGCCGGAGCAGTACCGCGATGTGGGCCAGCCGGTGATGATACCGGGCGACATGGGGCGCTACTCGTTCCTGTGCGTCGGGACGAAGGCAGCGATGGAGCGGAGCTTCGGCTCGACGTGCCACGGCGCGGGGCGACGGGAGAGCCGCCACGCGGCGAAGAGGGCGATGCGCGGGGTGAACATCGAGCAGGCGCTGGCGCAGCGGGGGATCGTGGTGAAGGCGGCGAGCTGGTCGGGCCTGGCGGAGGAGGTGTCCGAGGCGTACAAGGACGTGGCGGACGTGGTGGAGGTGGCGCACGCGGCGGGGCTGAGCAAGCGCGTGTGCCGTCTGCGGCCCATGGGCGTGGTGAAGGGGTAGGGGAGTTTTACCTCACCCCCTGGCCCCCTCTCCTAGGAGGAGAGGGGGAATTAAGAGATAGTTAGATTCTGGGAGGACACCTCCCAGACCCTCCGGCGGGGCTGCGCCCCTGCACCCTGCCGGGCGCGGAGGGGGAGGGCGGCAGGTGGGGAATTGAATTGTTTCATTTTTTTCGCGGGGCCTCCCCTATCTGGGCCGCTATCTGGCGGGTCGAGTTACGGGTATTTGTTCCTGTTATGTCTGGTCGTTGGGGCAGGCGAGCGGCGCGTGGGCGACGGTGGGCCCGGCAAGGGCGTGTCTGGCTACACATGTGTTCCGTTGACAGGGTAGCGCGCGGTCGCGGGGTGGGGCAAGGGGCGGGTGGCGGGGATGGGGGATTGGGGGTTGGGCGCGTAGGGGCGCTCCGGCATGCCGGAGCGCCCTCGTCGGCGCCAGGGCGGACACATCGGTCCGCCCCTACGGGGTGGCGCACGCGGCGGGGCTGAGGTTAGGGAGGCACGAGAGGAAAGAGAGGCGGCGCTTCGGGACGAAACGAAAACTTGACACCATGTGAAGCGGGCGTATAATGCTGCTCGGTAGCTCAGCTAGCGGTTGATAGTTCCTTTACGATTAACGGCAATAGTGCCAAAAGAACGCAGGAGGACCGCCGTGAACAAGCCCTTTGTGTCAGGTGGGTCTAGTGTCATTCTCGCTCTTGCAATGGCGATATCCGCATGTGCGCCCACAGCGGCGCCGCCCAGCGGGCAACCATCCGGGGCCGCATCACCTGCTCCCGCGCGCGCCGCAAGTCCCACTCCCGCAAGTGCGCCTGCATCCGCGCCTCAGTACGGCGGCAAGCTGATCCACATGTATTCAGGCGGTGCATCAACCACCGACGGCCAGCAGGATGTCGAGGCGAACTTCCTGTCCGCCCCCGGCTACGATACGTTGATTCAATACGATGCCGAAAGCGGGGAGAAACTGGTTCCCGCCCTCGCCACCAGTTGGGACGTTGCAGCTAACGGGACGATCACCTTCAAGATTCGGCAGGGTGTGAAGTTCCACGATGGAACATCGCTGACAACTGACGACGTCGCCTTCAATCTTGAGCGCATCATATTCCCCCCTCAGGGTGTGAAAAGCAACCTTGCTTTCCTCCTGCGCCCGGTCACGGACAAGATCGAGCGCGTAGATGAATCTTCCGTTCGTGTCGTCCTCAAGTATCCATTCCCGGCGTTCCTTCCCACGATCGCCATTGAGTATGCACCCATCTATTCCAAGGCCCTTGTCGCGAAGAAAGGGAACATGACGAGCGACGTGATGGGCACGGGTCCTTTCGTCTTGGGCGAATACGTGCCCAAGCAGTACGTCGAGTTCAAGAAGAGCGACACCTATTGGGAAAAGGGCCGTCCGTATTTGGACGGCGTGCGTATCCAAATGATCATGGACCCGGCCACGAGGGTGGCCGCAATGCGGACGCACCAAGTCCAGACCACGGGACGAATCTTCGACGCCTTTACGCCAAGCGAGGTGCAGTCGATCAAGAGCAACGCTCCAAGCGTGGTTTTCCGTCCCGTTATCGCGGCGGGGGCAGGTCCCTGGCTATTCATGAATACCAAAAAGCCACCCTTTAATGACATCCGAGTCCGAAGGGCGGTGAACCTCTCCATCAATCGTTATTCAGCGATTGCAACCATCGCTGAAAATGATGGGAAGCTGGCCAGCTTCTTCAATGGCATCAAGGACTGGGGGCTGACCGACGAAGAGCTTGTCAAGCTTCCGGGGTTTGCGAAGGACAAGAAGGCGGAGATGGACCAGGCGAGAGCACTGTTGCGCGAAGCCAAGCTGGAGAGCGGTTTCGACCTAGACATACTGTCCAGGGCCAATACCCTGACTCGCCTGTCATCAGAGTTTCTCGGCGGGCAGATGCAAGAGATTGGCATTCGCAGCAAGGTAAGCCTCCTGGAAGATGGCGTTTTGTTCCCGAGGGGTGGCAGGGGGGATTTCGCCGCTCTCGTCTATACACCCGGCTTCCTGGTGGCGGACCCAATCTGGATGGGCCGATACTATATCCCGGGCGGGACTTTGAACTTCACGGGCAACGAGGGTGACGACAAACTGAAGAGCCTCTGGACACAGCAGTCGCAGGAGTTAGACTCCGCCAAGAGAAAAGACCTCATAAAGCAGATTGCACGTCATTCCTGGGAGCAACTCTACGCAATACCCGTAGTCTGGCCTCAGGTGTATACGGCATGGTGGCCCGAAGTCCAAGGAATGGTCGTTCCTGTAACAAATTACACACGCAACAACGTGTCCCACGTGTGGATCAAACGATGAGGCAGGACAAATAGAATCAACTCAGCGGAGATAGTCGCATGCGAGACGTAGTACGAGCGTCAGCCGTTCAATTCGCGCCAGAGTGGCTCCAACCGAAGCGGAACGCTGAGCGTATGGCGCATCTGGTTGAACAGGAGGCCAGGGAGCACGGGGCGGACCTGGTGGTCTTCCCTGAGTTGTCGAACGTGGGGTACATCCACGGTGACTCCGCGGGACTGGATGAGGAGTTCGCCAAGAAATACGTGAGTGTCGCGGAGACTGTGCCGGGGCCCACGACGCGGACTCTTGGCGAGGCTGCTCGCGCGTGCGGGGTCCATGTGGTTTTGGGAATGGCGCAGGCCCACCCCACCGTCCGTGGCGTGTTGTACAACTCAAGCGTCCTTATAACGCCTGACGGGTCGGTTGCAGGAGTCCACCACAAGATGCACATCCCCAGGGTCGAAAAGCACTACTTTGTCGAGGGCAACACCGCAGAGGTGTTTGACACCAAGATCGGTAAACTTGGCATGCAAGTATGCTATGACGACCGCTTTCCCGAGCTTGCGCGGGTGCTGGCGCTCAAAGGGGCGGAGATTATCACAGCCGTCTTCGCGGGCCATAGTTTCGGGGGCAAGCTCATTTCAGAGCAGTTCCAGCACCGCTGTTTCACGCGCGCCCAAGAGAACGCGGTCTATTACATAGCCTGCAACCGCTCCGGCGTCGAAGGGGAAGCCGTGTACCTGGGTCATAGCGCTATTGGCTCCCCGACGGGAGAGCTGATTGCCACATCGGATACAAGCGAAGAGGACGTCATACGGGCGGAGCTCCTCGACAGCAAGCTCATGGACGCAAGGGTATTCATCTCTGTTTTCCGCGACCGCCGACCTGAAATGTATGGAGAAATTGTTCGTCCTTTGTCTGAGCCTTACAAGTCAGGCGCATCGTTAACCTAGGGTTTCCCATATCAACGCGAAGCAGCCTTGCGATGTGCTGCTGGACCTGACGCACAAACCCCTTCAGACGTTCGACACACCCCCGTCTCTTATGCCATAACACACTCACCACGCCCGTCTTTCGGGGGAGGGACGCGCAGCGGTCCATAGCAGCGCGGCGCAAGGACACACCAGCGGCATGGGCGGGCGTGCAGGTTGACGTGCGCGAGTACGTGGCGGCGCAAGGGGCACCAAACTTACCTCACCCCTAGCCCCCCTCCGCAATGCGGCGGGGGAGTACCAAGGCTACCGCCTAAATTGGCGGCGCAAGGCAATTACAACGAGGGCCAAGAGAAGAGCGTTTGAGATCGTATTGACGAATAGCAGTCCTTGTGTCTCTACTGTTAGATGCTGGTCGAAGAGTCGCAAGGGGACACCCGCTGACAAGGCGATTACGAGGGAGTGCAACAAGTCCCGCATGTAATCGGCGTCCAGTGTTGAGGCACCTACCCACGTTGTCCTTGCGAACTGAACCCAAAGATATCCAAGCGCGAAAAGTGTCGTGCCCCACTTGAGATTTGGACAGGTAAAATAGGTCAGGAGGGAGCATGGAAACGGGAGTAAAGCCTGTCCAAAGCGGTCGTGGGCGACGGGGGCGCTGGCCTTCGGAGCAGAAGCT
>Ga0082335_1003156_pt1 | contig 28008 bp, 30 predicted proteins | sample Subgrocontami58m_FD_72375 | JGI IMG/M metagenome (GOLD analysis project Ga0082335, IMG submission 72375) | Subsurface groundwater microbial communities from S. Glens Falls, New York, USA - GMW37 contaminated, 5.8 m (SPADES assembly) (version 2) ...
ATCCCACAAGTAGCGCTTCGGGCTCGACATGCCGGTGTTGCCCTCGGTGCCGCGCCGGCGGGCGGCGAGCCGCGTCGCCTCGGGGCCGACACGCGTCATGGTCGGCCAGACGAAGGCATCGGCCCGGCCGCCCAGGCGCGACAAGTGATTCTTGCCGAACCAAGCCTGGGCGAACTCGACGCGCGATTCGAACGGTTTGGCGTGCACGCATTCCGGATGCGAGAGGTCGCGCAGCGCCAGTTCGTAGGAATCGTTCAGATTGACGCCGAGCTCGCCTGCCGCCTCGATCAACAGGCCGCAGGTGCGCGAATTGCCGACGTCGAGCACGAGGTCGACTTCGATCGCGCCGCGCCCCGGACGCTCGGCGTCGCCAACCAGCTTGATCGGCGGAAAATGCGCCGCCGCGGACAGCAGGCCGAGGAAGGCGAGGTAGCGAGCGGTCGCTTCCTGCGGCTTCTGCTTGATGTCGGCGTCGATCTCCTCGATCGTCGCGCGCGGGTGCAACTCGCGGAACAGTTCCTCCAGCCACTGGCTCATCCAGCCCTGCCGCAGCAGCCAATGGTTGGCGCGCTGCTGAGGGGCGAGCGCAAACAGGGCGCCCGACGTCACGTCCTTGGGTGAGGGTGCGAGATAGGCCCGGCCCTCGGCCTCGGCGATCAGGCCGGTGTCGAACGCAAGCACGGCGCGGTAGCGGTTGCCCTGCTCGTCGCGGTAGCCCGCGCCATATCGGGCCTCCAGATCGACTACGCGCACGCGAGCCCAGTCGGCCGGACCCTCGCGGAACTGGCTGTTCGGCCGGACCTGGAGGAACGGCACCGGCACCCATTTGTCGAGAAAGGGTGCCAGCGCATCCTTGGCCGTCACGACGAGGTTCGGCTCGGCGGCGCGGCGGCGACCGGCCTCGACCACCTCGTACTGGCCGCGGCCCTCGTCGAAATCGAGTTGCACCAGGTCGTCGACCGCCTTGGTGGCCGCGGCATCGTGAAAGCCCCACTCGCGCACCTTGAGGCGCACGGGGTCGAAGCCGAAATCGAGGAACTGAATGCCCGAACGGGCGATCAGGGTCGTCGGGCTGGGGTAGCTCGGCAGGCGGGCGAGGTCGCTCATGTCATGCTTTTGGGGCTATTGATCCAGTCTAGGGACTCAGCGGCCGATCTGCACCTGGTAGCTGCGTGGGTCGCCGGGCTGGCTACCCTTGCACTGAGCCACGCCATTGGCGTCGACTTCGCAATTGACCGTGTTGCGGGCGTAGGTCTTCCCGTCGCTGCACTTGGGATTGGCCTTCTCCTCGATCACCAGTTTGCCGTTGTCCCAGCGCGCCTCGGCCGGGGCCTCGCAGGCGGCACCGTTTTTCTGCACGAAGCTCACCTTGCCCTTGCCCTTGTCATCGAGCGTGTAGCTCGGGCGCAGGTCCTTCTCGCCGCTCGCCGTGGCCAGTCCGGTGCGGGAGCGCCAGTCGCCCTTCAGGAATGCGAGATCCTGCTTCTGCTTGGCCTCCGGCGGCACGATCATCGGCTTCGGATCGTCCTTCTTTGGGTCGTTCTTCGGGTCGTTCTGCGCGCCGGCAGTCTTGTCCTTGTTCTGCTCGCCGGAGCCCTTCACGCCGCCCTTATTGTCGGTCTTGTCGGCAATATTAACGCCAGGAGGTGGAACCGGTTCCGGCGCCGCGCCGCGCTCGATCGGTGCCCCCGGGACGCTGCCGCCCAGAATCACGCCGCCGGGTCCGACGATGCCGGCGGCGCAATCGCCACCACGCCGCGCCAGATCGTCGGTGAGGCGCGCCAGTTCCAGCCGCAGGTTCTCGTTATCCTGCTGCAGCGTCGCCGCGCGCGTACGCTGCAATTCAAGCGGCTGGCGGATGGCGACGCCAAGCGCCCGTTCGCGGGCCTCGGTTTCGAGATAGGGTTCCAGGCGCGGCAGGTAGGGTCGCACCAGCCAGGCGAGCAGCGCCAGCATCAGCAGCAGAAGCAATGCCAGCAGAAGCCACTGCCACCAGCTCGTGCGTGGCCCCCCGGCTGCGAGCGCGGGCGCCGAAACCATGACCGCCTCCGGGCGCGCGACGGAGGACGACGCCGGCACGGGTGGGCTGGCGAGAAAGGCGCCAGGCAGGCTGGCGTCGGCGGTAAATCCCCAAAAGGCCATGACCGGCCTGCCGCCCACGACATAGAGCGTCTCCTCGCCGGGCGCGGTGAGCGCATGGCGCAGCAGGCGGGCGAAGCTGCGTTCGGCGCTCGACCGCTCCGGCGCCTCCATCGTATCGGCCAGCCGCGCCAGGTCGCCGTGCAAGCGTTGAACCTTGTCCAGCACCTGCACGCGCTCGACATCGCTGGCGTCGGCGAGGCGGCGAGCTTCGCCTTCGAAGGGGGCGTACCAGTCGATGTGGCGTCCGGTGGGATCGACCTCGGGGATCGCCAGCAGATCGGCGTGCTCGCGCGACAGCCGTGACGCGATGGCGGCGCGCAATTGGCCTGCAGCGCGCCACACGGGGTCGCCCGCCAGACCCAGTGCGCGGTAGCGCTGAAGTGGCTCGCTGACGAGAAGTGGACCTGCTGCCATCTCTGTTCCTCAGCGCGGGCACGTCATGGCGTAGTTCCAGCGCGTGCCGAGCATCTGTCCTGTTACGACGACATCGACCGAATAATCCCCGGCGACCGGCTTCCAATCGAAGCCGAATCCGCCGCGACCGCTGCGCGGTCCGCCGGTGCTGTTGAGAACCTGGCCGCGATAGATGACCTTAATATCGTCGGGCCGGACATACAGGTTGTAGTTGATGGCGACAAAGCCAGGTTTGTCACCCAGATAGTGCTTGTTGCGCGTGATGCCTTCGCCGCCCGAATCGCCCGACCAGTCGCACGGCAACTGACCCGGCGGCGGCCGATTGGTCGGTGGCGCCGAGGCCTGCTGCTGCGGCGCGGGCTTGGCGGCAACCGGTGGCGGTAGCGGCTTGGGCAATTCGACCGGTTTGCATTGATCCAGCTTTTTCTTGAGATCGGCCTGGAGCGCGACGAGTTCGGCCCTGAGCCGCTTGTCATCGCCCTGCGCCTCGTCGAGCGAGGCCTTCAAGAGGGGCGTGGGATCTGGCGGCGCTTCGGGCGCGGGTGGTGCCGGCGTTTCGATGGTCGCGACATTCAGTGTCGGATCAACCGGGCTGCAGGCGCGCAGCAGCCAGGACGTGATCAGCAGGAGCAGCAGGAGGAGAAGACCGAACAGCAAGGCGCTCAACCAACGCGCCCAGCCGAGACGGGCCGGTAGGGCTGCCATGGGAACGCTCGCCATGGTGGCGACCGGTCGAGGCGCTGCGGGCACAGGCGGCGGGGCGAAGGTCTGGAGGCTGTGGGCGGCATCGGTCTCGTAACCCCACGCGACGATGACCGGCTGGCTATCGACCACGTAGATGAAATCATCGGAGGGACGGGTCGTGGCGAGCTCGAGCGAGCGGCCGATCAGCCGCGCCTCCTCGCTCGCGTCGGGTGTCTGCAGCTGCGCGCCGAGTGCACGGATGGCCGCAAGATGGACCTCGACCGTGCGCAACGCCTCCGCGCGTTCGTCTTCGCCCAACTCGGCAAGGCGGCGTACCTCGCCCGCGCGCGCGGCATACCAGTCGATCCCGTCGTCCGACTCGCGCAGCTGCGGCTCGGCCAGGAGGTCGCCGGGCCCGTTGCCCAGGCGGCGGCGGATCACGGACAGAAGCTGGCCGGCCACGGCGTGCAGCGGGTCGCCACGCACACCGAGCGGCCGGACGCCCAGACGCGTGGTCAAGATCAGGGTGGGGCGTTCGCCCATTCGATGCCGCTGGCTGTTGTCCTAGGACATCATAACAGCGGTCGATTCCGGCGGGTTTATGTCCGATTCGAAATGTTTCCGCCCGGGCTGAGGAAGGCCACGGCCCCGTCCGCCTCCAATCGCACAATGGGTGTAGCGAAAATCGCCGACAGGCGCCCCGGATCGAGGACCGGCCGGGTGGGCCCCAAGGCCGTCAGCCGGCCGTTCTCGATGATGGCGACCCGGTCGGCGTAGCGTGCCGCCATGTTGAGGTCGTGCAGGACGGCCAGGACGCCTAGGCCCCGGTCGGCCCGGCGGCGGGCGCCGGCCAGGGCCGCATGCTGGTGGGCGAGGTCGAGGCCAGCAATCGGTTCGTCGAGAAGCAGGAAGGGCAGGCGATCCGGATCGGCGTCGCATTGCGCCAGGACGCGAGCGAGCTGCACGCGCTGGCGTTCGCCTCCCGACAACACGGCATAGGGCCGGTCGGCGAAGGCGAGTGCCTCTGTTTCGGCCAGCGCCTGCGCCGCGAAGGTGTTGATCTGCCGATCGGACAGACGGCCGCGATGGGCGAGCAGGCCGAGCGAGGCGATCTGCAGGCCGGTGAAGTCGAAGGCGACGGTCGAATGCTGAAGCAACACGGCGCGTCGGTACGCGAGATCGGACTTCCTCCAATGCGCGAGCGGCCGTCCTGCGAGCAGGACCTGGCCGGCCGCGAGAGGTCGGTCGCCGGCCAAGGCGCCCAGCAGTGTGCTCTTGCCGGCCCCATTGGGGCCGATGACCGCCAGGAACTCACCTGGCCTCACATCGAGGGAGATGTCCTGGACGAGAACCTTGTCGCGCGCCCTGACTTCGACGCCGATGGCCTGCAGCGCGCTCACAGGTTTCCCCGCGCGGCGCGGCCGGCGAGCAGCCAGAGGAAGAAAGGTCCGCCGACCAATGCCGTCAGAATGCCGATCGGCAGTTCGGCCGGTGACACCATGGTGCGGGCGAGCGCGTCGGCCAGCACCAGGAAGGCGCCGCCGAACAGGGCCGCGGCCGGCAGCAAGGTGCGGTGGGTGGGCCCCAGCAGCAGGCGCACGATGTGCGGTGCGATCAGGCCCACGAAGCCAACGATGCCCGAGATCGCCACGCCCGCGCCGACCGCGAGGGCCACCTGTGCCACCAGACGGCGCTTCAGCCGCTCGACGTCGACGCCGATGTGACCTGCCTCGCGTTCGCCCAGTGCCAGTGCATCGAGCAGATGCGCGGCCGGCAGCAGCGTCGGGACGCTGATGGCGAGCACCAGCAGAGCAGGCGCGATCGCGGCCCACGTCACGGCGCCGAAGCCACCCATCGTCCAGAAGATCAGGGTGCGCAACTGCTGCTCGTCGGCGACGAACACCAGCATGCCGATGCCGGCCGAAGCGAGGGCGTTGATGGCGATCCCTGCCAGCAGAAGCGTGCCCACCAGCGTGGTGCCTTCGCGCGCCGCGATTCGATAGACCACGACCGTGGCGGCGAGACCGCCGAGGAACGCGGCGACGGGCAGACACCAGGGTCGCAGTTCTGGCGGCACGATGTGCAACACCTTCTCGCCCAGCACGATCACGGACACGGCGGCGAGTGCTGCGCCGCTCGACACGCCGAGTAGGCCGGGGTCGGCGAGCGGATTGCGGAACAGGCTCTGCATCGCCGCACCACCGGCGGCGAGTGCCGCGCCGACGGCGAATGCCGCAATCACCCGCGGTGCGCGAATGGCGTAGAGCACCGCCGCCGTCGTGTCGTCGAGCGGTGCGCTGGACAGGCCGACGGCGGCCAGGAGCTGGTCGAACCCGACCGGGAACGCGCCGACGCACATGGCGCTCACCACGCTTGCAACCGCGGCGAGCGCAAAGAGCGGGAGGGTCCGCTGCAACGTTTGCGGCATCACGGGGCGCGGGCAAGGTTGGGATGGAGCGCCGACGCCAGTTCCTGTGCGACCTGCGGAGTGCGTGGGCCGAAGCCGAGCAGCAGCAGCGTGTCGAACTGCAGCACCTTGCCGGCCCGACCTGCCGGCGTGCGACGCAGCGCCGGCAGGTCCAGGATCGCCTCGATGCTTCCCATGGCCGCGACGGTCTGGTGCGTCACCAGCACGAAGTCGGCACCCGAGGCGATGACCGCCTCGGGCGTTAGCGGCCGGTAGCCGGCATAGCCATCGATCGCGTTGGTGCCGCCGGCGAGGCGAATGATGCCGTCGGCCGCCGTATCGCGACCCGCAGCCTGGGGGGCGCCGCCGCCTATCGACAGCAGGAACAGCACGCGCGGCTTGCCTGTCGCCGCAGAGAGCCTCTTTGTCAGTTCCGCCATGTCGGCGCAGCCCTGCACGATCATCGCCTGGGCTTCCGTGTTCTTGCCGGTCACGCGTCCCACCGCCGAGATCTTGGCGATCACGCTTTCGTAGTCGTAGCGGTCGGGCAACACGAGGACCTCCACGCCCGTCGCGCGTAGCTGGTCGAGTGCCGTCGCAGGGCCCGCTGCCGTCGTGGCGATGACCAGCGTCGGCTTCAACGACAGCACGCCCTCGGCCGACAGTGCCCGCATGTAACCCACCTGCGGTAGCGTCTGCGCCGCCGCGGGGTGCTGGCTGGTGGTGTCGACACCGGCCAGCAGGGCTTCGGCGCCCAGCGCATAGACGATCTCGGTGAGGGCACTGCCTACCGAAACGATGCGCGGTGCCTCTTGTGCCTGGACGGGCAGAGATGCAACTACTGCGGCTCCCAGGCCGAGCGCAAAGGTGCGGCGGCGCTTCATTGCGACGCCGCCTGCTTCTCGATGCGCGCCACCAGCGCACGCCATTGCGTGAGTTCGGGTTTGCCAGGCTTGCGTTCGCCGAACATCAGCAGGATGTTGCGCTTGCGCTCGTCGAAGGCCTCGATCGAGGTGACGATGCCATCCTCGGTCGGCTTGCGCACGGAGAAGACGCGCACCACACCGTGATCGCGCAGGTGCAGGTTGAACGTCGGGTCGAGGATGTTGAACCAGCCGTGTGTCTCGACCAGCCGCTTGACTGGGCCGGTGTGGATTTGGATGCACCCCCGATTGCCGACGAAGATCATGATCGGCGTGCCATCGGCACTGGCGGCCTCGATCGCCGAGCGCAACGCGCGTGCCGGCAGCTCGCGGGCGAACTCCTCGCCGACCAGGCGCAGCGCCTGCACGCGGCCGACCTTGAACTTGCCCAGCATGCCGAAGAACTCGTGGGTGTCCTTCATCGCCCGCCATGCCATCCGCAGACCCTCGAGGTAGATTTCTCCATCGGGGCGGTCGGCGACATCGGGCGCCGGCGGCGCGATCTCCATCGCGGTCGGCGCTTCGGCGCGGTAGCGGGTGACCAAGGCGTCGAAGGCCTTCCGATCGGTCTCGTCGGTGGCGTAGATCTTGTGCACGGCCTCGCCCGAGGCATCGAAGAACTGGAGGCTGAGCCGCTCGCCGTTCTTCAGCGGTTCGCGGACCGCGAAACCATAGCGCCAGTTGGACAGGAACAGGCGCAGGTCGATATCGGGCCCGAGCACGACGCCGTGCGGGCCGGACACCTGCACATCGTCGAAGCGGCCGTGACGTTCGTGCACGCAGTGCTCGTTCCGAGTGAGGCACATCACCCGGCCGACCGACGGCATGTCGTTGAGCAGGGCACGCCAGTCAGCGGTGAGCGGCGTCGCCGTCCGCCCGGCACCCAGCGCGACCAGCTCCGCTTCGCCGACGCCCAGCGTCGCGGCGGCGTCGCGGATGCGCAGTGCCGGCTGCTCGCCGCGCAGGCGGGTCCAACGAGCGGCAAGATCGCCATTCGAGGTCGAGAGCATGAGATTCTCCTCTTTCAACGCAGGTGGAAACGGACGGGAATTTCGACCCATGCGGCGACAGGGCGACCGCCGCGCATCGCGGGCAGGAAGTGCCAGCCGTGCACGGCGGTGAGTGCCGCGCGGTCGAGCAGACCGAAGCCGCTGCTGCGCCACAGTCGGATCTCGGCAGCCGAGCCGTCGGGCTCGAGGCGCACGCGCACCACGGCCTCGCCTTGCTGGCCGAGTTCGATGGCGCGCGGTGGGTAGACCGCGGGCCTGGGCGGCAGGCGATAGCGCGGCTTGCCTTCCCAGACGATCGCCAATTCGGCGGGCGCTGCGGTCGCCTGTTGCGTGGCGGCCGCATTGCCCGCGTCGGGCGATGTTGCGGCCTGCGCGATGGCGGCGGGCTTCGCGGCCGGGCGCGGTGGTGCGGGCTTGGGCGCTGCCGGTTTCGGCTTCGGCGGCTCGACCGGCCTCAAGTCCGCAGCCTTCAGCGGCGGCGGTTCGTCGGGCGGCGGAAGGTCGACGGCGATCTCGGGAACGATCTCGGATGCCGGCACCGGCACGGGCTGAGGCTGCGGCGGCTCTGCGGCGGTCTCGGCGGGGGCGGGGACTGGTGGCTCGGGAAGAGGTGGCGGTTCGGCGACGGCGCCGTCGGGCTCGGCTTCGGCCCCCAAGGTCGGCGCGGCGAGGGCGAATTCGACGATAAGTGCCGGCTCCTGGGACGTACTTCCCAAGGTTCCGGCGAGTAGAAAGAGAGGAAGGACGGCGAGCCCGTGCAGCGCGAGCGACAACGCCATCGGCACGCGGGCTGCGCGTGTCGATGGCGCCGGCAGTCGTCCGGCAGTGAGGGCTGCCGGGACTACCATCTTGCCGTAAGGTTGACGCCGAAATACCGGCCGGGTTGAGCGTAGAGATCGAGCTGCTGGTTCGTGGTGTTGATGCCGATCACGTCCGCGGAATTCCAGTACTTCGCGTTGGTGATGTTGAAGGCGCCGGCATTCAGCTTGACGTGATTGCCGAAGGTGTAGCCAACGGTGGCATCGAGATTGAAGTAGGCCGGCGTCTGGAAGTAGTTTGGGTTGCTCACCATATTGTGCTGCGCGACCATGGTGCCGATGAGCTGGGCGTTGACGCCGGTTTCGCCGCCGTAGCGAAGGCGCGCCTGGGAGGCCCACGGGCTCACCGAATCGACCGGCAGGCCGGTTCGCGTGTCGGTGCCCTGGGCGAAGGCCGTCCAGCCGAGGACGGCCCAGTCCGGCGTGAAGCGGTATTCGCCGCGCGCCTCGACGCCCCAGATCGTGACGTTGGTCAGGTTGACGTACTGGTATTGCGTGATTGGCCCGACTTGGTTGACGACCACCGTTTCGATGAAGTTGTTGTAGAGATTGTAGAAGCCGGTGAGCTGCCAGCTCGATCCGGTGGGATACTTGCCGCGAAAACCGACTTCGAAGCTGTTGGCCGTCTCCGGCTTCAGATTGGCGTTGGGCAGGATCTGGTAGAACGATGCGGTGTTGGTGAAGCCGAAGTTGGCATTGTCATAGGGCGGTGCGCGGAAGCCGGTCGCGTATTGGAAGTAGCTCGAGTACTTGTCGGTGAAATGATAGAGCACGCCGAGTTTCGGAGATGCCGATACGTAGGTGCTGGCACTCGGGACGATGCCTAGCGTGGCGCCGGTCGAGTTCCAGAAGTATTTGTCCGGATTCGGCGTCAGGCTGTAGTAGTCGAGTCGCGCGGCGGGCGTGATGACGAGCTTGCCGTTGAGGGCGGTAATCTCGTCCTGGATGTAGGCGCCGCCCTGGACGGTGGTGGTGTCGGGAAAGTTCTTGTTGGGGTAGGTCTCGCCGCCCACCACCTGGGTCGTCGCACCAGTCGCGAGGGTAATCTGCGCGCGGTTGCGCGGCCGGGTCGTGTCCGTATAGGTGAAGCTCAGGCCATACGTCAGGAAATTGCGCAGCTCGAACAATGTCGTGTCGGTATTCATCTGCAGTTCGGCGCCGGAGACCGACTGGTTGAAGAGCCATGTCGACACCCGCGCGTTGGTTGGGATGATGCCGTTGGTGGCACCGCGGAGCTGGTAGGTATCGGCCTGGGTGTTGACGTTGTTGTAATAGACGAGGAGGTTGATTCGATCGACAAAGCTGATCGGCGCCGTGTGTTCCCATTGGCCGCTCAGCCGATAGGTGTTGGTGTAGTCCTGCCCCCATTCGTCGTAGACGCGCGTGAACAGGCTCGGGAACCGGCCGATGCCGGACAGGATCTGGGTGCTTTGCTGGCCTTGGGTGTAGCCGCCGGTGATGCGGATGAGGTCCACCTCGGTCGGCCTGAACACGAGCTTGGCCAGGAAGTCGTTGTTGAACCAGCTCGTTGGATTGGGCCCGAGCGAGGACTGCGCCGGGGTGAACTGCTGGCCGTCGCGGCGCGTGTAGATGCCGAGGATTTCGAGATTGTCGGCGCGGACCGCGCCGGTGAAGGTCTCGGCGAACATCTGGTTGGCGCCGCTGTAGGCGCCCTTCACGCTGCCGTAGACGTTGCGCCCTTCCTTCAGATAGTCGCCCGGATCCTTGGTGGTGTAGGCCACGACACCGCCGATCGCATCGGAGCCGTAGAGGGCCGAGGCCGGCCCGCGGATGATTTCCACGCGCTTGATGTCCTCGAGGTCGGGCTGCTCGCGGGTATAGAGGCCGGCGCCCCCGCTGGATTCCGGGAAGTCGGGCACGCGCATGCCGTCGACGACGATCAGGACGCGGTTGCCGCCGATGCCGCGGATCACGAAGTTCTGGAAGCCGGCGCGATTGGGATTGTTGCCGACCGTGACGCCGGGTTCGTTGCGCACGAGGTCGCGCACGTCCTGCATGTTCTCGCGGTCGATATCCTCGGTCGTGATCACCGAGACGGTGGCCGGTACCTCGTCGAGCGGTCGCTTGTTGCGCGTCGCCGCCGTCGTCACGGCGTCGAGCTGCGTGGGAACCCCGATGGGCGTCGCGTACGGATCAGGCGGAGAGGCAGGCGGTGTCTGTGCGGTTGGTGCCTGCGTGGGGGGCGTCTGAGCGGGCGGTGTCTGGGCAAAGCCCGGTACCGCGATCGTGCCCCCGATCGCGGTTGTTGCCAGCAAGGCATAGAGAATTGAACGGGCTTTCATTGCCAGGTCCCCAAAGGAAAAAAGGACGCCTGGCTGGCAGGGGTCCGTGCGGACCAGCTGGCTGGGTAGTTTGACCGAGGGGGGATGGCCCCTCGGGGGTCGGCTATTTGGTGAGGATCAGCTTGTTGGAGGCGGTGACCCGGAGGCGATAGTTGTCGGCGCCGTGCCGGATGATCAGCTCACGCCGGCCGCTCATCAGCGCGATGCTGTCGACAACCGGCGTTGCGGGGTCGGGCCTGTCGGCATCGGTCCCGTTCGCCCGTGCCGCCCGCGATTGCTGGTTCATACGCTTCTCACTTCCTCCAAAATAATCGATTGCGACTGACTCTTATTCGCATAAAATGACGACGGCTGTCAACACTTGACCATTGGTTGGAGAGGTCATGGAAAGTTCGCCGGAACAGAGACTTAACTCCCTGCAATCGACTCCCAGGCCAGGCTGCGGCCGGCTTGGCTGCGCCTGTGGCCTGCCGATCGGCGAACGCTTCGTGCTATGGGCACTGCGTCAGTGGCAGCAGGACCGCGCGCTGCCGGAGGCAGGATCAACGCTCCACCGCGGCTTTCAGATGGCGGGCCTTCTGGACGTGCTGCCCGATTTCGCCATTGCCATGGATGCCTTCCTGTTCGGTGCCCGGCGCGCCATGGAAATCCATCTGCCGACCTGCTCGAAGGTGAGTTGCGATGAGGCGACGCTGGTCGCCTTGTGCGGGTTGGCGCAAGGCGACTACGACGGACCGCTGCTTGCGTCGCTCGACATGATGATGGCACCGACGGCCTCGCGCGTCGCTGCCGTCCGGCTGAAGGCGTTCGCCGTCGCCCTCGCGAACGCAGGGTTGCGGCTCGCGCCACGGCCCGGTGTCGCCGGCGGGCGACTGAACTGATGAAGGGCGCTTCCCGACCCGATCATCTTGCCGCCCTGCAGCGCGCCATGCGGCTGATCGCCGAAGCGGTCGAGGGCCTACCCGACGAATGTCGCGACCTTGCCGGCAACGCGCTGCTCAACATCGCCGCCGAAGCGGTGGCGCAGGAAGTCGGTTGTGCCGAGGCCGGCCGCATCTTCACCCGCCTGGGCGACCTGCTGGCGCGCGGGCTTCAACCGCCGATGGCCGAGCCGATCTCGCTCACGGGCTTCGACGCATGATGACCGGCCACGTCCGCAGCATTCCGGTTCTGGCGTCGCTCGACATTTCCGAGACGCGCGACTTCTATGTCTGGCAGCTCGGGTTTTCCCGCGACTACGCCGATGAAAGCTATCTCATTCTCAAGCGCGACGAGATCGAGATTCATTTCTGAAGGACCGACGACCGCCGGCCCGCGGAGAACACGTCCTGCTATATTCGCGGCTGCCAGGTGCCGGCGCTTTTCCACGAATTCAGGCGGCACCGCGTGCCGGGACTCTCGTCCTTCGAGATGCGGTCGTGGAACATGAAGGAGTTCCATATCCATGACCCGCACGGCAACCTGCTGAAGTTCGACTGCCGCGAGTGGTAGGACCCTAGATCTCGATCCGGCTGCCCAGTTCGACGACCCGATTGGCGGGCAGGCCGAAGAAGTCGCCGGCATTCGACGCGAAGCGGGACAAGGTCAGGAACATCCTCTGCTGCCAGCGCGGCAGAAGGGGACGGCTGGCCCCCACGAAGCTGTTGCGGCCGATGAAGTACGACGTGCGCATCGGATCGAATGGGACGCCCTTGTCGGCAAGCGGTGCCAGGTCATGCGGCACGTCGGGTTGCTCCATGAAGCCATAGCGTAGCACGACGCGGTGCACGCCCTTGCCGAGATGGACGATCTGGGCGCGCGTACCGGGCGCCACATAGGGCTCGTCGGGCACCTCGATGGTGAGCAGAACGACGTGCTCGTGCAGCACTTCGTTGTGCTTGAGGTTGTGCAGCAGGCAACTGGGCGCGTTGCCGGAGAACGCCGTGAGATAGACCGCCGTGCCCTGGGGGCGGTGCACGCGGCCCGGGCCGATGCTGTCGAGCAGCGACTCGAGCGGCAACGCGCCTTCCTTCTCGCGCGCCGCGACGGCGAGGCGTCCCTGCAACCAGGTCCACATCGCCGTGAAGATCACCGCAGCGATCGCCAGCGGCACCCAGCCGCCCTGCACGAACTTCACCATGTTGGCGGAGAGCAGCGTGGCATCGACGATCAGGAAACTGCCGAAAACCGCAATCGACAGCGGCCAGCCCCACTTCCAGCCGCGCACGGCCAGCGCGAAGACCAGCAGGCTGGTCATCAGCATCGTGCCGGTGACGGCGATGCCGTAGGCGGCGGCGAGGTTGGTCGACGACTTGAACGCCACGACCAGCACCACGACGCCTGCGAGCTGCAGCCAGTTGATCGCCGGCACGTAGATCTGGCCGAATTCACTGGCCGAGGTGTGCTGGATGCGCACGCGAGGACTCAGGCCCAGCAATGCCGCCTGCTGGGCCATCGAGAAGGCGCCGGAAATGGTGGCCTGCGAGGCGATCACCGTGGCGGCGGTCGCGAGCGCGACCAGCGGGTAGAGCGCCCAGGCCGGCGCCAGGCGGAAGAAAGGATTTTCGACCGCGGTCGGATCGACCAGCAGCAGCGCGCCCTGGCCATAGTAGTTGGCGAGCAGCGACGGCAGCACCAGGCCGAGCCAGGCAATACGGATGGGCTTCCGGCCGAAATGGCCCATGTCGGCATAGAGCGCCTCGGCGCCGGTGACGGCCAGCGTGACGGCGCCCAGCGCCACGAAGGCCACGAACCGGTGGCGGAGCGCGAAATCGATCGCCTCGAGCGGCGAGACGGCGGCCAGGACCTGGGGCGCCTCGGCAATCTGGCGGACGCCCAGCACGAACAGCACGATGAACCAGATCAGGGTGATCGGGCCGAACAAGCGGCCGACGCCGGCCGTGCCGTAGCGCTGGGCCGCGAACAGCGCCACGATCACGCCGATGGCGATCGGCACCACCAGCGGCTCGAAGGCGGGCGTGGCGACATTCAGGCCCTCGACGGCGCTCAATACCGAGATCGCCGGCGTCAGCAGGCAGTCGCCGTAGAACAGCGCGGCGCCCGCGATGCCGACCATCAGGAAAATTCGGCGGCGGCGCTCGGGAATTCCAGCCTGCCGCGAGACCAACGCCATGAGGGCGAGCACGCCCCCTTCGCCGCGATTGTCGGCGCGCATCACCACGAGGATGTATTTCAACGTGACGATGATGATCAGCGCCCAGGTGATCAGCGACAGCATCCCGAGCACGTTGTCGGGAGTAGGCTTGATCCCCGTGAAGTCGCTAAAACACTCTTTGACCGTGTAGAGCGGGCTGGTGCCGATGTCGCCATAGACGACGCCAAGCGCCGCCAATGTCAGCGCCGCCGTCCGGCGACTGCCATTGGGCGGTGCCGTCGATTCATTGCCAGACATGCTTGGACGCTCGAACCTCTCTGAAAAGAGTCGGCGGTATCGCGCCGCAGACCGGGCCGGTCAACCATGGCGGCATGATAAATTCGTCTGTGTGCGGCGTTTCGCGTCCAACGCATTGATTTGACAGGCGAATTGCACGACTCTTGCCTCCTGAACAGAAGGAGGGAACGTGATGGCCGAGAGCGAGAACTACAAGAAGGGTACCGAGATCCGCCGCAAGCTGATGGGCGAGGCCTACGCCGACAAGATGAACAAGAGCGTCTACGACGATCCGATGATGCAGAAGTTCGGCGACTACGCCCGCGAGGCGGTGTTCGGCATGCTGTGGTCGCGGCCGGGTCTCGACCTGAAGACGCGGGCCCTGATCTGCGTCATCTCCGATACGTCCCAGGCGCGCTGGCCGGAACTCGCGATCCACCTGCGCATGGCGCGCCGCCAGGGCTGGACGGAGGACGAGCTCAGCGAGGCGCTGATGCATCTCTGCGGCTACATCGGCCTGCCGTCGGTCCGCGAGGGGATGCTGATCGCCAAGGAAGTGTTCGAAGAGATGCGTAAGGAAGGCTGAACGACATGGCGGCGATGACAACCAGCGACCTGCCCTTGGAGCGGATCGCGCGGGGCAAGGTGCGTGACGTCTATGCGGTGGATGCCGACCGGCTGTTGCTGGTCGCGACCGACCGGGTGAGCGCCTACGATGTGGTGATGGCCGAGCCCATCCCGAGGAAGGGCGCGGTGCTCACGCAGGTGAGCGCCTGGTGGTTCCGACAGTTGGGCGACGTCGTCCGGCACCACATGATCTCGGCCGACGCCGGCGAGATCGTGGCCTCGGTGCCGGCGCTCGAGCCGCACCGCGCGGCGATCGCCGGCCGCGCGATGCTGTGCCGGCGCGGCACGGTGTTCCCGATCGAATGCGTCATCCGCGGCTACATCACGGGCTCCGCCTGGCGGGAGTACGCCAAGACCGGCACGCTGGCTGGCGAGACGCTGCCGGCGGGCCTGCAGGAGAGTGGCCGGCTCGATCCGCCGATCTTCAGCCCCGCGACCAAGGCCGAGAGCGGCCACGACGAGAACATCACCGTCGCGCGCATGCGGGAAATCCTGGGCGCTGATGCGACGGCCGAGCTCGAGCGCCTGACGCGTCTCGTCTACACCAGGGGCCGCGACGTCGCGTTGAAGCAGGGCATCATCATCGCCGACACCAAGTTCGAATTCGGCCGCACCGGGTCCGGCGAGATCCTGCTGATCGACGAGGTGATGACCCCGGACAGTTCCAGATTCTGGCCGGCCGAAGGCTACGCACCCGGCCGGCCGCAGCCCAGCTTCGACAAGCAGCCGCTACGCGACTGGCTCGACGTCGAGCGCCATGCCGGCCGCTGGAACGGCGAGGCGCCGGCGCCCAGGCTGCCGCCGGAGGTGGTCGAGGCCACCAGCAAACGCTATCTTGAAGCGTATCGCCGGCTGACCGGAGCCGATCTCAGCGTGTCATGAGCGTTTCGGCAGGGTGAAGCGCGCGTCGCGCAGCTTCTTTTCGAGCACCGGGATGCCCTCGGCATAGTTGCCCTTCTGGCATTGGTTCATCGCGTGGGCCGCCGCGGCATCGGGGAACTGGCGTTCCCCGACGTTGCCGAGGTAGCGGCGATAGAGGTTGGAGAGTTCGGCGCAGTAGGCCGCATCGTCGCTCTGCGCCCGGGCGGCGCCGGACAGCAGAAGGGCGAAAAGAAGCAGAGGCAGGAGCTTGCGGGCCATGTCGCGCTGTTACGCGGCAGCGCCGGGCCCCGCAAGCTCCCGTTTTCTCACGCGCGTGCAGAGCGCCGGCTGCGCGCCATGATCTGCTCGTGCAGCCACAGGAACGCCGCGGCCAGCGGCAGCCAGCCCAGCCAGCGCAGACCCTCGAGCAGGTACTCGCCGGACTCGGCTGCCAGCAGATAGTCGACCTGCAGCTTCCAGTGACTCGCCGCCACGTCGAAGGCCAGCATCCAGATCAGCAGGGCGGGCAGCAGCACGATCAGCGGCTTCATCCGCGCGGACAAACGCGCCGAGTACCAGGGTGCGAGCGAAATCGAGAAGACCAGGATCGCGATGACGAGCCTGGTTGCGGCATGGCCCTCGAACCACGGCGCAAGCAGCGGCTCGCGCACCACCATCGAGTAGCCGGTCCAGGCGAGTACCGCACCACCCAGCAGGATGACCGAGGGGTAGCGGTCGACCAGCGTGATGACCAGGTGGCTGCCCCAGACGATGATCGGCACGCTGATGGCGAGGCCCAGTACGATCAGCACGATGCTGCCCGAGGCCGCGCCGCCGATCGCCAGCACGTTGTCGACGCCCATGATGGCGTCGGCCACGACGATGGTGCGCAGCGCCGCGGCGAAGCTGACCGCGGGTGCCTGAGCAGCGTGCTGGGCTGCCGCATCGGGATCGGGCGTCAGCAGCTTGCGCGCGATCCAGACCAGAGCGATGCCGCCCGCCAGCATGAAGCCCGGCACGTTCAGGATATAGACGACCAGGATCGCCATTGCGGCGCGTACGGCGATGGCCCCGAATGTGCCCCAGAAGATGACCTTGCGTTGCTGGCCCTTGGGCAGGTTGCGCGCGACCAGGCCGATGATCAGGGCATTGTCGCCCGCCAGCACCAGGTCGATCAGGACGATGGCGAAGAGGGCCGACAGGAAGGCGGCCGAAAAGAATTCGAGTTCCACGACGATCTCCTACGAACAAAGAAGGACAGCCGCCGGCACAAGAGGCCGTCGGCGCGTTCAGTCGGTCGTCGGAGTCAGATGGGAACCTTGTCGATGGCCCGGCACGGCGCCGGCCGCAGGACCTTGAAGGCAGCGGGAGCGCCGACGCGCAGCACGGCGATGCCGGCGGCCAGGATACCGCCCGCCAGCAGAAGCTGAAGGAGATGCCAGTGCCGCATCGCCAGCACCGAGAACTCGCCGCCCAGATCGAACAGGGCGAACTCAAGCCCCGCCTCGCCGAACAGCGCCGGATCGACGGCGTCGCCGAACGAGGCCAGGATCATGCAGATCACCACGGAGGCGACGAACAGCTCGCCGCCGGGAGAAACGGTCCGGACGGCGTTGGCAGCGCGTGGCGAGCGATGGATCAGAAGCATGGTCCTTTTATCTATTTCGGATGCCCTGGGCGAGAGATCAAGGGCCAACTGACCCAACCCGACCGAATTGCCGGGCGTGCCCGCCCGTCGCCTAGCCAACGATCATTTGTCGTCCGGCTTGTGGTGTTTGTGGCTGCCGTGTCCGAAGAAATGCATGAGCGGGCAGGCGACAAGCAGAAGGTAGGGCAGTGCCGCCAACAGGTGGCCGGTGTGGGCAGCGAGCAGATAGACGCCCGCCGCGGCAACCACGAGGGAGAGCGTCCAGCCCAGCGGCGTTCCGATCAGCCGCGAGCGCCAGCTCTTTCCGGCCGGCTGTGGCCCTGCTTCCATCGGAACCTCCTCTCGCTGTGGTGCTCGCGACGCTCCGCCTACAGGTGCATCCGTCTCAGCCGGAGCGCGTTGCCGACGACGCTCACCGAAGAGAGCGCCATGGCCGCCGCGGCAATGATGGGCGACAGCAGGATGCCGAAGGTCGGGTAGAGGATGCCCGCGGCGATCGGCACGCCGGCGGCGTTGTAGACGAAGGCGAAGAACAGGTTCTGGCGGATGTTGCTCATCGTTCCCTGGGAGAGCCGCCTGGCTTTCACGATGCCCATCAGGTCGCCCTTGAGGAGCGTGATGCCGGCGCTTTCGATCGCCACGTCCGTGCCGGTGCCCATGGCGATGCCGACTTCGGCGGCCGCAAGGGCGGGCGCGTCGTTCACGCCATCGCCCGCCATGGCTACGACCCGCCCTTCGCGGCGCAGCTTCTCGACGACCGCGCTCTTCTGCTCGGGAAGCACCTCGGCTTCCACCTCGGTGATCCCGAGCCGCCGCGCGACCGCCTCGGCCGTCGTGCGGTTGTCGCCGGTCAGCATCACGACGCGGATCTTTTCATTCGCCAGCGCCTTGAGCGCTTCGGCCGTGGTGCCTTTCACCGGATCGGCGATGGCGAACACGGCCGCGGCCTTGCCGTCGACGCCGAGGAAGATCGCGGTCGCTCCTTCCTGGCGCAGGCGGTCCGCCTCCTCCTCGAGGGTTGCGGTATCCACGCCGGTTTCGTGCAGGAACCTGGCGTTGCCCAGCGCCACGTTGCGGCCGTCGATGGTACCGACAACGCCCTTCCCGGTCGGTGAGTCGAAGGCCGATACTTCCGATAGGGTGAGCTTGCGTTCCGCAGCGGCGGCGACAATCGCCAGGGCCAGGGGATGCTCGCTGGCCTTTTCGACGCTGGCGGCCAGCCGCAGCACGTCGTGCTCTCCGAAGCCTGCCGCCGGAACGATCGCCACGACCTTCGGCTTGCCTTCGGTGAGCGTCCCGGTTTTGTCGACGACCAGCGTGTCGACCCGCTCCATCCGCTCGAGCGCTTCGGCGTTCTTGATCAGCACACCCGCCTGCGCGCCGCGGCCGACGCCGACCATGATCGACATCGGCGTCGCGAGGCCGAGCGCGCACGGACAGGCGATGATGAGAACGGTCACCGCCGCGACGAGCCCGAACGCCAGCCGCGGCTGGGGCCCGAACATCGCCCAGGCCGCGAAGGCGGCAATGGCGACGGCGATCACGACGGGAACGAAATAGCCGGAAACCTGGTCGGCCAGCCGCTGGATCGGCGCGCGGCTGCGCTGCGCTTCGGCAACCATCTGGACGATGCGCGCGAGCATGGTGTCGCGCCCGACCTTTTCGGCGCGCATGACGAAGCCGCCGGTCGCGTTCAGCGTGCCGGCGATCACCTTGGAGCCGCGCTCCTTGGTCACCGGCATGGACTCGCCGGTGACCATCGATTCGTCGAGCGACGACCGGCCGTCGATCAGCTCGCCGTCGACCGGCACCTTCTCTCCAGGGCGTACCCGGAGGCGGTCGCCGACCGCAATGGCGTCGAGCGAGACTTCTTCGTCGGTTCCATCGTCTTTCAGGCGGCGCGCGGTCTTTGGCGCGAGGTCGAGCAGCGCCTTGATGGCTCCCGACGTCTGTTCGCGGGCACGCAGTTCCAGGACCTGGCCGAGAAGGACGAGGACGGTGATGACGGCCGCCGCCTCGAAATAGACGGCGACCGATCCGTCCGGGCCGCGGAACGCCTGGGGGAAAAGCCCGGGCAGCGCGACGGCAACGATGCTGTAGACCCAGGCGACGCCCGTGCCCATGGCGATCAGGGTGAACATGTTGAGATTGCGCGTCTGCAGCGACTGCCAGCCGCGCACGAAGAACGGCCAGCCGCCCCACAGCACGACCGGCGTGGCGAGGACGAGCTGCAGCCAGTTCGACGTCTTCTGCCCGAGTAGCATGTGGAGCGTGGTGAGGTGGCCGCCCATCTCCAGCGCGACCACGGGCAGGCTCAGCGCCAGCCCGATCCACATGCGCCGCGTCATGTCGATCAGTTCCTCGTTGGGTCCCTGATCGAGCGAAACCTCGGCTGGCTCCAGCGCCATGCCGCAGATCGGGCAGCTTCCCGGGCCGACCTGGCGGATCTCGGGATGCATGGGGCAGGTGTAGATCGTGCCCGGCGCGACCGGTGGCGCCGGCGCCACCTCTGCCGGCTTCAGGTAACGCAGAGGCTCGGCGGTGAACTTCTGCAGGCACTTGGGATTGCAGAAGTAGTAGGTGTGCCCTTCGTGGACGGTCGTGTTCTTCGCGCCGGCGATCTTCACCTTCATGCCGCAGACGGGATCCGTCGCGATTTCCCCCGCGCCGGGGGCGTCATGGTGGTGGCCGTGGCCGCTGCAGCATTCGTGTTTCATGACTTGCCCTATATACCCTACGGGGGTATGGTTCAAGCCATGGACGATAAGCTGAAGAAATCCCAGCTTGCCCGCCTGGGCCGCATCGAGGGCCAGGTGCGCGGCGTGGCGCGCATGATCGAGGAAGGGCGCTACTGCATCGACGTGCTGACCCAGATCCGCGCGGTGCGTGCCGCCCTGGACAAGGTCGAGCAGGAAACGCTCAGCGACCACCTGCAGCACTGCGTGGCGCACGCCTTCCATGCCGGCTCCGAGCACGACCGCCAGATCAAGATCGACGAACTGCTTGAAGTATTGGATAGTCGGCGCCGCTGACATGACACGCGCCCGTTCCCTGGTCTGGCTCATCGCCCTGGTCGCCTTCGTCGTCCCCGCCTTCGGGGGGGCGATGGCGAGCCATGCGATGGCGTCGCCCAAGGCCCATGGGGGGCAGACGGCCACGGTCGAGTGCCCCGATCACGCACAGCCGCCGCAAGACTGTCCGGCGCAGGGCACGGCCAAGCATGCCGCCGGGCAATGTTGTCCGATGATGTCGTGCACGCTCGCCGTGCTGCCGCCGAGCGTGGCCGACGACGCCCTGTCGTCCCTCGGGCAGCCGTCCCTTGCGCCGGTGCCCGGCCTTGCCGGTTTCACCTTCACCCAGGATCCGCCGCCTCCCCGCGTCTGAACCGTCGCCCACGGTTCCCTTCAGACACGGAGAGTTATCATGTCGTTCCGACACGCCGTCCTGGGTGTCGTGGCGCTGGCCTCAGCGGTTGCCGGATGCAGTTCGGCGCCGTTGCCCCAGGCCGCGTCACCGGATCCCGCCGATCCCCAGGTGCCCGTCACCGCCACACCCTACAAACCGGTACTGGCCGGGACTGCCGCATATGCGCCCGTCGGGCTCAAGCCCTGGCGTGAGTTGAACGACAGCGTGGCGCCCGGCGCCGGGCGGTCGCCGTGAACGGACCGTCGAAGATCGCTATCGCCACCCTGCTCGGTCTGCTGGCGGCGGGATGTGCCAAGTTCACCGGCGACGGCGGCATGGCGCCGGTCAAGGACAACATCCGCCAGGAGATCGGCAAGGATGCCGTGAAACTTTCCTCAGCCGAGGAAACCCGGCGTGCGCGCGAACGTGTACAAGCCTTGCTGTCCGAACCGCTCAATGAAGATGCGGCCGTACAGATCGCCCTGCTCAACAATCGCGGACTGCAGGCCGCCTACAATGACCTCGGGGTCTCCGAAGCGGAATATGTCCAAACGAGTCTGCCGCCCAATCCCGCGATCACCGTGGGACGCACTTTTGGCACGGGCGGCTTCGTGGAGGTCGGATTCCAGCTCGTCGGAAACCTGCTCGCGTTTGCCACTCTGCCGAGAAGGACGGAAATCGCCAAGCGCGAGTTCGAGGAAGCACGCTATCGGGCCGTCGCAACGACCCTGAGCCTCACTGTGGACGTGCGTCGTGCTTACGTCCGTGCCGTCGCGGCGCAGCAGCGATTGGCATTGCTGGAACAGTCGCGACAGACGGCCGATGCTTCCGCCCGATTGATGAAGCAACTTGGCGAGACCGGCGCCGCCAACAAGCTCGATCAGGCGCGCGTCTCTGTCTTCTACGCCGATCTGAGCGCCCAGGTCGCTCAGGCCCGGCTGAGCGTCGCCGGGACGCGGGAAGCGCTGAACCGGATAATGGGCCTGTGGGGCTCCGACCTCGGCTACAAGCTGCCGGCGCGGCTTCCTGCATTGCCTGCCGCAGCGGACGCGCTGGCAGACGTCGAGGTCGAGGCCATGCGGCGGCGCGTCGATCTCATCATCCTGCGCTACGAAATCGTCACCTTGGCCAAGTCGGTGGGGTTCGTCGACGCGACTCGCTACCTGTCCTTCCTCGAGTTGGCCCTGGGTTACAGGAACGAGGTCGAGACCAACGACGCCGGCGAGCAGACGTCGAAGAATCGCTATGGCTTCGAGCTGGGCATCGTGATCCCGATCTTCGACACGGGCGAAGCGAGGGTCACGACCGCTCGCGAGACGTACATGAGGGCGGTCAATCGGCTGACCGAGCGTTCCGTAAACGCGCGCTCCGAAGCACGCGTGGCATACACGACCTATCGCGCGACCTACGACATCGCACGATACTATCAGACCCGGATCCTGCCGCTGCGCCGCCAGATCGCGGCGGAAGTGCTGCTGCGCTACAATGGCATGCTGGTCGACGTCTTCGAGCTCCTGGTCGAGGAGCGCGAGCGCATCTCGGCCAACGTCGCCTCGCTGGATGCGCTGCGCGACTACCATCTGGCGGTCGCCGATCTCCAGGCGGCCCTCATCGTCGGCGGCACCGTCCCGCCGTCGGGAGTCATCAACACGACTCCCCCACCCGAAACCATTCCGCTCGGATTCTAGGGCAAGGAGATCATCATGAGTCTCTCCAGACGCAACCTCGTCGGGGCCTCCGGCCTCGCCCTTCTCGGTGCCGCCGCGGTCAGCGGCCGTGTCCAGGCACAGTCGATTCCCGAGGCGCCGACGACCACGACCAACACCATGCAGCCGCCGCTCTATCCCAAGAGCGGGCCGGACTATCAGCCGGTGGTGACCTTGAACGGCTGGACCTTGCCGTGGCGGCAGAACGGCGACTGGAAGGAGTTCCATCTCGTGGCCGAGCCGGTCGAGCGCGAAATGGCGCCGGGCATGATCGCCCGCCTGTGGGGCTACAACGGTCAGAGCCCGGGTCCCACCATCGAGGCGGTGGAAGGAGACAAGGTGCGGATCTTCGTCACCAACCGGCTGCCCGAGCACACCACCGTCCACTGGCACGGCATGCTGCTGCCCAACGGGATGGATGGCGTGGGCGGTCTCACCCAGCCGCACATCAAGCCGGGCCAGACCTTCGTCTACGAGTTCGAGCTCAGGAAGAGCGGGACCTTCATGTACCACCCGCACGCCGACGAGATGGTGCAGATGGCGATGGGCATGATGGGCTTCTTCGTGGTCCATCCGCGCGACCCCAAGCTGCACCGGGTCGATCGCGACTTCGTCTTTCTGCTCTCCGCCTACGACATCGATCCCGGCAATTACGTGCCCAAGGTCGCGGAGATGCTGAACTTCAACATGTGGACCTTCAATACCCGGGTGTTCCCGGGGATCGATCCGCTGGTCGTGGCCAAGGGCGACCGCGTGCGCGTGCGGGTCGGCAACCTCACCATGACCAACCATCCGATCCACATGCACGGCTACGATTTCGAGGTGACCTGCACCGACGGCGGCTGGGTGCGGCCCGAGGCGCGCTGGCCCGAGGTCACCATCGATATCCCTGTCGGCGCCATGCGTGCCTATGAGTTTGTGGCCGACGAGCCCGGCGACTGGGCGCTGCATTGCCACAAGTCGCACCACACCATGAACGCGATGGGCCACGACATTCGAACCTTCATCGGCGTCAGCAAGCGCGACTTTTCCAAACGGATGAAACGGCTCGTGCCCGACTACATGGCGATGGGCAGCGCCGGCATGGCCGACATGGGCGAGATGGAAATGCCGCTGCCCGACAACACGCTGCCGATGATGACCGGGTTCGCGCAGTTCGGGCCGGTCGAGATGGGCGGCATGTTCACGGTCGTGAAGGTGCGCGAGGGGCTGGCCGCCGGAGACTACAAGGATCCGGGTCCCTACCAGCACCCGCCCGGCACCGTCGCCTGGGAATGGAAGGGCCCCAAGCCGGCGGCCCCGCGCGCCGCCACGCCGACGCCAGCAGCGAAGCCCGGCGGGACGCTCAACGTCGTCAAGCCGACTTCGCACGGCTCCCACAAGTGACACTCACAGGAGGCAATCATGAAGCTGCGTAACGTCTTCGCATCCGCCCTTGCCATCGCCGTGCTGTCGGCCGGCGCATCGGCCGCGCCGGGCCACAAGCCGGGCGAAGGACACGCTCATCCGGCGGAGACGGCTTACGGCAAGCCCGGCGATCCCAAGAAGCCGGCGCGCATCGTCCAGATCGTGATGCGCGAGTCCGACGGCAAGATGCTGTTCATTCCCGACGCCCTCAAGATCCGGAAAGGGGAGCAGGTGCGCTTCCAGCTTCGCAACAACGGTGAGGTCGACCACGAGTTCGTGGTGGCGACGCTCGAGGACAATCTCAAGCACATGAAGGAGATGGCGAAGAATCCCGACATGGAGCACGACGACCCCAATGCCCGCCGGGTGAAGCCGAAGAAGACCGCCGAGATCGTCTGGCAGTTCACCAAGGCCGGCACGTTCGACTTCTCGTGCCTGATCCCCGGCCATCGCGAGGCCGGCATGTTCGGCACCATCGTCGTCGAGTAGTTCACATCAAGTCTTGAAGGAGACCCGCATGTTCAGAACCCTGCTATCCGTCGTGCTCGCGCTGCTCTTCACGGTCGGCACCGTTTGGGCCGATGGCGACATGGTCAAGGGCGAAGTGGTCAAGATCGACAAGTCCGCCGGCAAGATCACGCTCAAGCACGGCCCGATCAAGAAGCTCGACATGGATTCGATGACGATGGTGTTCCGTGTCGCCGACCCGGCGATGCTCGACAAGGTCAAGGTCGGCGAAAAAATCGAGTTCGAGGCCGATCGCGTCAATGGTGCCATCACCGTAACGAAGATTGGCGCTGCCCGCTGATCGCATGGGTTTAGTGGCGATGCGGCCCTTCGCGACGATCAACCGATTTCCAAGTGCAAGAAGGAGGATCTGCGATGAAAGTGCTTCATTTTCTAGTACTCGCAATCACCGCTGTCGCGCTTGCGGCGTGCGGGCCGATGTCGACAGGTACAGTGAAGGACCTCAATGTCCGCGACTGGGTTGGGCACAGCGCAGCCCATCTCATTCAATCCTGGGGAACCCCGCATCACGACTATCAGATGGCCGATGGTGGCCGGGCGATCGGCTATATGTTCACCAACCAGGCGGTGACGGGGCCGAAGTCGCAGGTCCTCTTTCAGGCGAGGAATTGCATGATCAACTTCACGGTCGATCGGAACGGCATCATCGAGGATGCGACGGCGACCGGATCGAAGTGCACGATCGGGCCTCATGGCGGCATGCATCCTCCGGCCAGCAAGACCTAGGTTATCGGTCTTGTGAAAGCGAGCTGAGCTGCGAGTGGCCGGCCGTCACATGATTCCCATCGGGCCCATCAGCAGCTCGTCGGCGACCTTCTTCTGGTCGTCGCTGAGCGTCGCGTAAAGCGGATCGACGGCGGCTTTCAGCGCGCGAACCGTTTCGAGCCGCGCGGTCAGCGCCTTCTCATAGTGGGCGAGGCGCTCGGGCGCGGTCGAAGGCTTCATGCCGCCCTGCCTCATCGCCGGTTTTGCGGCCTCTGCGCTCTTGCCCCCTGCATTCTGGGCCGTGCCGCGGACAGCGTCGGCGAACTTGGTCCACTGCGGCTCCTGAGCCGGGGTGATCTTCAGTTCGGCCTTCAGGAAGGCGAGTCGGCCCTCGACATGCTTCAGCGGCATGTCACCCATCATGCCGCCCCCCATCATGCCGCCCCCCATCATGCCACCGTGCATCATGGCCATCATGCGGCTCATGTCGCCGCCCATCATGCTGCCGCCCTTCATGCTACCAGCGGCCCCGCCCTTCATATCCATGCCGCCCGGGGCGGCGGGCGTTGCCGGCGCCTGGGCCTGCGCCGGATGGTGGGTGCTGTGGTCGTCGGCGGGGCGGGTTTGGGCGTGGGAAGCAAGCGGCACGGCCGCGAGAAGGGCAACGGCCGCCATAGTGGAGACGATGCGCATGGGAAACCTCCCTCGACGCGGATTGCGCCGATCAAGGCCACAATGACGGGCACGGAGTGCCCGGGCCTTGATGCACGTCAATCGATGCAGGGTGCGGCTAGTTGCGCCGGTGTTCGTCGCGGCGGGAGATCGACTGCGAGGAGGCCTTGTCGGTCGGCAGATCGCCTCGCCTCATGCGGACAAGCCAACCCGCGGCCTCGGGCTGGGTGCGGAAAACCCCGAGGGGACGCTCGGCGCGCGCGGCGGACGCAAACACCTGGGCCTGCCGGAATGCCTCGTCCGTCGTCGCCACGATCGCCACCGGTCCGATCTTGCCGGTGAGCGCGTAGCGTTCGATGACGCGGCCCAGCGTCCGGATGTTCTCGTCGCTCAGCATGCTGCCCGAATCGACAAGGAACATCTTGGCATAGGACATGCCGCCGGCCAGGCCGACACCGTGGAAATAGGCTTCGATCTCGCCAGGGCTCACGTCTCCCGTGGCGGCCGCCATCACCAATTCGTCCGGATGCGATATCGCCCAATCCAAAGCCATGCAGCCAGTATGGTGGACCGGCCGCAACCCGCAAAGTGCGGCATTGTAACGGCTGATATCCGCTTAGCTGCTGGAAATGAAAAGAAACAATTATAGCAGGGCCACTGCCTGGTTGCAGTTTGCCAGCACCAGTTGATCGGGATGCGACATGGCCCATTCCAACGCCATCTTGGCTTTCCGCGGCACGTTTCCCGAGCGAACCCCATCAGGCCGCTGAAGGCCCGACATGCTCACAATGCGCAGGTCCGGAATCCCGCGAAGACATCGCAGCGATCCGGCGTAAAGAAGTTGCGGTAGGCCGGGCGGGCGATGCGGGCGCTGGTCGCCCAGCACCCGCCGCGCAGGACCTTGCGCGTGCCGAACCAGGGTTGCGAATAGTCCTTGTAGGGATCGGCGGCGAAGCCCGCGAAGGGCAGGAAGTCCGACGCGGTCCACTCCCAGACATTGCCGATCATCTGGCGGCAGCCGAAGGCGCTGTCGCCGTCGGCGCAGGCGGCCACGTCGACCGGGCCGTCGAAGGCATAGTCGAGATTGGCCCGGGTGAGATCGACAAGGGCGGGTGTGGGCGTCGTCTCGTCCCACGGCCAGCGGCGGCGCTTGTCGGCCAGTCGGGCGCCATCCGGCGTCGGCGCCCCGATGGCGGCGGCCTCCCACTCGGCTTCGCTCGGCAGGCGTCGGCCGGCCCAGCGGCACCACGCCTCGGCCTCGAACCAGGCAACGAACACGACCGGCTGATGCGGCGCCAACGCCTCGACCTTGCGATAGCGCCGGACACTCCACACGCCGTCGCGCTTGGGCTGCCAATAGACCGGACGCTCGGCCTTGCGGCCCCCGTTGCGACCTTGCCGCCACGCCCAGCCTGCATCGCTCCAGAATTCGCGGGCAGCGTAGCCGCCGGCCTCGACGAAGGCCGCGAACTCCGCATTCGTGACGGGTGCGCGGGCAATGCGGAAGGGGGCCAGCGCCGTCTCGTGCGCCCACTTCTCGTTGTCGAAGATGAAGCCGTCGCCAGCGGTCGATCCCAGTCGCCATGTTCCACCCGGCACGGTGGCGTCGCCCGGCAAGCTGCCAGCGTTGGGACGATTGGTTTCGCCGAGTCCGGTGGGTGGCGCGTAGGACAAGGTCTGGCGTGAATAGGTGAGCGCCTCGACATGCATGTCCTCGTGGCGGATCGCGAGTTCGTAGAAGTAGCGCGAGTCCTCGTCGATCGTGCCGCCGAGCAGGTCCTCCTGGCGCGCCAGCACGTCGGCCAGGTAGCTGAAAGTGCCGGCGCGGTCCGGCAGGTCGAGCCGCCAGCGCGTGGCGTGCGCCACCGCGCTCGAATCCCACAGCCGGTCGCCGCGCTCGATCAGGGGCGCGCGGCCATGGGCATGGCGCAGCGTCCAGTATTCGTGGAACCAGCCGACGTGGCCGATCTCCCAGAGCACGGGATTGACGATGTCGATCTGCGGCCCCATCAATTCGGTCGATGAGAGTTCTTCCGTCAAGCGCCGGGTGCGATGACGGACTTCGCGCAGTTGCGCCACCAGTTCGACCGCGGACGCTCCGCTGGTCGGGCGTTGCTCATGGGTACGGTCCTGAGAGGGATGGTCCATGAGGATCGTCCTTATCACACCCGCGGGGCCCACTTCACGCACCGGCAATCGCGTGGCCGCCTCGCGCTGGGCGCGCATCCTGCGCCGCCTCGGCCATCGCGTGCGCCTCGCGTCGGATTATGACGGCCGGCCGGCCGATCTGATGGTGGCCGTTCACGCTTGGCGGAGCGCCGCCGCCATCGAGCGGTTCAAGACGAAATTCCCCGAACGCCCGGTGATCCTGCAGCTGA
>Ga0082335_1003157_pt1 | contig 28000 bp, 31 predicted proteins | sample Subgrocontami58m_FD_72375 | JGI IMG/M metagenome (GOLD analysis project Ga0082335, IMG submission 72375) | Subsurface groundwater microbial communities from S. Glens Falls, New York, USA - GMW37 contaminated, 5.8 m (SPADES assembly) (version 2) ...
TATTCTTTACCGAGCGGTAAAACCGCGATGTTTATAAATAAATTGGGATGAAACGAGTATATAAAAATACTACCCAATTATTACTTTTTGCGGCGGGAATTTTAGTTTTTGGTATTGTTGGCGGCTATTTTTATCTCCCCAACAGGACGGTTCAGGAGATGATAAAAATCTGCGAAACCGGCAAAAGGCCCGTTTCGATTGCGTTGATGGGAGACCTGCTCATTGGCGGGCGCAAGGTATGGCAGCAAATCGTAGATGATAATTATGACCCCGAGAAGTTGCTTGGCGAAACATACTCCAATTTTAAAAATAGCGATATTACCTTCGGAAATTTTGAGGGGATAATAACGAAAGCAACCACTACACGGGAAAAGAATCTTCCTTCATCGTTTTCTTTGCGTACTGATCCAGATATCGTGAAATTCCTCTCACCATTTCCGCGGCTTGTTCTTTCGTTCGCAAATAATCACAGTGCGGATTTCGGCTTTACCGGGATCAACGACACCCTCAAAATATTAGAAAATACTTCGATAGGATACGTCGGCATTGGCAGGAATAGTGATGAGGCGCTGGCGCCACGTATCGTTGAAATAGATGGAATGCGAATTGCGTTTCTCGCGTTTACCGATCTTTTACCCGAGGAATATTATGCGACCGTAACAAAAGAAGGGATTGCAAAGTTATCTCCCGAGAATTTGAAGGAGGCCATCAAAAAAGCAAGAGAAGTATCTGATTTTGTTATTGTGTATATTCATACGGCCGACGATGTAAATATAGCGCCTTCCCGGGTTCCGGATGATCGCGAGCGCCTTTTTTCGCGGCTTGCTGTTACCGAGGGAGCGGATATTGTGGTTGGCGGTCAACCCCATATTCTCCAAGAGGTTGAAAAATTCGGCAACGGAATAATTTTTTATAGTTTGGGGATTTTCTTATATGATCCGGCGGTGTCGTCGCGATACCCCGCTGATCATCCCCTATTTAACGGTACGCAATTTAAGGGCGGTGGAATTCTCCGATTGGAGATATGCGACCGCAAACTATATGATTACGACTTTATTCCTACTAGAATGGCATATCGCGGTGATCAATTGCGATTGCAACCCGATTCGCCAATGGTATATTTTTTGACCCCGCACTAAATTTCGACAACCGCAGTCGGTTCAGTCGGGCACTGATTACCATACCGCTTTTGAATTAAGCGTTTTCTCGCCAGCTTTGTTAGGGCGGCAAAAAACAGTCGAAATTTTAGTGACGGGGTTTGACAAGATTATGGCGGTGGGGAGATGATTGATTTTTCTGCGGTTGGCGGGTTCGTGGAAGCGCGCATACAAGCATTTGACGACGTATCAGTTAAGCGTTAGAATGCAAATGTATGAAGGAAATTACCTTGGGCATCACCATAGATCCGAATGTTCGATTTGGGAAACCAGTCATAAAAGGAACGCGCGTCCCCGTTGATCTTGTGATAAAAGAGCTCGGAGCCGGAATGACGACAGAAGAGGTGAAGCGCGAGTATGATATTAATGAGGAGCAAATCAGGGCTGTTTTACGCTACGCTGCTGAGATTGTCGCACGGGAAGAACTGGCTTTTATCTAACACATGCGCCTCGTTCTTGATGAGGATATTCCGCGGGCATTTGCGGGAACATTCCGAGAACTTGGATTTGACGTAATTGATATTCGGGATGAAGGTTTACGCGGCGCCTCTGATGAGGTCGTTTTTGATTTTGCGGTGGAGCATGAAGCACTACTCGTGACGAGTGATCTCGGTATTGCTAATCCATTTCGATTTGACCTCCGACGTCTGGCGGGAATCATTGTAAATCGGCTTCCGCAAACTCTATCAATGACTGAACGCAGACGTGAACTGCGGCGGCTTCTTATCGGTATTGATGTGAATTCTCTTCCGGGTCATATTACGGTTCTTGAGGCCGGAAGAGTGAGGAGGAGACCGCTCTGATAGCGCCGATGGTGCAGGTATCGCTATATTCATACGACTGATGATGTAAATGCCGCGCCTTCTCGCGTTCCGGATGATCGCGAGCGCTTTTTTTCGCGCCTTGCCATTGCCGAGGGGGCGGATATTGTAGTGGGACAACAGCCGCATATTCTCCAGCAGGTTGAAAAATTTGGCAATGGAATAATTTTACCCCGTGATGGACGAAATAGATTTCTCTAAAATTTTCCACGGGTCCAGTAAACCTCGTTAGAAGTCGTCTATTTTTTTAAAATGCTACTTCCTTACAAGACGGCTCTATGATGTTTCTAGAAACATTATGGCGGGGACGAAAAACTTTAGAAGTTTTTCGCCTCAAGACTTCTAACGGGGTAAAGACCTTGCAAAAGGTCATCCGCCGATTCCGATTGACCGCCGCGGTTATTTTTGATAATCTCAATAGAGAGTAAATCATGAAGTATTTTGTCATAATTCACAAAAGCGAGTACGGCTATGACATTAGCAACTAACTAAAACTATGCTACATAATTATTTAGTGGACAATTTGAGTAGGGCAAACTACGAGATAATAGATGGTGGTAAAAGATACTACGGAGAAATTCCAAATCTTAAAGGCGTTTGGGCAACCGGCAAAACACTAGAGGAATGCCGACGCAATCTCTTTGAAACATTAGAGGGGTGGCTCGTCATTCGTCTCAAAAAAAACCTTTCTATTCCTGGTTTTTCGTCCGCCCGTAACGGAAAGAGTAAACGCCCAAAATCCCGAATTCCTGTTCATGTCTAAATTAACGCCAATTTCACGACAGAAATTGATAAAGCGACTTGGGTTGTTAGGATTTGACGGTCCTTATCAGGAAGGCAAACATCCTTATATGATTAAAGACGACTTATCCCTTACTATACCTAACCCACATGAAGGCATTATCAGCGTTGATCTGCTGGTCAGAATTTTAAAACAGGCAGGCATTGCGAGGAATGAGTGGCTGGAATTCAACAAGTAATGAATCCCGACTTCTCAAAAATTTTCCACGAGTCCTCGAAAGACCTTGCCAAAGGGCATCCGTTGATTCCGGCGGATTCTAACGAGTGGCCCGATGAGTGGAAGACGACTTATTACAAGGCCTATCCGCGCCTGCCAAAGATTAATTTGGATGACAGCCCGCCATCGGTTGATTTTTTTGATTTGATAAAGAAGCGTCGTTCTCGCCGCAATTTCGGCCGTACTCCGATAACGAAACAAGAGATTTCATTGCTCCTGAAGTATTCGTGCGGGAATACGGGTCCTCTTGAATCGAGCCGCCACCGCCGTGCCCAAGCATCGGGCGGAGCACGCTTTCCCATTGAAGTGTATCCGATTATCTTTCGTCCTTCGACGGATTCGGCGAGCTCACCGCAAGCAAGATCAGGACAAGCTCCGGGCGGGGACGGATTGAAAGCCGGACTTTATCATTACAATGTCAAAGACCACGCGCTTGATGTTTTGTGGGATCGAGAATTCAGCGATGAAGACATCGGTCAGATTTTTACCTATCCGTGGGTAAAAGACGCCGCAATCGGAATCGTGATGACCGCGGTATTCTGGCGCAATCAAAATAAATACGGAGAGCGGGGGTATCGCTATATTCTTCTTGAGGCCGGCCACATCGGTCAGAATATGTATCTTGTTTCAGAAGCGCTCGGGCTAAAGTGCTGCGCCTTAGGCGGAACACGGGATGAAAATTTGGAAAAATTAATAGACATCGACGGCCTTACCGAGTCCGTGGTATATGGGTTTGCGGTTGGGAAATGATTGATTTTTTGCGGTTGACGGCGCGCGAAGAGTTGGATGCCGTGGATGCATACGTCTATTTGACTGCGCATAGGATTTAAATTATAGTAAAACCATGAAAAGAAAGGACAAAAATATTATTCCCTATCTGCTTATTTTACCGTCCAAATTGGAAGTCGAAATTCACCGCGCCCAAGATGGAATGTGGGCAAAAGTAAAAAATCTACCCGGCTGCGTTACTCAAGCAGATAGCTTTACCGAGCTCATTGAAATGATAAATGACGCAGTGTTTACGTATCTTGAAATACCCGAAAGATATCGAACTGGTCTCGGTTTTTACCTTCCTGATCTCCCGAAGAAGGTCCAAGATCATCTTACAGAGCGTATCAAGCATCAAAAAATAGAAGATCATATTTCAAGAGCCGTTCGGAATGTGAGCAAATTGGAATTTAGCCGAACAGGGGCATAATGGACTATCCGAAGCTTGCGAATTGCGCTCCCGAATATATTTTAAAATCCCTCATGAAAATGGGAGGATTTTCTTTAAGATTCAAGTCAGTAAAACACTATAAAGTGGAATATGATGAAACGAAAAAATGCTGGACTATTCCGCGGCACTCGCGTTTGAAGAGAGGATATATGTGGGATATGGTAAGGATATATCTTCGGCCATTAGGATATTCGGAGGAACAAATTTTCAAATTTATCTGGTGTTAAGTGGGTATATACCGGGATAAGGAGGCACAAAAGATGAGAATCTGGAAAAGCTGATTGATATAGACCCCACCACCTATCCATAGGTGTTGGTGTGTATGGATCGGCGGCTGCAATCTGATTCGCCAATGGTATATTTTTTGACAAGATTATGGCGGTGGGGAAATGATTAATTTTTTCTGCGGCTGGCGGCTCGTTGGTAGAAATGCGGCAGGCAAATAGGCGGTTGACGTTTTAAGCCAAGAAGTTATAATTGGCGTATGAAAAGGGATACATCGCTTCCTATTATTGACATTAAAAAATACGGAGGGCGGCAAGTAGCCATTGCCGACGGTAAAATAGTAGCTGTTGGGGGTACATTAGCGGAGGTTATCCGAATAGCAAGAAAGCGCTTCCCACGTAAGCCCCTGAACGAAATTCGCATCTTTTCCGTGCCCAAAACGCTTACGGTAATTTATTATGTCTAAATCATTTCTTTTCCCGTATGGCATTACCATGCGGGAGGGCGGACGAATTGACGTTTTTCCCGCCGCAGAGATATGGTTTCCCGTAAAAGGAGACGAATGGGCGTCTCTTTTTTTAGTCGTGGATTCCGGAGCATCAGTATCTGCTTTGCCAAAAAGCGACGCTTCGGTATTGGGAGTAACGGCGGATAACGGAAAAGCGTCGTTAGTGGGTGGCATCGGCGGCGAATCATTGCGCGGATGGCAACACGATATGCGCGTCCGTTTGGGGAACCAAATAATAACCATCCCGGTTGTATTTCTGGAAAGCGAGTCGGCCCCCCGCATTTTAGGTCGGGCTGGAGTTTTTGAAAAGTTCTCTCTGGTTTTTCAAGAAAAAAGGCGGAGAACAGCTTTTGTCCCGGAAGAAACACACGAGTACCGATCTTTAGAAAAAATTCTCAACAAACTCGGATAAAGATATAAAGAAACAGGGGCTGACTCTTTTCATACCTATGAATAGGTGTGGGGGTGTATGGTTTTGCGGTTGGGAAATAAATGTTTTTTCTGCGGCTGGCGGGTTCGCTTTTTTTTATTGCAGAAAGCGACTTGACGTCATAGTTGCTCTCGCTTAGTATAGGGATATAAGTTATACTTTCTAACTTTCTTCCTTTTTATGGCACAAGAAATACGTTCAGCGCCGCTCGTCACGGTAAAAACAAAATATCAGGTTACACTCCCCACCTCAATCCGCCGCAAAGCAGATGTTTCGGTCGGGGATATTCTTGAGGCGAAAGTCGAGGGAAAAAAGATTACACTCACGCCCAAGGGTCTTATTGATCGTGAACTTGCCCTTGCCCTGGAGGATGTGAAAGCTGGCCGGCTCTCTTCCGTCTTTTCTACCGCAGAGGCGGGTATTCGTTGGCTTCACGCCGGAGTAAAAAAAGTTCATAGCAAAAAACCGGCTAGGCGCAAGACGTAAATGCGGCACCGTTTCACTGATCGGGCAGCGTATCAATATCGGGAAGCCCCACGAGCAACCCAGCGCGCATTTAATCGTCGGCTTGTTTTCTTGCTTCGCGATCTTCGTCATCCCTCGCTCCGCGCAAAGAAGTACGATGAGGCAAGGGATATTTGGCAGGCACGCATCACGAAAGGGTGGCGATTTTACTTTATGATTGACGGCGATACCTATATCATTCTTTCAATTACTCCGCATCCAAAATAGTTTAATGCGATGAAACGCTGGGAAATTATTGTTCTTGTCCTCGCAATCCTTTTGTTTGGTTTTTTGTTTTCGCGGGATTTGCTTGCGCGCGCCGCGTGGCAAAAGTATCACTCCCCCGCTACTGCGCTTGCGCTCGCATCTCAAGGTACAAAACTTCTCATGAATCTCGGGAATTATTATTTCAACGGCGGGGCGTATGATCTCGCGCGCGCAAAAAAGGCATACGAAAAAGCGCTTCGCGTTGATCCGAAGATTCTTTGGGGGCATTACCAGCTCGGCAGGATATATTTTGTTGAAGGGAAATTTGATTCAGCGCTTGAAGAAATAAATAAAGAGTTTGTGGCGAATCCAGAAAATTTGCGTTCGCTTTACGTGCGCGGGTTAATCTACGGATATCGTGCGCAGGCAGGCGACCTCGCAAAAGCCGAAGCAGATTTCCAGCGTTTTACCCAATGGATTCCCGGAGAATGGGGCGGGTATAACGATTTGGCATGGATTCTTGCGAAAGCAGGAAAATATGAGGAATCGAAAAAAGCCGTTTTGAGGGCATTTGAAAATGTTCCGAATGGCAGGGAAAATCCGTGGCTGTGGAATTCGCTCGGAGTCGCGTTACTTAATCTCGGCAAAATGAGTGAGGCAAAAACCGCGTTTGAGAGCGCGCTTCGCTACGCGGAAGGTATCACCGAGGCAGAATGGCGAAAAGCATATCCCGGGAATAATCCCGCAAGCGTCGGAGAAGGGCCACGAGCATTTCGGAATGCGATCAAAGAAAATCTTCGGCGTGCAGGCGCCGGAATCAATGCCCAATAAGGCGCAGGCGCTGGGCTTTGGTTTCAAACGGGAAAGATTCTATCGCAAATACGTCGAACGACGAAATTCGTTTTTCATTTATGCAATCTGCCAAGGTTTTTGAAGGCGTGAGAAAAAATCTCTCTGAAAAATTTTGTTTCAGTTGTTCAAGAAAATAAGGATGAACCTCCTTTTTTTGTTTCAGTACAATCGTGAGAGAAAATCGTATTTCTTCTTTGTCGGTTCCGATTCGTCTTGTCTCGACGACTCCGCGAAAATCTTCTTCTATTTCCGGAAATTCTCTTATCACTCGCTCGATTTCGTCGGTTCGAAACATCATACCCCCAATTTTTATGATGTCGTGGTTAATTCTGCCTGTAACTTCAAATGCAAATGCGGCTCCGCATGAGCAAGGCGCATTTCTCACAATGCGGCCGGCATCTCCTGTTCGGTAGCGGATTAATTGATGAGGCGACTCATAGAGTTCTGTTATGACAATTTCGCCCTCGCTGTCGGAATCACACCATTCGCCATTGTCCGGGTCCGTAATTTCAAGAAGGTAATACGGATAGGAGTGATACGCCGCAACAGCTTGGCTTTTTAGTGTCTCGCATTGGTATCCGACCAAGCTTGTTTCGGTTGTGCCGTAATTCAAACTCAACACGGCTTGAGGGAAAAGAGATCTGAACAATTGGGTCGTTATAGGCGCGAGCTTCTCGCCGAATAGGAAAATATCTTGTATGTTATTCCGGCAAGCCGCGGATAGTTCCTTCGCGAGGTTCAAAATTATGGCGGGAAAGCCGACGATGGCATCAACTTCATATGCTTCGGCGATACGGGCTGTTCCGTGGAGAGCCGCCAAGGAACCGATCATCGCCGGGAAATGAGGCGTTGCGGCGGCGCGCGGCGCCATAGAGCGGTAAACGTCGTTTTGAACATTTCCGCTTATGAATAAAGGACGTTTGCCGGGAACGCGGTAGCGCGGCGGTGCGGTTTTTAATATGAGTAGTGGTTTGTCGCTAGACGTACCAGACGTATACACAAGATATTTAATTTCTTCAGCACCGTTGTAGCAGTGTTCCCACAAGGGACTGGCTTCGAGCTCTGCGCGGGTAAGGCGCGGAATGCGGATAACGTCCTCCGGCTTCAGCAAGTGAGAGGCAGGATCGAAATTTTTCTTCGCGAATTTTGTGCGATAAAAATCAGACCGAGGGCTTTTGACCACTCGGTTGACCATTTGTTGTAATTTTTTGAATGTTTCTCTCGCTATTTCCATTTTCACAAACCCTATTCAAAAATTCCGCAACCGATGAAAAGCGCCGGGCGCGGATTTGCCGAGGTTCTCTCCTGAACAGAACATATACTAGGGAAGAGCGACGCCGTCTGTTTTTGCGAGGAATAAGACAAATAAACTTTCATTTTCTGGAAAACGTACACGCCTAACATCCCGACAAGCGCGAGCCCCGCAATTAATAAAGCGCTTACCTGTTTTTTCATTGCTAGTTCCATATGCTATTATCTTAACATTCCTATGCGTAAAAAGTTATCCACAGCCATTATCGTTTCCTTCGTGCTGTTCTTGGCGGTTGGCGCGATTATTTATGTAAACTACGTGAAAAGTTCGGCGCTTGCGGCTGTCGTTCTTTCGGAACAAGAAGATCCGTTGTTTGATTTTCCGGGTCTTCGAGAGGAAGAATGGACGGAGGCAATAAATATTATCAAGACGGCAAACAAAGAAATAATGGGGCATCTCGGCTCGCGTTTTGATTCCTATAAAATATATCCGTATGATTTTTGGGAAAAATCGGGGCGAGTTGCAGAAAAACGCAGAGTATTTTTGAATCGTCCGACGTGGCTCAACGCTTTTTCGCTCTTTAACTCCGAGTCCCGGGCGCTTGCTGCCTATACTGCGGATTTGGAAAGTTTTAGCCGTTTGTGGCAAGCCGCGTGGCAGAATAATTCTTCCGGCGTAAGCCGCGAGGCCGTTTTCCCGTTTTTCCCGGGCGTCGCGACCGATGCCACGACCATGGAAGCGGCAATGGCAATGATCCATGAAAACACCGTTTTGCTTAGAAGGGACTTGGAGATTCGGCGGAAATGTCTGTTTTTTGGATTTTGTAAAGAACTATCCGATGTTTCAAACAAGACATCGGTCGAAGAATCGGACGGCGAGAGATATTCTGATATTTCGAAATTAAAAATTCTCCCCTCGGATCACGTATCCGATTCCATGAAGTATCTTAATGCCGTTGGGGCGAGCGACCGATTATTTTTTGTAAAAACCGGTTGCTTTAATGGATCGTCAAAGCCAGAACTTTTCACTTTATGGGAAACCAGAAACAAAAATGCGCGTACGGTATTATTGCCGAAGCTGGTAACAAATTCTTTTTTCCGTGCCATACATACGGAGCGTTTACTTCCGCAGGACGCGCGTCCGCGAGAAGCCGGATTTTTGTATTCGTGGCAGCCGGAGACAAACTGGTATATGTGTCCGGATCTTGGCTATTATCCGGAACTCGCCACTTTGCAGGCATTGGTTGAACAAGCCACCTCCACGGAACCGAGGATTCATAATCTCGGAGAAGAATTGCGCCGCGCCGAAGCAATCGGGTCGGAGACAGCTGCCGTCTACATCGAAAATCTAATGCGTCTTAAAAAGGACGGCGGCGTATCTCTGCGAGCGGAAGACGAGATTTACCGACGTGTGCGCATATGGGAAACGAAAAGTGGAAATCTTATTAAAGTTGTCCGCGGGCTTGAGAGAGACGTCGAGCTTTTTTCCGGTATCGCAAAGGCAATGGATCTCCGCACCCAGCCGATTATCATGCTCGTTTCCCGCAGCCATCTTTCTTTTCTGTTTGCCTCTTGGAACGCAAGCGTCTGGCGTCTGCAACAAACGCCCCAATTTATCTCGGCAGATTACGAGGTCCGCCAATATATCAAAAATTACTGGCAGCTCCGTCAAGAGCTTAGTGACGAAGCGATACGGAAAATTCAGGAATTGTCGAAAATACCCAGGTAAAGACGTTTTGCAAGGTAATTGAGGAAAATCTTAATAGGAGCGGGGCTGTGGACAACGCCAAGTAATCTGAAAAATGCCAGCGTGTTATAATATAATCAACGACCCTACGCCAAGAGCGCAGGGTATGACGAACGAACCCGACACTCTCCGCAAGGTAACCCTGCGGCAAGACCGCAGGGAATTATCAAGTTAAAAGTTTATGCCAAAGAAAAAAATTACAATTGAAGACCTCGCGGTAATGACGCAAAGTGGATTTCGAGAGATGGATAAGAGATTTGAAGGAGTGGACAAAAGATTGGAAGGAATAGAGAATCGGCTGGATGGTTTTGGAGAAAGACTCGCTTCGCTTGAACGAAGAATCACCGCCATTGAGGACATCCTCACCGAACATGGGAAAATCATTCGCCGCCAGGCAGAAGAATTGCGGCTTATTCGAAAAGGCCTTGAAGAAATTAAAAAATATAAAAAAGAAGATCAGGTACGCCTACTTGAGCTTGAGCGGCGTCTTCGTCGGCTTGAAGCGCGGGTGTTTGCCTAAATCCATAAGGCGCGCGAATCTTCTGGCGGGCATTATTCTCGCATTCGGGGTTATTGCTGCCGGCGTTTTGTCGTTTTCCGGTTTCAGCGCTTCCGAGCCAATTGCCGACGTAGAGTCCCTCCAATGGACCCAAGAAAGCGGAGCGGGCATTGCAGTGCCCGCCTGCGGGTCTACCACTGCCTGCGGTGCTCCAGGACAAAATGTTGTATGTACAACGTGCGTCGGCCCCGCACCGTCTGTGGAATTTACCTGGACGAACAGCGGGAATACTGAGGGTTTGACGTGTTTGACCACGAGGATCGGAGCGTGGGTAGTCGGGCAATTACCAAGCACGGCGGTTCGTATTCTTGATAATCTTCCTTGTAGCGGGAATGCCCCATGGGCTGGCGGCGCCAACAGCACGAATTACAATTATGAGGTGCGATATAAAACAGCCGATGCTTTAGTATGTACCAATTTTCAAAATGTATGTGATCCAAAAACAGGTGGTTGCGGAGACGTATGCTTCGGCACTGCGAATCAAACCCTGACTTTTCCGCTTTCTAGCGATGTAAGAGTATGTACCAATCCGCAACCAGTAGTATGCGATCCCAAAACAGGTGGCTGCTCAAGTCCATGCCCACCCCCGGCCCAATGGGTGTTGGCAACTAGGTCAGGTCATCTAATTAACGGAGGTTCTTTTTCCACCCCAAATTGCACGCCCGCTCCTGTCTGTTCTCCGTCTTCGGTTTCGCTCAGCACCGGACAATCCCAAACATTCAGTGTGACAGACGGTAGCGCTCCATTTACATGGGACGCCCCGGGCTCAGAGAACCCATCAGGTAGCGGATCAACCCATGCTACTTCTTACTCTTCCGTCGCAGGGTCTCCGTATACCGTCACGGTAACCGATTCCGCATCAAGAACTTCGCAATGCAGTGTGACGGTAAATCCCGCGCTTCCGCTTCCAACCTGTTCAGTATCTCCTCCTTCGGTTTCAGGAGCCGCCGGATCTTCGCAAAGCGTTACGATCAACGCAACAAACGATGCTGATAATCGTCTGCCTTATGACTGTGGTGCCGGATCATGGGGTTCAAATCCAACTGGCGTGGCTGTTGGCCCGTTCTCATTCAGTATGCCGAATGACAGCCAGTCGTGTACATTAACGGCGCAAAACAGCATCGGTCAGACCCAAACGTGTCCGTTTTCAATCAATGTTGGCGCTCCCTCCGCCTATACTCTCGCCGTCAATTCCTCTGGAGCGTCAAGTGTTGCCATAGCCGGCAATCCGGCCCCATACGGAGGCACCACGAATTATGCGATAAACAACATTACCTCCGGCACGGGCATCACCCTTACGGCGCCGGCGACTGCGGGCGGGCAAAGTTTCTCCGGTTGGACCGGATGCGACAGCGCGAGCGGTCAGACATGCACCGTTACTATGAATGCCAATAAAACCGTAACGGCGAATTATGCCGCTGCTCCTCCGCCTCCTCCTACCGGAGATATAGATGCCGACGGCTTGGACGGGCCGATTCCAAAAACAGCCGGACAGTCGGCGGTTATTAGCTGGACATCGTCTAACGCAACGACTTGCCGCGCGACTCCGGGAGGTTTTACCCAAGGCATATCAAATTCTGGCCAATCAACCGGATCGCTCTCCTCTGACGTTACCTATTACCTCTATTGCTCAAACGCAAATTATACGGACGTACCGGTGGATAACGTGACCATTAACGTAAGCGGCGCGGGATTGCGGCCCGATTATATTGTTTCAAGTATGTCGGCTCCAGGTTCAATACGCGGAGGCCAAACCATGACGGTGAATGCGACTATCGGCAACTTTGGGCAAAGAGCTTACGGCGGAAACACCAATGCGGCTCTCTGCGTATGGAATACCAATCAGGTTAACGGAGCGATTTCGGTGTACGGCAGTATCCAAAACCAGATATATGATGGCGGCGGCTGCGGTCCTGTTGATACAGAAATCATACCTCCGCTTAACAATGCTCCAACCGTGCCTTATCTGCAAAACGTAACATTCAATTGGACCGCGTGGTCGCTACCCGCATCAACGTTGAGCGACCCGCGAATGAATCCGATGTATGCCATTGTTGTTGCAGACGACGGAAATCTTGTATTCCCTGAATTGGACGACATAATAAATAACGTAAGTTGGCGTAACTTTACGCTTCTTGCGCCGGAACTTAAAGCGGGTCTTACTGCTGTTCCCGATAATGGACCGGAAATTTTAAGCGTATCGCTTCAGGCAGGCGCATGGGGAACTTCGCTTGGTCCGACTGCGGATTATTTCTTCTGGTGGACCTGCACTAATACCACAACCGATGTGGCAACTGCCGAGAGTGTCTGCGGAGCGTTGCCGAGCTCCGCAGGCGAAACAATTGTTGATAATTCGGGCGGAGATACCTTCTCCGGCAATTGGTTGGTCGGGTCGGGTCTTAATGGCGTACCATACGGCGCGGATTCTCTGGTTTCATACGAATCTTCCGCAAATTATCGCATAACTCCCAATGTGCCGTCTGCCGGTACTTATGACGTATACTTTTGGTATCAAGGACAGGCGTGCGGTGTGTTTGGCTGCCCGTTTGGAATGCCGCCTACGTATCCGGTAACTGTATTTAACGGCGCGACTTCACAAACCTTTAACGTGCCGTTGCGTGGGGGGTTTTTCTTCTTTCCTATTCCGCCCCCACCAAACGGATGGTATCGCCTTGGAAACTTTTCTTTGCCCGCGGGGAGTAGCGCCTATGTACAGTTTGGCGTCAACGCCGGCGGCGCAAATATGGGTATAGCCGATGCTATACGATTGGTTCCAGCGGTTGGCGCGTGCACCACTAATTCAGCCGGCGCAAAATGTTTGGGAGTTCCCACAAATACGGATCCTGATACGGGCGAAGTTTTCGGCGGCGTCAGTGTGCCGCACGACTATAACGCCGCTGGAAGCCCGTATAGGCCAAAAGTTATTGTGAGCTCCAACGGAAAATACGACCAGGCGCAGGATGATGTTACTGTTTCTCAAAACATCGCGGATCTTATCATACGAAATCCGTGGGTGTGGCTCTCGAATGTCGCAGGGAATCCGATTCCGTTCACCGCACAAGTGGTAAATCAGGGCTATATCGACGCGCCTGCTTCGCAAGCACGCTTGCGGATCGACATTAACAATAATGGGTGGACCGCGAGCGAACCGGAACTCACGCAGTCGGTCGTTTCTGTGCCTAACGTAACAAACGCCCCATCAAATTTGCGAAACACCAGCTGGTCGTGGATCGGAACCTGTGGTGGTGGAACTTGTACCCACAGCTATCAAATCTGTGCAGACCTACCCCCTGAACCAAACGGCGTTGTGACTGAATTGAGTGAAGCAAATAACTGCTCCCCTTGGAATACGTTTACTGTTTGGGGTGGGCTCGCTCCGGTATTGAGCGCGTCAGCAGTGAGCTGTCCTTCGGGGAACACTACGCTTTTATGGAATAATATCGGAGTCGTGGATTACGAAGTCCATGCTTGCCTTGGCGCGGGTTGCAGCGGTTTTGCGTTTCGCTACAGAACAACGGGCACCAGCGACCTTTTAGGTCTTTCCCCCGGCATTAACCGATTGGAGGTGCGTGGGTGCACGCCGGGAATGGGCGTTGGATGCGGGCCGTTCTCAAATATTGTTGATGTAAACAACAGTTGTCCGCTTACCTCAATGAGTTTTATTGTAAACCCGGGCGCGATCTTCCTTGGAGGATCTTCACAGCTTTCCTGGATTACGAGCGGATTTAGTTCCTGCACCCTCCGGAATGCGGATACCGGGGCAACTCTTCAAATTGATTCCACGCCAAACAGCGGGAATCAGAGCGTATCTCCCCTAGTCACCACAGATTATTCTCTCACGTGCGATCCGGGATCTGTCGTTGATATAAAGCGCGTAACAGTCGGAGCACCTCCCACCATAAAGGAAGTGCCGCCGAGATAATTGAATTATCCTTTATGCAGGAAAACTCCAGCTTTAAAAAAATAATCGGCGCGATCTGTCTTCTTCTTTTGATTGTTGGCGCGTTTTACGCGTTGAATGCGTATACCGATATATTTAAAAGCCGCATCAATAAAGCTGCGGAAGAAGAGCTGTTTAAAGAAATGCAGGAGGTCAAAGATCCAAAAGGCAGTTTTTCCCTTTCGCTACCAAAGGATTGGATGGTGGATAGCAAGGGAGGACCCGAACCGTCCTATATTGCCTTTTTTGCGCAGTCGCCCGATTTTCTGACTGAGTCAGAGGGACAGTCGCCCGATATAAAGGTTACGTATAAAACAGGCGCGATGCTTAACGCGCTTGTTCGCGGAAACACCCAGGATATACAAAGGGCAAACCTCGCTGAAATAAAATCGGAGCGGATCGAAATCGATGGGAAAGAGGCGCTGCTTGTTGAATATAAATCTTCAACGCTTGCGAAAGGGAAAATACTTGAAGCAAAAGTAGATTATATGGGGAAGCGCTATTATTTTACATTCGGATATAACCCCGCGACGTATCCCAAAGGCGAAGCGGTATTGAAAGCGATTTTGTCCACCATTCGTTTTCAGAAATAAGATTTTTTGCTGGATGAATCATAAAACGCTCCGCACTGCGGAGCGTTTTATGATTCATCGCGATATATATATTATCCGAGAAGTCATTTTCCTATTGTTCCGCACAGAGCGCCCGTATATATCTCTTCTCCGGAGCGGCCGATCCGTATGGAAAGCGGGAGTTCGGTTTTAAAGGTCTCGGTCGGCGCTTCAAGAATCGTTTGAGATTCGCCGCTCGTAACGTCGTTCAGGCGGTAGCGCGCGCTGGCCCTTGGGGAAGAGTTGCAATCTCCGTCCTGAATATACGCGGGCTGGATTTGTCCGCGAGCCCCCGGACTCAAAGTGAGAATGATTTTTATTCTGCCTTTTTCTTCATATATTGCCGCGCTTCCGCGCTGGCCGGAGAAGTTTTCTGATTCCAGCGCAATCGTCCAGAGAGGCCGCTCCTGATAAATAGAGGATTCTGGTGCAGAAAAATAGAATAGCAGGAAAACGCCTGCCGCGATGAGAATAAGGACTAAAATGTTTTTCGCGTACGTCATATGTTTTCTTACCGCGCATTCATACGCATTTTCGATGCGGACTCATAAGATGATAGAAGCGAGTGTAATCCATTATATTGAATTTGCATTGATAAGAAAAGAGGTGATTTTCAACATCTCAGGCGCGCTTTGGTTTCGGGAAACGTGTTTGTACCGGCCCTTTTCAAGCCGTTCCCAAACTGCGATAATGAGATTGGTGAATAAAAAAATCGCTGTACCGCTTCTGATTTTGTTTTTCGGGATTCTTGTTTCCGGCGTTTTGGCGTTTTCCGGTTTCAGCGTTTCCGAACCAATTGCCGACGCAGAACCCCTTCAATGGACCCAAAATGCGGGAACGGGTATTACGGTGCCGGCCTGCGGCTCTTCTTCGAATCTGGAGCCAACCTGCGCGGGATCAAGCCCATCTGTAACTATCAGTTGGAGTTGGACGCCAAACGCCGCGCATCCCCGCGAATGTAATCTCGTGAATGTTGGAGTATACAAAGGCGGAGTTCAAGTCCAGGGCTACGGAGGACGCGCCTGCAGCGACAGCATTACCTGGACAGGCGGCGAATCCAATACACCGTATACGTACAACGTCTATTTTCTCGATGTAGACGGAAATCCTCCTATTGAAACAGCGAGCGGCTCATTTTCCACCCCGAATTGTACGCCCGCTCCTGTTTGTTCCCCGTCTTCGGTTTCGCTTAACATCGGCCAAACACAGACATTTAGCGTAAGCGAGGGTTCCTCTCCCTTTACATGGGATGCTCCGAGCTCAGAGAACCCATCAGGCAGCGGATTAACTCATGCTACTTCTTACCCTTCCGCCGCAGGGTCTCCCTATACCGTTACGGTAACCGACTCCGCATCAAGAACTTCGCAATGCAGTGTGAACGTGACGAGCGGACCTTTGGCGCCTGTATGCACCTTGGCGTTCAATCCTTCACGTATAACTTCGGGAGATCCTACTACTGCAGGATGGACTTCAAATGATTCTGACGGGATTATTCCATATTCCTGCACCGGCGATCTGAGGAGCGGCAATCTGACGTCTGCTTCAGGAGAAATTCCTAATCTCCGCCCCATCCAGTCGCAGACCTGCTCTCTTACGATAAACGGGCAAGGAAATATCTGCTCCGGCGGAATTACGGTAAGCGGGGTTCCGCCTCCGCCCCCTCCACCTCCCCCTCCTCCGCCTCCGCCGGGACCTTCGCCGGTTCCAGGGCCTTCGCTTTCAATAACCAATGTTTCGTGCGGAGCAACCGGGTCAATTTCCCTTGCATGGACAACTGAATACGCAGACGGATTCGGCGTATCGCACCCGTACGGGGATGTGGGCACCGACTATTGGCTTCATATGTGCGCGCGGCCTTCCGGTCCGAATCCGTTTTTGCGCTGTACCGCATACGGCGAATTCTTTAATCTTGATTCCTTTGCAATCCAGGCCGACCGCCGCTCACCGAACACCTATACCTTCAATAACGCGCTAAACGGGAACAACTATTCCTTCGCGCTTTTTGTGTGGAACAGCGCGATGTCGGAAGCAGCTTCCGGATGGTCGAATATCGTGAGCAGGGATATTTCCTGTGTTGTTTTGAACCAGCCGCCCGCTGCTGAAGCCGGGATAAGTTTAAACGGGGCTTTGTTTTTGCAAAGTATAACCGTGACTCGAGGCGCGCCTGTTACCATTTGGCTCTCGGCAGACCGCGACATAAACGGCGACGGTTTTGCATCTCGGGATTCTGACGGCTGGACAAGCGCGAACGGCGTTTCATCCGGAGGCAAGTGCGATTGGAATATTGATCTTGCGAGACCGGGGTTTTCTGTCCAGCGGACGGTTTTGAACCCGACGTCGCCTTCATCCTGCAATCAAGGGCCTCTTTCAAAAGTGTTTAACGACCCCCCGGGAACGTACCTCTACGAAGTTTTGCGAATTACGGATGCTCCGGGGGCGCAGTCGAATATTGCGACAGTTCTTGTGAATATTATATCGCCGGTCTCTATGAGTCTCATCGCAAATCCGCCGGTCATAAACATCGGTGACTCATCTACGCTTACGTGGGAGACCGAAGGATTTGGCCCGGGCGAATGCACGATTGATCGAGGCATCGGGTCTGTTCCGCCTCGCGGGTCGCGGCCGGTTTCGCCGATCACTACTACAACCTATACGCTTTCCTGCTCAAACGCGTTCAATTCAGCATCAACGCAGGCGACCGTGTACGTTTCAACTATTCCCATAATCAAGGAAATACCTCCGAGGTAGCGCACAAAAAATCTAGCGCCTGTCATCTGCCGTTTAAATGTACTTATCCTCCGCTATAGCGCAGGATAAGTACATTGTAGAATATGTAAACGCTAGGCCGTAAAAGAGAATGTATCTATACTGCGCTATAGCGTAGCATGAGTACATTCTTTTTTTTAGCGCGCGTGGTTCCGTATGCGCAAAAATAAAAATATGAATAGGGAAAGTATTCCCAAAAGCGCGCTCCAGAGAAACGATGTCTCCGGCCCGAACTTTACCCAAAGAATGCCGAAGATGATGCTTGCCGGCAAAAGCGCTATTCCCGTAAACGCGCTGTAAATCCCGAAGGCGGTTCCGAGGAGCCGTTCGTCTACGAGATTTGCCACAATTGCTTTTCCCACGCCTTCCGTGAGCGCGCTATAAAGCCCGTAGAGCCCTACAATCATCCAAATTGAAGAGAGGTTTGCCGAAGCGAATAAAAGCGCAGTAGCCGAAAATACGAGCATGCCGATCATAAAAGTATTCCGGTGGCCGATGTGGTCCGCAAGAATCCCGGCAGGCGCGGAAAAAAGCGCAAAACTCATGCTGTAGACAACATAGACCAAAGGCAGAAACATGAGCGCGATTCCGATATTCTGGGCATGGAGCAGAAAAAACACTTCTGAAATCCTTCCGAGATTGAATATCGTTGCGGATACGAGAAACACGAGAAACGGCGCGCCAAGGTCGGAGAAGCGAAATCCCGACGGCGGGGCAATTGCCATGGACTCGCTTTTTCGGTCTCGGGTAACTTCTTTGACAGAAAAGGAAAGAATAAAAACAGCGACGGCGCTTGCGACAAACGAGAGTAAAAAGAGTGTGCGGAGATTATTTCCGATTGCGGGGAGAATAAGGATGGCAATCAAAGGGCCGATTGCCGCGCCAAGAGTATCTGCACCACGATGGAATCCGAATGCGCGGCCGATTGTTGCGTGTTCGGTTGAAAAGCTGATCAAAGCGTCTCGTGGGGCGTCCCGCGTCCCCTTTCCAAGGCGGTCAAGGAATCTCACGCCCAACACGTGCCAGGGAGATGCCGCAAGCGCCAAGAGCGGCTTTGACAATGCGGAGAGCGAATAGCCGAAGACCACGAAGGGTTTTCGCTTGTTCCATCTGTCGGAAAATCTTCCGGAAAAAATTTTTACGATGCTTTGCGTTGCGTCCGCGACCCCTTCGATTGCGCCGACGAACACGGCAGACCCACCGAGGACTGTCGTCACGAATGCGGGAATGAACGGGAAAATCATGTCGGACGACAAGTCGTTCAGGAAACTTACGGTCCCCATGGAAATCACATTTTTTGAAAGCCCGAATGCCGCGGGTTTTTTTGCGTCGCTATCGTTCATCCCGTTAGAGATGTGACTATTCTTCTGCGACGGATATCTATAAAACTCAACAGAAATCTCATTTTAGTGAACCCCATTAGAAAATCACCGTTTGTACGACCTCGTAGAAGAAAGATGTGTGATGTAAAATGTCCCATATCAGTCATTGATTCTTATTAGATTTTCTAACGGGGTGAACCGTTATCATGAATTAAATCTCTAATGGGATTCACCGCTGTTTTGAAAGTTTTTTTCGGATGAATGAAATGATTTCATCGCGCGCTTCCTTTTTTAAAATTATATGGATAATCGGCGGGAGGGCTGTCGCGACGACAATTCCCGCGATTATATAGGCGATATAGCGCTCGACGCCGGGTATCAACTTCCCGAGAAAAAATCCGGCGAGCGGAAGTCCGATCGCCCAAAGCACCCCTCCGATTACGTTGAAAAAAAGGAATTTCGAATAGCGCATCTTTCCTACTCCCGCGAGAATCGGCGCAAATGTCCTGATGAAGGGCAAAAACCGCGCACCGATAATGGTTATGCCGCCGTATCGCTCATAAAAATGCGTGGCGCGGAGGAGATGGTCTTTATTAAAAAGAAGCGAGTCCTCTCGTGCGAAAATCGCGGGTCCAACCCGCTTTCCGAATCCGTAGCCGAAACTGTCTCCCAACACCGCGCCGAGAAACGCGGTCGCGACAAGAGGAATGATGTCAAAATATCCCTGCGATGCGAGAAACCCGGCGGTAACGAGAAATGAATCGCCGGGAAGGATGAATCCGATCAAGAGCCCGGATTCCGCAAATATAATGCCGAATACGCCGATGAGTCCTACGGTTTTCAAAAGCGTATCAAGATCGCCGAAAAGGAAATCCACCTTAGTGCAAAATCACAAATTCTAAGCACCAAATTCCAAATAAATACAAAATCCTAATATCTTAAATTCAAAACGTGTTTGGAATTTCTGGTTTTTGGTCATTCGGATTTGTTTGTGATTTGTAATTTGTTATTTGGGATTTCGCAGTTACTTCAAATCCTCCTATAACGATTGAGGCCGCGATGAGGACAAGATTTTTTATGACAAATTCCCCTTCCACGGTGAGGAATAAGGGATTTCCCTGAAAGAAAAAAAGGGACGGCGCAAGCGCGAATGACAAGAATGTTCCCGCCATCTGGAGCCACAGCAAAAAAAGCGTTGGGCGAAGAAAGAGCTTGAAGATGAGTCCGACGCCGATCAGAACCTCTAAAACTCCGAGGATAAGTATGAACGATTGCGTCGGGAAAAGAGAGTATGTGCTTGCGACAATCGCGGTAACCGGGCTTACTCCCAGAAGTTTCAACGCGCCGAACCAAAAAAACACAACTCCGAGAGATACCCGGAGGATCGGAACTCCCCATCGGTGCATTACGCCGATGAGGCGCTCGTCTATACGGGAAAACAGTTCGTACATTGTTCCATTATATGATTTCTGTTTTAAAAATTCAAACCGGCTCTCCACGAAGGGATATACTCTTTTTATTCCCTTCGTGATAGATTGTATTGTATCGTTGTATTACCTTCGTTTTTATATGAAAAATATCTATCAAGAATCACTCGGTTTTCACAAGAAAAATAAGGGGAAACTCTCGGTTGTGTCGCGTGTACCCGTACGAACGCGCCGCGATCTTTCTCTCGCCTATACTCCGGGCGTTGCAGAGGTATCGCGCGAAATCGGGAAAAACCCCAGAAAAGCGTACGATTATACACTCAAAAGCCGCACGGTCGCCGTTGTTTCGGACGGCTCTGCGATTCTGGGACTCGGAAATCTCGGTGCGACATCCGCGCTTCCGGTGATGGAGGGGAAGTCAATCTTGTTTAAAGAATTCGGCGGCATTGACGCGTTTCCGATTTGCCTTGATACGCAAGATACGGAGGAAATTATAAAAACCGTGAAATATTTGGCGCCTGCGTTCGGCGGAATAAATTTGGAAGATATTTCAGCGCCGCGCTGTTTTGAGATCGAGCGCCGGCTCCAGCGCGAGCTCGATATTCCGGTAATGCATGATGACCAACACGGAACCGCAGTCGTAGTTTTGGCCGCGTTTATAAATGCGCTTAAAGTCCGCAAGACGCGGGTTGCAAACGCGCGTGTTTTGATAAATGGCGCTGGAGCCGCGGGAATTGCTGTTTTGAACATTCTTCTTTCCTACGGAATCAAGGATATTATTGTATGCGATTCGAAAGGAGCGATATACAAAGGGCGGGTAGGCCTTGAGCCGCTGAAAAAACGCGTTGCGGAAAAAACAAATGCGCGGAATATGAAAGGACTTCTTGGGGACGTTATCAAAGGGAGAGAAGTGTTTATCGGAGTAAGCAAGGGAAATGTCCTGACCGAGGCGATGGCGAGATCCATGGCCAATCGTCCTGTTATTTTTGCGCTTGCAAACCCGATACCGGAAATTATGCCGGACGCCGCGAAGCGCGCAGGCGCCTATATTATCGCAACCGGCCGCTCGGATTTCCCGAATCAAATCAATAATCTTTTGGCGTTTCCCGGGATTTTCCGCGGAGCGCTTGATAATAAAATACGGCAGTTTAAGAATCGCATGTTCATTCAGGCGGCAAAAAATATCGCCGCCTATGTGAAGCGTCCGACGCCTGCAAAAATCGTTCCGGATATTTTGGACAAGCGCGTTGTCCGTGAAGTTGCCCGTGCCATGAAATAACATTCTCACATTCTTGAGAATGTGAGAATGTTATTTTTTATATTGATCCGCAACGCGCCATAAATATAAGCTTGCGATTGAGCGGTATGGCGCCCAGCGTGCGCCGTAGGCCGCGAGCGCTTTGGGTTTTGGTTGAACGCGTTTTTTGTATGCAATGTGAAATCCTTCGCGAATGGCGAAATCGTCAACAGGCAGGACATCGGCGCGTCCGAGCGTAAATATCAAAATCATCTCCGCGGTCCAGCGCCCGACTCCGCGCAGGGGCGTGAGCGCGGCAATAACTTCTTCGTCAGACATTTGCGCCGTTTCTTTTTTCGTTGGTATTTTTCCTTTCATTGCATGCGCCGCGATATCGCGGATCGCTTTTACTTTCGCACGGGAAAATCCGACAGCGCGGAGTTTTTTTGCCGGTATTCGGAGAACCGCGTTCGGTTTTGGGAATTTTCCGTTCTTTGGGAAAAGGGTAAGGAATCGTGCAAGGATTCGCCGAGCCGCGCGCCCGTGGAGCTGTTGATGCGCAATCGCGCGGATAAGCGCTTCAAAAATTGAACGTTTTAGATCCGGCCGGAGCTCGCACGGCCCGGATTCTGTGATTATGCGCTTCAAAATCGCATCAGATTTTGACAGATGGATAACCGCGCGCGCATAAGCGGTCATGGTTTCAGAGTGATTCGCTTTGCGTTTTTTGCCAGCCGTTTTTTTCATCATACGCGAACGTTTCAAGTTTCGGAGGGGCGACGGTGCGGTACGGGAGATACGCGGCCCGCTTGAGCGCGCGCTCTTTCGGCGACTGGGCGTAGTGGCGGATTGATGCGCGATGCACGTCTCCGTATATGACGACGATTGGGCCAATTCCCTTCATTGACTTTGCAAGGCGTTCAAGTCCTTCTGCGACGGATACGTCGCGGAAGTCAATACTGTCATAAAGAAAAGAGCCGAGAGGATTGTCCGTGCGCCTGACGTAGCCCGGCGGCTCCATATTCTTTTTGAAGAGCGCGGAAGCGGTTTCTGAAAGTATCGCGGGCGCGGCAATGCCGCCGCCTAAAACTCGTAAAAAATTCCTGCGGCTCATTGTGCCTTTTGGTTTTTGCTCTCGCGGAATGAATGTACTGTTTTTCTCCGCTTTTGCGTTTTCTTCTACATCGGAAGTTTTCGGCATCAAGTTTTTTAAGCAATCTTTCAGATTGTTTCCACAGGATGGAAATGCTGCAAGGAGGATGCCGCCGATAATGAGCGCGGTGCGCGCCCGTTCCGTATTATCGTCAATATCCTCAAACGATTTTCTGGTTATGAGCTTTTCGAATGCATCGCTCACAGCCGCGGCAGGATCTGCGGTTGCAATTGGTTTGCCGTGTTTTGCGGCAATATCTTCGAGTGCGGCATAAAAAGCGATTCCTTGGCGTTTCTCAAGGATGAATCGCTCCACCGTCTCACGGGATACTTGGTATCCCTTCCGGGAGAAAAAGGATTGAAGGTCTTTTATCATTTCTTCCGAGAATACTCCTTCGGTATGAGGCGCACTTTCCAAAACAACAAGAGAAGCGTTTCTGATTGCATTTGTAAGAGTTTCGCGGTGGCGCGTGAGAAACGGCATGGTATGCATAATGCCGAAGAATTCTATCCGCGCGCCGTGAAGTTCAAATGTTTCTCGGCGGATCGGCTCTTTTTCCGCGATTTCTTCCATCCTGGTTTCTTCGTTGCTTTGGGTGATCCGTTCCTGGTTTTGTTTATGTCCTTCGTTCATATATTTTTTTTATCCTCCTGCTTGCCATTTGAGTATGAAGTCCATTGGGTAAAGAAGCATGATGATGTTTAAGGTTAAATTATCGCGAATCCAGTAGCCGACGAACACTTCCATGAGAATGATGAGTGTGATTGTCGTCCAGACGGGCAGGCGGCGCGCAAGGAAAAATCCGAGCACCATAAAAAGAACGTCAAAAACGGAATTCAGAACAGAGTCGCCATAGTAGTCAAGGGAAATCGTAACTTCGCGGTAGCGGTTGATGATAAAATCCGTGTTTTCAAATATCTCCCACGACGTTTCCATAAAAAGCGCCAAGAGAAGTCGGAGTCCAAGAGGCCATCTTCGTCCGATAAGCCACAAAAGTCCGAAAAACGCGAATCCGTGAATGACATGAGAAAATGTATACCAGTCAGAAATATGCTGGGAGTTCTCGGAGCTAAACGTTACGCCGTGCCAGAGTTTTACGTACCCGCATTTACAGATAATAATTTGCCCCATCAGGTAGAGCGTGAGCGCGAAAACACAGAGAAGAATGATGGAAAAGAGGATATAGTGGCGCGTTGAGAGGCGCGAAAGGTAATTCATACTTCTAGTATATTGGAGTCGGGAAACAAAAACACCCCCTCCTTCTAGAGGGAGGGGGTGTTTTTTCTATCTCTTTGCTCGCTTTCTTTCGTTTTCCGTGAGAAATTGTTTTCTCAAGCGTACGCTTTGCGGGGTGATTTCGAGATATTCGTTTTCGGCCATTACTTCAAGACCACGTTCGATCGTAAGTTCGTACGCTGGCACAAGATCAATTGCTTCGTCTGATGCGGCCGCGCGGACGTTTGTAAGCTGTTTCCCTTTTGTCGGGTTTACCATCATTTCTTCGCCCTTCGACGTATTTCCAATCACCATTCCCTCGTAGACGTCAGTTACCGGGCCTATGTAGAGTACGCCGCGTTCCTGAAGTTTCCAGAGCGCATATCCAAGCGCTTTTCCGGAAGTCATTGAAATCATAGACCCTGTTTGGCGTTTTTCAATATCTCCCGCAAATGAGCGAAAGCCCAAGACGCGCGAAGACATTATTCCTTCTCCTTTCGTATCAATAACAAATTGGCTTCGATATCCGAGGAGCCCGCGCGTCGGCCCTTCAAAGAACATACGCACTGTTTCAAGATGTACGTGCATATTTTGAAGAATAAATCCCCGCTTGCTCAGCCGTTCTATGATGGTGCCTTGGTACTCTTTCGGCGCGTCAACAATCACTTCTTCAAACGGCTCTTGTTTTACCCTGTGTTCCTCGCGGATAATGACCTGCGGCTGGGAGACCTGAAGTTCGTACCCTTCGCGGCGCATGTTTTCAAGAAGAATGGAAATATGAAGTTCTCCCCTGCCGAATACCCGGGAACTTTCTCCGGAAGAGAATTCAACTCGGAGGCCGACGTTTACTTCAAGCTCGCGCTCAAGGCGTTCCCGGATTTGCCGTGATGTCACAAATTTTCCTTCGCGCCCCGCAAGCGGGGAATTATTCACGAGGAAGTTGAGTGCGATAGTCGGCTCGTCAACGGCGATTGCCGGGAGCGGACTAGCATCCGGGCTTGTTGTTATGGTTTCACCAATATCAATATCGGGAAGCCCAGCGATAAGCGCGATGTCACCCGCGTGCGCACTCGCTGACTCTATTTTCTGGAGCCCTTTGAACGTAAAAATTTTCGTAATTTTTCCCGCGCGCGCTTCTCCCGACGGTTTTTTCACTACGACGGATTCATTCGTTCTCAAAACGCCTTCGTATATTCGTGCGACGGCGAGGCGTCCCAAAAAATTGTCGTATCCGAGATTGAATGGCTGTGCGCGAAGCGGGACTTCGTCGTTTCCGGACGCAGGCCGGACGTGTTCGAGTACGACATCAAGAAGCGGTGTAAGATCTTTTGATTCATCCGTAAGGCGCCGCTTTGCGACTCCTTCCCGTCCGACGGCGTACACCACAGGAAAGTTTGCTTGTTCATCAGATGCGCCAAGCTCCAAGAAAAGTTCGAGTACTTCTTCTTCACATTTTGCCGGATCTGCGGCGTTTTTGTCGATTTTATTTATAACGACAATGGGTTTGAGACCGAGCTCGAGCGACTTTTTTAGGACAAATCGGGTTTGCGGCATCGGGCCTTCTTGGGCGTCTACCACAAGAAGCACGGAATCAATTGCGCGAAGCACCCGCTCGACTTCAGAGCCGAAATCAGCGTGTCCTGGAGTGTCAACGATATTTATTTTTGTGTCTTTATAAAAAATTGCCGCGTTTTTTGAGTAAATCGTAATGCCGCGCTCAAGTTCGAGCGTATTTGAATCCATGGAGACCCCTTCTTCGCCTACGCCGGTTTGGCGCAAAAGCGCGTCGGTAAGCGTGGTTTTCCCATGATCTACATGGGCAATAATTGCAATGTTTCTGATTTCCATAAATTGGTATCTTCAGGACATTTCCCTCTTTTAACCGAGAATGAAAAAAGCCCCAGCCGAGGCATGACAGGGTGAATAATACTACAAAAATTAAAAATCGTCAACCCCGTCACTAAAATTTCGACTGGTTCTTTTGCCGCCCTGATGAAGCTGGCGGGAAAACGTTCGATTCCAAGACAGTATGTTCGCCGGTTCCCTAGGGAACCTACTGCGGCGGTCGAAATTTAGTGCGGGGTCAACCCCGCTAGCGAGTTCGTTCTGCGTCAGCGGAGATACGTTTCGATATTTTTTTTGTGCTCCTCGAATGTTTTTGCGCAGTGAATTATTCCTGAATCGTCATGGAGGTAATAGAAACAATCCGTTTCTTCCGGGAAAAGCACGGCGTTGATGGCATCAAGCCCGGGGTTTGCAATCGGATGCGGCGGGAGTCCTTTATATTTATACGTATTGAAGGGCGAGTCCATTTTCGTATCAGCGGGTTTGATCGGCGCCCACCAGCCATTACCCGTGTTTCCACGCGCATACTGCACGGTCGCATCCACCTCGAGTTTCATATCCTTTAGAAGTCGATTCCACAAAATACCCGCGATTATGGGCATGTCGTTTTTCCCTGCGGCTTCGCGTTGGACAATTGATGCGATTTTGAGTAACGTCGGCCAGCGGATGTTTTGTTTAAGAGCTTCTCGCGCCGCGGTTGCGAATTTTTCGTCGAATTTCGTTTGGAAGCGGCGTGCAACGTCCGAAGGCGCTTCATCCGTCGGAATCAGATACGTATCGGGAAAATATACTCCTTCAATATAGTTTGCGCGCGTGGTCGTGTCTTTGGTAATCCAGATATTGGTTTCGTCTTCGCTCCATTCAAGCTCTTGCCGAAGAATGTCTGCAATTTCCTCTTTCCGAAGCCCTTCGGGGATAACCACCCATTTCATATACGGATCCCCCGCAAATATTTTTGCCATTTCCCACGCATTCATCGCTTTGGAAATTTTATACCCGCCGGGTTTTATGGCGCCTTGGTTCCAATTGAGTGCGAAGCGAAACGCGCGCACGCTTTTTATAAATCTTTCGCTCTGGAGCCGCTCGATAATTTTTCCGTCATTTGAATTGAGCGCGATGATGAATCTCTCGGATTCAACGTTTTTTTCCGGCGCGCCGAAGGCATTCGTGTATATGAAAAATCCGATGACGCCTGCGGCGCAAAGAATCAATCCAACGGGGACGAAAATAAAAATCCTTTTTTTCGGAGGAGCATTCCCGCGGGGATCAAGGGATTTTAACGGTTCGGTGATGTCCATCCCGTTAGAGGCAGGCCGTTCGGCTCTGATAGCTCGAATGAGTCGCGGTCAGTCCCGCTCCTCCCACTTGTTATGTGTTTAAACATATTTGATCTATCTGAATTCGCGTGAAAGTCCACGAGCGACCGCGGCCTCTAACGGGATCCATGAATCAGAAAATAAATTCCACAAACGTGATGCCGTAGACAGCGGATGAAGAGACGATGAGCGCAAGCGTGTAGTTTCCGAGAAGCGTCGGAATAAGCACGCGTTTAAAGGAGATCCCGAGAAGCGCAAGCGTAACCATGAGAAATTCGCCCGGTAGCGGCAAAAAACCGGTATAGATATACGCTCCGATCGGAATAAGCCATCGCGGTTTTATCAAAAGCCAGGACGAAAGTTTTTCAATTATGCGTCCAATCGCGGGCTTCACAACCGCTTTTCCTTTGTATCCCATGTACCAAAAGATGAGATCGCCAATAAGAACGCCAGGCGCGGAAAAAAGCGCCAAAAGAAACGGGTTTGCGCCTCCGAGGGCGAAGGCGAAGAGTGCTGCGTAAAAACTCGTTGCGGTAAATGTCGAAACCCCGCCGATAATCGCGAGAAGAAACGTCGCAATATAGATATTTTTTACTCCTATCGCAAGGATGATTGTGGCGGGATGGACGTAGAAAAGAAAAAAAATGAGTCCGGGAAAAAAAAAGACAAA
>Ga0082335_1003158_pt1 | contig 27996 bp, 23 predicted proteins | sample Subgrocontami58m_FD_72375 | JGI IMG/M metagenome (GOLD analysis project Ga0082335, IMG submission 72375) | Subsurface groundwater microbial communities from S. Glens Falls, New York, USA - GMW37 contaminated, 5.8 m (SPADES assembly) (version 2) ...
GATTTCCTCGTGGCGGACGCGGAAGTTCGCGGCCCTTTACCCGTCCCGGCTCGGCCCGTCAATGCGCAACTGCGCTCCTCCGTCGCCTTGACTTCCCACGCCTGCCCTGGATATGCTCCTCGCGACCTTCGCGCACCGGATGCCGTGAGGCTGCGGATAAACGACGGCGTCGGGGTGGCGCTGCAGCAACGCAAAGGAGAAATCCACATGCGTCGTCTTACGCGCAGGGAATTGCTCAAGGCAGGTTTGGCGACGGCGGTCCTGGCCCGGTCCGCCCGGGCGGCCGCGTCGCCCGTGTACCTGGTGCGCACGACGGATCGGGCCGAGGGAATCCGGCGCGGCCTGGCGGCGCTGGGGCTTCCCTCGTTTCGCGGGAGGCGCGTGATCATCAAGCCGAACTTCAACAGCGCCGATGAATTTCCCGCGTCCACCCACCTGGACACGATCGGCGCGCTGGTCCGGCAATTCCAGGCTGCCGGAGCGAGCGAGATCACCGTCGCTGATCGGAGCGGCATGGGGAATACTCGCCGGGTGATGGAACAGAAAGGGGTGTTCACCCAGGCGGCGCAGATGGGCTACCAGGCGGTGGTTCTGGACGAGATCCCGATGGAGGGGTGGACCGAGGAACGATTGCCGGGAAGCCACTGGTCGAGGGGAGTGCTGTTCCCCAGGCTCTTCCAGGAGACTGATCTTCTGGTCCAGACCTGTTGCCTCAAGACGCACCGCTACGGCGGCCACTTCACCCTCTCGCTGAAGAACTCTGTCGGGATGGTGGCGAAGTATTCGCCCCGCGACAGCTACAACTACATGGGGGAGCTGCACGGGTCCAGGTACCAGCGGCAGATGATCGCCGAGATCAATCAGGTCTACCGACCGGCCATGGTGGTCATGGACGGCCTGCAAGCGTTCACCGACGGGGGGCCGGAGAGTGGGACGCTTGTGTCATCACAGATGATGGTTTTTGGGACCGACCGCGTGGCGGTCGACGCGGTGGGTGTGGCTATTCTGCGGATGCACGGGGGCAACGCCACGATCTCCCGTGGGCGGATCTTCGAGCAGGAGCAGATCGCCAGTGCGGTTCAGCTCGGCCTCGGTGCCAGAGGGCCGGAGCAGATTGATCTCGTCACCGACGACCCGGAGAGCAAGCACCTCGCCGAACGGGTCCGGCAGATCCTGACGCGAGGCTGAAGCGATGGGTGCGGTGACACCGCTGGCTCGCCGGGCGCGCCGCAGAGCGATGGCCTGCAATGGGGGCGGTCAGCCCGGTTTCTTCGATCGAGTGTACGTTCTTGTCGCCCGCATCCCGCAGGGGCGGGTCGCCACCTACGGCCAGATCGCCCGGATGCTGGGGGCGCCGCGGGCCGCCCGCATCGTGGGATGGGCCATGCATAGCAACCCGCATGGGTCCCGCGTTCCCTGTCACCGGGTCATCCAGCAGAGCGGAACCTGCAGTCCGAACTTCCGGGTGGGCGATCCGGGCGCCCAGCGCCGCCTGCTGGAGCGGGAAGGGGTCCGATTCCTCCTGGATGGGCGCGTGGACCTCGAGGCCCACCTGTGGCGTCCCGAACTAGACGCCACGCTGCGGCGCCGCAAGCACTAGCCCACCGACGTTTTTCCTTCTGGAAAGCGCTTCCGGACGCAAAAAAGAGACGGGACAGATTACGGCTCTCTCTAATTTCCAGTAAGGAGGGACCGGGAATCCGCTTGGGTGGGCGGATCCCCGATCATTTGGGCAGGATCAGCCAGGTCAATGCCGCCAGAAGCGCGGAGAGAGGGATGGTGAGGATCCAGGCCCAGATGATCCGCACGGCGATCCCCCAGCGCACCGCCGAAAGACGCTGGGTCGCGCCGACCCCCATGATGGAGCCGGCGATGGTGTGCGTGGTGCTCACCGGGATGCCGGCCACGGCGGTCCCGATCAGCATCAAAGCGCCGGCGGTCTCCGCGCAGAAGCCCCCCACCGGCTGCAGCTTGGTGAGGCGCATCCCCATGGTCTTCACGATTCGCCACCCGCCAGCCAGGGTGCCGAGGCCGATGGCCGCGTGGGCCGCCAGGATCACCCAGAAGGGAACGTAGAAGTGAGGGCCCAAGTAGCCCGAGGAGAAGAGCAGGAGGGCGATGATCCCCATGGTCTTCTGGGCGTCGTTCGTCCCGTGGCCGATGCTGTACGCGGCCGCGGAGAGTAGCTGCAGGCGGCGGAACAGGGAGTCCACCTGGCCCGGGCGCGCCCGCTGGAAGATCCAGAAGACGCCCACCATGAGGAGGAAGCCGACCACCAGGCCGAGGAGGGGGGAGAGCACGATGAAGGCCAGGATCTTCACCAGGCCCGAGGGGATCAGGGCCCGGAGCCCGGCCTTCACCACGGCCGCGCCCGCGAAGCCGCCGATGAGGGCGTGGGAGGAGCTGGTAGGCAGGGCGTAGACCCACGTGATGAGGTTCCAGAGGATCGCGCCCGAGAGCCCCGCCAGGATCACCCACTGATCCACCACGGCCGGATCCACGACCCCCTTGCCGATAGTCGTGGCCACGTTCACGCCGAAGCCGAAGGCGGCCACGAAATTGAAGAACGCGGCCCAGACGACGGCCTGCATGGGGGAGAGGACGCGGGTGGAGACGACGGTGGCGATGGAGTTGGCGGCGTCGTGGAAACCGTTGATGTAATCGAAGATGAGGGCCACGACGATGATGAACGCCACGAGGAGAAATGGACTGGGCATGTCGTTACGCCGTCCTTACCAAAGGCTGCGTGATAGAATCAGCATACCCGATGTGACCTCCAATCGAAAGGCCCGGCATTTCGCCGACGCTCCTCAGCGGGTCTCACGCCGCCCCCAGATAGGATCGCTGGACGTACGCGTTCTCCCGGAGCTCCCGTGCCGTTCCGGACAGTACCGTTCGTCCCGTTTCAAGGATGTATCCCCGGTCGGCGATCTCGAGCGCGTGGGCCACCTTCTGTTCCACCAGGAGTATCGTCACGCCCTGCCGGGCGATCTCGCCGATTCGAGCGAACAGCTCGTCCACCAGCAGGGGCGCCAGGCCCAGGGAGGGCTCGTCGAACATCAGCAACTCGGGCTCGGACATGAGTCCGCGCCCGATGGCGCACATCTGCTGTTCCCCGCCGGACAGGGTCCCTGCAAGCTGCCTGCGCCGAGCTTTCAGGCGGGGGAACAGCGCGTACACCCGTTCGAGCTGCTGGTGCGCCATCCGTCTTGCGGCTGGGGCAAAGGCGCCGAGCAGCAGGTTCTCCTCGACGATCATCCGGGGCCAAAGCTTGCGCCCCTCCGGGATCTGGATCATCCCGCGGCGGACGATCTCGTGGGGCGGCTGGTCGGCTAGCTCGACCCCGCGGAAGCGGATCTGCCCCGCACGGAGTGTGAGCAGGCCGGAGAGGGCGCGAAGCGTGGTCGTCTTCCCGGCGCCATTGGGACCGATGAGCGTCACGATCTCCCCACGGGCCACCGTGAAGGAGATGCCCCAGATCACCTGGACGTCCCCGTAGGCGACTTCGAGGTCGTCCACCTCCAGCAGAGGCTCCGCGCTCATCGCCGCCCCTCACCGCTGGTCCCCACCCTTCCCACTGGGCGCCGCCCCAGGTAGGCCTCGATCACCGCCTCGTTGCGCTGGATCTCCTGCGGGGTTCCCTCGGCCAGCTTTTCGCTGTAGTTCAGAACCATGATCCGGTCGCAGATACCCATGACCGCCCGCATGTCGTGCTCGATGTACAGGATGGTGATGCCAGAGTCCCGCAGGCGGCGCAAGAGCGCCAGGATGGCCTGCGTCTCCGCGGGGTTGAGGCCGCCGCAAATCTCGTCGCACAGGAGCAGGACGGGGTCCGTCGCCAGGGCTCGCGCCAGCTCCAGGCGTTTCCGGTTGCCGGTCGGCAGGGCACCGGTCGGCGTCGCCGCCAATCCCGCCAGGCCCGTGAACTCCAGGATCCGCTCGATTTCCGCCCGGACCGAGCCATGCCACGTCGGGCGTCGGCGCCCAAAGCGGAAGCCCACCTCCACGTTCTCGGAGACGGTCATGCTGGTGAAGGGGCGCGGGATCTGATGGGTCCGGCAGATCCCCAGGTGGACGACCCGATGACTCGGCCACTCGGCGATCTCGTGGCCGCGGAAGCGGATGGAGCCGCCACTCGGCTTGAGCGAGCCCGCGATCATGCTGAACGCCGTGGTCTTACCGGCCCCGTTGGGCCCGATGATCCCGAAGATCTCCCCCTCGTTCACCTGAAAATGGAGGTCCATCACCGCGGCCAAACCGCCGAAATAGCGGGTGAGCCCTTCCACCGCGAGGAGACTCGTCATGACCCCGCCTTGCCCGCGGGAGATCGGGCGACCCCCGGTCCACCGGAGCCCTTCGCCAGCAGCACGCGGATGCCACGCACCAGCCGCCTTCCCAGCCCGACGAGGCCCCCCGGCTCGAAGAGGACGATCAGGATCAACAGGGCGCCATACAGGAGGAGGTGGAACTGGGGGAAGTTGACGACCATCTCCTCCTGCACGACGCTGTAGACGACCGCGCCGATCACGGGACCCAGCAGCGTTCCCAGCCCGCCGATCACGGGCATGAGCAGGATGGAAATGCTGGTGGCGAAGGAGAACACCCCGTCGGGGTGAATGTAGGCGGTGTACCGGGCGAAGGCCCCGCCCGCCATTCCAGTGAGAAGGGCCGCCAGCGCGTGGACGCCCAGCTTGAAGGCAACCGGGCGGACCCCCAGGTCGGCCGCGGCGTCCTGATCCTCCCGGATGGCCCGCAGAGCGAGGCCGAAGGGGGATCGCATCACGTACCAGGATGCGAGGAACGCCAGGGCGGCGATCCCCAGCGCCGTATAGTAATGCTCCGCCTGACTGAACCGGCCGGTCGTGAGCAGCCGTAAGCCGCTGGCCCCCCCGGTGATCTCCAAGTTCGACATCACGATCCGGATGGCCTCGTTCACGCCGATGGTCGCGATGGCGAAGTACGGCCCCCGCAGACGGAAGGTCGGGGTGCCGATGAGGACCGAGCCCAGCGCCGCGGCCAGGCCGCCGATGGCGAAGGCCACGTATGCGTTGATCCCCCCCTTGATGGCGAAGGCTGTGGCGTACGCGCCCAGCCCGTAGAACACGGCGAATCCGAAAGAAACCTGGCCCGTCACGCCCCCCAGGAGATTCCAGGCAAGGCTCGTCGCCACCCACAGGAGCGTGCCCAGGAGCAGGCGGATGACGTTGCTGGATAGACCGGCGAAGGGGACCAGCAGGAGGGCCACCAGAACGAGCAGGACGACCACGCCCGCCAGCCGGCGCCTAGCGGGGGAAGGCAAGGCGAGGACCTTCATTGCAGCCGCCGCCTCCGCTGCAGCAGGCCCTCGATGCCGCCGGGCAAGACCAGCAGGGCGACGACAAGCAGGCTGAAGCTGATGGCCAGTTGGTAGCTCGCCGGGACCACGAGGATGCTGAACGTTTCGATGAGGGCGACGATGATCGCCCCGATGGCCACGCCGGAGAAGGATTCGAGGCCGCCGAGGACGATGATCACGAACGCCCGGAGCATGAAGGATCCCCCGAAGTCCGGGGTGAACGAATACAGCGTCGCCAGGAGGGCCCCCGCCAGCCCGGTGAAGGCGATCCCCAGGCCGAAGGTCAGCATCGCCGTCCGCCCGGTGTCGATGCCCACGAGTTGGCCTGCCTCGCGATTCTGGGTGAGGGCCCGCACCGATCGCCCGAACCAGGTGTGGTTGAGGAACAGGTGCCACGCTACCAGGGAGAGCACCGCGATCCCGAAGACGATCAGGCGGATGATGGGAATGGTGATGCCGCCGAACCGGAGGGTCGCCATGGTCATCGGGGTGAGGATGGATCGGTCATCCGCGCCCCAGACCGTGTAGCCGACGTTCTGGAGGACCAGCCAGAGGCCGAACAGCAGCAAAAGCGAGGGGAGCGTCGGTTCGTCCGCGACCGGCACGAAGCGAACCATGGTCCAATAGGTCGCGACACCCAGGAGGAAGAACAGCGGCACGGCCAGGACCGAGGCCGCCAGCGGATCGATCGCCGTCCGCTGCGAGAGTTCAAAGGCGAAGTACGCGCCCAGCATCATGAAGCCCGCATGGGCGAGATTCACCATCTTCATGACGCCGTAGATCACAGTCATCCCCATGGACATCGTCGTGTAGATGCCCGCCAAGAGGATAGCCGCGACGAGCAGATTCAGAAGATCGGCAAGTCCCACGTGGCTCCCCGGGGGCGACAGCGCCGCCCCACGGGCGGGGCGGCGCTGTCGGAGAGTTCAGTTGAGTCGGTCTCTGGATCAGCGCGGGATCTTTGTGACGGCGTCACCCGTCTTGGTGTCCTCCGGGAAGACGAAGTCCACCCGATCCCCCGGCTTGTTCTGGACAATCACGAATGGCGACATGACCTGGCCGTTCTTCTGGAACTCCAGGACCTGGCCAGGCAGGAGGGAATCCGTCAGGCGGACCTTGCGTAGCGCGTCGCGGATGGCCGTCCGGTCGAGGGAACCCGCCGTCTCGATCGCCTGGGCGAGAACCCGCACGCTGTCGTAGGCCGTCGCGGGGTAGAAGGAATCCGGATCCCGGCCGTACTTCTTCTTGTAGGCTTGCACGAAGGCAGTTACCTGCGGGTAGGGGAGGCCTTTCTCCCACCAGGTCCCGGCGAAGATGTAGTCTGCTGCCTTCCCGAGGGCCTTCCGGGCCGGCTCCTCCGGACCGCGGGCGCCATAGCTGACCATCCGGTGGTAGAGGCCCAGTTGCGTGTACTGCCGGTGCATGGTGATGTAGTCCTGCAGGTGCGCGTCGGAGAGGAAAATGTCGGCGCTGGCGGCCTTCACCCGCTGGAGGATCCCGGAGAAGTCGGTCCCCCCCAGTTGGAAGGACTCATTGAAGACCACCGTGAAATAGCCCGGATGCTCCTTGATCCAGCGCAACACGCCTTCGGCGTACTCCCTGCCGTGGTCCGTATTCTCCAACGCGATGGCGATCTTCAACCCCTTATCCAGCTTCCCCTGGTCCACGAGGGAGCCCAGGAACTTCATCGTGGTGTAGCCGAGTACATCCACCGGCGTCAGCGTCCCGAAGATCCACTGCCTCCCCTGGCTGAAGATCGTGCCCGCCGCCGCGCCGGGTGTGATCCACGGGACCTGGTGCCGGTCGGCCACCACCGACTGGGCCTCACCGAGCACAGAGTTATACGCGCCGAGAACGGCGACCACGTTGTCCGATGACATCGTCCGTTCCACGAGTTGGACCGAGCGTCCCTGATCGGACTGGTCGTCATAGACGACTTCCTTGAACGGGAGGCGCTTACCGCACGCCTTGACGTTGACACCTCCTTGTGCGTTGATCTGCTCCATTGCCAGCCTGATGCCTTCGACCTGGTACGTCCCCGGCCGCCCCTCCCGCCCGGTCATGGGGAACACCAAGCCGACCCGAATCGAATCCGGACAGGTCGCACCCTGGGCGACATCACCTCCGGTCCACTGCGGGCCACCCATAGCCAACGAGAATGCGACAGAGAAGAGGAGCGAGCGCCATACCGATGCAGACAGGCCCCGAGACATCGCCTTCGTCATGTGAATTCCCCCCTCTTTGTGGATCGACGTAACTACCTCCCGGTATTCCCCAGGCTCTCTGCCCAAGGCAGTCTTCCATCGCCGAGGGCACGCAAGAAGGAAATGCCAGCCGAAGGTGGCGTATGCGCCATGGGGGCACGTGGTGACCCGGCTGGGAGTCGAACCCAGAACACCCGGCTTAAAAGGCCGGTACTCTGCCAGTTGAGCTACCGGGTCACGCGAATGGGTGTGAGGCGAGAAGCTTAAGACGCGGGGCGGATTATAACCCAGGGAGGGCACCCAGTCAAAACAACCCAAAAAACCGATGAAGATCGGAACGTAAGGCGGGGCGCGTCGAGCGGTCCGCGGCCCCGTTGGGGGCCGGGAGCCGATCTCGGATGTATCAGAGGAACTCCACGCGGTTGACCATGTCGGATGGGGCGAGGAATTCGTTCAGGAGGAGTAGCGCCCGGACTGCCTGCCCCTTGGTGAAAGCACCCTGGGTATGGTACACGACACCGGGAAACTCGATGCCCTTCCGTAACCAGTCTGCCACGAGCCTCAGAAAATGCCGGTCCGTGGTGTAGATTACCCGACCCGTCCGGCGTGCGAATTCCAATTGGTCCTCATCCGGAAGCTCTTTCCGCCCCAGCTCCGCTGCGGTTACCACATCAATCCCGCGGCGGCGAAGCCCGCGCGCAACGTCCTCATCGGCGCACTCGTCGAAGAAGAAACGCAGCGGCATCCCTTACCCGAGGCGTCTTAGGAGGACATCCTTGACTCGGGGAGGGAAGCGGCGGCGCAGCTCCGCCTCAACTCGCTGAGTCCGTCGGATGCTCGCGTCAATCTCCCGTTGGTGCTCGTGATAGTAGCTCAGCGCCGCATGGACCTTCGCAAGGTTGAGGGAGGGGTACAGCGCCACTACATCGTCGGGCATCATGCCGAGATGTTCCACTGCCTCCGCGATATGGGCCACTGTTATTCGGGTCCCCGCAACCCTGGGGGCACCGCCGCAGACGGCGGGGTCAACAGCAATATGGGGAAAGGTCTTTGTCTTCATCCCGGCCCCTCGAATAGAATGACAGTGAAGTTGGGGAGGTCTGTGGGTCCCGCCCCACGCCGCGCAAAGTATCAGTGCTGACCCGGTGGTGTCAAGGTCAACTGCCAACCGGGTATCTAGTAAACAGGCATGAGTGACACTTTCCGGCTCCTGCGGTAGACAGGAGCCTGCCCAGGGAAAGGAGGTCGCCCATGTCCAGACCGGTTCTGCGCCCGGAGCAGCGGATCCGTCACCGCGAACGCTACCAGTATCGGCAGGGGGTGTCACACGGAATGTGGCGGGCGTTGGGAGGATTCGGGGCAGACCCTGGACGGGGCCGCCCGGGTTCAACAGGCGGTATCGTCGAACGGGAGGTCGTCGAACAGGGCGTTCGTAGGTCCACTCGTGCGGCAGGGCACCGCCTGGGGCCGCGGAAGGAGAGGCGGTCTCTGGTGGAGGGCGGGAGCCGAGTGCCGGGAGCAAATGCGGAATGCGAAATGCGGAATGGAGACCGGACGGGATAGGCAATCCGAAATTCGGAATCCGCAGTTGATTGAGTCGTGAGCCGCCGGATCGCGGCCGAGAGCTGCACGTCAGAGCCGAGAGCCGCGGGCCGAGACGGAGAACCTTGAACGTTGAACCTCGAACCCCGCTGGCGGACGGTCAGGCCAGGCCCCAGGCTTCCCACAGCGCGTTGGGGCGGACGATGATCTCGTCGCGGCGGGGGCCGGTGGAGACGAGCGTGAAGGGAACGCCCACCAGCTCCTCGAGGCGCCGGATGTAGGCCTGGCAGGCGGGAGGCAACTTGGCCTCCTCGAGGATGCCGACCGTGCTCTGGCGCCAGCCGGGGAGGGCCTCGTACACCGGCTGGCATTCCGCCAGGATGTCCGTCTCGTTGGGGAACTCGGTGAGCACCTCGCTCCGATACCGGTACCCGGTGCACACCAGTATGGGGTCGCGCTCGTCCAGCACGTCCAGCTTCATCAGGGCCAGGGCGTCCAGCCCGTTCACGCGGGCGGCGTAGCGGACGCCGACGGCATCGAACCATCCCGTCCGGCGGGGCCGGCCCGTGGTGGCGCCGAACTCCTGCCCGCGGGTCCGGAGGTGCTCCCCGGTGGCGTCGGTGAGCTCCGTGGGAAACGGTCCCTCGCCGACGCGGGTCGTGTAGGCCTTGCAGATCCCCAGGACGCCGTCAATGCGCGTGGGGCTCACGCCCGTGCCCGTGCAGGCCCCGCCGGCCGTGGCACTGGACGAGGTCACGTAGGGATAGGTCCCCAGGTCCACGTCCAGGAGCGTGCCCTGCGCGCCCTCGAACAGAACCCGTTTTCCCTCGCGGATCAGGCGGTCGAGGATCTGGGCCGAATCTACCAGGAAATCGCGAATCCGCTCGTAGTGCCGGACGTGCTCGGCGAAGATCTGGTCGCCATCCAGCGCGGCCAGCGCCTGGTTCTCCGGATACTGGGCCCGTTTCTCCTTGAGGTTGTGCTGGAGGCGCTCCTTGAACAGGCCCGGCTGGTGCAGGTCGCCGATCCGGATCCCGATGCGGGCCATCTTGTCCACGTAGGCCGGGCCGATCCCGCGACCCGTGGTGCCGATCTTTCTGGCGGCGCGCTCCTCGTGGGCCACGTCCAGCACCTTGTGGTAGGGCAGGACCAGGTGGGCGCGCCGGCTGATGAAGAAGTGGTCCTCGAAGCGGACGTGCAGCCGCTCGAGCTGGTCCATCTCGTGGATCAGCTCGCCGAGGTCAATGACCACGCCGTTGCCCAGAACGCAGACCTTGCCCTTGCGCAGGATGCCGGAGGGGACCAGGTGCAGGACGACCTTCTCCTCGCCGACGACGACCGTGTGGCCGGCATTGTTCCCTCCCTGGTAGCGGGCGACCACATCGAACCGCTCGCTGAGGATGTCTACGACCTTCCCCTTGCCCTCGTCGCCCCACTGGGCCCCAACCACGATTACGTTGGCCATGGGGAGTCTCCCTCTCCGACGGCCTGCACGAAGGCCTCGAAGGGCAGGCTGCGCCGCGTCTCGGTGGGGAGGTCGTGGATAAGGACCGTCTCCGGCGGTTGCTCCGCGGAGCCCAGGATCACGGCTCGCCGGATCGCCGACGCCCGGGCATACTCCAGGGAGCCGGCCAGATCCCGCTTGATGATGTCGCGGGCCACGGCCAGGCCGCGATCGCGCAGGAGACGGGCCAACCGGTGCGCGGCGCGCTTGTCCGGGCTGAAATCAATGAGGAGGATGTCGGGTCCGGAGACCTGCGGCAAGGCGTCGGTCGCCGCCAGGGCGGCCAGGACCCGATCCAGGTCGAAGCTGAACCCGGTGGCGGGACACGGGTAGTCGAACTGCCCGATGAGGTGGTCGTAGCGGCCGCCGCTGGCCAACTGGTAACCCAGGCCGCGGGCGAAGGCGCCGAAGACGATGCCGCTGTAATACTCGAAGGCGTGGGTCTCCGCCAGGTCCAGGATCACGTGCTCCGCCAGCCCGTAGTTCTCCAGGATCGCCACGACCTCGGCCAGGTTGGCCAGGGCGGCCCGCGAGGCCGGCGGGAAGTGGAGCCGCGCAGCCTGGTCCAGGATCTCCCGCCCGCCGTACAACTGGGGGAGCGCCCGGATGGCGTCCCGGAGGCCGGGGTCGCCCGGGATCTCCCGCAGGAGGAGGTCCAGCTCCAGCGGGTCCTTGCGCCGGATGGCGGAGACGAGGCGCGGGCGCAGGGCCGGCGCCGGCTGGAGGGCGTTCAGGAGGCCCCGCACGACCTCCACCTGGCCCACGTCAATCTGAAAGGCGCGGAGGCCCACCGACTGGCACCCCTCCACGGCCATGGCGATCATCTCCGCGTCCGCCTCTGGGGGATCCAGGCCGATCAGCTCCACGCCCATCTGCTCGAACTCCCGCTGGCGTCCGGCCCGGGGCTCGTGGTATCGAAACACGGTCGCCGCGTAGGCCAGGCGCAGTGGCAATGGCGCGTGCCGCAACGTGGTGGCCACCAGGCGGGCGACTTGGGGCGTGATGTCCACCCGGAGGGCCAGCAGGCGGCCGGTCTGCCGGTCCACGAACTTGAAGATCTGGTCGCCGGCGTCCTCTCCCGTCGGCTGCTCGAAGACCTCCAGGTATTCGAAGGTGGGCGTGATGATCTCGCGGAAGCCCCAGCGCTGGAAGACGGACAAGAGCTTCGCCTGGATCGCCCGGCGCTGGGCGGTCTCCTCCGGCGTGAAGACGCGGACACCTTTGGGGATGGCGGTGCGGGGCATCATGGGCTCACGGCTCGCGGTTGATGGCAGGTCAACCCCGTTTGGGCCTTACACGCGGACGAGCTTGGCGTACACGATGTTCGGCATGCGCCGGATCTCGTCCAGCACCGGCGCCGGGATCGGGTCGTCCACGTTCACGATGGAGACGGCGCGCCCCCCGCGCTTCTCGCGCCCAAGCTGCATCCCGGCGATGTTCACGCTGTTCTGGCCGAGGAGCGTCCCGATCCGCCCGATGACCCCGGGCACGTCCAGGTTCGAAAAGACCAGGAGGTAGCCGTCCAGGACCGCCTCCAGGCGGAACCCGTCAATGTCCACCACGCGGGGGTCCTGCCGGCTGAAGAGGGTGCCGGCCGTCTCGGTCTTCCCCTTGTCCGTCTGCAGGGTGATGGTGATCAGGCTGGCGAAGTCGGTCGCCTCGGTGGACTTGCTCTCGATCACCCGGATCCCGCGCCCTTTGGCGATGGCCATGGCGTTGACCATGTTCACGCTGTCGTGAATGGGGTCCAGCACGCCCTTCACGCTGGCCACCGTCAGCGGGATGCAGTCGAGCGAGGCGATCTCGCCGCGGTACCCCAGGTGGATCTCCGCCAGGCGTCCCTCGGAAAGTTGCGAGGCCAGGCGCCCCAGTTTCTGAACCAGCGTCAGGTACGGCTGCAGGGTGCGGAGCACCTCCAACGGGACCGACGGCGCGTTCACCGCGTTCCGGATGATGCCCTTCTGCAGGTAGTCGATCACCTGCTGGGCGATCTCCACCGCCACCGCCTCCTGCGCCTCCTCGCTGGCGGCGCCCAGGTGCGGGGTGGAGATGAAGTTGGGGAGCCCGAACAGGGGGCTGTCGGTGGTGGGCTCCTCGGCGAAGACGTCCAGGGCCGCGCCCGCCACCTTCCCGCTCACCAGGGCGGCGTACAGGTCCGTCTCGTTCACGATGCCGCCGCGGGCGCAGTTGACGATCCGCACCCCGTCCTTCATCTGGGCGATGGTGGGCGCGGAGATCATGTTGCGGGTCTCCGGCGTGAGGGGCGTGTGCATGGTGATGAAATCGGCCTGTCGGTACAGCTCGGCGAGGTCCACCAGCTCCACCCCCACCGCCTGGGCCGCCTCGGCGCTGATGAAGGGGTCGAAGGCCAGGACCCGCATGTTGAAGCCCTTGGCCCGCCGCGCCACCTCGCTGCCGATACGGCCGACGCCGATGATCCCCAGGATCTTTCCCGACAGCTCCACGCTGAGGAACTTGCCCTTCTCCCACTTCCCGCTCTTCATCGAGGCGGTGGCCTGGGGGATGTGCTTGGCAAGGCTCAGCAGCATGGACAGGGTGTGCTCCGCGGCGCTGATGGTGTTGCCCCCGGGGGTGTTCATCACCACCACGCCGCGGGCCGTGGCCGCCTCGACGTCCACGTTGTCCACGCCGACCCCGGCCCGGCCGACGACCTTGAGCCGGGGCGTCGCCGCGAAGAGGTCGGCGGTGACCCGGGTGGCGCTGCGCACGATGAGGGCGTCCGCGTCGCGGCACAGGTCCTTCAACGCCTCAGGGGAGAGCTTATTCTGCGCCTCCACCTCGAAGCCGGCCGTCTGCCGGATCAGATCCACGCCCTTCTGGGCCAGGTTGTCCGTCACCAGGACGCGGATCCGGGAGACGGGCAGGTCACCTTGACTGGTCATGCGATTCCCCCCGCGGGTCGGGCAGCGCGGGCCTGCCCGCGACTGCCGTCTATTTCTGGAGGATCTGCTGGGCGGCGCGGACGCCTTCGCCGAGCTTCACCGGGTACCCCAGGTCGGCCAGCGTAAGCTCCAGGGCTCCCAGCGCGGTCAGGACGTCGAAGCCGTCCACGTAGCCCATGTGGGCGATGCGGAAGATCTTCCCCTTCATGCTGCCCTGGCCGCCGGCGATGGTGATCCCCCGCTTCCGGAAGCCCTTGACGATGGCCCCACCGTCGATGCCGGCCGGCGCCTTGACCGCCGTGCAGGCCGCGCCGGGGTGCTCCGCGAACAGCTCCAGTCCCAGGGCCTGGACGCCGGCCCGCGTGGCACGCGCCAGGCGGTCGTGCCGGGCGAAGACGTTGGGCAGGCCCTCGGCCAGGATGAGGCGCAGGCACTCGCGCAGGCCTACGACCAGGGAGACCGCGGGCGTGTAGGCGCTCTGGTTCTTCTCGATGGCCTTCCGCTCCGCCGCGAAGCCGAAGTAGTACTTGGGCAGGCGGGCGCCGGGCACGGCCGCCCAGGCCCTGTCCGAGAGGACGGCGAAGGCCAGCCCGGGCGGCAGCATCAGGGCCTTCTGCGACCCGGCGACCACGATGTCCACGCCCCACGCGTCCATGGGCAGATCCATCACGCCCAAGCTGGTGATGGCGTCCACCACCAGGATGGCGGGCGTCTCCCGGACGATGGCGGCGAGGGCCTGGATGTCGTGCACCGCGCCGGTAGAGGTCTCACTGTGGGTGGCGAAGACGGCCTTGACGCCGGGCTCGCGCTGGAGGGCCGCGGCGACGGCGGCCGGATCCACGCTCTTCCCGTAGGGGACGTCCACGGGCACGACGCGGACCCCGTAGGCCTCACAGATCTCGGCCCAGCGCTCCCCGAACTTCCCCCCGCGGACCACCACGACCGGGTCGCCGGGCGAGAGGGTATTCACCACGGCCCCCTCCATGGCCCCGGTCCCCGACGCAGCGAACATCAGGACCTCGTTCTGGCACTGGAACAGGAGCCGCAGGTCCCGGCGCACCTCGGCGAAGAGGGCCTCGTACTCCGGTGTTCGATGGTGGATGATGGGCTGGGCCATGGCCTGCAGGACCTCGGGCGGGATCGGGGTGGGTCCTGGCGCGAGCAGATAGCGCTTCATGACATCGAATCCCCCTCGTGAGTGTGCGATGAGAAGAGCGCGGATCGTGGGGTGCGACCGACGGAATTCCCGACCACGGGGTGAGTCGGGATGATCTTCTTGTATGGGGATTCACAATCCGTGCGGACTATACCCAAGCGTCGCGAGACGTGTCAAGGCGATTCCCCCTCCGGTTGGCTCTTTGCACGTGATTCCGGCGCTTGAGGCACGGCACCCCCTGTGCTAGGGTGCGGCGATCGGGCAGTCCGGCAATCAGGCAGTCCGGCGATCTGGCAATCAGAAAAGCCGGTCGTTCCAAATTGCCAAATTGCCAGGTTGCCTGGTTGCCAGGGAGGAAGGGGTGATCGAGGATTCCCGGTGGCGCGGGTACGCGATGGTGGTGAGCGCGGCCATCTGTTGGGGCGTCATGGCCACGGTGGTCAAGCTGCTCTTCCGCGACCGCGGGGTGGACCCGTTGATCCTCGTGGTGATCCGGGCGGATCTGGCGACCCTCACGCTGTTCGCGGCCCTGGCCCTGATGAGTCCTGCCCGGCTTCGAATCGGGCGGCGGGATGTCTGGACCGCGGCGGTGGTCGGGGTGATCGGGCTCGCCCTGAACAACTTTTTCTACTTCCAGTCCCTGCACCTGACCAGTGTGGCCACGGCCCTCCTGCTCCAGTACCAGGCGCCCATTTTGGTCGCCCTGTACACGGTCCTGATCCAGCACCAGCGGCTTCGCGGGCGGGTCATCCTGGCCATGGGGCTGGCGCTCGTGGGCTGCGCCCTGGTGGTGCGGGTGTACGACCCCGCGGTGTTCCGGCCGAACCTGATGGGGGTGGCGGCGGGTCTCGGGGGGGCGTGCGGCTTCGCGTTTTATATCCTGGCCAGCAGGGTGGCCCTCCGGACGCTGGACCCCTGGACGCTCCTGACGTACGCCTATCTCTCTGCCGGCGTGGCCTGGTCGTTCGTGATACCTCCGTGGCGGATTCTCGCCCACGGCTTCGACCTCGGGATGTGGGGAGCGTTCCTGGCGGTCGCCACCGTCGGCACCGTGGTGCCCTTCGGCTTGTTTATCAGCGGCCTGCGCTTCCTCCCGCCGACGCAGGCCAGCATCGTCAGCATGCTGGAGCCCGTGGTCGCCGCCGGCGTGGCATATGTCCTCCTCGGGGAGACCCTGATCCCGCTTCAGATCCTGGGCGGCGCCCTGGTCCTGGCGGGTGTGGTGGTGGTGCAGACGGCGTGAGCGGGCTGCGGCCCGCTGGGGCCAGGGGTTGGGGGTCAGGGGTCGGGGACCAAGGACGGGTGACCGGAGACTGGGGACGGGAGTTCGGGCGAACCCCCGACGCCCTGCAGGCGCCGTTGACAGGCATGTGATTCCTTGGTAGTTTCTGCGCTCTAGAGGGTTTTGTCGAGCGGTCAGCGGTCAGCTATCAGCGGTCAGCAAGTCTGCAAGGCGAAGTCCGGAGCTGGCCGTCGGAGCTACCAGCTGACGTATTTTTTTGAGGATTGACATTCCGATGGACTATAAGACCACGCTGAATCTTCCCAAGACCGACTTCCCCATGCGGGCCAACCTCCCGGAGCGCGAGCCCCAGATGCTCCGCCAGTGGGAGGCCGAGGGCCTGTATCAGCGCCTGCGCGAGGCGCGGGCCGACCGAGAGATGTGGATCCTGCACGACGGCCCGCCGTACGCCAACGGCCACATCCACATGGGCCACGCCCTGAACAAGATCCTCAAGGACATGGTGGTGAAGTCCCGGTCCATGTCGGGCTTCAATGCCGTCTACGTGCCGGGCTGGGATTGTCACGGCCTGCCCATCGAGCATCAGGTGGACAAGGAGCTGGGGCCGAAGGTGGCCGAGATCCCCGTCCCCGAGAAGCGCCGCATGTGCCGCGCCTACGCCCAGAAGTTCATTGATATCCAGCGGGAGGAGTTCAGGCGCCTGGGCGTCCTGGGGGACTGGGATCACCCGTACCTCACCATGGAATACCGCTACGAGGCCAACATCCTCCGCGAGCTGGGGAAGTTCTTTGCGACGGGCGGCGTGTACCGCGGGCTGAAGCCGGTTCACTGGTGTGCCTCGTGCCTCACGGCGCTGGCCGAGGCGGAGGTGGAGTACTCCGACCACACCTCGCCCTCGATCTACGTGGCGTTTCCCCTGACGTCCGACCCGGGGGCCCTGATCCCCGCTTTGCGGGGCGCCCAGGTGTCGGTGGTGATCTGGACCACCACCCCGTGGACGTTGCCGGCGAACCTGGCCATCGTGGTGCATCCCGCCGAGGAATACGTGGTCTTCCGGTCGAACGGGCGGCACTTCATCACGGCCGGGAAGCTCATGGACGAAACCGCCCGGAAATGCAACCTGGCGGACCCGGAGGTAGTGTTCCGCGGGCCGGGGGCCCGGCTGGAGGGCCTGGTGGCCCGCCACCCGTGGCTGGACCAGCCCTCGCCCCTCTTTTCCGCCGACTACGTGACGATGGACCAGGGGACCGGGTGCGTCCATACGGCCCCCGGCCACGGGGCCGACGACTACGACACCGGGATCAAGCATGGCCTGCCGATCTACAACCCGGTGGACGACATGGGCCGCTTCGTGCCCGAGGTAGCCCATTTCGCCGGGATGAGCGTCTGGGACGCCAACGCCGCCATCATCGCCCACCTGCGGAAGGAAGGCCGGCTGCTCTACGCCGAGGATTTCCAGCATTCGTACCCGCACTGCTGGCGATGCAAGAACCCCGTCCTCTTCCGGGCCACGAACCAGTGGTTCATCTCCATGGAGGTGGGTGGCCTGTGCCGGCGGAGCCTGGAGGGCATCCGGCAGGTGCAGTGGATCCCGCCGTGGGGGGAGGAGCGGATCTCCAACATGATCGCCAACCGGCCGGACTGGTGCATCTCCCGCCAGCGGGCCTGGGGCACCCCCATCGCCGTGTTCAACTGCGCCGGATGCGGGTCGCTTCTGGCGGAGCAGCGGCTGATCGAGTACGTGGCCTCCCTGATGGACCGGGAGGGGGCGGATGTCTGGTTCGCCCGGCCCGCCAAGGAGCTCGTGCCCCCCGGCACCCGCTGTCTCAAGTGCGGTGCTGAGGAATTCACCAAGCAGACCGACATCCTGGACGTCTGGTTCGAATCGGGGGTCAGCCAGGCGGCCGTGCTGCGGGTCCGGCCGGACCAGCACTGGCCGGCCGAGATGTACCTGGAGGGGAGCGACCAGCATCGGGGCTGGTTCCACTCCTCGCTGCTGGCGGCCGTCGGCGCCCAGGGCGGCGCGCCCTACCGGGCGGTCCTCACCCACGGGTTCGTGGTGGACGGGGAGGGCCGCAAGATGTCCAAGTCCCTGGGGAACGTCATCGCCCCGCAGGAGGTGATCGAGAAGTACGGCGCGGAGGTGCTGCGCCTCTGGGTGGCGGCCGAGGATTACCGCGATGACATCCGCCTGTCGGAGGAGATCCTCACGCGCTTGGCCGAGGGATACCGGCGCATCCGGAATACCTGCCGGTACCTGCTGGGGAACCTGCACGACTTCGATCCCGCCCGGCATGCGGTGCCGGTCCAGGCGCTTCTGCCCATCGACCGGTTCATCCTGCATCGCCTGCAGCGGCTGACCGAGCGCATGCGGGCGGCCTACCAGGACTACGAGTTCCACATCCTGTATCACAGCCTGCACAACTTCTGCGCCGTGGACCTCAGCGCCTTCTACCTGGACGTCCTGAAGGACCGCGTCTACACCTCGGGCCGCACATCCCATCTCCGCCGGTCGGCCCAGACGGCGATGTCCGAGATCCTGGTCAGCCTGGTGAAGCTCATGGCCCCCGTCCTGTCCTTCACCGCGGACGAGATCTGGCGAACCCTCGCCATGCCGGACAAGCCGTCCAGCGTCCATCTCGCCGAGTTCCCCGAGGTCCGGGCCGATCTGCTGGACGATCGGCTGGCGCAGGAGTGGGAGCGGCTGCTGACGTTCCGGGACGAGGTCCTGCGAGCCCTGGAGATCGCGCGGAAGGAGCGGCGGATCGGCAGCGCCCAAGAGGCCGCGGTGGAGGTGCAGGCGGCGGGCGAGGCGTTCGAGTTCCTGACGGCTCACCGCGAGGCGCTGGAGACGATCTGCATCGTGTCCTGCCTGACGGTCACGCGCGCAGAGGGCCGACCGGCGGATGAGGGCCTGGCGGTCCGGGTGGATCGCGCCCCGGGCGTCAAGTGCCAGCGCTGCTGGAACTTCCGGGAGAGCGTGGGCGCCTCGGCGGCGCACCCGGGGTTGTGCGACCGCTGCGTGTCTGTTCTGCAAGAAGCGTAGGTGACGAGGAGACCCCCGGACACGCGCATGCTCTTCTACTACGTCGCGCTGACCGTCATCCTGCTGGACCAGGCCACCAAGCTCGTCATCGTCGAGGCCCTCCGGGTGGGACAGGGCATCCCGGTCATCCCCGGCTTCTTTGACATCGTCTTCGTCCTGAACCCGGGCGCCGCCTTTGGGTTCCTGGCCACGCTCTCCGAGGGAGTGCGCAGCCCCTTCTTCATCCTCATCACCGTGGTCGCGGTGAGCCTGATCGTGTTCTATCACACGCGGTTCCTGCACGCCGACCGCTTGGCCTCCGTTGCCCTGGCTCTGATCCTGGGAGGCGCCATCGGCAACCTGATCGATCGCCTGCGCTACGGGATGGTCGTGGACTTCCTGGATTTCCACGTGTCTCGATATCACTGGCCTGCCTTCAACGTGGCGGACTCCGCCATCTCCATCGGCGTGGGCTTGATGCTTCTGGACATGGTCCTGGACTGGCGTCGCGAAAAGCGCAGGGCCACAACCGAAACCGCCAATGAACGCCAATGAACGCGAATAACGATCCCCTTCATCAGAAAAGGAAGAACCCACAGCCAACACTCATCCAGGCGTTGGCGGTCGGCTTTGGGTTCCACATATCGCCCCCTTCTGGATAGAACCATCTGCGTTCATTTGCGTTTATTTGCGGTTGCCGTGTTGGTATGGATCTCCAGGAATTCATCGTGAGTCCCGCGCAGGCGGGACAGCGCCTGGACGTGTTCCTGGCGGGGGTGAGCGGCCTGTCCCGCGCCCGGATCCAGGGCCTCATCGCCGGCGGGCATGTCCTGGCGGGGGGACGCCCACAAAAACCTCGCCACCGGGTGAGTGCCGGGGAGGCCATTCAGCTCTGCATCCCACCCGCCACGCCCCTGGACCTGGTTCCGGAAGCCATCCCCCTCGACGTCCTGCACGAGGATGACGACCTCATCGTCCTGAACAAGCCGGCGGGGATGGTCGTACATCCCGGTGCGGGGCGGACCAGTGGGACGCTGGTGCACGCCCTCCTCGCCCACTGCAAAACCCTGCCCGGCATCGGCGGGGCGGAGCGGCCCGGCATCGTCCACCGCCTGGACCGGGACACCTCCGGTGTGCTGGTGGTCGCCAAGACGGAGGCGGCACACCAGTCTCTCAGCCGGCAGTTCAAGGAGCGGGTCGTCAAAAAACAGTACCTGGCGCTGGTGCACGGGGAGGTCCGCCAGGACTCAGGGCGGATCGAGGCGGCCATTGGGCGGCGGGAGCACGACCGGAAGCGGATGGGGGTCCGGGAGCACGGCGGGCGGCAGGCGCGAACCGCCTACCAGGTGATCCGGCGATTACCGGGGATGACCGTGCTGGGCCTGGACCTGGAGACGGGGCGGACCCACCAGATCCGGGTCCACCTCTCCCACATCGGCCATCCGGTGGTCGGCGACCAGGTGTACGGCGGGCGACGGGAACGGTCCCGGTCCCCCGTCCCCGGTCCCCGAGCACGGCGCCAAATGCTCCACGCGTGGCGGCTGGGATTCCACCACCCCCGCACGGGTGACTGGCGCGAATTTACGGCCCCAATCCCCGACGACCTCCGGAGACTCGCTGGCCCGCTCCCCTGAGAGGCCGATTTTGGATTTGTGATTGAGGATTGGTGATTGGACTGCAGGAGAAACTCGGGCTTTCCAATTTATGGGATCGATGGTCAGTTCTTCCCAGTGGCAGTCTTGCGAGATGCAGTAAAGATGGCAACGAGCTCGTTGGCCTCCTCCATCAGCCCCCTGATACGCTCTCCTTTCGTTAGGCCAGACTCCTCAAGCAACTCCAGCCAGTAAAGGGTTTCATCCGCCTCTTCTTCGGCGACACCAAGCCGTGACGAGAATTCCGCACGGGATCTGGCGCGGCAAGCGGCACGATAATTGGCACCGACGGACGTTCCGGAACGCAGGATCTGGCCTCCAATGACCCTGGCAGCTTCGTTATGCGGCAAGCTGCCTACGAGCCCGATGATGGCCAAAGCGAACCTCTTAGTCCTGCGTTTGAGTTCATCGGGCGTCATGGGGGAACGCATGTCGAACTCCGCCTGGGACTCCGAGCCTTCCTCTCAATCAGCAATCCTCAATCCCAAATCCCAAATCAACTGCCAGGGAATGTGAAGGGCAAGATGACCGTGAAGGTGCTCCCCTGGCCTTCGCCGGCCGACTGGGCCCAGATCCGACCTCCGTGGAGCTCCACGAGCCGCTTGGCCAGGGCCAGGCCGAGGCCGGACCCCTCATGATGCTTGGTGGCCGTGGCCTCGAGCTGGACGAACTGCTGGAACAGGCGGGGCAGGTCCTCGGTCTTGATTCCGATCCCCGTATCGCTCACTCTGATCTCCAGGCACTCGCCGGAGGTGTCAATTGGTCGAGCAGTCGAGTGGTCAATTGGTTTGGACGAGTCGACCATTGGACCAGTTGACCATTTGACCCGGTGCGCAGTCAGGCACACCGTGCCGCCATTGGGGGTGAACTTCACCGCGTTGTTCAGAAGATTGAAAAGGATCTGCTTGAAGCGGATGGGATCAGCCCAGAGAGGAGGCAGATCGGGCTGGATGTCGGCCTCGACGATCTGATTCTTCTGGTGGGCCAGGCCTCGGGTGGTCACCAGGATGTCCTCCAGGGTGGTGGCAACCGACAGGGACTCGGGCTGGAGGACGATCCTGCCCGCCTCCGCCTTGGACAGATCCAGAATATCACCGATGATCTGGACGAGATGCTGCCCGCTGGCCCGGATGTGCCCGAGGTAGCGGGCCTGCTTTTCGTTCAGGGACCCCACGCGCTGTTCCTGCAGGAACTCGGCGAACCCGATGATGGAATTCAGCGGGGTCCGGAGTTCATGGGACATGTTGGCCAGGAACTCGGATTTGTGGCGGGAGGCCTCCTCTAGCGCCCGGGTCCGCTCCCGGACCCGCTCTTCCAGCTCGGCGGCATGTTGCTGGATCTCCTGGTAGAGCCGCGCATTCTCGATGGCGATGGCGGCCTGGGTGGCGAAGAGCGCGAGGGTGGCCCGGTCCTCCTCGGTGAAGTGTCGCCCGGTCCCCTCGTTGTTGATCGTGAGGACGCCCACCAGCCGATCGTGGTACAGCAGCGGTTCGGCCAGTACGGCGGTAATCCCCGTGCGATCCAGCGTGACGGGGTGGGCATAGGGGGAGGTCCGATAGTCGTTCACGATCATCCCCTCCCGCCGCTGGGCCGTCGTGCCCGCCACCGCCTCGCCGAGCTGGAGGCGGACTCCCCGTCGCCAATCGGCGAATCCGTGCCAGGCCTCCGCGACGAGCACCTGATCCCGCTTATCCCACAGGAAGACCGTGCCCGAGGCGGCCCCCACCAGCTCCGCCGCCCGGCGAACGATGAGGCCCAGAAGGGTCGGGAGATCCAGCTCCCGGGTGATCTCGGTGCCGACTGCACGGAGCGCATCCAGTTGCCGCGTCCGCCTGATCAGCGCCTCCACCATCTGCTTGCGCTCGGTGACATCGGCAACCACCCCCATGATGCCGCTGATCTCCCCGTGGGCGTCACGCAGTGGCGCGGTGGAAATACTGATCTCGATCGGTGATCCATCCCGCTTTTTCCGGCGCACCTCCACGCCGGTGTACGACTCGCCTTGCAGCACCCTCTGGCGCAGGGCCAGGAACTCCTCCTGCTTCTCGTCGGGCACGATGGAGAGGGGACGACCAAGCACCTCCTCGATACTCCAGCCGAAGATCCGTTCCGCGGCCGGGTTCCACGTCTTGACGTTTCCCGCAGGGTCCAGGGCCATGATGGCCAGCGGGGAGGCGCGAACCAGGGCTCGAAGTGTCTCGTTGGCTTCCCGCAGCGCCTCCTCTGCCCGTTTCCGCTCTGTGATGTCGCGATCGATGCCGCGATACCCGCGAAACACGCCCCGGCTGTCCAAGATGGGCGTGGCGCTGGTTTCCAGGATGACCGAGTGGCCATCCTTGTGCAAGTTCACATTGTCGAGGAGCGCAAACGCTTCTCTCGCGCCGGAGATCGGAGCGAACAGCTCAGCCACTCGCCTGGCCTCCTCCGAGGGCATGAGGTCAAAGGGGGTCTTGCCGAGGATTTCTTCGGGGGCATACCCCAGGATCTCGCGGATGCGTGGACTGCAGTACGTGTACACGCCCCTTTCATTGATCTCCCACACCCAGTCGCTGGTGTTTTCGACCAGGTTCCGGAATTTCTCCTCGCCCTCTCGGAGCGCGCCTTCCGCCCGCTTCCGCTCCGTGATGTCCTGCTGGATGCCGATGAACTGGCTGATCGCCCCGCGCTCATCCCGCACGGGGGTGATGGTCAACTCCTCGGTGAAGAGGCTTCCGTCCTTCCGGCGATTGGTCATCTCGCCGCGCCACACCTGGCCCGAGTGGATCGTCTCCCACAGCCGTTGGTAGAACTCCTGGTCGTGCCGGCCCGACTTGAGCAGCCGCGGGGTCTGGCCCAGGGCCTCGGCCGCCGTGTAGCCGGTGAGGCGCGTGAAGGCCGAATTCGTCCAGGTGATGCGGCCCTCGCGATCGGTGATCATCACGGCGTTCGCAGCGGATTGCAGCGCCATGCTCTGCATGTAGAGCTGCTGTTCTCCTTCGCGGAGGGCGGCCTGGGCGTCGCGGACCTGCGCGTCGCGATCCTCGAGCCTCCGGAGTTCCCGGCGCAGTAGCAGGTACAGCAGGAACGCGGTGACGACGACGAAGGCTCCATCCTTGAGAGTGTCCAGGTGGGTGAGCAGGCCGGGATCAGCAGTGAGGGTGCCCAGCAGGCGATTCGAGAGCAGGATCCACAGGCCGGCGACGAGGGCATAGATCAGGGCAAGCGACAGGGCGGTGCGGGGGGTCACATTCCTCATGGTGTGCCCATCTCCACGGCGGGTCGGTTACCGGCCGGTTGCCCCCGGCGGCTCCCGCCATCCCGGCGTCCACTGTGGCGCTGCGGCTCGGAGAAAAAAAGCGCCTTCGAGAAGAGGTTCTCTCGATGGCGCAAGAGCGACTCCGACCGCCCGGGCCTCGCTTCCCCGCGTGAGGGCGATCCTTCGAATGCAGTCATCCCTCGCTCCGAGTGCTGGAGGGGTGGAATCACGGTCTGAGGAAACCGATGGAGCCAGGGCTCAGGTGGTTACCCGGACCTGAACCGCCTTGGGCCGGCCCCGGTCGTCCTGGCCCAACTCGAACTCGACGGTCTCGCCCTCGCGAAGGGTTTGCCCGCCCTCCACATCGCTGGCGTGAACGAAGGCGTCCGGTCCCTTGTCCTCCCGCACGATGAACCCGTAGCGCTTCGTCACGTTAAACCACTTCACCTTGCCCTTCATGGTCTCCTCCTGCCCCCTGGTGGGACCTCCCGGTTGAATCTGCGAAATCTGCGGATAAGATGCCTTCCCCTCAATTGCTGATGGCCGCCAAGCCATCGTCGGCCGTGGCCTCGTTCGCCTGGCCGAGTTCCGAGCGCACGCGCGTCTGCGTGTCGAACAGGAAGATCTTGGGCCGTCCATTCAGACGGTCCGATTCGAAGACGATGAACCGGCCGTCGGCGCTGATATGAGGGAAACCGTCGAAGGCGGTCGGGTGGTTCAGCTCGGGCAGGGGATCCAGCCGCCGCGTCTCCCGGTCGAACAGGAAGACGTCGGCCTGCCCGCGGTTGCGGTCCGACTGGAAGACGATGAACCGGCCGTCGGCGCTGATGGAGGGGTACCCGTCGTTCCCGTTGGCGCTGTTGGCCTCTTCCAGGGGATCCAGCCGTCCGGCCTCGCGGTCGAGCAGGTAGACATGATTCCGCCCGCCCCGTCGGTTGGAGGTGAAGGCCAGGTAGCGTCCGGGGAACGGGGCCCGGACAGCGAGGTCCACGGCGTTGGATGCTCCACCCCCCGGGCCGGGGGTCACCACGGTGACCGGCAGCTCTCCCGCCTTGGCGAGCAGCGCCGGCGGGATGAGTGCCGTGAGTTCTTCGCCCGTCTGGAAGCGGGTCGTCACTGCCGTCCCAGCGAGGTACACGAGCGACTCCGGGCGGAACCCGCGGCCTCGAACGGTGATGGCCGTCGCTCCGGAGGCCGGAGCCAGCAGCGGCGGGGCCTCGATGGCCGTCACCTCCGGCACGGGATTGGTTACCGAGAGGGACAGTCCGTTGGACGTGCCTCCCCCCAGGGCGGCGTCGGTCACGCGCACCTCCAGTGTCCACGCCCGCGCCAGGAGCGGGGCGGGGATCCGGGCCTGGAGCCGCTGGGGGCTCACGACTGTGACGGGCACCGGCGTCTCGCCGACGCGCAGACGGGAGGTGGCCCCGAAGTGCTCCCCCTCGATCGAGAGGACCAGTCCCTCCGAGCCGACTGGCACCGCGGGCGGATCCAGGCGGACCAGGCGGGGCGCCGGGGGGACGTAGGTAAACACGGCCGGAGCCGTGGTGGTTCCCCAGAGCTCATTCACCACCTGCACCGGGGCCGGCCCGGGAACGCCGGGGGGAGCGACTGCTTCAAGCGTCGAGAGCCCGGTGCGGCGCAGCACATCGGCAGGCCGGCCGCCAAACTCCACCCGCAAGGGACCCAGGACCACCCCTCCCTCGACCTCGATGGACACCACGGTGCCCCCGCCGGTCGGGCCCTTCTCGGGGCTGAGCGCGACGATGCGGTCCTGGGCATGGGCAGTCGCCGGCGCCAGCAGCCAGAGGGCCAGGGTCAGGAACACGCAGGTGAAACGTGAGGCGTGAAACGTGATGCGTGAAACGTGAAACGTGATGCGTGAAGCGTGAGACGTCAGACGCATCGCTTGAAGCGAAATCGACGAAACACCGAGCAGGTTCCCAGCCCAGTCACGCATCACGAGTCACGCCTGTTCACGGCTTGCCGCTCACGATGCCCAGGCGGCGCTTCTCGAGTTCGGCGATCTTGTCCCGGAGCTCCGCCGCCTTCTCGAACTCCAGCCGCTTGGCCGCCGCCCGCATCTCTTTGTCGAGCTGGGCCATGAGGGCCGGGATCTCCTCCCGCGGGATGAATTCGATCTCCTCGTCCCGCAGGGCCGGGACGGTGTAGTAGTCGCGCTCGTAGATGCTGGCCAGGACGTCCTGGATGGACTTCTTGATCGTCTCGGGGGTGATGTCGTGTTCCCGGTTGTAGGCGCGCTGGAGCTGGCGGCGGCGGGTGGTCTCGGCGATGGCCTGCTGCATGGACCGGGTCATGACGTCGGCGTAGAGGATGACCTGTCCCTCGACGTTCCGAGCGGCGCGGCCGGCCGTCTGGATCAGCGAGCCCGCGGACCGGAGGAAGCCCTCCTTGTCCGCGTCCAGGATGGCCACCAGGGCCACCTCGGGGATGTCCAGGCCCTCGCGCAGCAGGTTGATGCCCACCAGGACGTCGAACTTCCCCAGCCGCAGGTCCCGGATGATCTCGTTCCGCTGCAGGGTGTCGATGTCGGAGTGGAGGTAGCGCACCCGGATGCCCACCTCGGACAGATAGTCGGTGAGCTCCTCCGCCATGCGTTTCGTCAGGGTCGTCACCAGGATCCGCTGGTCGCGACTTGCCCGTTCTCGGATCTCGTGGATGAGGTCGTCAATCTGACCGGTGATGGGCCGGACCACGATCTCGGGGTCGATCAGGCCGGTGGGGCGGATGATCTGCTCCACCACCCGGCCGCCCACCTTTTCCAGCTCGTAGGGCCCCGGGGTGGCGGAGACGTAGACCACCTGGTTCACGCACCGCTCGAACTCGTCGAAGGTGAGGGGCCGGTTGTCCAGGGCCGAGGGCAGGCGGAAGCCGTACTCCACCAGGGTCTGCTTGCGGGACCGGTCCCCGCGGTACATCCCGCGGATCTGGGGGACGGTCTGATGGGACTCGTCGATGATGACCAGGGAGTCGCGGGGGAGGTAATCCATCAGGGTGGGCGGCGGCTCGCCGGGACCCCGGCCGGACAGGTGGCGGGAGTAGTTCTCGATCCCCTTGCACGTGCCGATCTCCCGGATCATCTCCAGGTCGAAGGTGGTCCGCTGGCGCAGGCGCTGGGCCTCCAGGAGCTTCCGCTGGCCCTCCAGCTCGGGGCAGCGCTCCTCCAGCTCCGTCTCGATGGCGGCGAAGGCACGCTCCCGCAGGTCCTGGGGCGTGACGTAGTGGTTGGCGGGGTAGATGGGGACCCGGTGCAGGCGCTCCCGTTTCTCGCCCGTGAGCGGGTCCAGTTGCCAGAGCGCCTCCACCTCGTCCCCGAACAGGTCCACCCGGATGGCCGTGTCCTCGTAGGCCGGGAAGATCTCCACCACGTCCCCGCGGACCCGGAACGTCCCCCGGTGAAGGTCCAGGTCGTTGCGCTGGTACTGGATCTCCACCAGTTTGCGCAGCATGGCGTCCCGCGGGCAGGAAGCGCCCTCCTCCAGCAGGAGGACCATCCCGTAATAGACCTCGGGCGACCCCAGCCCGTAGATGCAGGAGACGGAGGCAACGATGATCACGTCGCGCCGTTCCAGCAGGCTCCGCGTCGCGGAGTGGCGGAGCTTGTCGATGTGGTCGTTGATCATGGCGTCCTTCTCGATATAGGTGTCGGTTTGGGGAATGTAGGCCTCGGGCTGGTAGTAGTCGTAGTAGGAGACGAAGTACTCGATGGCGTTCTCGGGGAAGAACTGCTTGAACTCATTGTACAGTTGGGCGGCCAGGGTCTTGTTGTGGGCGATGATGAGGGTGGGGCGCTCCAGGTTGGCGATGACGTTGGCCATGGTGAAGGTCTTGCCCGACCCGGTGACCCCCAGCAGGACCTGGTGGCGATCCGCGCGCAGCACCCCCTCGGTGAGCTGGGCGATGGCCCGGGGCTGGTCACCGCGGGGCTGGTAGTCGCAGACGAGCTTGAAGCGGGACATGGTGTCTGTTGGGGGGCTCGCGTCTTGGGGGAGCCGGTCCGGGGCGACACACCGCCTGGGCCCCTCGCCGTTCACGCCCTGCTCCCCTCCGATGCATGCGTCACCCGCTGGCTCAGGGGCGCGGTGCCGGGGATGGCGGTGGCGACGAGGGCGCGGGGCGGGCCCGGGCGACGAAATCCGCGTAGGGCTCGGCGGGGACCACCGCGTTGGGAATCCGAAG
>Ga0082335_1003159_pt1 | contig 27962 bp, 18 predicted proteins | sample Subgrocontami58m_FD_72375 | JGI IMG/M metagenome (GOLD analysis project Ga0082335, IMG submission 72375) | Subsurface groundwater microbial communities from S. Glens Falls, New York, USA - GMW37 contaminated, 5.8 m (SPADES assembly) (version 2) ...
CACCGTCCACCGTCCCACCGTCGCACCGTCCACCGTCGCACCGTCTTACCGTCTTACCGTCTTACCGTCTTACCGTCGCACCGTCCCACCGTCCCACCGTCGCACCGTCGCACGGTCCCACCGTCTTACCGTCTTACCGTCTTACCGTCCCACCGTCTCGTTCGCTTTCCCGCCAATACTGTAAAGGTGCTTCAAGGTGCGGACATACATTTTTCCGCCCGCGACGGCAGGCGTCGTATGGCATTGTTCCCCGAGCGGATTTCTGGCGAGGATTTTGAATCGATCGGAAGCCTCGACCACATCGACTTCACCCGCAGTCGAAACACAGAACAACCGGCCATCGACACAGACGGGCGAGCCGAAGAAATTTCCTCCCACTCGTTCCTGCCAGCGCACCTGACCGGTTGGAGCATCGACGCAACTCAGAATCCCGCCGTCGCTCCAGAGAAAGAGCAAATTGCCCACGGCAACTGACGTTGGCACATATGGCGCAGAACGCTTGATCTGGTAGGCCACTTCCGCCGATTTGCCATTTTCGGGCGGACGAACGGCCGCCACATAATTTCCGCCACCGCCGCTGCCGCAGCTTCCCACGATGAGCCCGGACGCGATCACGGGCGAACTGACACAGCGCTTGTCAAAAACGTTGGCCAATTCCCACATGACCTTGCCGCTGTCAGGATCGACCGCGGTCACGCCGTTGGGCCAGCTCAAGAAAATCAATTGTGGTTTCGCCCGGGGCGGCTCGTACAAGCAGGGCGTCGAATAACTCACGCCGTTGCTGGCGGTGCGGCGGGAGATTTTCCAGCGGATCTCTCCGGTCCGGGCGTCCATCGCCACCAGCGAGCTCGGGCCATCCTGGTCGTTGGCCAAAAAAACTTTGTCGCCGACGAGAACAGGCGAGGCGCCGCTGCTGTGCTGGCTCACGTACGGACCGAGGTTTTGCTCCCAGAGCACATTGCCGTTGTGATCGAAGGCGCGCAGGAGATACCGATCGGGCGTGGACGACGCCACATAGACCCGCTCTGCATCCACCGCGGGTGTGGCGGAAGCGAAACTATTGTTTTGATGCTTTTGAAACGGCGTGAATGGGAAGGCTTTTTTCCAAATCATTTTCCCGCTCCCCGCGTCGAGCCGGTAAACCAGAATCGCCCCGGGCTGCTCCTCGGTGCTGGTGAGATATATTTCATTTTCCCAAACGACGGGAGAAGAGTGCCCGGTCCCGGGCAGCTCGACTTTCCAGTTAAAATCTTTATCGCTCCACTGACTCGGAATCGTCTGCGCAGAGCTGATCCCGGTTCCGTTCGGTCCACGAAAGCGAGTCCACTCCTGGGCCGAGGTGGAAAAGGTAAAAAGGAGAAACAAAACCAGAGTACGGCAGAAGAAGCGCATTTTCATTTGGCGTAGGATTGGCCAAGGTTTTAAACGGTGGCAAGTTTTTGAAAAGGAAATTCGCGGGTGATACCGGTCTGAGTTCGGTCTGAGTTTTTCGTTCTTCCAATTAAGCGGCGAACTACCGGTAGCGGTAATAATGCCGGTGATGAAAATAAACCGGCGGAGGCGGCGGGAAATAAAAGGGATCGTAGTAGTACGGGGCGGGATAGTAATAAACCGGGCCTGCCGGCGGATAGATCCGTTGCGTGCTCATCAGGTAATTCACAATTGAATCAGGCACTTTGGCCTGGCGCAAATGATCCACATCTTCGAGCCGCAAATGGTAGGCGGCGCCGGTTCCTTGCAGGTAGCTGATGATCGCGATGTCCGGAATGTTCTGCGAAACCAGATATTCAATTTCCGGCAGCTGCAGCGGCTGGTTCTCTTTGACTTTCTCCTGCAGGGCCGGGTCGATCGCGCGGGATTGCAGTTGTTGGTGAAATATTTTGGCCGATTGCGGCGTGGCACATCCGCCCAGCGCCAGAAAAGCAGAGCAAAGGATCACCCCCACAACAGCGCAGCGAATCCGCGATGGCGCGTTCATGCTTTCAGCTTTCATAGGCAGCAATGTAACGAAGTTTTTCGGAAACGGAAGCAGCGCAGAATGTCCGCATGACCGCCCCGGCGAGTAAGTTCACCCTTGATTTGTCGCGGAAATAAAGAAAACTTTACCGTCCACTCTGAACAGCGCCTGTTCGGGCTGATTGTTTTTGCACGAAGATCGACTCATGAAAATTTGCCTCGGAGCTTTCGCGATTTTAGCGGCCAGCATTTTGCCGGTTTCAGCCGCTGATCCCGCTCGTTCAGCCCGCCAACCGGACTCGGAAATCCACTTCAATCGCGATATCCGCCCAATTCTTTCCGATCGCTGCTTCGCTTGCCATGGCCCCGACAAAGCCGCTCGCAAAGGCAAGTTCCGCCTCGATATTCGCGAAGATGCCGTTGCCAAAGCGATCGTTCCTGGCCACGCCGCCAAGAGCTCCTTAATCGCCCGCATTCTTTCCAACGACCCGGACGAAATGATGCCGCCGCCCGACTCGCAAAAACCGCGGCTCACCTCGGCGGAAGTGGATCTCTTGCGGCGCTGGATTGACGCCGGCGCAACGTGGGAACTGCACTGGGCTTACCTTAAACCGGTCCGCCCTGCTCTGCCCGCGGCGGTTTGGGGCGAATTGGTCGAGACGCCTGTGGACGTTTTCGTTCAGACGCGCCTGGCCAAAGAAAATTTGCGACCCGCTGCTCAGGCGGATCCAAGGACGCTGATCCGCCGCCTCAGCTTTGATCTAATCGGGTTGCCTCCGACGCCTGCCGAAGTGAAAGAATTTTCCGAAGATCAGGACCCGGAAGCTTACGAGCATTTAGTCGATCGCCTGCTGGCTTCGCCGCATTTCGGCGAACGGCTGGCGTTGAATTGGCTCGATTGGGTCCGTTACGCGGATACCGATGGTTTCCACGCGGACAATTACCGCAGCGTTTATCCCTATCGCGATTACGTCATCGACGCATTCAACCAGAACATGCCGTTCGACCGTTTCACCATCGAACAGATCGCGGGCGATCTCTTGCCCAACCTGACCACGGCCCAGAAAATCGCTTCCACCTATAATCGATTGCACCGGACGACGGAAGAAGGCGGCGCCCAACCGAAAGAGTACCTCGCCAAATACGCCGCGGATCGCGTGCGCACCACCTCGACGGTTTGGCTCGCCTCAACCATGGGCTGCTCCGAATGTCACGATCACAAGTTCGATCCATTCACGACGCGGGACTTTTACAGCTTCGAAGCGTTCTTCGCGGATCTGAAAGAAAAGGGCGTCGGAAAACCCGACGAATACCCTGTGCCGAATGAAAAACAAGCCGCGGTCCTTGATCGCTTCGATTCCAAAGTCGCCGCGCTCGAGCAACAGCTGGAAACCTCAACGCCGGAGCTCGAACTCGCGCAGTCCCGCTGGGAAAATCACCTGCAGGCCGAATTCACCGAAGGGCGACTGCAATGGGCGCCGCTGCGGCCGGAAAAAGCTTCCGCGAAAAACGGCGCCATGCTGGTCGAGCAAGACGATCTATCGCTCCTGGCCAAGGGTGAAAATCCGGACAACGATAATTACGAGATTCAATTTCGAACCAACCGCACGCACGTGACCGGCTTGCGGCTCGAAGCGCTGACAGATCCTTCGTTCGATAAGAAAAGCCTGTCGCGCGGCGGCGGCAATTTCGTGCTGACCGAAATCGAAGCCGAGCTTTCGGCGGAAGCCGACGCGAAGCCGGCCAGAGTTTCTTTTGCGAGCGCGCTGGCGGATTTTTCGCAAAATAATTTTCCGGTCAGCGCGGCCATCGACGGAAAGCCAGACACAGGTTGGGGGGTCGACGGTCAGAATCGCGTCGAAAACCGGAAGGCCGCCTTCATTTTTGCCAAACCAATCGATCTGACTCCCAATTCCACTCTGACCGTTCGGCTGAAACACGAATCGAAGTTCAAGAAACATCAAATCGGCCGGTTCCGGCTCTCGCTGATCTCGGTCGATCGCCCGACGCTCGACGAGCATGGCTTGCCGGATCCGGTTTCCCGCACGCTTCAGAAAATTGCGGCGGACCGCAAGCCGGACGAAACAGCCTCGCTGGCCAAATATTTTCGGTCAAATGCGCCCGAACTTCAGCCCGTTCGCGATCAACTCGCCGCCAAGAAAAAAGAACGCGACGACTTCCTGAAAACGGTTCCGCGCAGTCTGGTCACGGTCACGGTCGAACCGCGCCCAATTCGAATCTTGCCGCGCGGCAACTGGATGAATGATTCGGGTGAAATCGTGCAGCCGATGCCGCCCAAATTCTTGACCTCGGCTGATTCGGCAGGCCGTCGTTTGTCGCGGCTTGATTTGGCGCGATGGCTGGTTTCACGCGATAATCCTCTGACCGCCCGAGTTTTCGTGAATCGGCTTTGGCGAAAGTTTTTCGGAACTGGACTTTCCAAAACGCTGGATGACTTCGGCGCCCAAGGCGAATGGCCCACCCATCCGGAATTGCTGGATTGGCTCGCGGTCGAGTTCATGGACAGCGGTTGGGACATCAAACACGTCATCAAACTGATCGTGATGTCGCACACCTACCGGCAGAGCTCGTTGGCCGACGACAATTCCAGCGCCAAGGACCCGTACAATCGGTTGCTCGCGCACCAAGGGCGATTTCGGCTGCCGGCGGAAGTGGTCAGGGATAACGCCCTTGCGGTTAGCGGGATGCTTTCAGAAAAAATTGGCGGGCCGAGCGTGAAGCCGTACCAGCCGGCCGGTTATTGGGCCAACCTCAATTTCCCGAAACGCGAATATCAAAATGATCGTGGCGAAAACGAATACCGGCGCGGGCTCTACAGCTTTTGGTGCCGCACGTTCACTCACCCCAGTTTGATGGCGTTTGACGCGCCGAGCCGCGAAGAATGCGTGATCGAACGGGCCGTCTCGAACACACCGATGCAAGCGCTCGCGTTGCTGAATGATCCCACTTACGTTGAAGCGGCGCGGGTGTTTGCGGAAAAAGCTTTGCGCTGCGGAGGAACGACCGCCGCGGAGCGCATTCACTGGAGCTTCCAACAAGCGCTCGAACGCGACCCGTCGAATTACGAAAAGGAAAAACTCAGCGCCCTCTGCCGCAAAGAAACCGAGCGTTACAAAGGAGATCTCGAAGCGGCGAAACAGCTCATTGCCGTCGGCGAGATGCCTGTGCCGAAAGATCTGAACCCGGCCGAACTGGCCGCCTGGACGTCAGTGGCGCGGGTCATTTTTAATTTAAACGAAACGATCGTGCGGTACTGAACATCCGAATTCCATTGCGAAAGCTCATGCACCGCTCTCCCTGGCATGAAAGATCTAGATATTATTGAATCATTCCGTTGGCGCGTTTCCAGGCGAACATTCCTGAGCCGGTCGATGGCCGGGCTCGGCTCACTTGCGCTCGGTTCGCTTCTCAAGCCGAACCTTTTCGGCCTCCAGACGAGCGAACCTGAAACCGCCGCTCAATGGCGGGGAATCGTCCAGCCGCTTCATTTTCCCGCCAGGGCCAACCGGATTATTTTCCTGACGATGGCGGGCGGCCCATCGCATCTCGAAACATTCGATTACAAACCGAAGCTGGCGGAGATGAACGGCAAGCCGATGCCCGATTCACTGACCAAAGGCCAGCAAGTCGCCCAGCTTCAAGGACAGAAACTCGTTTGTCTCGGCCCGCAGCACGCCTTCAAACGCTGCGGCAACTCCGGCCAGGAAATCTCCGAGACGCTCCCGCACATCGGATCGATCGCGGATGACATCTGCATCATCCGCTCGATGTACACCGAGCAGATCAATCACGACCCGGCTCACGCATTCTTGAATACCGGCACTGCCATTCCCGGGCGGCCAAGCATGGGTTCCTGGCTGCTTTATGGGCTCGGCAGCGAGGCCGAGGATTTGCCCGGCTTTGTGGTGCTCATCTCGTCGGGCGGAGGACAAGACCAACCTGTGGCGGCCCGCCAATGGCACAGCGGTTTTCTGCCGAGCCGTTTGCAGGGAGTGCAATTTCATTCCAAGGGCGAACCGGTGCTGTACGTGCAACGACCGCCGGGCGTCAACAGTGATGATCAAAAGGCCATTCTCGACACGGTCAACGATTTGAACCGCGCCTTTGACCATGCCGTCCGCGATCCCGAAATCGCGACACGCATCGCGCAATATGAAATGGCATTCCGGATGCAAACGAGCGTCCCGGAACTGATGGACATTTCCAAAGAACCGCAATCGATTCTCGATCTCTACGGCGCAAAACCGGGCGACGGGTCATTTGCCTCGAATTGTCTTTTAGCGCGCCGGCTGGCGGAACGCGGCGTGCGTTTCGTTCAACTGTACCACCGCGGCTGGGATCATCATGGCGGCGTTAAGAAAGGCGTGGAAACAACCTCGAAACTCGTTGACCAGGCCTCCGCCGCGCTCGTTAAGGACCTGAAAGCTCGCGGCATGTTCGACGACACCCTCATTGTCTGGGGCGGCGAATTCGGCCGCACCCCCATGGGCCAGGGTGACGGGCGCGATCACCACATCAAAGGCTATTCCATTTGGATGGCAGGCGCTGGAATTCAAGGCGGGATGAGCTACGGCAACACGGATGAATTCGGCTACAACGCCGTCGAGAACACCGTCCATGTCCATGACCTCCACGCCACGATTCTTCACCTGTTTGGGATCGACCACGAAAAGCTCACCTACCGTTTTCAAGGGCGTGATTTCCGGCTGACGGACGTGGCCGGGAATGTGGTGAAAGCGGTGCTGGCTTAGCTCTGCAGGATAACCTCGCGCACTTGCTTCGGCGTGCAAACGTCGAGCAGCGCCTCGGATTAACCCTGGCGGATCATCTGCTCGTAGAGCCATGCCTTGGCATGTGTCCAATAACGCCGCACGGTCTTTTCCGAAATTCCAAGGATGGAAGCGACCTCATCGTTCTTCAATCCGACAAAAAAGCGCAGTTTGACAACCTCTGCTTGAAGCGGATCCTGCCGAGCCAGCAGTTCGAGACATTCATGAACGGCGAGCAGCCGTTCATCGTCAGAAGGCGCAGCGATCTCCATTTCGTCCGCGTCCAAGCGCTGCTGGCCGCCTCCGTGCCGCAGCGCGCGTTTACGGCGCGCATTGTCGATTAGAATGCGACGCATCGCTTCGGCCGCAGCTGCGAAAAAATGTGCGCGCCCGTCCCATGGTTCGTTTTCATTTCCAACCAGGCGCAGCCAGGCCTCATGGACCAACGCGGTGGGCTGCAATGTTTGGCCCGGGGCTTCATTGGCCATCTTCTGGGCCGCGAGTTTTCGCAACTCGTGATAGACGAGCGGCAATAATTCCTCCGCTGCTTTAGGATCGCCTTGCTGGACGGCCTTGAGCACACGAGTGATGTCGCTCATATAATGTCTTAAATCAGCGGCGGGACCGCCCCGCCGGTGGCGGACCGCTTCGGCCAGCTCGCTCGATTGTTTTCATCAGGTCAATGCACATTCGCGCCGATTGCGCCGCCGCTCACCCAGACCAGAAAAGCCATCGCCGACGCCACCGCCCCCGCCATGACCGTGTCGCCGAGGACTGCGAACGGCGTCAGAACCACGCGCGTGGGCGTGCCGAAACTTTCCAGGTAGACCGGGAGTTCGTAGATGCTTTCGGCCCCGTTCATACGATGCAATTTGAATCCTGGCCCGCCCTCCGCTTTGAATGGGTAACAAGCGAACCATGGAAGAGAATTGGTGATGGCAGACCCGCAGTCGAGCACCGGAATCGGTTTCATGCCGCTTGCCATGGCCAGGTCGACAAACTTCGGTTTCCTTCCGGCGCCAACCCGGGACCGGTTCGCCTCGAGAAAATAGGCGCGGCGTTCGATGGCAGAATGCTTGTCGCTCAGCGCGTCATATTCAACAAGCACGTCCCCATCGAACGCGTCCGAGAACAACGCCAGGTTGGGCTTTGGGGCGGGCTGGCAGTAATTGCGGAAATCACCATCATTCCAAAGTTTGTACGTCAGGCTGTAACGTTCCACCGTTTCGCAACCCGTTACGAGAACAACCATGCCCAAAACCGCGCGAGTAATCCACCGAGCCTGGAGGGGTTGGGATTTCATTGGCTGGCCTCATCGTGTGTGGCTCGCTGTCCCCTCACGTTTGAGTTCAAAATCGTTCCAAGCATCTTCGGTTGTCAGATGCTGAAGGATAAATTTTTGAAGTTCCGCCGTGCCCGTGGTCAGGACGGTGCGGCGGTCGTCTGGCTGGTCGCCAGTTGCGACGGACGTGTGCTGGATGGCGCTGGGATCTTTGCTCAACAATTTCTTGAGCCATTCATCATTCAATTCCGCCATTCGCAACACCGGCGTGAGTTGAGAAACTTTCAGCAAGAAGTGCGCGGGAATGATCTGATAATCCCGTTCCAGCGAAAACAGGTCGAGGAATAGCTGTCCTTGAAGTTTAAAGGCGTGCACTTCCATGACAGTGGCCTTCCGGCTCTCGATTAAGGTGAACCGATAGGTTGACTCCCGGCCTTTTTCAAACTTCCACACTTCGCCGTCGGCATCTTTCCCTTCCTTGATCCAATTGCCGACCAAGGCGGGTTCGAAAACCAAGTCCTTCGCCGTGTAGAACGGATGGACTGAAGTGACCACGCAGCCCGTCAGGATCGCAGCTGCCACAACCAGGAGGACGAATGATATTTGTTTCATAGACATGATTTGGATTGATGGTGGGTTAATTGGCGCAAGCGCTCATCGCGCGCGCAATTCACGCCAGGCATTGGAAACGCTCTCGGTATCCAGGGGCACGAGAGTGCCGGTGGCATCCATGCGATGAAGAGAAAGAACTCGAGCCAGCGAACGGAGAGCTTTTACGGGTCGATTGTCCGAAGCCAAATCCCAACTCCAAACACGCACCGAGCGAGTGTGCCTGTCCAAACTGACCGTGATCACCCGCCGGTCCTCAGCGGTGAACAGGGCATAACCCACGTCTCCATCGTGCCGGAGCGGGAGCGTGATCGGTTGGCCGGTCGAGACATCCCAGACGCGCGCACTCTTGTCTTCGCTGGCGGTGACCACGTAGCGGCCGTTATGGCTGAAAGCCGCGTCAAGCACTACCTGGCTATGTTGAAGAGGCGGAGTTACGGGCGCGCCTGTACTGACATCCCAAACGCGCGCTGTCTTATCGTCGCTGGCCGTGACAATGCGCTGGCCGTCCGGGCTGAAAGAAACATGCTCGACGCCATGTCCCCAGAAATCAGGGCCGCCATGCTTTAATAGAGGTATGATGGGCGCGCCCGTCTCCGCATTCCAAATCCGCGCTGTGCCATCCTGACTTGCCGTGGCCAAGCGGCTGCTATCTGGACTGAACGCGACGCGCCAGACCCCATTTTTGCCGTTGTGCGGTAAAGGAGGGGTAATGGCTGCGCCGGTGTTGGCATCCCACACGCGCGCGGTGCCATCGCGGCTGGCGGTGGCCACGCGACGGCCATCAGGACTAAAGATCACATGCGTTACAATTGCGGCGTGGACCAATGGCGGTGTGATAGCGGCGCCTGTTTCGGCATCCCAAACCCGCGCGGTTCCATCGTCACTTCGAGCCACGACGCGACGGCTGTCGGGGCTGAAGGCTGCCTGCAAAACCTGTCCGGAATACGGCAGAGGCGGAGAAATTGGGTTGCCGTTACTCGCATCCCAAACGCGCGCAGTTTTATCGTTGCTGCTGGTAACTACTCGGCGGCCGTCCGGACTGAACGTCACATCGCGGACTTGTTGGCCATGTTGCAAGGGAGGCGTTATAGGAGCGCCCGTCTCGGCGTCCCAAATTCTCGCGGAGGCGTCAGGCCCAGCCGTGCCGATCCGCCGGCCGTCTCCGCTCAGGCCAACATGGGTTACTTCCACCGAATGCGGAAACGCGGGAGGAAGAAGCTGGGTCTCAGATAATCCCCAGATTTTTACGGCGCCATCGAAACCGGTTGTGACCAGTCGTCTGCCGTCCGGACTGAACGAAGCGCGAAAGACGATATCGTCATGGAGCAACGGCGGTGTGACTGGCTCACCTGTGATGGCATTCCAGACTCGCGCAGTCTGGTCCTTGCTCGCCGTGGCCACATAACGCCCATCCGGACTGAACGTGGCGTGGAACACACTCGACTTGTGTCGCATCGGCGGTGTGAGCGGTTTGCCCGTCTTCACATCCCAAACCCGCGCTTCACCCTTGCGATTCTTGAATTCCAGCGGCCAGTTACCAATTGATTCGCCGCTGGCGGTAACAAGACGATGGCCGTCCGGGCTGAACGCAAGATGAACGACTTCTTCGTCATGGCGCAACGGCTCGCTGAGCGGTTTCCCCGTTCGAGCGTCCCAGAGCCGTGCGGTGTGGTCTTCGCTCGCCGTGCCGGCTAACTGCCCATCTGGGCTGAACGCCGCCCACCAGACTTTGCCGCCATGCGGCAACGGAGGCGTCACTCGCTGGCCGGTCTGCGCGTCCCAAATCTGCGCGGTTTTGTCTTCGCTAGCGGTAAGGACGAAGCGGCCGTCCGGGCTGAACGCAGCGGTCCAAACCACGCCATCGTGGTGGAGCGGCGGAGTGATGGGTTGGCCGGTGCCGGCATCCCACACTCGCGCCGTCTTGTCTTCACTCGCTGTGACTATCCGCCTGCCATCCGGACTAAACGCGACCGACCACACATTGCCGGCGTGCTGCACGGATGGCGCGATTGGGGCGCCGGTGCTGGCGTTCCAAACGCGCGCGGTCTTGTCTTCACTTGCAGTGACGATCCGCTGCCCGTCCGGGCTGAATGCAGCGCTAATGACATCACCACCGGAGAGAGAATGCTCCGAAGCAACTCTTCGCACATTGAACCCCTGAACGCTCCCCTCTCCCTTCCCTCTCCCCGCGCGTTCCATTCCACTTCTCAGATCGCGCGGGGAGAGGGTTAGGGTGAGGGGCTCCGGTTCGTGGGGAGGGATTGTGACGAGCAGTTCTCCAGTGTTTACGTCCCAGATCCCAGCGGCAGTCACCAACCGCTGGCCATCCGAGCTGAACTCTGCAGTCAAAGCCGGACTTTTTTGAGAAAAGAACTGGAGGAGCTTTGGGCAGCGCTCGAGCAAGGTCCCAATCCGCAACCGATCCGTGGCTTCGAGCTGAGGATCGCCTTCATCCAGACGGAGTGCTTCGGCAAACCACAGCAGCGAACCGAAGGCATCGTCCTGGTCCATCCGGAGGCTCCCTTTGTCCACGTACTGTCGCGCTAATTGATGCGAGACTTCGTTGGCGAAATGCTCGGCACGTTTCTGAGCGGCGGCAGCCTGCTGGCGACTCGATTCCGCTTCACGGTGCCGCGCCTTCGCCAGCAGTGCTTGTTTGCTGGCACGGACCGACTGCCACACACTGATTCCAGAGCCGGCCAGAACGGTGAACGCGAGCGCCGCCACAAAGCTCACGGCCGCCCGATGGCGTCGAACGAACTTCACCGCTTGATAACTCACGCTGGGAGCGGCCGCGGCGACTGGCTCGTCTTTAAGATAACGATCGACATCTTCCGCGAAGGAACTGGCCGAGTCGTAGCGGCGTGTGCGGTCCTTCTCCAAGGCCTTCATCACGATCCAATCCAATTCGCCTCGCAGCGAGTGAATGAGCCTGGGCGGCTCAGTTTGGCGCTGAGCAGCGGTCGCGGTCAGCTCCAAGCCAAGCATCGTTCGCAGGCGCGTCGACGGTTTCTGTGGTTCCTCCTCGCGAATTTTGCGGCGCAGTTCATCAATCCCGGATTGCACCAGTTCCGTCCCGTCAAAAGGGGTTTTGCCAGTGAGCAATTCATACAGCAACACGCCGAGCCCGTAGATGTCGCTGCGAGTGTCGATATCCAATCCGCTCATCTCGGCTTGTTCCGGACTCATGTAGGCTGGCGTGCCGATGAATTGTTCGAAGGCGGTGAACAGTGTCTTGTCCGTGAGCCGCTGTTCAGTCGTTGCTTTGGCGATGCCGAAGTCGATCACCTTCGGCACGGGCACGCCATCGTCCAATGTGATCAAAATGTTCGACGGTTTGATATCGCGGTGGATGATGCCCTTCTGGTGCGCGTGCTGAAGGGCGCGGCAGACTTGAGCGAACAGAGCCAGCCGGCGCGGCGTGGAAAGACTGTTCCGGTCACAGTACTCAGTGATCTTGACGCCTTTCACGAGCTCCATGACAAAGTAAGGCCGTCCAGTCTCAGTCGCGCCGGCATCGAGGACCCTGGCAATGTTGGGATGGTCCATCATGGCCAAGGCCTGGCGTTCGGCCTCGAAACGCGCTATGACCGACTTCGTATCCATGCCCAGCTTGATGACTTTAAGCGCAACCCGGCGGCGCACTGGTTCCTCCTGCTCGGCCATATAAACCACACCGCAACCGCCTTCGCCGATTTTCTGGAGGAGCTTGTAACGGCCGATGCGGTCGCCGGTTTGTTCGGTAACAGAGCCGAGACGGACGGTGCCACGCGTGGATAGGGGCTCTGCTGCGGCTTCGAACAGCCGCGCTCCGGCATCGCCCTTGGCAGTTTCGAAGAAACTATCCGCTTGAGAGTGGACGCGAAGGAGGGCTTCCAAGCGTTCCCGCAAGAGTTTGTCTCCCGCGCAAGCTTGGTCCAAATAGGTCGCCCGATCGGCCAGCGAGGGAAGATTCAAGGCATCGTTGAAAATCAGAATTTCTTTTTGCCGGCGCTCATTCATGAGGTTCACTTTCGCGCTGTGTCTCTACCTGCCAATGCGAGATTTAAACGGAAAAACGGACAGGAACAGCCTATTTAAATCAGCCTGCGGGGAGAAAGCTTCAGGCTTGGCCAGAGCGCTGTGCCTAACGGAGAGTTGAGCGAACGGCACGGGGAAACACTCAATTTCGCAAATACACAGAGCCGACCAAGCTCCGGCTCATGCCATTTCGAGCGCCGTTCGAACCGCCGTGACCAAAGTGGTGACGCGCGTTTCCAGCGGAAAGTCCGAGGGCGCTTCCAATGTGTAACTCAGGGGCGCTTTGTGGCTGATCAGAAAAATCGATTCCGGCCACTGTGGACGTTCCTGCGGATGAATGTTGGGACGAATGATTCCACCGCTGGCAGGCCAGTTATCCACCCGTTCGGCCGTTTCAATCGGGCACACTCTCGAAACGTTTGCGATGATCGTTTCCGCGAATGACTTCCTCCCGTGCGGATTTAATTCATACAGGTAAAATCCGTTCGCCTCCCAATCTTCGTGCAGAACGAGCGTCAGATCGAAGTCCGGCTGACGCCGCAGCCAATCCACATGCGCGCGGATTTCGGCCGAGGTTAAATGCCGGTAATCGCGATTCAGATCGATGCCATCGGCGTTCTCGCGTTGGTTGAGCGGGAATCCGGTCGGGTTCAAACAGGGACAGACCCAGAGGTCCATTCGCTGGGGCCAGCGATCCTCTTCGAGCATTCGCAGCAGCGCCAGCGGACCGGCCGGTTCGTCCCCGTGAATGCCGCTGCTGAGGTAAACCCGTTTGGTTGCGGCCGGTCCGGAACGGTGCATGCCGCAAAGCATGGCGGCGGACGAATCCAGCAAACACTCGTAAGTCCAGCCGTGTCGTTCAGCAGCTCGCTGCAGCTTGGCCAGCGTATCGCGGATATCAATGGTTTGGCCGCAGTACTTGCCGCAATTTTTCTGGAGGCGCTTCATGCGGGCGATTTCGCCAAGTCGCTCTGCTGGGATTGAGGAGAAACAAATCCGAGCTGCGACTCGTTGAAGATAAACTTCCACCCCAATTTCGCAATCCGTAGCTGAACTCGTGAGATTCGTGCGGTGCAACGCCTCGGCTGAAGACTCACGTCTTCAGCTACCGGGCACAATCAAAAGGGTTGCCTCAATCCAGAGTCCCCTCCTATATTCTCAGACTGAGTTTGGGCCGGCGCGCCGCCGGACGGAATGTATCAACCGTAGGGCGCTTCTTCTGCCAACGAAAATTTGATTATGACGAAATCTCCTTTGCGGATCGCAGTGACGGGTGCGGCGGGACAAATCGGGTATGCCTTGGTTTTTCGAATCGCTTCGGGTGCAATGTTCGGGCCTGACCAGCCTGTCATCCTTCACCTGCTGGAAATCGAGCCGGCTCTTCCTGCGTTGCGAGGCGTGGTCATGGAGTTGGACGACTGCGCATTCCCGCTGCTGCAGGGCGTTATTCCTACGGCCGATCTCGGGGAAGCTTTTCGAGAAGCAAATTGGGCGCTGTTGGTCGGCAGCGTGCCGCGCAAAGCTGGGATGGAACGTAAAGAGCTCCTCGGCATCAATGGCAAGATTTTCGTCGCGCAAGGCCAAGCGATCCAGCGTCACGCCGCAGGTGATGTCCGCATTTTGGTGGTTGGAAATCCGTGCAACACGAATTGCCTGATTGCCATGCACAATGGGCGCGAAATTCCTCGCGACCGCTGGCACGCCATGACGCGGCTCGACGAAAATCGCGCGAAATCGCAACTGGCGCGCAAGGCCAATGTGGAGGTGACCGACGTCACCAACGTGGCGGTTTGGGGCAACCATTCCGCGACCCAATATCCCGATTTTTATCACGCGAAGATCAGAGGCGAGCCCGCCACCGAGGTGATCGTCGATGAAGCATGGCTGAAGGGTGAATTCATTTCGACCGTGCAGCAGCGCGGGGCCGCGATCATCAAAGCCCGCGGATCTTCCAGCGCGGCCAGTGCCGCCAACGCCATCGTCGATAGCGTCCGCTCGATTGCCATTTCGACGCCCGCAGGCGATTGGCATAGCGTCTGTGTTTGTTCGGACGGCAGCTATGACATCGAGAAAGGATTGATCAGCTCCTTTCCAGTGCGAAGCAACGGCCGGCTTCTGGAAATTGTCCAGCGTCTTTCCTGGAATGATTTCAGCCGAAGCAAAATCGAGGCGACAATCAAGGAACTGAAAGAGGAAAAGGCCCTCGTTTCAGAGTTGCTGCCAGAATAGGCGCTCTGGGGAAATCAACTCCGCGATCGCCATCGGCATTCCGCAAGCGGCAATCCGCAATTCTTGTTTATGCCACGAAAACTGAGCTCGATAGCGCCGGACTGGTGGGACTACACCACCCTGGATGACAGCATCCTCCGGGACGCTGCCCGGCTCACGCCGAAAGATCTTTTGCAATTGGCGCGGCCTGGGTTTCGCGTGGAGTTTTACGACAGCCTGGAAGAATTCTATCTCACCGAAGCGCTGGAATATATCAACGCGTGGAAACAATCGACGCCGGATAATCCGGTCGGCATTTGCGGGCCGATCGGTCCGACCGAGCAGCTGCCGCTAGTCGCGCGGCTGGTCAACGAGCTGGAGCTTTCCCTCAAATCGGCGCATTTCTGGGGCATGGACGAATGGGCGGACGGCGACAAGGAAGTTGCGCCCGATCATCCGCTCTCGTTCGAAAAAGCGGATCGCGACCTGTGCTTCAGCCGAATCGACCCGGATTTGGCCATGCCGAACGAGCACCTGCACTTTCCCAAAGCGGATTCGGTCAAGTACCGGGGCAGCTGGGAAAACGTTCGTTGCGCGGTGATGCAAGGAGGCCAGGGCGAGATCAAGCATTGGGCGTTCAATGACCCGCCGAAACGCGAGGGAGTTTACCGCGATCAACCGCCCACGCCGCAAGAGTACCGGCGATTGCACACGCGAATCGTCGATCTCCATCCGCTCACGCTCGTCCAGAACGCCCGCACATCCGCCGCGGGAAATTTAGCTTCAGTCCCGCGCCGCGCGATTTCGGTCGGGCCGGCGGAAACATGGAAAGCTGAGAAGGTCTCGATCTGGCACGCAGGCAATCATGACAACCCATTTGGCCTGCGCCTCACGACGTTGATGATTTCGAAGGGAATTGCGGACAGCTCCGTGCCGATGTCGCTCCTGGCGGATCATCCCAACGTGCAGTTCAACTTTTTCCGCGGCGGCATTGGCAGCTGCGAAGTCGAAATGCACTAGATTGCGTTTGAACTCGCCTGGGCTAGGCGCGCCTCGCCAGTGGGTGGTTTACTTCGGCTTGTTCTGCTGCTGCTGCTGCTGAAGCTTCTGAAGGTCTTCGGGCTTGATCACCTCGATCTTCGCTCCCTTTTTCAAATCCTCGGCAGACGGCACTTTGATGATATCGCTCGTGACTGGCGCATTGGTCGGCAAGTGCGGCGGTTGCGCGGGAGGGTGAGCGATGGAAATTAATTCCACTTCGAAAATGAGCGTGGACGCGGGGGGGATGTTTGGCGGGCGGCCAGATTCTCCATACGCGAGATTCGCAGGAATCCAGAGCTGCCATTTCGAACCTTCCTTCATCATCTGCAGCGCCTCCGTCCAGCCCCGGATCACCATGTTCACAGCAAACCGGGTCGGTTCTTTGCGTTTGTACGAGCTGTCGAATTCGGTGCCGTTGATGAGCATGCCGCGATAATTCACCGTCACGGTGTCATTGGAATGCGGCATGGCGCCGGTTCCTTCTTTAAGAACCTTATACTGCAAGCCGTCGGGCAAGCTCACCACTCCTGGCTTGTTTTTGTTTTGGGCGAGGAAATCTTCGCCTTCTTTTTTATTCTTCTCCCCTTGCAGCTTTCGCTCTTGGGCGCGTCGAGCATTCAGCTGCGTGCCATAATTCATCAGTGTTTGCCGGACCTCCTGCTCGTTCATCGCAGTCGGCTGTCCCGTCAGCACATCCTTGAGAGCCTTGGACAAGAGATCAAAATCGATGTCCACAGCATCCCGTTTCAGGCTCGACCCTATGTTAAATCCGATGCTGTAGCTGAGCTTTTCCTTGTCCGTTTTGAAGGAGTTCGTCTGGGCGCCGCTGGCGGGAGCATTCGTCTGCGCCGCTTCCAGAACTCCGGCGGATAAAATTACGCAAAAGGCAAAAATCAATTGACGTTTCATAAATCGGTCGGGTCATTCTCCACGAAAAACGCCGAGAGTCAACCCGGCGCGAGGATTTTTGAGTTTTGTCGTCGTCCGTCGTCGCACCCTCCTTCGCAGACTACGGAGGGCAGGCCGTCGCACCGTCCCACCGTCCCACCGTCACTCTCCTTTGGCGGTCTGCGCGACTGCAGCGCGCGCTTGGACTTTGAGCAGCACCGGCCGGGATGTTTGCCGGCCGGCCTGGTTTTCAACCGCAAAGCAATAGCGCTCCGTCTCTGGAACCCATTTTTCGGCGGTAATAAAAATTTGCCGTTCGCTTTCTCCTTTCGGGATCAACACGCCATTCAAGCCGATGTTATCGACGATAATCCCGTGGGGCAGATTTTCGACGGTGAAGGTCAGCAAATCGTCATAGCCAATGCGCTGCACGCGCAGCCAAGCCGGCACTGTTTGGCCGGGCGCGATCGTGATCGTTCGGGGCGAATTGCCCGCTGCCACAGCCTGGCTGTCGGGCGAGATGGATTCGCCAGGATCGAGCCGCACCAACACGGGAGGCGGGTCCAGCACTTTGATTTCGGAGAAACCATTCACGTCGTGTCGAACAGGCTTGCCATCCACCACGGCGGACGCTGTGAGTTTTATTTTTTCAATCTCCTCCTTTGCCGGCGCTTTCGCCTCCATCGAGGCGAACAGCGTCCCCTTCGCTTCCGTATGGCCTGCTTGAATGACGAGCGGAGTTGAAACAACGAGCCCAGCTGGCAACCCGAGAATCTCGATCCGAATTTCACCTTCGAAGCCATCGATTCGTTTGGCTTCAACGGCGAAACTGCGGCCGCTGCCGCGATTCACTGCTGGGCTTGGCTCTTTCAAAGCGACCTTGAAATCGGGTTTGGCTTCCCGCGCGACCAGCCGATAGCAAAAGAGCGGCCCGCCAAACCCGCGGCTGTCGCTCACTCGAATGACGTAAGTCCCAGCCTTCGGCGCGGTGAAATGAATGCGCGAATCAGCGCCGATTTCGCGGTCGCCACTGTCATCATTCGCAAAATAAATCGGGAAGAGCGGCAGCCCGTTCGGCCGAATGTTCGCGCCGGGTGGGTGCGGTTGGACGATATAACACAACTCGTCCAGCGCATGAGCCGTCGCGGTGGTGTCGAAGTAAGCGCGGCGCTTGCCGCCCGAGGTGTAAAACACAAACCCCGAGTCGGGCCCTTGCGGCATGCGAAAGATTTTTACGATTTCGCCTTGCAGGTAAAGGAACTCGTTCAAATCCATTTCCTGCCAGTTTTCGACGCGGCAATCAGCCGAGTTCGAGTCGATGCCGCGGAACGTCACGTTCGAATCTCGAATCGCTTGCAGAACCACCTGCTCAACCGGCTGACCATTGGGATAAAGGATTTCAACTTTCGTGTCGGCTGGGGATCCTCGCTGTCCCGCTGCCGTTTCGATGATCCAATTCTGCCCCGCTTTCGATTCGAACTTGAAGCAATCGATATCCGGCTCGTCCGCGCTCCCGGCGCTTGCCCGCCACAGCCGGCCATTCATGGAGCCCGGCGCGGGCATGCTGTTGGCCAAACCGGGCGAATCGTTCGGCTCGCTTTCCAGGGACTCGGGCAATTCTCCCGCCATGACTTTAAAATCGCGCGCAGCGCGGAACTGCTCCAGGTTCAATGGGAGCGGCAATTCGCCGGGTTGCGCAGGGGCCACTTGCAGTTTCGAATTCGACGCCAAATTAAAGCCGGCCAGCTCGATCTCAGTCGCTCCACCGCTTTTCACGCTCAGCGGAAAAAAACCGGTGACGAACGGGAATTGCCCAATCGACACTCGATAAAAATGACTTTCCGAAGCGCTCAAGGTCAAATCGTGCAACCGCGCGGAATACTCGCCATCCATTGGAATCCGGACCGCCAGGGCCGGCTCGCTAATCTCCTCCCGACCGATTTCCCCACGCAGTTCTCGCCCGGACGAATCCAACACGTCCAGCACCACATTCGCCTTCGAGCCGATGCTTTTCGCGGCGACATCAAATACGATTGTTTCGCCGGCTTTGGCGGAGAATTTCAACGTGTCGGTGTGCCCGAGCTTATCGAAGCTTCCCCAAAACGTCCGCGGCAAGGCCCCGAGCACGACCGGTTCTTCAGATTCGCGCGACGCCAACGCCTGCGGGAGATCATCGACATACACCTTCAGTTTGTCGCTCTGGCCTCCGGGACCTTTCACAGAAAGCTCGTAAAAACCGCGGGGGAGACCTTCCGAAGCGGTGACCTGAATCCAGGCCGCATCGGACGAGCCGCTCGCCGAAATCAGTTCGCCCTTAATTCGGGCATCCTGCCATTCCAAGGACGTTAACCCGGACAAATGTTTGCCGATCAGTTTCAACTTGGCCGCTGCGCCCCGTTGAAAGCCTCGCGGTTCAGTCCTGACCAGCTCCGGTTTCGGCAATGGCGCGGATTTTCCATCCTTGGTTTGGTAAAACTCAAGCGAACCATCCGCGCGTCCAACCACAACTGCCGAATCTCCTTCGAGGAAGGCCAACGCCGGAGCCCAGTCCCGTTGCTTTTCTAGGACAACCTTTTCCTGCAGCGTCGTCGCGTCCCAGATTTTAACTGTGGTGTCGTCTGCGGTTGAGAGCAGAGATTTGCCGTCCTGCGACAGCGCCAGGTTCAGAATGGAGCCTTCATGGCCGAATTTAGTTTCGAGAAGCGGGTTGGCGGCCGCCGATTCGCTGATCTCCCACAGGCGAATCCGGTTGTCCGCCCCTGCGGCAAACAAACGTTTTCCATCTTTGCTGAAAGCGACGCAGAAGAGTTCTTTCAAAGCTTGGGAAAGCGTATCGCGCCGTTCACCCGTGGCTGGATCCCACAGTTTCACCGTCCGATCGGCGCTGGCGCTGGCCAGAATTTTGCCATCCGGCCGGAAGGCCAAGCCAAAGATGGCGCCGTTGTGCCCCGACAGAGTTCGGACTTCTTTCCCGGAAGCAATGTCCCAAAGTTTGATCTTCTGATCGTAACTGCCCGTCGCCAAAGTTGTCCCGTCGGGAGAGAGCGCGATGGAATAAATCGCGTCGGCGTGCCCTTCGAAAACGTGGACCAATTTTCCGTCCGCGACATTCCACTGCCGGACCTCGCCGGCTTGGGCCGGTTCGCCAGAGGCCGCGAACAAAACGGATCCATCCGCGGAAAAGACGAGCCCGTTCACGTTCCCTCGGTGTCCCATCAAGCTGCGCAGGGGCAGCCGCGTCTCCGTTGAAATAATTTCGACCTCGCCGTAGCGCGCGGCGGCGAGCCATTTCCGGCTGGGCGCGAACGCCAGCGCATTAATCGGACGGCGCGGCGGGACTTTCGGTTCGATCTTCGGAACTTCCACCGGCTTGGCGGCGACAAAACCGGCGGGCGGCGGCGGAGCTCCTGCGTCAATCCACGCTTTGATCACCGCGATTTCGTCGGGCGCAAGCTTCTTCCGTTTTCCCGGCGGCATGAAACGTTTCCGGCCGTTCTTCTCGATTTTGCCTTCGACATATTTCACGAGGAGACTCGCCTCGCTTTGGCTGGGGACAATCGCCGGCCCGTGTTCGCCTCCTTTCATCAGCGTCGCAAAACTCTCGAGCACCAGATTGTTTTCGGGGTCCTGCGCCGCGTGACAATCGAGACAATGCTCCTGAAGAATGGCGGCAACAGCGGGGAAATCGTTGTTGGCGGCGGTGGAATGAAGCGCGAATCCAAGCCAGAGGATGGCGGCAAGAAACCAGAAAGCAGGAAAGCCCATGTTCCGACGCCGCCGGTGGGGCGAGGCTACCGACGAGCCGAAGCGTTCTCGCTGCAGCCAAGGCGTTGCGCCAGTCAGGTGATTACTCTTCGGCGGCAGGCTAAAGCCCGCGTTCCGATCCTCCCAGCGGCACGGCTCTTCCGGAACGCCGCGTTCACGCTGCAGCCAAGGCGTTGCGCCAGTCAGGTGATTACTCTTCGGCTGCAGGCTAAAGCCCGCGTTCCGCCCGAAACGCATGATCGTGATACGTGGTAAAAACATGGAACAAACCAGATGCAATCCAAAATCCAAAATCCAAAATCCAAAATCTCTTCAGTGGTTGAACAAAAACTCTCGGCTGCTCAGCAGCGCCCAGTAAACATCTTCAAGCAACGGCCGGAGTTCATTGGGGCCGGCGCTTTGGAATTGCCGAAGCATCTTCTCCTTCTCCGCCGTTGTCGGATACCGCGTTAACGCGCTCAGATACGCTTCCTCGATGATTTTCTCGGCGGACGTTTTCGCCGCCAGCAATTCACCCAGCCGGTTATTTGGTTCGGCCAGCTTTTTGTTGATCGTTTCGCCGTTCGAAATGTGAAGCATTTGCGTCACGCTCGGCTCCGCGCTTCGTTCGCACACACAAGTCTTCGCCCGCTCGGGACGGCCAAATGCTTCGAGGAAATAGGATGGCACGTTGGAATCGGGCAATTGGACCGCGCGCCAGCCTTCCGGGTAATTGGGAAACTTCGAAGGCACGCCCGTGACCTTGGAGATCGAATCGAGCATCACCTCGGCCATTAACCTGCGCGGATAAAAATGGGAATAGAAACGATCGTCCGCTTTGTTGCCTGGCAGCGGTTCGCTCGAACGCTGATACGTCTCCGATTGCAGAATCGCACGCATCAGCTCCTTCAAATCAAAATGGTGTTCCGCGAGATAATGCGCGGCCGCACTCAGCAACTTTTCATGGCTGGCCGGGTTGGTCACACGCAAATCGTCCACATTCTCGACCAGGCCGACCCCGAAAAAATTCGCCCAGATCCGATTCACGATCGCTCGGCTGAAATAAGGATTTTCGGCCGAAACCAGCCAGTCCGCCAAATAACGCCGCCGGTCTTGCGGATCATCGATCGGCAACGGCGTGCCCTCGAGCGGCGCAGGCGGCTGTGGCCGGCCCCGCAACGGCTGAATCAAATCGCCCTGGGCAGCCACAAACACGACGTTCTCGCCATCGGCCGGACCGCTCTTCTTGCGGACGCGCGCGAACAGATTCGCCATTTGGTAATACTGATCGTTGGTCCACTTTTCCATCGGATGATTGTGGCACTTCGCGCAGTTGATCGACATGCCGAGGAATGCTTGCGAGGTGGTTTCCGAAAGGGCCCGCGGATCTTCGTGCAACACGAAAAAGTTCGCCGCCCCGTTCTCGAGCGTGTCTCCCTGCGCGGTGACGATTTTTCGAACGAACAGGTCCCACGGCGTGTTCGCGGCAACGTTCTGGTGAATCCAATTGTAAAACGACCACATCGCCGGCGTGCGCAATTGGCGGCTGCTCACGAGCAGCAAGTCGGACCATTTGTAACTCCAGTAATCAACAAACTCCGGCCGGGCCAAAAGCTTTTCGATCAGCTGATCGCGCTTGGTGGCCGAAGTGTCGCTGAGAAATGCGCGCGTTTCCTCGATGGAAGGAATCACTCCAACCGTGTCGATGTAAGCCCGCCTCAAAAAGTCGGCGTCACTGCAGCGTTCGGACGGCGGCAAATTGAGGCTCTGCAATTTTTCCAGAACCAGCCCGTCAATAAAGTTCCGCCGCTTCGCGCTTGCGAACAGATCTGGGCTCAGCTGATTCGTGTACGGAACCGTTACCGTCCCGATGGCGATACGGCTCAGATACCAGGCGGTGATGGCTCCTTCGCCAAACCCGAGCACCTTGACCTGGCCCGCTTCGTCGACTTGGGTCACGGAAGAATTCGAGTCGGTGAACTTCACCCAGCGTGTCACATCTTCAGAATGGGCGTCGCTGAAAAAGGCGCGCACCAGCAATTGTTGGCTCGCGCCCGGCCGCAAAATCACGTGGTCGGGCAGCAGCTCGATTCGTTCGATGCGCGGATCATCTTTGCTCAACCCAGGGGCGCCGCTCGCAATCCATTCGGAAAGAATTTTGAACTCGGCCGAATTGACCTCGAATCGTTTTCCGCCCTTGTGCGGAACTGCGCCGAGAGGTTTCAGCAACATCAAACTGTGGCCTGGATCACTCGGAATAATCCGCCGTCCCAGGCTCTGCCGCGTCAATGCCAGCCAATCGCCTTCGTCGTCGTACCCGCGCAGGGAAAGCCTAAACCCGTTCTGGCCGGCCGCCGCGCCATGGCACGCGCCTGCGTTGCACCCTTTCTTGGCGAGGATCGGCTGGACGTTATTGCGGAAACTCCACTGGACCGGCCGTTCCATTCCGTCGACCACAACTGGCGCAGTGATCGTTTGATCGTGAGCGCGCAAAGTGATGAGCGTCTTTCCATTTCCAACCGGGCGCGCAATGCCATCGGTCACCTGGACGACTTGTGGATCGCTCGACTCGAATGAGATTCCGTTGGTTAGCTGGCCGGCGAAGTGTGAGCCCGCCAACTTCTCCGCCACGAGCATCTGCTGCGCGCTTGGCCCAGTTAGATGGAGGCTCTCCGGCAGCAGGCGCAAAGACGGCGCCGCCTGCGCCTGTCCAGCGAGAAGGAACAACAAGAGCGCCGCGCAGACCCACCTGCAGGACCAGGCGAACGTTCGGTGGGGCGAGCGAGGCTGCGCCTGGACGAATACGGAGCGCCCTCGCCAGCCGCGTTCATAGAAAGAGGAACCCCTAAAAAAAAGGTTCGATCCAGAATTCGCAAATCGCTTCATGGGCAGAAAAAAAAGAACTCACACACAACGCCACAGCCAGGCGTTTCAATCAGGAAAACAATTCCATGATCGGTTGCGTCCCGTAATCGACGAGCGGGAATGGCCGAGCGTTCGGTCCGGGCAAATGCGTTTCCAAATCCAAGCCGAGGCTATGGAAAATGGTGGCGACCACTTCCGATGGTTTGACCGGGCGCTCGACTGGATACGCGCCGATATCGTCGCTCTTGCCGACCACCCGTCCTCCTTTGACTCCGCCGCCCGCAAAATAAATGCTCCAGCAATTTGGCCAGTGATCGCGTCCGCCTGCCGGATTGACTTTTGGGGTGCGGCCGAATTCGGACAAATTGCAAACCAAGGTGCTGTCGAGCAGCCCGCGGTCGGACAGATCCTGAATGAGCGCGCTGTACCCTTGATCGTACATCGGGGCCACGATGTCGCGCATGCCAGCGATCGAGGTGAACGGTTTCGAACCGTGAATATCCCATGTGATCTCATCGAACACGGTGATGAACGTGTTGATCGTGACGAAGCGAACACCCGCCTCGATCAACCGCCGCGCCAGCAAACAGGATTGGCCGAAACGCGTCATGCCATAGCGCTGGCGAACTTTGTCCGGCTCTTTCGAAAGATCGAACGCTTCGCGCGCTTTCGTGCTGGTCATCAGGCGATAGGCGGACGCGAAATTCGCGTCCATCAGTTCGGCATTCGGGCTGGCCTCAAAGTGCTTGACCGTTTTATCGACGATTTGCCGGAGCAACCGCCGCCGTTCCAATCGCGCTTCGCCGATATCAGCCGGCGGCAGCAAGTCCGGCACCTTAAAATCCTTCTTGGAGGGGTCAGCGTTGAGCACAAAAGGATCAAACGCTTTGCCCAGAAATCCGGCGTCCTGGCCGTGCGGAAGATTCCCGCCGGTCGGCCCCATCGGTTCCGGCAAGATCACGTGGGCAGGCAGTTCGTTCAAACGGCCTTTAAGAAATTCATAAGCGCAGCCAGCGTGCGGCGTGTTGATTCCTCCGGTGAACAGCCGGCCCGTTTGCATCATTTGATGCCCCGTATCGTGGACCGCCGCAGCGGTGTGATAGCAACTCCGCACGATCGAGAATTTATCCGCGAGCTTGGCGTGCTGGGGAAAAATTTCGGAAATCTGGATCTCTGCGCTGGCCGTTTTGATCGGCTTGAACGGCCCGCGAATTTCACGCGGCGCGTCTGGTTTCATGTCCCAGGTATCGAGCTGGCTCGGCGCCCCGAGATTGAAAATCATGATCGCGGACCGTTCCTTCTCCTTGCCCACTGCCCCCATCGATTTCAGAGCGGCGTATTGAGAGAGGCTCAGACCGATGGCTCCGAGCGTGCCGACTTGCAGAAAATCACGGCGAGTGATTCCGTCGCAAGTCGTGATTGAACCGTTCCCAGTAATTTTGAGCATGCGTAGCGCGCGTTAACTGTTTGGGTTGCTCCATAAAGTAATTCCCAGCCGCGGATGGAGCAAACAAAAAGCCTTAGAAGTCACAACCGCGAGCAACGCGAACGATCCTCCAGCGCGGCGACGCGGATGTGTTCGACGTTCATAGGTCGCTCTGCCTCAAACCACGCACCTTAAAAAGGAACGGGCGCGGCTCGCGCCCGGGTGAGCCAAACGGGGACGAGCCTTTCCGGCCCGGTCACGGCGCTCGGCTCGCGGAAAGCTTCCACGTTCAATGTTTTGAGGTGCATTGGGAGCATGAACCTGATGCCAAATCTGGATGCACGTGCGCCTGGATTTGGCAGCGCTCGATTGTGATGTTCATGGAAAGACTCCCAGGTTTACAACCACGCATTGCGACCATGGACCACGATGATCGACGCTGCAGCCTGAAGGCCGCGTTCCGGCGCCTGACCGCGGCGACGATCTCTGCCGGAACGCAGCGTTTACGCTGCAGCCGAGGCGTTGCACCAGTCCGGATGAGTTGCCCGTTCTGCAGCCTGAAGGCTACGTTCCAGAATGCAAAGGTTCATGGAAAGGTCCCTCGCACTGGTTGCACGCATGGCGACCATGAACTCCGAAACGCTCAGCACTAAACGCTCAACTTGCAACGTTCGAAAAAGTGGCAGAGTTGAAAGTTGAGCAGGTTGAGCGTTCCACGGTTGGAGACGAGTCAAGTTTTGTGGAGAAACTTTAGAACGGCTGCGGCGCGAATGGCGGAGCAATCCAGGAAAATCTGAATCCAGCTCAGGGTTGCGCTACCGCAGCTCCGTCCGGCCAATTCTTATTGGGATCGTAATCGGGATTCGGGACAGGCATGGCCGCGTTCACATTTTTCCTCCACGCGTGCAACATCGCCCTGAGCTCCTGGACCTTCCCGGGTTCTGAACGTGAAAGATCGTGAGCCTCCGCCGAATCCGATCGGAGATTGAATAACTGAGCGGTGCTGTTTTCGTAATACTCAATCAGCTTGTATTCGCCATAGCGGATGGCGCCTCCAGGGCTTTGAGCGCCATGATTGCTATAATGCGGCCAGTGCCAATAGAGGGCTCGCTTCGAGATTTTATCCGCCGCTGCCTTGTCCCCTTTCAACAAAGGAACGATGCTCACGCCGTCGATCCCGTTCTGCCCGGCGTCTCCCGGATGCAACCCGAGCCTGGCGTTGCTTGATTTTGACGGTCCGGTTGGGAAGCAGGCTGAATCCGCGGTAGCGATTGTTTTGGAGGAACGCGTTCAACCCCTCGGCGGACAAATGATTCGAATCATCCGGGTTGCTCTCGAGAAGGTAGGGCGGCCCAGCGGCGCCGTGGCTCATTTGGTTTTCATATTGAGCCACCAAGTCGGGACGGCCTTGAATCGGGTCGTGGACTGCGAAATGGGCGAGATAAAGGAAGAAGGGATGATCTTTGTTTTCCTCGACCCACTTTAAAGCCTCAGTCGTGAGTCGATCCGTGAGATATTCTCCCTTGGGACCGCCTTCCAACCCTTTCATTCCATAAGGCGAAAAATAGGTTCTATTGGGCCAGCCTCTGTTCCACTCCGGGACGTGGAGGTCGAATCCCTGCAGCTTCGTGGAATCCGGTTCTTCGCCCAGGTGCCATTTGCCAAAAATGGCGGTGCGGTACCCGTTCTCTTTGAGCACAGCCGGCAACGTTCGTTGATGGTAGGGGAGATGTTGGGCGGTTTCGCAGTTTTGCAGTTTTTGAAAAGGATAGTTTTTTCGCCCGGGCAGCCAGTCGGTCAAGTGAAGCCGGGCGGGATATTGGCCGGTCAAAATGCTGGCACGGGTGGGTGAACAAACCGGACAGGAAGCATACGCCTGCGTAAAGCGAACGCCGCGTTTCGCGAACGAGTCTATGTGCGGAGTGCGATAACCGGTGCTGCCCTGGTATCCCACGTCACTCCATCCGAGATCGTCCACCAAAAAGAAAATGACATTGGGCTTCTCTTTCTGTCGCGGAGCGGAAGGCGCGACCGTGTTCTGACCCATGGAATGCGTGCTGACGGCAATAGCCAGCGCCAAAAAACAGTGGGTGGTGTCGAAAGAAAAACGGTTTTTTTTCATCCTTCATTGGCTCTTCAGGTCCGCTCCTGGGGAATTTAATCCACCGCTTGAACTCCCTCCCATTCCAGCCCTCCCTCGAAAGACTCGTTCAATAAATAATTCCTGCCCAGCGCATCGCGCAACGGATCCGCATTGTCCGCACAAAACCCCAAGTGCAAATGGCGGCGCCAGCCTTCCGCGTGTTGAAACTGCCCGGACATGCGCCCGACTTCGCGCGACATCTGTTCCATGGCCTGGAGATACGAATCGATCCCTTGGCTTGCATCGAGCCACTCCTTCTGGCTCGCATGCGCCGCCAACGCTTCCCGCTTGCGAGCCTGCACCGAAGTGGCATTGATGAAAATTCCCGGCGCCACGCGGCGGCGCAACGGATCCCGCAACCCGTGCGGCATCGCGTGGTACACCGTCACGTCGCCATCAATGGCGGGCTGTGGCGGCGCGGTCCGAAAATTCGGCATGCCGCGCGCAAACGCCGCAGTCACGGCCAGCCGGCAAGCGTTCGTATGGTCCTCCATGTAATCTTGCGGCGAATGAGTCAGAAGAATGGCTGGCCGAATCGCGCGAACGACCGCCGCCAATTTCCGAAGCAGCTTCAACTCGTAAATGATTTCGAGGTCATCTGTCAGGCTCGGATGGAATTGGGCGCCTAAAATGTCAGCCGCGCGCTTGGCTTCCGCACGCCGAACTTGGCGGGTCTTCGCCGCATTCCATTTAACGCTGCCGCAGGAACCGCTCGCCACATTCAAATAATGGATTTCATAACCGGCCTGCTTGAGCAACAGAAGCGTTCCCGCCATGTAAAACTCGATGTCGTCCGGATGGGCCGCCACAGCCAACGCGACACACGGAATTGACGATTGAGGATTGACGATTGACGATTTTTTAGGAGCCATGATCGCGGTTCAAGCTCTGCAACCATCCGGTAATGTCCTAATTTGGCAGGGGCGCGGCTGTGTCGAAGACCAGCCGCAGCGCTGCGACTGGTCCTTCGGACACAGTCGCGCTCCG
>Ga0082335_1003160_pt1 | contig 27931 bp, 25 predicted proteins | sample Subgrocontami58m_FD_72375 | JGI IMG/M metagenome (GOLD analysis project Ga0082335, IMG submission 72375) | Subsurface groundwater microbial communities from S. Glens Falls, New York, USA - GMW37 contaminated, 5.8 m (SPADES assembly) (version 2) ...
TCTGCTGGTCGCTCCATCGTCACGCGTCAACTTACGATGCAAACCGCACCCATCACGTCGCCTCGGACAAGCAGGAACACGTCGGCGATCCTTCTTGACAAGAACCATAGGATCTGTCGAAGGTTCCCCTGAGCCCTGACGAAGGGCGACCAGCGCTGATGCCTTCGACGGAGCTCAGGCAACAGTTCAGGCCACCTTGCCGAAACACCTACAAAAGAGCGGCACATCTTGGCCGCCCCCTCTGGCAGAGGGTTGGGGGTGAGCCCTACCGCTCATGCCCGTGAAACGGTAGCAACAGGACCGTTCTGCGATAGTGACTAACGTCCGCTGTGAACCTCGTCCGCCACCGCATCGAGGTCACTGGCATCGAACCAGCGGATGGCGGGGTCTTTGCGGAACCAGGTGTCCTGGCGCCGGATGTAGGCGTGGGTATCGAACTTGACACGCTGCACCGCCTCAGCCAGCGTACCCTCGCCCCGCAGGTACACGCCGAGCTGCCGGTAGCCGATGCCGCTCATCGACGGCAGTTCCCAGCCATATCCCGCGTCGTGCAGCCGCCGCACCTCGTCCAGCAGGCCCTCCGCCATCATCCGGTCCACCCGCTGGTCCACCCGGGCGTACAGGCGCTCGCGGGGCAGCGTGAGCCCCACCCGCAGCACCGGGAACGGCGGTGCAGTGCGCTGCTGCTGCACCGAGAACGGCACACCGGTGGCCCGCTGCACCTCCAGCGCCCGGATGATGCGCCGCAGGTTCAGCGGCTCGATAGTATGGGCCGCCTCGGGGTCGGCGGTGCGCAGCTCGGCGTAGAGCGCCGCAACGCCCTCAGTGGCGGCGCGCGCCTCCAACGCGGCACGAAAGGCGAGGTCGGGCGGAACGGCCGGCACCGTCAGCCCTTCGGTGACGGCACGCACGTAGAGACCGGTGCCGCCCACCAACAGCGCCAGCCGGCCCCGGGCCCGGATGTCCGCAATGGCCGCCAGCGCCAGCGTGCGGTACTGCGCCAGGCTGAAGGGCTCATCGGGGTCCACCACATCGATGAGGTGGTGCGGCACGGCGGCCCGCTCCTCTGGCGTGGGTTTGGCGGTGCCGATGTCCATACCGCGGTACACCTGCCGGCTGTCGGCCGACACGACCTCGGCAGGAAACCGCCGGGCAAGCCGAAGGGCCAACGCCGTCTTGCCCACGGCCGTTGGCCCCACGATTGCGAAGACTGGAGGATGTGCGGCGGTCACGCCTGTGCGGAGGCTTTGCTCCTGGCGGTCTCGACGCCGTTCTTCACGACCTGCACCCACTCGTCGGCCCGCAGGGCGGCGGTGCCCACCAAGCAGCCGTCGATATCGGACTGGCCCACGAAGTCGGCCACATTGCGGGCGGTCACCGAGCCGCCGTACAGCACACGGGTACGGGCGGCCGCATCGTCACCCAGCCGGGAGGCAAGCTGTTCGCGGATGAACCGGCAGGCGTCATTAGCCTCCTCGGGCTGGGCCGGAGCGCCGGTGCCAATAGCCCACACCGGCTCGTACGCCACCACGATGTTGGCGGAAGGATTGAGGTCGCGCAGGGCGGTCAGCACCTGCTGGGCCAGCACGCTCTCAGTCCACTCATTCTCCTTCTGGTCGGGGTTCTCGCCCACACAGAGGATCGGGGTGAGGCCGGCCTTGAGCGCCGCCGCCATCTTAAGGCCGATCTGATAGTCCTTGTCGTTGAAGTGGATGCGGCGCTCCGAGTGACCGACGATCACGTAGTCGGCCAATTCCTTGATCATGGGGGCCGAGATCTCGCCGGTGAAGGCGCCCCGGTCCTGAAAGTGCATGCTCTGGGCGCCCGCCTTGATGGACGTGCCCTTCAGCATCTCGGCCACCGTGGCCAGCGCCGTGAAGGGCGGGCACAGCACCAGGTCCACATCGGTGACGGCGTTCAGCTCCGTGAGCTGTCCGTTCACCAGCGCCTTCGCCTCTACGATGGTGCAGTTCATCTTCCAGTTGCCGGCCATAAATGGCGTGCGGGCCATGATGTCTCCTCGGTTACTTCTAGGGATGAGTGGGCCTCAGGCCCCGTACTTGCTCAGCTTCATGGCGTGCGCCATCGCCAGGGGCATCACGTCGGTGCCCGGAAACTTGCCCAGCTCGCCGTCGCGGCAGGAGCGCTCGCTGAAAGAACGCACGTCGTCGGGGTAGCGCCAGGGGGCCTGCAGCAGAAACGGCACCGGGTGCCAACTGTGCGCCTTCAGAATGGAGGGTGTCGAGTGGTCGCCGGTCACCATCAGCACGTCGGGCTTCAGGTCGCGCACGGCGGGCATGGCGCTGTCCAGCAACTCCAGCGCCTTGGCCTTGCGGTCAAAGTCCCCGTCCTCGCCGGCCGAGTCGGCGTTCTTGAAGTGGATGTAGAAGAAGTCGTACTGGTCCCACAGGCTCTTGGCCAGCGCCACTTCTTCATGGATGTCGTGGCCGCCGTGGTACACCTTCATCCCCGCCAGCGAGGCCAAGCCCCGGTACATGGGGTAGATGGCGACGCCGGCGGTCTTGAGATGGAACACCTCGTCCATGGTGGGGATGTCGGGCCGGTTGGCGAAGCCGCGCAGCAGCACCATGTTGGCGGGACGCTGGTCCTTGATGCACTCGGCGGCCAGGGCGATCCACTGGTTCACCAACGCTGCCGCCCGCTCCGCCTCCGGGCGGCGGGCGTGCACCGGCAGCGGCTTCATGCCCTCGCGCTGCGGGTCGGTCTCGGTGAGGCCATCCTGCAGGCCGGGGCCGCGCAGCACCAGGCAGAAGCGATAGCCCTCCACCGGTTCCACAAACACCTCGACGCCCGGCAGCGTGATGTTGCGCAGCAGCCTGCACAACTCCACATTGACCTCGGTGGGGATGCGCCCAGCCCGCCGGTCGGTGATGACGCCGCCGGCATCCACCGAGCAGAAATTACCGCGCGCCGCCAGGTCGCCATTCTGCAGGTCGAACTCGATGCCCAGCGCTTCCAGCACCCCCCGGCCAATGTCGAACTCGAAGGGGTCGTAGCCGAACAGGGCCAGATGGCCCGGCCCGCTGCCCGGCGTGATCCCGGTGCCCACATGCTGCACCAGCCCACACACGCTCTCGGACGCGAGCTGATCGAGGTTGGGGATGTTGGCCACCTCCATCTCGCTCATGCCGTCGGGGCCGGGCAGCCCGCCCAGGCCGTCGGCCACCACCATCACAATCTTGCTGGGCGTGGAGATGGAAAGCTCCCGCATCAGCTCCAGACTTGCCATTGCTGCACCTTTCTACGCGGCCGGCCCATTCGGTGTGGACTCAGCACTGCCCTGTTCGCAACTGCACGCATGCCCGCATCAGGGACCCGGCCACCTCTCCGCTACTGGTCGCGCAGCGCGGCCACCCCTGGCAGCGTGCGGCCCTCCAAGAACTCGAGCGTGGCCCCACCCCCGGTGGACACATGGGTGATCTTATCCGCGACGCCCAACTCTTGCACAGCCTGGGCGGTTTCGCCGCCGCCCACTATGGTGACACCGGTGCAGGCGGCCAGCGCCTGCGCCACGGCCAGCGTGCCCCCCGCAAACGCCGGGAACTCGAACACTCCCATCGGGCCGTTCCAGATCACCAGCGCCGCCTCGCGGATCGCCGCCGAGAACTGCGCGCGCGTCTCGGGGCCTATGTCCAGCAGCATCCACGACGGCGGCACCTCGCCCACCGGCACCACCGCGTGCGGCGAGTCGGCGGCGAAGCGCTCGGCCGCCTCGGCGTCCACCGGCAGCAGCACGCGCACGCCGCGGTCCTGTGCCAGCTTCAGCGCCTTCTCGGCGTGCGCGGGGTCGCCGTCCGCCACCTTGCTGGCGCCCACCGACCGGCCCGAGGCCACCAGGAACGCATTGGCCATGCCGCCGCCGATCAGCAGCGTGTCGACCTTGGTCAGCAGGTTCTCGACCACCTTTACCTTGTCGCTCACCTTGGCCCCGCCCAGAATCGCCACAAAGGGCCGCTTGGGGTCGGTGAGCGCTCCGCCGAGGAAGTTGATCTCCTTCTCCATCAGCAGGCCGGCGACGGCGGGCAGATAGGCGGCCACCCCAGCGGTGGACGCATGCGCCCGGTGGGCGGTGCCGAAGGCGTCGTTCACATACACGTCGGCCAGCGCTGCGAGCCGGCGGGCGAACGCCGGGTCGTTGGCCTCCTCCTCGGCGTGGAAGCGCAGGTTCTCCAGCAGCAGCACCCCACCGGCGGGCAGCGCATTCGCCGCCTGCTCCGCCTCGGGGCCCACGCAATCGCCCACCGTCGCCACCGGCGCGCCCAGCACCTCGGCCAGCCGGTGCGCCACCGGTGTCAGGCGCAGACCGTCCACCACCTTGCCGTCGGGCCGGCCCAGGTGGCTGCACAGCACCACCCGTGCCCCCTGCTCGCGCAGATAGGCGATGGTGGGCAGCGCCGCCGTGATGCGCGTGTCGTCGGCCACGGCGCCGGTCGCCTTCTCCAGCGGTACGTTGAAGTCGACGCGCACCAGCACGCACTTGCCCTTCACGTCGATGTCGCGCACGGTCTGCTTCTGCATCGTCCTCTAGTGCTCCCTTTCAACGGCGAACTGGACCAGCGCTCGCAGCGCGTCCACCGCCTGGTTGTCCAATCCGGTGGCGTCCAGGGCCGCTGCAGCGCTGCCGGCGGCGGCCACCGCCAGCGCCTGCGCCCGCGCCTGCACGCCCAACTCGCTAAACAGGCCCAGCACCTCTTTCACCTCGGGGGCGCCGATGCGGGGCGCGTGGTAGATTGCGTCCAGCCTGGCCTTGCTGGTGGGGCCGGCCAGCTCCAGTGCCAGGGCAATGGGCAGCGCCTGCTTGCGGCTCTTGATATCCTCCGCTGTGGGCTTGCCCATGCGGCTGGCCGAGCCCCACACCCCCAGGATGTCGTCGCGGATCTGGAACGCCTCGCCCAACCGCAGACCGGCCTCAGCGAAGTGGCCAACCGCCGCGGCATCGGCGCCGCCCAGCAGGGCGCCGGCCTGGCAACTCGCCTGGATCAGAGCGCCAGTCTTGCCCTGGATCATGCCCAGGTAACCGTCAACGCTGACACTGAGCTTGCCCTCGAAGTCCACGTCCAGATACTGCCCCTCGCACAGCCGCAGACAGGTCTCGTCCAGCAGCCGCCCCGCCGCCGCCACCACCGCCCCATCCACGCCCCGCTCGGCCAGCGACCACACCGACAGGTGGGCCAGCGAGAACATGGCGTCGCCGGCGGTGATGGCCTGCGCCCGCCCCCACACCTTCCAGACAGTCGGACGATGGCGGCGCGTTGGACTATTATCCATCACATCATCGTGAATAAGCGAGAACGCGTGGACCAGCTCCAGCGCAGCGGCCACCGGCAGGGCGGGCTCCACCGCGCCGCCCACCGCCTCGGTGCAGAGCAGGCACAGCGTGGGGCGGAAGCCCTTCCCGCCGTCGCCACCCGCCACCGGCCGACCGGCGGTGTCGGTCCAGCCCAGGTGGTAGCGCAGCATGTCGTACAGCGGCAGCGGCCGCCCGTCCAGCAGGCGCGCCATCTCGGCGCGCACGGCGGGGGCATAGCGGTCGAGCGCGGCGCCAACGCTGCGATTGAGATCGGGCATCACGACCGCGGTCATGCGACCGGCGCCCCGAGCGCCGCTTCCAGCGCGTCCTTCCCTACAGCTCCCCACCGCAGTACGCGCGGCGTCTCGCCGGTCAGGTCGACGACGGTGGACTCACGTCCCACGGGGCAGGGCCCGCCGTCCAGTACCAGATCAACGGCATCGCCCAAAGCGGCCACCGCCTGCTGCGCGTCGACAGGACTGGGTTCGCCCGACCGGTTGGCGCTGGTAGCGGCCAACGGGCCCCCGAGGGCGGTCACCAGCGCCCGCACCACCGGATGGTCCGGCACCCGCACGCCCACGGTTTCCCCACCGGCCACCACTTCAGGTGCGATGGCCTCCCCACGATTCACCACAAGGGTGACACCGCCGGGCAGCAACGCGTCGACGGCGCGCCGGGCCAGCGGTGAAAGGGCGCCTGCGACGCTTGCTACTTGGTCAGCACTGGCCAGCAGCACCTGCAGCGGCTTGCTGCGGTCACGCCCCTTGATGGCGTAGATGCGCTCGACCGCATCTAAACGTCCGGCGGCGGCAGCCACGCCCATGACGGTGTCGGTGGGGAACACAACAAGGCCGCCGTCCCGAAGGATAGCGGCCGCCTGCTGCACTGCGCCGGGTGATACCGGGACCACGCGAGCGGTCATGGCTGGTTGAAACGACACCTCAAAGGTACCTGAGCACCCTCTCGCAGCACGAAACGAGCATACGTTCTATTGACAACCTGCGCCGATGGGTCAACGATGTGGAAACCGGGAGAAAAATGGGGAATTGGGGGAAGTCAGGGATGAAATGGCCCTCCCGGTGGGCCGGTTCGCTGGTTCGGTCGAGTCGTCAGCAGCATCGCCCTAAGTATAGGACATCATCGTGCCGTCGGGCCAATTCACAGGGACATTCGAATACAGCGTTGACGACCGGGGGCGGGTACCCATACCGCCTCGGTTTCGTGATGCGTTCGAAAGTGGCATTTGGGTGGCCCGCAGCCTCGATCCCTGCCTGGAGGTGTACACCCAGGCCGGCTGGGAGAAGCGGGCGGCCGAGGTGGAGGCGCTGCCCTTCACCGACCCTAGGGCACGCGACCTGCGGCGGCTGGTGGCGGGCGGCGCCTTCCGGGCCGAGATCGACCGCCAAGGCCGTATTCTGCTGCCGCCACCGCTGCGCCAGCACGCCGGCATCACCGCGGCCGCCGTCTATGTGGGCGTGTTCGACAGTATCGAGCTTTGGGCCGCCGACCGCTGGGGCGCCAAAGACCAACAGCTACTCACCAATCCACCACAGCTCTAGCCAATGCTCGCCATCAAGTACACCACCGTGACCCAACTCCACCCGCACATCTCCGTCCTCCTCCGCGAGGTCGTGGCGGCGCTGGTCCAGCGCCCCGGCGGCCGCTTTGTCGATGCGACCGCCGGCGGTGGCGGTCACACCGCTGCGCTGCTGCAGGCCGCTGGACCAGCCGCCACGATTCTCGCACTGGACGCCGATCCCTACGCCCTGGCGCTGGCCCGGAACCGGGTGGCCGATCTGCCCGGCAGCGTCGAGCTGCGGCGGGCGAACTTCCGCGACCTCGCCGCCGTGGCGGCCGAGGCAGGCTTTACGGAAGTGGACGGCATTGTGATGGACCTGGGCATTTCGAGCATGCAACTCGACGTTGAGGAGCGGGGGTTCAGCTTCCGCGACACCGGGGCGCTGGAGATGACCTTCGACCCCGACCAGCCCTTCACCGCCGCCGAGGTGGTGAACACCACGCCCGAGAACGAACTGGCCGACATCCTGTACCGCTACGCCGAGGAGCGCGCCAGCCGCCGCATCGCCCGCGCCATTGTGGCCGCCCGGCCCATCCGCACCCCGGTGCAACTGGCGGAGGTCATCTCGCGGGCGGTCGGTGGCAAGCGCGGCAAGATCCACCCGGCCACCCGCAGCTTCCAGGCGCTGCGCATCTACACCAACGACGAGCTGGGTGCGCTGGAAACGGCGCTGCCCCAGGCGATGAGCCTGCTGCGGCCGGGTGGCCGCCTCGCCGTCATCTCGTTTCACTCGCTCGAAGACCGCATCGTCAAGGACTACTTCGACCGCGAGTCCAAGGACTGCATCTGTCCGCCCGAGGTGCTGCTGTGCGTGTGCGGCCACAAGGCCACGCTGCGCCGGGTCACCCGGCGGGCCATCTCGCCCAGCGATGCCGAGGTGGAACACAACCCGCGTAGCCGCAGTGCCAAACTGCGCGTCGCCGAGCGGCTGTAGGAGGGTCATATGGCAACGGCTATCTCTACCGCCACTCGCCGGGCTCCCATCGGGCTGCCCGCCCGCCTGCCCCAGTGGGGCATTGCGGCGCTGGTCGTGGGCAGCATTGCGTTCGCGGGCACGGCCGTCCTCATCGTCCAGAGTTCGCTGGAGACCGCCGCTGGCTACGAGGTGCAACGTCTGCGCAACGATAAGACGGCGCTAGAGAGCGACAACCAGCGGATCGAGGCCGACGTGGCCACGCTCAAGTCGCTCGACCGCATCGAGCAGCAGGCGATGGGCAGCCTGAAGATGATCAAGCCTTCCACCTATGTCTACGTCACCGTCGATATGACGCCGCCGGGTTACCGGGTTCCGGGCGACCCGCAGCAGGCCCAAAGCATTCCAGCGCCGGCCCCCACCGAACCCTGGTGGAGCCGCATCGTGCACGGCCTATTCGGCCAGAGGGGGGAGCAATGAACCAGCGAGAACGTATCAGTCCCTGGCGTGTCACCGTCGTGCTGATCATGCTGGCCGGTTCAACGGTGGCGCTGGTGGCCCGCATCGCACACATCCAGCTCATCGAGCACGCCAGCTTTGTGGAACAGGCCGACGACAACCACTGGGGACGCCAGGACCTGCTGGCGCAGCGCGGCGCCGTCCGCGACCGCAACGGCAACCCGCTGGCCATGTCGGTGAACCGCTGGGAGCTGTCCATTGACCCCGGTCAGCTCGACAAGCCGGGTTCTCGCGACGCTGCCATCGCCGTGGCGTCCAAGGCCACCGGCATGTCACCTGCAGACATCGAACGCAAGCTGCAGGGCGCCACCGGCCCAGTGGTCATCAGCGACCAGGTGGATTACGCGGCGGGCCGTCCCATTGTGGAGGGCGGCCTGCGCGGCGTGACCGTGCGCGAGCTGGTGACCCGCACCTTCCCCGAGGGCAACCTGGCGGCGGGCCTCATCGGCTTCATCGGCAAGGACCACGCCGGCCTCACGGGCGTCGAGGCCGACTACGACCGCGACCTGGCCGGCGTGAGCGGCCGCAGCGTGTACGAGCGGGACTCCATCGGCAACCCCATCCCGCTTGGCTACCGCAACACCGTGGCCCCCAAGCCCGGCGGCGACGTCTACCTGAGCATCGACCGCTACATCCAACGCGTGATCGAGAAGCTGCTGGACGACACCATCAAGGAGCAGAAGGCCGACGGCGGCACCGTCCTGGTGATGGACCCCAACGACGGCGCTATCCTGGCCCAGGCCAGCCGCCCCACCTTCGACCTGCGCAATCCCGACTTGAACGACCAGAAGCAGGCCGACCTGTTCCGCAACCGCGGCATCACCGACCTTTACGAGCCGGGGTCCACCTTCAAAGCCGTCACCATGGCGGCCGCCCTCAACGAGCACGTGGTGACGCCCACCACCACGCACAACGATAGTGGCCCCGTGGTGAAGTACGGCATGGCCATCGAGAACTGGAACTTCGTGCACGTGGGCGTGGAGACCATGACCCAGTTGCTGATCCGCAGCAATAACGTGGGCGCGGTGTGGGTGGCCGAGAAGCTGGGCCCCGACCTGCTGTACAAGTACATCCAGCAGTTCGGCTTCGGCCAGCCGACCCAGGTGGGCCTGTCGGGCGAGGCCGGCGGCTTCTTTCGCACGCCCAAGGACACTACCTGGACGCCCATCGACCTCGCCACCGCCGCCTTCGGCCAGAGCGTGACGGCCACACCGCTGCAGATGATCACCGCCTACGCCGCCATCGCCAACGGCGGCACGCTGATGCGGCCCTACGTCGTCGACCGCATCGTCACCCCCGAGGGCGAGCGGGTGACGCAGCCCACCAAGGTGCGCCAGGTCATTACGCCCGAGACGGCCGCTACGCTGCGGAGCATGCTGCGGGACGTGGACGAGCAGGGCACGTCGGGCAAGGGCGTGGTGCCCGGCTTCGCCCTGGCGGGCAAGACCGGCACCGCCTCCATCCCCGGCGCCAACGGCTACGACGACAAGACGATCGCCTCCATGATCGGCATGGTGCCCTACGATAACCCCAAGGCGGTGGTGCTGGTGAAGATCGACAACCCGAAGAACTCGCCGTGGGGCAGCCAGGTGGCGGCTCCCGTGTTCGCTGCAGTGGCCAAGGAGCTCTTGGTATACTGGCGTGTAGCGCCGACTGAGGGCGCTTACGTATCCAACGTCCACCCGTAAAGCAGGAGCCTCCGTGCTAACGGTTCAGGATGTGGCGGCAGGGGTGGGCGGGCTGCTGCTGCATCCGGTAGCCAACGCCGGCGCTGGTCGCGCCTTCCGCGCGGTCGCGGTGGACTCACGCGCCGTGACAGAGGGCGCTCTGTTCGTGGCCCTGCCCGGCGAGCGCACCGACGGCCACCGCTTCATCGCCGGCGCCATCCGCAACGGCGCGAGCGGTGTACTGGCCAAAGCCTGGCCCGCCGATCTGCCGTCCGGCCTGCGGGAGCGGGCCACCCTGTTCGCGGTCAACGAACCCCTGACGGCGCTGCAGGACCTGGCAGCGTACTGGCGCGGGCGCTTCCCCATCCCGGCCATCGCCGTCACCGGCAGTGTTGGCAAGACCTCCACCAAGGAAGCTATCGCACACCTCTTGTGCGCCCGCTACAACGTGCTGCAGAGCACCGGCAACTTGAACACCGAGATCGGACTGCCGATGGTGCTGCTGCGGCTGGAACCTGAGCACGACCGCATGGTGCTGGAGATGGGCATGCACCACGCCGGCGACATTGCGCTGCTGTGCAAGCTGGCGCAGCCGCAGGTGGGCGTGGTCACCAACGTGGGCCCCACCCACCTGGAGCGCATGGGCGACATCCAGCGCATCGCCGAAGCCAAGGCCGAGCTGCCCGCCAGCCTGCCACGCACCGGCACCGCTATCCTCAACGCCGACGACCCCCTGGTGCGCGGCATGGCCGCCTGCACCCAGGCCTCGGTGGTCACCTACGGCACCGACGCCGGCGCCGACTGCCGCGCCACCGACATCCGCACCTACGGACTGGACGGCATCGCCTTCACGCTGGCCTGGCAGGGCGAGCAGCGGGCCGTCCGCACGCCCATGATCGGGCGCCACAACGTCTACACCGCGCTGTCCGCCGCCGCCGTGGCCCTCGGCCAGGGCTTCAGCCTTGCCGAGGCCTGCGACGGCCTGGCGGGCCTGCCGGACAGCGCACGGGTGACGGTGCGCCACACCCGCAACGGCGCGCTGGTGCTCGACGACACCTACAACGCCAGCCCCGCCTCGATGAAGGCGGCGCTGGACCTCCTGGCCGACGTGCCGGGCCGCAGGGTGGCCGTGCTGGCCGACATGTTGGAGTTGGGCACGTTCGAGGAGGAGGGCCACCGCCAGGTGGGGTGCTATGCCGCCCAACGGGCGCAGGCGCTGCACGCCATCGGCCCTCGCTGCCGCGCCATGGCCGACGCCGCCGCCGGGTCCGGCCGTTGCGCGGTGGAGTACCACGCCACCAAGGCCGGCGCCCTGGCCGCATTGCAGCGCGCCGATGTGCCGGGAACGGTGTTTCTGTTCAAGGGTTCGCGGGGCATGGCGCTGGAGGAACTCGTCGGCGCCATGTGTGGGAGCTAACCGTGGTATGGCCGCTCATGTCCGCTGCACTGGCGTTCTTCCTGGCCATGGCCCTGGCGCCCTGGGTCATTCGGACCCTGCGGCAGCAGCGCGTGGGCAAGGGCATCCGCGAGGAGGGGCCGGAGAGTCACGCGGTGAAGAGCGGTACGCCCACCATGGGCGGGCTGATCATCATCGTGCCCACCGTGTTGGCCACCCTGCTCATGAATAACCAGGGACGGTCGATCTACGTGCCGCTGTTCACGTTGGTGCTGCACGGCATCATCGGCGCCATCGACGACCTGCGCGGCCTGGTCGGCCGCAGCAGCGGCGGCCTGAGCGCCCGCACCAAGTTTCTGGTGCTGTTCGCGCTGGCCACCGGGGCGGCGCTCATCCTGCACTACGGCCTGCTGCTCGAGAGCATCTACCTGCCCTTCGTGGGCAAGATCCCCATCGGCGTCTGGTATGTGCCCATTGCGGTGATCACCATTGTGGGCACCGCCAACGCCGTCAACCTCACCGACGGGTTAGACACCCTGGCGGGCGGCACGGCGGCGCTGGCGTTCGCGGCCTACGGCATCATCGCCTACCTGCAGGGGCAGAGCTTTCTGGCGGTGTTCAGCTTCACGCTGGTGGGGGCCATGCTGGGCTTCCTGTGGTTCAACGCCCACCCGGCGCAGGTGTTCATGGGCGACACCGGCTCGCTGGCGTTGGGCGCCACCCTGGCCGTCACCGCCATGATGACCGGCCACTGGCTGCTGTTGCCGCTGGTGGGCATCGTGTTCGTGGCCGAGGCGATGTCGGTCATCGTCCAGGTCAGCTATTTCAAGTACTCGGGAGGCAAGCGCATCTTCCGCATGAGCCCGCTGCACCACCACTTCGAGTTGTTGGGGTGGAGCGAGCCACAGGTGACCATGCGGTTTTGGCTGGTGGGCATGGTGGCCGCCATGATCGGCGTGGCGTTGGCGCTGACATGATGGCGACCGACCTGCGCGGCACGCGCGTGACGGTGGTGGGCCTGGGCATCGAGGGCATGGCGTTGACGCCGTACCTGGTGCAACAGGGCGCTATCGTCACCATCAGCGACCAGCGCACCGAGGCGCAGCTCGCCGCCAATCTGGCGCCGCTGGCCGGCCTGCCGGTGCGGCTGGCGCTGGGCGGCAACCGCCCTGAAGACTGCGCCACCGCCGACCTGCTGTTCGTCAGTCAGGGAGTGCCGTTGGACAGCCCGGCCATCGCCGCAGCGCGCCGGGCCGGCGTGCCGCTGCGGTCGGCCACCCAGCTCTTTATGGAGCGCTGTCCGGCCCCCATCCTCGGCATCACCGGCAGCGCCGGCAAGACCACCACCACCGCCATCACCGGCCGCATGCTGGCCGCCGGCGGGCTGACGGTAGAGGTGGGCGGCAACAACGGCCGCATCCTGCTGGACCGGTTGGATGCGCTCACCCCGCGGCACTGGGTGGTGCTGGAGATGAGCCACACCCAGCTCGAACTGACCGACCGCAGCCCGCACATCGCCGTGGTCACCAACATCTCGCCCAGCCACGCCGACCGCTACCCGGACATGGCCGGCTACGTGGCCCTCAAGGAGCGCATCTTCGCCTACCAATCGGCCGGCGACACGCTGGTGCTCAACTGGGACGACCCGGCCACCCGCGCAATGGCCGCCAAGGCCCGCGGCAACGTCGCGTGGTTCAGCCTGCACGAGCGGCCGGCCGGCAACGGCGCGTACCTTGACGGCGACCGCATCGTGCTGGCGGCCGGCGGCGGCACACTGCCCGTTATGCCCCGCAGCGCCATCCGGTTGATGGGCGAGCACAACGTGGCGAACGTGCTGGCCGCCTGCACCGCCGCCGCCGCCGCCGGGGTCGCCCCCGCCGCCATGGCCGCCGCGGTACACGACTTCACCGGCGTCGAGCACCGGCTGGAGTGGGTGCGCACGCTGGACGGTGTCGACTATTACAACGACAGCATCGCTACGACGCCCGAGCGGGTGGTGGCGGGCCTGCGCTGCTTCGACCGTCCGGTGGTGCTGCTGGCCGGCGGCCGCGAGAAACACCTGCCGCTGGAGCCCTGGATCGCCGAGGTGCGGCAGCGCTGCGCCGCTGTGACCTGCTTTGGCGAGGCTGGCCCCTATCTGCACGACGCGCTGCAGGCGGGGTGGCGCGGCCGCGGCCCGCTCACCCTGCAGGCCACCGTCGACCAGGCGGTGGCGGCGGCGCAGGCCGCGGCACAACCGGGCGACGTGATACTGCTCTCGCCGGCCTGCACCAGTTTCGACGCCTACCCCAACTTCGAGGCGCGTGGCCGCCACTTCAAGTCGGTGGTGCTGGCACTGGCCGCCCGTAGCGCCACGTCCAGCAGGGCAGGGTAGGCCATGGCCACCGCACGCGTCGGACGCCCCGCAACCCGCTCCGCGCCCCGCCAACAACCCGCCGAGGTGGAGGCAACGCCGCGCCCAGCCGGCCGCTATGACTGGCCGCTGTTGGTGTTCGTCATCATCCTGGTGCTGGTAGGCCTGGAGGTGGTGTTCAGCGCCACCTTCGCACTCTCCATCAGCGAGCATGAGAGCGTGACGCACTACCTGCAGTTGCAGGCTACCTGGGCGGCGTTGGGCTTTGGCCTCATGTTCATCACCGCCCGGCTCGACTACCGGTTCTGGCGGGCGGTGTGCCCCATCCTGGTGGTGGGGGCCATCGGCATCCTCATCGCGGTGCTTATCCCCGGCCTGGGTCAGGCGAACTACGGGGCCAGCCGCTGGCTCAAGCTCGGGCCGCTGCCCGCATTACAACCCAGCGAGTTCGTGAAGCTGGCCGTCATCGTGGGCCTGGCCACATGGCTCTCCGGCCCCAAGTACCGGATGACGGACCTCTACCGCGGCATGGGGCCGCTGCTGCTGTTCCTGGGCGCGGTCACGTTCCTGATCATGAAGGAGCCCGACATGGGCACCACGCTGGTGGTGGTGCTGACCGCCGCCACCATGCTGTTCCTGTCGGGCGTGAGCAGCCAGTACCTGCTGATGGTCGCCGCGGGCGGCCTGGCCGGCGGCTTCGCCCTCATCAACAGCGCCGGCTATCGCAGCGAGCGCCTGCAGTCGTTCCTGGACCCCTGGGCGGACCCCAGCGGCCTTGGTTTCCACATCATCCAGTTGCTCATCGCCATGGGCAGCGGCGGACTGCTGGGCCTGGGACCGGGCGCCAGCCGCCAGAAGTTCTTCTACGTGCCCTCGGCTCAGACCGACGGCATCTTCGCCATCCTGTCGGAAGAGGTGGGCTTCGTGGGCGGGGTCATCGTGATCGCGCTGTTTGCCGCGGTCATCTATCGCGGGGCGCGCATTGCCCAGCGGGTACCCGACCGCTTTGGGACCCTGCTCGGCATGGGAATCGTGTCATGGCTGGCCTTCCAAACGCTCATCAACCTGGGCGGCATCACCCGCACCATCCCGCTCACCGGCATCCCGCTGCCCTTCCTCAGCTATGGCGGGTCGGCGCTGGCGGCGACGCTGGCGGCCGTGGGCATTCTGCTCAGCATCTCCCGCTCCATCCCCGTAACACCCGCCGCAACGGACCGCGAGTCCTGAGCCCCACGATGCGAGTCATCCTGGGCGGCGGCGGCACCGGCGGACACGTGTATCCCGCGCTCGCGGTGTTGGAAGCGCTGCGCCGGCCGCCCTACAGCCTGGGCCCCGACGACGTGCTGTACGCCGGCAGCGCCAACCGAGCCGAGGCCCAGCTTGCACCCCGCGCCGGCGTCGCCTTCGAGGCGCTCACGACCGGCGCCGTCGTCGAGCGAGGCCCGCTGAGACTCATCGGCAGCGCGTTCCGCAACGTGGCGGGGGTGTGGCAGGCGTGTGGTGTCATCCGGCGTTTCCGGCCCGACGTGGTGTTTGTGACCGGCGGCTATGTGAGCGTGCCGCTGGTGCTGGCTGCCGCGTTATGTCATGTACCGTCGGTGGTCTGCCTGCCCGACGCAAAGCCCGGGCTCGCCGTACGCTTCCTGGCCCGCTTCGCCCGCCGGGTCACTGTGTCGGCCTTGCCGGTCGCGGCGGCCTTCGCACCCGGCAAGGCCGCCGTCACGGGTTACCCCGTGCGGGCGGAGTTCGCCGCGGTCGACCGTCCCGCCGCCCGCCAACGGCTGGGCCTCACGCCCGACGACCGCCTGCTGCTGGTGATGGGCGGCAGTCTGGGCGCCCGCGGCATCAACCGCGCCATCGGCCAGCACCTCGCCACGCTGCTGCCGCTGTGCCGGGTGCTGCACGTGTCGGGCCCCGACGACGCCGCCTGGCTGGAGGAGATGCGGGAGAGCCTACCAGAGGACCTGCGCGGCCGCTACGCTGTCCATGCCTACTTGCACCATGGTGTGGCCGAGACCATGGCCGCCGCCGACCTCGGCGTGTTCCGCGCCGGCGCCAGCGTGCTGGGCGAGCTACCAGCGGCCGGCCTACCGGCGGTGCTGGTGCCCTACCCCCACGCCGGCGCCCACCAACGCTACAACGCCGGCCTGCTGGTGGCCGAGAACGCGGCTGTCCTGCTGGACGAGGCCGACATCGAACGCCTGCCCGCTGTGGTGACCGGCCTGCTATGTGACCTGCCCCGCCTACAGGCTATGCGCGCCCGTTTGGCGTCGCTGGCCAAACCGCAGGCCGCCGCCGCCATCGCAGCGCTGCTCGCCGATCTCGCCGCACCCACCGCCCACGCGGGCCTGGCGCCCACCGGCCGATGAGCGCCCAGAAGGCCGTCCACTTCGTGGGCATCGGCGGTGTGGGCATGAGCTGGCTGGCGAGGCTGTTGCTGGCTGAGGGCTGGCGGGTGACCGGCAGCGACCTCAATGACAGCCCGTTGGTGCGCAAGATCGCCGCCGAGGGGGCCACCGTCACCCTGGGACACCGCGCTGAGAACCTGCCCGCGATCGTCGATCTCGTGGTCTATACCGCCGCCGCCAAGGGCGACAACCCTGAGATCGTGGCGGCCCAGGCCCGCGGCATCCGGGTGCTCAAGCGCTCGGAACTGCTGGGCGAGCTGATGGCCGGCAAGCGGGGCATCGCCATTGCGGGCACCCACGGCAAGACCACCACCACCGCCCTCACCGGCATTGCGCTGGCCCAGGCAGGCCTCGACCCCACCGTGATGGTGGGCGGCGAGGTGCCCGAGTTCGGCAGCACGCTGCGGCTGGGCCAGAGCGACCTGTTGGTGGTGGAGGCCGACGAGTACGACGCCACCTTCCTGCGGCTCCGTCCGCTGGTGGCCGTCGTGACCAATATCGAGCCGGAGCACCTGGACTTCTACGGCTCGTTCGACCGCGTGGTCGCGGCGTTCGGGCAGTTTCTGGGCTCGGTGCCGGCCACCGGCCATGTGGTGGTCTGCCTTGACGACCCTGTACTAGCCGGACTACAATCCGCCCAACCAGTTGCGGTTGCGGGGCCGCCCAGCCCTAAATATGGGCCGTCGGGGGCCGAATTGTCGCCCACCGTGCTCAACACGCAGTCTCTCGTCACCTATGGGTTTCACCCCTTGGCTGACTGGCAGGCCCGGCAGTTCACGCCGAACGCCAACGGCGGCTCCGACTTCACCATCACGCATCACGGCCAGCCCGCCGGCAGGCTGTCGCTGTCGGTGCCCGGCCGCCACAACGTGAGCAACTGCCTGGCAGCGGTGGCCGTCGCCGGCCTGTTCGGTGTGAACGTGGCCACCGCCGCCCCGGCACTGAACGCCTTCCTTGGCGTCAATCGCCGCTTTCAGGTGCTGGGCGAGGCGGGCGGCGTGACGGTGGTCGACGATTACGGCCACCACCCGACCGAGGTGCGCGCCACGCTGGCGGCGGCACGGGCTCGTTTCGGCGCCCGCCGCATCCACTGCGTGTTCCAGCCGCACACCTACAGCCGCACCAAGCTGCTGCTCGACCAGTTTCGGGACGCCTTCGCCGACGCCGACGCCATCACCATCACCGAAATCTACGCCGCCCGCGAGGAAGCGGTGTGGGGCATCACCGGCGCCGACCTTGCGGCTGCTCTCAACCACAAACGCAGAGGCTTCTGTGCGACAGTCGACGCCGCAGCCGCCGATGCGCTCGAACGGGCCCAGCCCGGTGACGTGGTCATCGTGATGGGGGCTGGCGACATCTACAAGGCCGGCCACCTGGTGCTGGACGGACTGAAGGCCCGCTATGGCGCTTAGTTCAGCCTTCCTCGCCGAGTTGGAACGGCTGACGCCCGTCCGCCGCAACGAGCCGCTGGCCCGCCACACCACCATGGCCATCGGCGGTCCCGCCGAGGCGTATGTGGAGGCGCACGACTGCGACCGCTTGGCGGCCGTCGCAGCGCTGGCCCAACGGGAGGGTGTGGCCCTATTCCTGCTGGGCGGCGGCAGCAACCTGCTGGTATCCGACGCGGGCCTTGAGGGGCTGGTGGTGGAGACGTGGAGCAACGTCGACGCCTTGACCGGGCACCCGCCGGCGCCGGTGGCGGGTTCGGGCGCCGTCCGCCTGCACGCCTTTTGCGGAGTGCCGCTGCCTCGGCTGGCGCACCAGACCGCAAAGGCCGGGCTCAGCGGCATCGAATGGGCGGCCGGCATCCCGGGCACGGTCGGCGGCGGCATCGTGAACAACGCCGGCGCCCACGGCGGCTGCATGGCCGACACCGTACGCCAAGTGCATGTGCTGCGCGACGGCCGCGCTGAGCGCCTGTCGGCCGCCGAGGTGGGTTTCACCTACCGGCACACCAATTTCCGCGGAGTGTGGGCAGCCCAGCACCCGGCGGTGGTCATCCTGGCGGCCGAGTTGGAGCTGCAACCGGCGGCGCCCACCACCTGCGAGCACCGAGTGCAGGAGTGCGTGGAGTATCGGAGGGCTACCCAACCGGCCCAGCGCAGCGTCGGCTCCATCTTCAAGAACCCGCCCGGCAACGCCGCCGGCCGTCTGATCGAGCAGACCGGTCTGAAGGGCGCAACCTCCGGCGACGCGGAGATTTCGACCGTTCACGCCAACTTCATCGTGAACCGCGGCCGGGCCACCGCCCGCGACGTGAACGCGCTGGTAGCGCTGGCCCAGCAGCGGGTGTACGAGCAGTTCGGCGTTACGCTCGAACTCGAAATCCAGCGGGTGGGAACACACGATGCCTAAGCTGCGGGTGGGCGTGCTGTTCGGCGGGCGCTCGGTAGAGCACGACGTGTCGCTGGTGTCGGCGCGCGCCATTATGGCAGCGCTCGACCCCGCCAAGTACGACGTGGTCCCGCTGGCCATTACCAAAGAGGGGGCCTGGCTGCCGCCCGCCCAAGCCCAACGCCTGCTGGCCGCCGAGCCGCTGGAGCCGGGCGTCGGCGTCACCGCCGTGGCAGCGGTCGGCAGCGGCGCGTCCGCCCCGTTGGGCGCGGTCGACGTGGTGTTCCCGGTGGTGCACGGCACTATGGGCGAGGACGGCACGGTGCAGGGCCTGCTGGAGCTGGCCGACGTGCCCTACGTGGGCGCCGGTGTGCTGGGCAGTGCGCTCGGCATGGACAAGGCGATGATGAAGGTGGTGTTCGAGGCCGCCGGCCTGCCCGTGGCGCCCTACCTCACGGTCGCTCGCCGCGATTGGCGCAACGACGCCACCGCTGTGGCCCGCCACATCGAAGCCGAGTTGGGTTACCCATGCTTCGTGAAGCCCTCGAACGGGGGCAGCAGTGTCGGCATCAGCAAAGTGCACCACGCCGGCGAGTTGGCCGCCGCGATGGAACTGGCGCTGCACCTCGACCGGCGCGCTGTCGTGGAGCAGGGCGTCCCCGCCCGCGAGCTGGAGTGCGCCGTGCTGGGCAACGACGAACCACGGGCGTCGGTGGTGGGCGAAATTCTGCCCGCCCGCGAATTCTACGACTACGAGGCCAAGTACTTCGACGACCGCACCCAGCTTCGCATCCCGGCCGACATCCCCGCAGCGGTCGCCGACCGAGTACGGGCGCTGGCGGTGAAGGCGTTCGCAGCGCTGGATTGCGCCGGTATGGCCCGCGTCGACTTCTTCCTGAGCAAAGACGACAGCCGGCTGTTCATCAACGAGATCAACACCATCCCCGGCTTCACGCCCACCAGCATGTACCCGCGCATGTGGCAGGCGTCAGGCTTGTCTTACGCCGGCCTGGTCGACCGCCTGGTAGAGTTGGCGCTCGAACGCTTCAGCGAGAAGCAACAGACGGTCTTCAACTACCCCGCACTTTCAGAGCCGGAGGGCTAACGATGTCGTGGCATGCCGGCTCCTACCGCAACCGTCAGTTCGACCACCACGCACCGCCGCCCATCGACGAGGGCCCCCCACCGCCGCCCCGCGACTGGGGCAGGCTCAAGCTGGCGCTGCGGCTGATGGTGGTGCTGGCCTTCGGGGCCGCTGGGGTGTGGCTGTACCAGTCGCCGGTCTTCGCCGTCTCGCACGTGGAAGTGAAGGGGCTCCAGCACCTTAACGAGGAGTCGGTGCTCGATCGGGTGTCGCTCACCGGCCAGAACCTGCTCAACATCCCCACCGCCCAGATCCAGCAGACGCTGCAAGAAGACCCCTGGGTCCGGCGGGTCGAGGTGCAGCGCCAGCTTCCCAACAAGGTCACGCTCAACGTCGAGGAGCGGTCGCCGGTAGCGATCTGGGAGGGCAAGGGCGGCCGCTTCATCATCGACCGCGACGGCATGTTGATCGAACCGGCGCCCAAGAGTGGCCCGTTGCCGGTGCTGCTGGAGATGAACGGCCCGCTGCGGCAGACAGGCGGCCGGGTGGACGGCGACGCCGCAGAACTGGCCGCCAAGCTGGTGGAGTCGCTGCCGGGGGCCATTGGCCAGAAGGCCAAAAGCTTCGAGTACCAGGCCAATGGCGGCCTGGTGGTGGAGACCGACAAGGGCCGCCGTGCCCGCTTCGGCGATGGCGCCGACTTCGAGTACAAGCTGGCGGTGTGGAAGGCACTGCTCGCCAAAGGCGCTGTCGACAAGCTGAATGTCGGCCACGTTGACCTCCGGTTCGGCGACCGCCCCTTCTTTCGAGACAACTAGCAATGGCCAGCCGTCCGCACCGTACCACCACCAGCCGGTTGGCGGCCGCCCTAAGCCACAAACACGCCTGTGCCTACCCGTTTGCCATAGGGGGCACCCATGCCTGAGATCTACGCAGCTATCGACATCGGCACTACCAAGGTCTGCACCCTGGTGGCCCAGTACGAAGGCCATGAACTGGAGGTCATCGGCGTTGGTATTGCCCCCGCCCACGGCATGCAAAAGGGCATGGTGGTCAACATTGATGAGGCGGCCGACGCCATTCGCACGTCGGTGCAGCGGGCCGAGCGTACCAGCGGCCGCCGCATCGGGTCGGCGCTGGTGGGCATCACCGGCACCCACATCACCTCCGTCACCAACACCGGCAGCATCACCATCACCCGCCCCGACCGCATCATCTCGGACGAGGACCTCGACCGCGTCATCGAGACCGCCCGCACAACGGTGGCCATCCCAGCCAACCGCGAGATCATCCACGTCATCCCCCGCAGCTTCACCCTGGATGGCCAAGATAACATACAAAACCCGGTTGGACTGCACGGCTTTCGCCTTGACGTAGAAGCGCATATCATTACGGGAGCGATCAGCTCGATCCAGAACCTTACCAAGTGTTTAGATCAGGTGGGCGTGCGGGTGGAGAACCTGGTTCTCGAACCGCTCGCCAGTGGCGAGGCCGTCCTCTCCGTCGACGAGAAGGAGGCCGGTGTCGCGCTGGTGGACATTGGTGGCGGCACCACCGACGTGGCGGTGTACGCCAACGGCAGCGTGTGCTACACGGCGGTGATTCCGGTGGGTGGCAACCAATTCACCCAGGACTTGGTGATCGGCCTCCGCACTCCGCAGGTTGCCGCCGAAGACGCAAAAATACGCCTGGGATCGGTGGAAGCAGCTTCGGTTCCGGCCGATGACACCATCGAACTGAGCGTGTTTGGCCATGGCGAGAAGCGCCAGGTGCCGCACCGCCTGATGAACGAGATTCTCCGCGCCCGGGCCCTCGAGCTGGTGGAACTGGTGCGCGAGGCGCTGGTCCGCAGTGGCCATCACGCCCTGCTGCCGGCCGGTGTGGTATTTACCGGAGGCTGTGCTAACCTACAAGGGTTCCTGGATCTGGCGGAGGATGTGCTGCAGGCGCCGGTACGGCTGGGGATGCCGGAAGGCATTACCGGCCTGACCGACACCGTGACGGGGCCGGCGTACGCGACCGCGGTGGGCCTGGTTCGCTGGGGCCAGCGGTTCGAGGGCGCCGCCACCGAGACCGAAGCGCCGGGCTTCGATCTGGCGGGCATGTTCCGCAACCTGTTGGATATGATGAAGGCCCGATTTACGGACCTACGTTAATTGGTGGAGTGATAAGAGGAGGGGAGCATGCCTTCCAAGCGCGAGATAGTGGCTGATACGGCAGAGCGGCAGGCCAAGATCAAAGTGATCGGTGTGGGTGGCGGTGGCTGCAATGCCATCAACCGGATGATCGAAGAGCGCATTCAGGGCGTCGAGTTCATTGCCATCAATACCGACGCCCAGGCACTGCTTCGCTGCGATGCCCCGTCCAAGATCCGTATTGGCGAAGCGTTGACGCGCGGCCTAGGCGCCGGGGGCGATCCCGCCAAGGGCGAGAAGGCCGCCAAGGAGAGCCGCGACGACCTGATGGAGGTGCTCGAGGACGCCGATATGGTGTTCATCACCGCCGGCATGGGCGGCGGCACCGGTACCGGCGCGGCGCCCATTGTGGCCGAGGTGGCGCGCGAAGCCGGCGCACTGTGCGTGGCCGTCGTCACCAAGCCCTTCCAGTTCGAGGGCACCCGCCGCCGCATGGTCGCCGACGACGGCATCCGCAGCCTGTCGGAGTCAGTCGACACCCTCATCGTCATCCCCAACGACCGGTTGCTGGCGGTTACCGATAAGACCCGCACGCTCACCGACGCCTTCCGCATGGCCGACGACGTGCTGCGCCAGGGCATCCAGGGCATCTCCGAGTTGATCACAGTGGCCGGCGACATCAACCTCGACTTCGCCGACGTGAAAGCCGTGATGCAAAACGCCGGCCAAGCCCTGATGGCCATCGGCTTCGGCGCCGGCGAGGACCGCGCCTCCGAGGCGGCCCGCGCCGCGGTGGCCAGCCCGCTGCTCGACGTCTCCATCGACGGCGCCAGCGGCGTGCTGTTCAACATCACCGGCGACGAAACCCTCGGCCTGTTCGAGGTGAACGCCGCCGCCGAGATCATCCGCAACTCCGTGGACCCCGAGGCCAACATCATCTTCGGCACCACCATCGACCCTCGCATGGACGGCAAGGTGAAGATCACGCTCATCGCCACCGGTTTTCGGGGTACCGCCCTCGGCGCCCGCAGCCTCGATGAAGAGCGGGGCTCAACCAATGTGACCCGTATGGCGCCAGCAGGCCAGCAACCACCCACCAGCCACTCGGCCCAACCCGCCGCGGCGCCATCGGCACAGGGCTTCGATGACGCAGGCGACCTCGACATCCCGCCGTTCCTGCGCCGTGCGCGCACCGTCAGCTAGACTCGTTCTAGGGCAGACACGTCCCGCCCGCTCCCGACCAGGGGCGGGCGGTTCCTTTGCCCACCACGCTTCCGTCGCCATCCGTCCTTAACCTAGAGAGCCCTCGCCAGCCATGACTTCCGCTCCAAGGCGCTCCGGCCCCAGCTCGTTTGCCGCGCTGGGGTCCGGCAGCTTCCGCTCCTTCACGCTCGCCGGCATGCTGTGGATGATGGCTGACAACATCGAGCACGTCATCAGCTACTGGGTGCTGCACGAGAAGTTCGCGTCGCCAATGCTGGGCGGCTTCGCAGTCATCAGCCACTGGGCGCCGTTCCTGTTCGGCGGCATGTTCATGGGCGCGCTGGCCGACCGGTACGACTGCCGCAAGCTGTTCCTGGTGTCCATGGCCATGTTCATGGCGGCGGCGCTCGGCTGGGCATACTTCTTCTGGACCGACACGATTCAGGTGTGGCACTCGGTCATTCTGCTGACGCTCCATGGTCTGGCGGGGGTTATCTTTTCGCCCGCCAGCCAGCTCATCCTGCATGACCTCGTCAACGACGCGCACGTGCCGAGCGCTGTCCGGCTCACCGCCACCAGCCGGCAGGTGGGCCTGCTGCTGGGTCCGGCCGTGGGAGGCTTCCTGCTGCTGGCCTTGGGCCCGGCGCTGGGCATGGTCGCCAACGCCGTCATCTACCTGCCCATGGTGTGGTGGTCGCTGACCGAGCCGTACACCGGCCACGGCCCAACCGGCACACCGCGCACGCTGCGGCCAATGACCTGGGGCATGACCGACATGGTGGACACGCTGCGAGAGACCGTCGCCAACCGCACCATCTTCGGCATGATCATTCTGGTGGGGCTCACCTCGGTGCTGGTGGGCAACGCCTATCAGGCGCAGATGCCCGAGTTTGCCCACGGCTTCCTGGGCGAGGACGAGGGCGTGGTGTACACCGCGCTGCTGCTGGCCAGCGCCATCGGCGCCATCGCCGGCGGCCTCCTCCAGGAGGCTATCCCCTCGCTGTCGCCCAGCCCGCTCAAAGCCACCATGATGTCGGCGCTGTGGTCCGCCACCATCCTGGTGTTTGCCTACACCGAGAGCTACCTGGTGGCGCTGGTGGCCCAGTTCCTGGCGGGGATGCTGATGCTCAGCTTCATCTCCATGGCGCAGTCACTGGTGCAGATCGAGGCTCCGACCGAGAGCCGCGGGCGCATCATTGGCGTGTACAACGTGGCGCTGAACGGGCTGAAGATCGGCAGCGGGTTCACCGTCGGGTTCCTGGGGGCGGTCATCGGCGTGCACTGGTCGCTGGGATTAAGCGCCGGGTTGCTGCTGCTTTGCCTCGCGCCGCTGGCCTACTATCTGCGGGGCGCGCCGCGTGCGCTGAGGGCCGGCAGCCATTAGCATGCGCCGGTAACCCGCCGCCGAACCGGAAGCACCTATGCCCGACCTCTCCTGGATGACCCGCGACGCTTGGCTGATGATGGTGGCCCGTACCGTCCGCACCTTCAGCTACGGCTTCCTGGCCGTGCTCCTCCCCATCTATCTCTCCACCCTCGGCTACGACGCCGCAGTCATCGGCGGCATGCTGTCGCTGGGCCTGGGCGGAGCATCGGTCGCGGCGCTGGCGTCGGGACCACTGGCGCGCCGCTGGGGCCGCCGGCGGGTGCTGATGGGCAACGCGGTGCTGATGGCGGTGGCAGGCCTGGCGCTCACGCTGTCCGACCAACTCTGGCTGCTGCTGGTGGCCAGCGCCACCGGTACCCTCAACGTCACGCAGACGGAGCGTGGCGCATTCGGCACCCTGGACCAGGCGGTGCTGCCGCAGACCGCACCATCGGAGCACCGTACCAACATCTTCGCCATGCACAACATCGTCGGCGGCGTTGGTGCGGCCTTCGGAGCGCTGGCGTCCGGCATTCCGGCGCTGATCGCTGGCGCCGGCGGCCTGAGCCTCACGCTGGCCTGCCGGCCGATGTTCGGTATCTACGCCGCTGCCGGCGTGGTAGTATTCCTGTGCACGCTGGCCATCTCGGCCAGGGTGGAGGTGCAGCCATCGGTCGCCCGCACCAACGCTTGGGGCGTCACCCGGTCCGGCGGAATCATCGCCAAGCTGGCAGCCATCTCTGCCGTCGACTCCTTCGGTGGCGGTTTCGTGCCCCAGAGCATCATCGCTTACTGGTTCCATGAGGTGCACGGGCTGCAGCTCACCACCCTGGCCCCACTGTTCGCCGCCACGGCCATCGTGGAAGCCAACTCTTACTGGGTGGCGGCGCGGCTGGCCAAACGGCTGGGACTGCTGAACACCATGGTGTTCACCCACCTGCCGTCCAACATCATGCTGATGCTCATCCCATTCATGCCCACGGCCGAACTGGCGATCGTCGCCCTGTTCATCCGCCAGAGCCTGTCGCAGATGGACGTGCCCACCCGCCAGTCGTACACCATGGCGGTGGTCGACCCCGAGGAGCGGGTGGCTGCGGCCAGCATCACCACCCTGGCCCGCGCCGTCGCGCTCACCATCAGCCCCGGCCTCTCCGGCCTCATCCTGGCCGGTGGCCTGCTCAGCCTCCCCTTCGTCATCGCAGGGACCCTTAAAGTCGGCTATGACGCCGCGCTGTTCCTCAGCTTCCGCAGCCTGCGCCCGCCGGAGGAAGCCGCCACCCCCAAGCCCGCCAAAACTTAGAGGTGTGCACCTCAGGTCCTCCCCCCTGCCTAGGGGGAAGCTAGATGGGGGTCGGCCCTCCATCCACATGCACCGCCACCCACCGCAACCTCGTCCGACCTCACCACTTAGCTCGAATGCCACTCCGGGTGCGCATCCCACCCCTCGATCACCCGGTTGGCCGCCTGCAATGCGTGGTTGGTCTTCGGCAGACCGATGTAGGGCGCGCACTGCACCACGGTCTCGATGATCTCCTCGCGCGTTGCGCCGCGGTTCAGCGCGCCCCGCACGTGCATCTCCACCTCGCCAGGCAGGTCCTGCGCTGCAGCCGCCGCAATCACGATGAACTCTCGCACCTTCAGGTCCAGCCCCGGCCGCGACCAGATGGTGCCGAAGCAGTACTCCAAGATGCTGCGCGCATACCCGGGGTCAATGGCGCTCAACTCCTTGAACCGCTCCTCGCCCGCCGGCCCCAGGCTGCCGAACCGCAGCGCCCTCCCTTGCTCCATCACCCCATCGTCACCCATATCAGTCCCTCCTGCTGTACTTTACCCACAGTGCTCACGCACTCTATCCCGATGCGTTGGGTCATCACCGCTCGCCGACCGATCGCCGACCGATCCCTTCGCCATTGCGAGCAGGCGACAGCCGGCGTGGCAATCTCTCCTGGGTGCGCCACTGTCGATCACACCGCGCGCCGGTTCCCAAGGCGACGCCGTACTCCCAAACCGCCGTCACAGAAAGGGATTGCTTCGTCGTCGGACTCCTCGCAATAACGAAATCTCGGGTGCAACTTCCCATCAACCAATCTTGAATAATTCGGCCGCATTTTCGCCGAGGATTCGTTGGCGTTCGCGGTCCGTCAGGTGCGGCACCGACTGGATGCTCTTCACCGGGTCGGGATCGGCCATGTCGGCCGGGTAGTCGCTGCCCAGCATCACCCGCTCGGCCCCCACGGCTCGCACCAGGTAGTCCAGCGCCTCGCCCGAGTGGGTCAGCGAGTCGAACATGAACCGCTGGAAGAACTCCGAAGGTGGCCGCTGGATGTGCTTTCGGGCCTCCGGCCGCACCCGCCAGCCGTGCTCCCAGCGGCCCCGCAGCAGCGGGCACGTGCCGCCGCCGTGCGCCAGGTAGAACTGCAACCGCGGGAACTCCTGCAGCACACCGCCAAAGATGAGCGAGGCGGCGGCCACCGCCGTATCGGTGGGGTTGCCGATGAGGTTGCCCAGGTGGTAGCGGGTCAGCCGCTCGGCCCCCAGCACCTGCTGCGGGTGGATGAACACCGGCACGTCCAGCGCCTGCGCCTTGCGGTAGAACGGCGCCAGGGCCGGGTCGTCGAGGTTGGCGCTGTTGATGTGGCTGCAGATTTCGGCGCCACGAAACCCCAGATCGCACACGCAGCGCTCCAGTTCGGCGGCCGCGGCCTCAGCGTCCTGCATCGGCAGGTGGGCCAGCGCCACAAAGCGGTCGGGACGGCGGGCGATCTCGGTGGCGAAGGCGTCATTGAGCAGGCGGCACACCGTCACCATAGTCGCTGGGGCCAGGTGGTAAGCGAACAGCCACGGCGAGATCGACAGCACGTGCACATCGACCCCCAACCGGTCCATGTCGCGCACCCGCCGCTCCAGCGAGTACACCTGCTCGGCGTCGCCGCCCGGCACGTCGCGCGCCGCCAGGGTCTGCAGCACCCGCCCGCTCCCATCGACAATACGCACCGCGTAGGTCGACACCGGCATGGAGGCGTCCTGCTCCACATACTGCTTGGGGATGAAGTGACAGTGGGTGTCGATACGCATGCTTGTGGCCTTTCTCGTCAGACTGAAGCGGTCAGCCGCAAGTGTAGGCGAAACCGGTGGGGTGCGAAAGCGGCGACCGCGCGGGTTTGGGGCGTGCTGGGGAGCACGGTCAGAAGGCCCTACCGGGAGGGGATCTGCTGCCTGAGCTTGTCGATGGCGCCATCGTGTCGGAGCGACCTGCCGGCGTCCGTGGCGGAGGCGGACCGCCGGGCAGGGCTATCGCATTCTCGCCGCGGTCTGGGGGTTCCGCTCGTGGTGAGCCCTTCGCCAAGCTCAGGACAGCGCTTGTCGAACCATCCAACCTGAGTGGCGAGGCGGCACGCGCTCCTGCCGGTGATCTTGTCCGATCCTTCGACGAGCTCAGGACGAGCGGTTAGTGATGACGGGCGAGAGAATGCGATAGCCCTGGACCGCGGGGGGTTGCGCTTGCGTGGGCAGGGCAGCCGGCCGAGCGGCGGGCCCCCTCACTGTGCAAGCCGGGACATAGGTAACACATTGACTAGGCACATGGGTAACAGATCAGGCCTTTCGTTCACGCTTGGGACCACGATCAGGGTGGTGCACGACCCGCTCCCCCTGGGGATCCAC
>Ga0082335_1003162_pt1 | contig 27928 bp, 21 predicted proteins | sample Subgrocontami58m_FD_72375 | JGI IMG/M metagenome (GOLD analysis project Ga0082335, IMG submission 72375) | Subsurface groundwater microbial communities from S. Glens Falls, New York, USA - GMW37 contaminated, 5.8 m (SPADES assembly) (version 2) ...
CGGCAAGTTCCCCCTCGCCGCGCTTAACGTGCCCAACCTCTTCGCGCGCTTCCGCTACCGCTTGCTGCTTTATAAGCTCCCCATGTTCGCGCCGCAAATCAGCCTGTCTCGCTTGCAGTTCCTGCCAACGGCGATTAACAAGTTCGGCTCCTTCAAGCGATTTTAATTTGGCTTCGAGTTTATTAACTGACTCATGTTGTGCCAGCGCCCGAGCCTCGAACTCGGTGGCACGGCTAGCCACATCGCTGCGTCTGGTTTCCACTTGGTGGTAGCGATAACGGTAGTACACCTTTTGCAATTCCCTAAGCTCGCGTTCCAATTCCTCACGCCGCTCGAGGCGCTTTACTTGCCTGGTTAAGGCACGGAGTCTTGGTTCAATTTCATTCAAGATCGCTTCGGCCTGTTCCAGGTTCTCATATGTGCCGGTGAGTTTTTGAATGGCTTGCTCGCGCTTCAGCTGGTATTGCTTGACACCCGTGGCTTCCTCAAAAAACTCCTTGCGCTCGGCCGGTGAGGAAAGCAAAATACTATCAACCATGCCCTGGCCAATGACACTGTAAGTTTTTTGCCCGAAGTTCGCCTGCGCCAACAGAATTTGAATATCCTGCAGCCGCACGCTGGTGTTGTTAAGTAGGTACTCGCTTTGCCCGTCGCGGTACACCCGACGAGTAATTACGATCTCGGCAAAATCTACCGGTGCCTGCTTATCCTCATTATTCAAATACAATGCCACCTCGGCCATCCCTAGGCGAGCCTTTAAATCCGACCCGGCAAAAATAACATCCTCGGCTCGCTTGCCGCGCAGGAGCTTAATCGACTGTTCACCCAATACCCAGCGAATGGCATCGGCAATATTGCTCTTGCCTGAACCATTGGGGCCAACCACGGCCGTCAGCTGACGGTTGAACTCAAGCGTAGTTTTTTGGGCGAACGACTTGAATCCCTGGATCTCGAGCTTCTGGAGGTACATGGATAGCGGCAAACAAAACGAGAGGCGAACCCTCACCTGCCTCATTCTACCAGGAAAAAAATGGAGCGCCAACTTTAATCATGGTGTTGGCGCTCGGGGTTGGAGGATGCAATTTTGATATTGGGTTTTATTCTGGTCGAGGTAAGCTTGGGCTGCCTCGCGGCCAGGGCGGTGAATGGTGGTGCCGACTTTGCCGTCGGGGCGCACAATATCCCAGTCTTCACCAGGCGGGCGGCAGTTGGGGCAGAATGTACCCCCTAGATTTGGTGCGATGATGTTGCTCAACTCCTGCCAGCTTTCGGCCAGCTGCTTGATGATTTTAAAATGGCGCACTAGCACCAGAATAACCTGTACCTTATCGCAGCACACGCATCGACTGACGCAATATTGCGCTGGCTGGTTGAGGTACTGGCCGTTGGCCAAGGCTAAACTAAAGATGAATGGGTAGACTGCTGGCGCTGGAGTAGTAGGGCTGGCAGTTGATTCATTTTGTTCATGTGCCATGTCGGCTTCCTTTTTGGCTGATTGATTTTTGTTTAAAAAAATTCCCACCCGACGGGTGGGAACCGGTTACAGATAATGGTATTCGTGCTGCCTAACTAAGTGTTCCATTGTTTGGCTTTAAGGCCGGCTTCGGCCGCAGCGACCTGCGCCTCTTGCTTAGAAGAACCTTCACCTTCGGCAATCATCTCGTCACCCAGATAAAGACCTACTCGGAATATTTTAGCATGGTCAGGCCCCTGCTCGTCAAGCACCAGGTAATGCGGGGTGGTGCTGTGTTGCTCCTGGGCCAATTCTTGAAAGCGGCTCTTGGGGTCAAGATACAATTTATGGGCCAGCACATCAGGCAGCTTAGATAACACCTGCTGATGAATGAACGTGGCCGATACCTGCATTCCCTGGTCCAGGTAAACAGCACCGATCACCGCTTCGATGGCATTGGCTAATATATATTGCCTGGCCTTACCCCCAACATCTTTTGATTCGCCACGCGAAAGGTACAAATAATCTTCTAGCCCGAGTCCTTGGGCAATACTGCTTAACATAATGGCGTTCACTAAAGCAGCGCGCCAGTTAGTAAGCTCGCCTTCGGGGTTAGGGTAGCGCTGGTACAGGTACTCGGTTACGACCAGCTCGAGCACCGCATCACCCAAAAATTCCAATCTCTCATTGTGATCTAGATGAAACCCCGGATTCTCATTAAGGTACGAACGGTGCACCAATGCCTGTCGCAGCAAATCCTGCTGCTTGAACTTTACATCGAGAATCGCTTCGAGTTCGCTGAAATCTTTCATAATGCACTATTCCTTAGGAGTGTCGTCGGTTGTTTCCGTCTCGGGCACGGCACTTACTTCGTTACTCTCTTTATCATCGGCCGACAAATTTTCGAATACTTGTTTGAAATCCTCAATCGGTGCCTCGCCCGCTACCTGAAGCTCCTTGTACAAACTGCCCAAAACTCCATTCACGAACTTGCTTGATGAGTCGGAACCAAATGTTTTTGCCAGCTCGATGGCTTCATTAATCGCCACCTTGGGGGGAATTTCTTTACCGTATTTAAGTTCATACACCTCGAGCCTTAGTACATTCCTATCTACCGCCGGCACCTGGTCCAAGGGCCACTCCGGCGCCAAGCGAGCAATCGTTTCGTCGATGTCGGTAAGATGTTTCACCACGCCCTGCGCAAGGCGTTCGGCAAAACCGTCATCCTGCATACCAGGTGCGAGCTCATTAATGTTCTTTTGCACCATTGAGTTAAGATCAGCTTGCCGACCCATAAAATCCCATTGAAACATGGTTTGTAGTACAACGGTGCGGGCCAGGTGACGGTTAGACATAACTATAGTGTAGCAAAACCCCCGTCCCGAGGCTTGTCGGGGCGGGGGCGGAAGTTCCTACTTAGCTGGCTTAGCCTCGTCCTCCTTCGGCGCGGCTTTAACTCTTTTTGCGCGCTTTTCTACCTTCGACTTTACCTTGATAACCTGCCGGCCGCGGTAGTAACCGCAAGTGCTGCAGGCCTGGTGCGGAATGCTGGGCTGCTTACAGTGCGTACACACGGTAAGGTTAGAAACTTTTAACGCAAAATGCGAGGCGCGGCGGCGCTTGTGTGAGGATGTTCGGCGATGTCCAGGTAGACCCATAAAAGTACAAGATAGAGGATGGTGTAAGAGTTAGGCTTAATTGAGTATACTGGGTTTTTGGATTTTGGCAAGGGCTAGCCCAAAATCAGCCTATGTTCCATGGCCGTTCCACAACCATTGACATTTTCGCGGTTCAGCCGTATATTTATTAGTTCTTTAAAAAATGGTTGCTTCGCAACCACCCCGACGGTAATCGGGGTGAGCGCGGAGCGCTCAAAGTCGTAGTTGTCCCTACCACCCTGGGAGGGGAGAAAGGTATTGGTTGCGGCTGGAGCTGGTTTCGACTGGTTCCTACCGAGTACCTGTACCTCGGTGCATCGCCTTCGGGCAAAGGTGCGCTAACAGCTTGGCTGGTACTCCGACGTTACGTCGGAGCGAAAGCGAAGCTTTCGTTCTCCTTCAGGGTAATAGGGATAACTAAATCACAAGAATCAAAAAATCAGAGAGGAACTCATGCATTACTCAATAACACTCGCAGTACTCGTAATAGCAATCGTTGTTGTCCTCACCGCAGCCTACTACACGCTCCAGTGCACAAAAATTATCAATGGCGGCGGGCGCCCGTCTCAGCAACTCGAAAATCGAAAGAATAAACTTATGATTGCGGCATTTATCATGGTCGCGGTTGCTATACTTAGCAACATCATCTACGTAATCACCAATCATTGATACCCATCCAAAATTCATACCCTAGTAATACTTCGGCACGCCCAAAAGGGTCGATCAACTGATCGACCCTTTGTTCTTTATTAAGAAGTCAAAACTACACGAACGTCACGCTCGCCACCTGGTCTTTTTCTTCCTTGAACCGCATTACCCTTACCCCTTGCGTGGCACTACGAACATAAGACTCCAACATTAACCAAACACAGATTACTGCCATCTCTCTACTTGACACAGCCAAACCTTAAGCCTAAGGTGGTAGCCAATACAAACCATAATTCATTGACAAATTCACCAAAAGCAGGAGCTTAACCATGAGAACATGCCTATGGTACCTCGTAGTAGCGTTCAATTGCGTTACGGTATTAGCACAAAGTAACTCTCATCAAAACAATTTCGTAAGATGGGAACTTGAGTACGGCAGCCTTGGTCTCAATCTCCAATCAGATAACACACTACTGGTAACTGCAATACCTACCTACCTTCGTACCATTCCAAGCCACCCCGACGATCCACCACTAACACTAGGCCCGCTGCCCGATGAGAGCCCCACTGGCACTCACTTCCGACGCCTACTAACCAATTGGCTAACCGCAAAAGTCTGGCTGTACTCTACGCTAGGCTTTGGCATTGGACTACGCGGCCTTGGCCTTGAATTTAGCGAAGATCCAATTTTTGGATTATACAAATACAACTACGCCGAGAACTACGGCAACTGGGGAGCGGCCTATATACAGTACTACTTCGCAACCAGACCAACGGACTATGGGAAGCACTGGCGGTGGCTACGACTATGCGCCGAGCTCAAAACACCCCTCATGGAGTTAGCAAAAAATGACGAGCGGCTACTTAGAGCAGGGTTATTCGTGGGGTACGAGCCACAGTTCTATGAGGCAAAGGTATATGTCATTAATGGCTGGGACCGCTGGAATGCCTATCAAACATACCAAGAGTACGAGCTTGGTACGCTTCGCGTTACTGGCGCCATCTATGCCGGATTCAACATCCAACGCAACCTGGGTGACCCGGGGTTAGATTGGGGGCTGCGGCTCTATGCTATGAAACACTTCATGAGCTACCACACTGCCTCAACCAACCAATCTGTGGCAATTACCGCCGGCAGTACGCCAATCATTTACTACCTAGGTGTCTACATTATTGGCAGTAGCAAGTGAATCTGCGTACACTCCTGGCTAGTTGAAAACGCAATCATAGCTACCTATACATTACAAAAAACACCCAAGCCGTCGGCTCGGGTGTTTTTATATTCACCATGGCTGCAGTGTGGTGTGGCCGCTAGACAAACGTGACTGAAGCGACTTGGTCCTTTTCTTCCTTGAACCGCATGACCCTTACCCCTTGCGTGGCACGGCCGAGGACGGAAACCGATTTCAGCGGCAGGCGGATGACCTGGCCTTTTTCCGACATCACTATCACGTCCTCTTGCTCGCGTTTGGCGTTAACCACAAAGGCATTGCACACCTGGCCGGTTTTCGGCGTTACCTGGGCGGTCTTAATACCGCTGCCACCTCTCCCCTGTACCTTGTACTCCTTAAGCCTGGTGCGCTTGCCGTAGCCGTTCGACATTATTACCAACAGCTGCTCGTCAGGCGAGGGGCGGCCTTCATTTATCAAATCCATGCCCGAAACTTCGTCGCCGCTCCTTAGCCTAATAGCTCTAACCCCACCCGCAGTGCGGCCCATGGGACGCACACCCTTTTCTTTAAAGCGAATGCTTTGTCCTTTGGCCGTAACTAGCACCACATCATCCTCACCAGTTGATGGTTTTACCCACAGCAACTGATCGCCTGGTTTTAGGTTAATGGCAATCAGACCCGAGCGGCGTACATTCTCAAAAGCATTAATATCAACCTTCTTAATTGCACCTCGCTTTGTCACCATAGTGAGGTATTTATAGCCTTCCCAATCGGTGAGTGACAGTACTTCCGACACTTTTTCCTCGGGACCAAGTTGCAAAAAATTCACCACGGCCTGGCCTTTGGCTGTGCGCGAGGCTGGCGGTACGTCGTAAGCCTTAAGCTCGAATACGCGGCCGCGGGTGGTGAAGAACAGCAGGTCAGCGTGCGTGGTGGTCGAGAACAGATGCTCAACAAAATCCTCTTCTTTGGCGGTGAGGCCGATGACACCCTTGCCGCCCCTACCCTGCGCCTTGAACGTATCCGGTGGCAGGCGCTTTAGGTACCCGTCGCGCGTAATTATTACAACGCAGGCCTCGTTCGGAATAAGGTCTTCTTGCGTAAATTTATCAACCGCGCCGGCGAATACTTTTGTCCGACGCTCGTTGCCGTACTTCTGCTTAAGCTCTTGCAGCTCAGTCTTTATTACGGTCAGAATTTTCTTAGGGTGCGCTAGTAGATCTTCTAGCTCTTTTATTAGCTTGCGCTTTTCCTTTAATTCTTCTTCTATCTTCAAGCGCTCCAGGTTCGCGAGCTGCTGCAGCCTCATTTCCAAAATGGCGACTGCCTGGCGTTCCGATAACTTGAACTTTTGAATAAGGTTTACCTTAGCATCGTCCCTATCCCTCGACTTTTTAATAGTGGCGATGATGCGGTCGATATCTTCGAGCGCCATGACCAAACCTTCCAAAATGTGGGCGCGGTCGCGGGCCCGGTCAAGTTCGTAATTAGCCCGGCGACGCACTACTTCCTGCCGGTGTTTAAGGTAGGCTTCGAGCACCGCTTTCAGTGTCAGTACGCGTGGTTGGATGCCGTCGACTAACGCCAAGCAATTGACATGGAATGAAGTTTGGAACGCGGTTTGTTTGAAGAGTTGGTTCAGTATCTTCCTAGGGTAGGCGTCTTTCTTGAGCTCGATGACAACACGGATACCATCCTTGTCCGACTCGTCCCTTAGGTCACGGATGCCCTCGAGCTTTTTTCCCTTAACCAGTTCGGCGATGTGTACCAATAGCTCGGCTTTATTAACCTGGTAGGGAAGCTCGGTCGCGATGATGGCAAATCCGCTCTTGCTCTCAACAATTTCAGCCTTAGCGCGCATCACGATCGAGCCCTTACCAGTAGCGTAGGCCTGCTTGATATCTTCTTTATTGAAAATAGCGCCACCGGTAGGAAAATCAGGGCCCTGCACGAACTTCATAAGGTCGGTAACGTCGCAATCGGGGTTATCAGCCAGGTGCAGTATAGCGTCCACCAACTCGGTCAAGTTATGTGGCGGTATCGACGTCGCCATGCCGACCGCAATCCCCATGGTACCGTTCAAGAGCAAGTTTGGTAGACTAGCCGGCAACACTCCAGGTTCCTTGGTCGAGCCGTCGTAGTTGGGTACGAAATTGACCGTATCTTTTTCCAGATCTTGCAGCAACTCCTCAGCTATCGGTGCGAGTTTGGCCTCGGTATAGCGCATAGCCGCGGCTGAATCACCATCTATTGAACCAAAATTACCTTGACCAGTTACCAGCACTTCACGCATCGAGAATGTTTGTGCCAGCCGGACGAGTGAATCGTAAATCGCCGAGTCCCCATGCGGGTGGTACTTGGCCATCACCTCACCAACAACGAAAGCAGATTTTTTTAGTTTGGCTCCGGGCTTCAAGCCAATATCCCACATGGCGTACAACACGCGCCGATGCACGGGCTTCAAGCCATCGCGCACATCGGGTAGCGCGCGTGACACGATCACCGACATGGCATAGTCAAGATACGATTCCTGCATCTCCTCAACTATGGAGCGCGGAATCAGTTTATTGTTCTGATTGTCGGGCGGGGTAGCCATAAAGCGCTAGCGTGGCAAAGATGGTTGATTGGAAAGTTTGTTGAATTCGCTGCGGATGGTGTTGAAGACGTTGGCTTGGGCGTCACCCTCAGCGAGCTGCAAATTATAACGAATGGTGAACACGGTCAGGGCGATGGTTAGTATTATGGCAATGCTAAACCAAACTATATGATGCGGCCGTGCGGCCGTGCGCGTAGGTTTTTGAACCGGCTGCGCCATGTAGGTACTGCAACACTAGTGAGTAAGCACCACTAGCTTCATTTCCTCCTGTGGCAGGTCCTTAAGCGAAATCTTAAGCTTGTCGGTAGTTTCTGGTTTAAGGCCAAGCTCATGTATAAACCTATCCACACTATCAAGCGGCTTGCTTAGTTTAAGCCCAGGCACTTGATAATGCATGGGAATAATTAGTCGTGGCTCAACCTGTGACACGATCGCCCCAGCTTGTTTGGCATTCACAGTGTAAGTACCGCCGACCGGAATAAAAAGAATGTCCGCCCCTTCAATATGTTCCAGCTGCTCCGGCGTGAGTTCAGGCTGACCAAAGTCGCCCAAGTGAACGAGCGATAGTCCCTCGCTCTCCAGGAGATAAATGGTATTGGGACCGCGCTCGGTACCCAGGGTAGAGTCGTGCCAGCTGGGAATACCATAAATGAATGTTTGTTTAACTTCGTACTCACCAGGACCTTTAATCACAAAGGGTTCGCCAGTCACAGCCGCCACATTATTGTGGTCGTAATGGTCGTGGCTGACGGCCACGATATCAGCATTGAGTTTTGGTAGTCTTAAGCCGATTTTAGGGTCGTAGGGATCAAAAACAATCGTGACCTCACTATTCGGCCCCGACTTGGTACGCACCTCAAAACATGCCTGTCCAAACCATTGAATAACCATATTATGCGAGCTCTACTGTAGCATATTAAGCCGTATTCGGCAAGCTCAACCAAGCCAAAAATAGGCCTTGCCAACGTAAGGAACCTAAGCTACAATGCCACAAGCTCTTTAGAGATTAACTATCCGCTAATTTCATCCTGCGAGACCCCATAATTTGGGTTAACCCTCGGGGAACCTGTGCCCAGACAGCTGGTGCAGGTTAGACGATTTTTTTAGTTGCTTTAGCAACTACCCCGATGTTCATCGGGGTGGAAGCAAAGCTTCCATATGCCTAAGAAAAAAACCAGCGACGTGGTCAATTTGGCCATGGATACCTTGCTCAATTCGGGTGAGGCCACCCAAATACCTAAGGCCGGTGACATGGTCGAGGGTACGGTTGTATCTGTCGGCAAGCGTGAGGTGCGGCTTGATATTCCAGGGTTCACCACCGGCATTGTGCGCGGACGCGAACTGGTCGATGAGTCGGACGAATATTCGAACATTAAAGTTGGCGACCAGGCCACCGCCACTGTTATGGAGCTTGAAAATGAAAATGGCGAGCTAGAATTGTCGTTCCGCCATGCTGGCCACCAAAAAGCTTGGGGTAATTTAGAAGACCTTAAAGGTAAAGGTAATATCGTTAGCGTACGCATTGTCGAAGCTAATAAGGGCGGCCTGATGGTAAAACTTGGTAATGTGGATGGTTTCTTACCAGTATCACAGTTGGCGGTTGAACACTATCCGCGTGTCGAGGGTGGCGACAAGAATCGCATCTTGGAAATGTTAAAGCGCTTCATCGGACAAAACTTTCAAGTGAAGGTGATAACCGTTGACGATGATGCCGGCAAGCTTATTGTGTCGGAACGCGCCGCTTGGGAGGAACAGCAAAAAGATAAGCTCGACAAGTACCACGTTGGCGACTCGATTCATGGCAAGATATCGGGCGTGGTTGATTTTGGATGCTTTGTTGAATTCGGCGATGGGCTTGAAGGCTTGGTACATATTTCTGAGCTCGCTTGGCAACGTATCGACAACCCGCGTGAGGTTATTCGCGTCGGACAGGAGGTCGACGCCAAGATCATCAATATCGACGGTTCGAAAATATCACTGTCATTCCGCCGTCTGCAAGACGACCCTTGGCAAAAAGTGGCTGAAAAATACAAGGTTGATGATATTGTGGAAGGTAAGGTTATTAAACTCAACCCCTTTGGTGTTTTTATCGAGCTGGATCCCGAAATTCATGCCCTGTGTCACATTTCCGAACTGTCGGATACTCCAGTGAAGGACCCATCCGAAATCGCTAAAATCGGCGAAACCAGGAAATTCCGTATCATCTCCATGGAACCGAAGGATCATCGCTTGGGGCTGTCTATAAAGGCGCTCACCAAAAAGCCAAAACCTGATGGTGATGAACCGGCGGCAGGTGAAAAGGCGGGGTCATCGACAATGGAAACTGAATTGACCGATAGTTCAGGCGCAAACTCATCACCAAGTGATGCTACCCCCGAGACAACGAGTGAACCATCGGATCCAGCCGCCGCCTAGAAGCCTAACCGGCGCCAGGTTAGTTCCGCCCTTAAGCTCAAACGAGCTGCCTTGCTGCAGATGTCATTTTGCCATATACTGACCACGCACTATGCGCAGCCTGATAAAAAACTTTCTCATATTCTTCTTGGCTTTCTTGCTGCTAGCCAGTTTGTTCTCGCTGTGGGCAGCGCCGACCACACAGACCGAGCAGGTTAGTCTTAACCAGGTCCTCGGGGCCATTGGCGAACAAAACGTTGTTGAATTACAAGTATTGCCCAGCGAACTTAAGGCTAAGTTGAAAGATGGACGCATACTGACGGCAAAAAAAGAGAGTGGCGAGACACTCTCCAACCTGATCAAGAACTACGGTCTCGATCCCAAAATCGTGCTGACCATTCCCCAAGAAGTAAAGGAGCCTTCGGGCTTATCGTACTGGTTAGCGACCTTGCTGCCGTTCTTGCTGCCGTTCTTGCTGCTGGGGGGGTTTATCTACTTCATGTCGAGACAAATTCAAGGCGCCAATTCACGAGCACTATCGTTCGGTCAGTCTCGAGCTAGACAAAGCGACTGGCGCGACAAGAAGAACCAGGTGACGTTTAAGGACGTGGCCGGGGTCAAGGAAGCCAAACAAGAGCTTTTGGAGGTAGTCGAATTCCTACGTTCACCGCAGAAATTCATTAACCTCGGCGCGCGTATTCCCAAAGGGGTACTTTTAGTCGGGCCGCCTGGTACTGGTAAAACTCTGCTAGCACGGGCTGTAGCGGGCGAGGCGAATGTACCATTCTTCCATATCTCGGGCTCGGAATTTGTGGAAATGTTCGTCGGGGTCGGTGCCTCCCGCGTCAGGGATCTTTTTGCCAAGGCCAAAAAAACCGCGCCCTGCATAGTGTTTGTGGATGAAATTGATGCCGTGGGGCGGCAGCGCGGCACAGGCCTCGGCGGCAGTCACGACGAGCGCGAGCAAACACTGAACCAAATTTTGGTGGAAATGGACGGCTTCGAACCCAACGCCAACCTCATTGTTATGGCCGCCACTAACCGTCCTGATGTGCTAGACCCAGCACTATTGCGGCCGGGACGCTTCGATCGCCGTGTGGTGCTTGATCCACCAGACATCAACGACCGTGAAGCTATTCTGCAAACGCATGCCACCAAAAAACCACTGGCCGCTGATGTTAAGTTGCGTACCATTGCCGAACGCACACCCGGTTTTTCGGGCGCCGACCTAGCTAATTTATTGAACGAGGCTGCAATCCTGGCAGCGCGCAATGACCAAAAACAGATCAGCATGCACGATTGTCTTGAATCGATTGAGAAGGTTATGCTCGGGCCCGAACGCAAAAGCCATATTTTGAACGAAGAGGAAAAAAAGATTACCGCCTACCACGAAGCTGGCCATGCCGTGGTGGCACACTTCCTGCCCCATGCTGACCCGGTGCACAAAATTTCCATTGTGGCGCGCGGTCGAGCCGCCGGCTACACCTTGAAGCTGCCGACCGAGGATAAATACATGCACCCACGCTCGGAATTTTTGGACGACCTAGCCGTAATATTGGCAGGGCACGCAGTGGAGCGGGAAGTGTTCGGCGAGGTAACCACTGGCGCGCAGAACGACCTTAGGCAGGCGACACGTCTAGCACGCTCACTCGTCACCGAATACGGTATGTCGGAAAAACTTGGGCCACAAACTTTTGGCTCCAAAGAGGAATTTATCTTCCTGGGTCGGGAAATTACCGAGCAACGCGACTACAGCGAAAAGGTGGCACAAAAGATAGACGAGGAAGTGGCGAGCTTCATTAGCACTGCCTACCAAGTAGCACAAAAGCTCATCCGCAAGCAACGGGTGCGCCTAGAGCGCGTGGTAAAAAAACTCATCGAGCAAGAGGTCATCGAACGTGCCGAGTTCGAGGGGCTGATGGCGAGCTAGCCAGGGAGCTCTGGAATCCCGGGGCGCTTCCTGTATACTATAAGCAGAGTTTCACCATTAGTGGGGGGAATCTATGCGTATCTACCGTGACATTTTACAGCAGGCTTGGCGCACGCTGTGGCGCTCGCCCTACCTGTGGGTATTCGGGCTATTCGCGGCTTTGGCTGGCAACGGCGGCGAATACGCCTCAATCGCGAACACAGTTGAACGCATCGCGAACCAAGCTACCGTCCTGGGCACGCTCCAAAGTGCCGCTGCTATTAACCGCCTATCACAGTTATTGGGAGCGTTGTCCGATGGCATAACATCTAACCCCTTGGTATCTACCTGGATACTGCTCATTACCGCGGTTTTAGTAATGCTGATTGTTTGGGTGATTGTTGTTAGCCAGGCAGCACTCATTCGCGCGGCCGGTGGACTGGCACAAGGACAGCGCATTAGCTTTACGGACGCACTTGGTGCCGGTGTGAAACATTTCTGGCCAGTGTTCCTACTTAACGTACTGTTAAAATTTGTTGTTTACCTGGTGCTGGTATCGGCCTTGTTGCCGTTCCTGATTTACTATCTGGTGGGTGGCAGTAGCTGGACGTTCGATGGTGTCATCCTGCTCTCCTACGTCGCTTTCGTACCACTGACCATTGTTCTGTCGTTCATTGCCAAATACGCTGCCATGTACGTGGTACTCGAAGGCGAACGGTGGTGGCACGCGCTCGACCGAGCGATTGGACTATTCTTCCGCAACTGGCTGGTCTCGCTCGAAATGGCTGGGTTGCTGCTGGCAATTAATCTAACCATCAGCATATTGCTCGTGTTCGTACTGCTACCTGATGCGTTGGCTATTAATGCCTCGCTCATCGCTGCCGAGTTTAATGCTATCATCGCCCTCAGGCTCGTAGTCACATTTATAACCTTCCTCGCCGTCGGCGCTTGGTTTGCAACCTTTCAGTACTTTGCTTGGACTTTCCTTTTCCACCGGCTGCAAACCGGCAGTGTGGTTTCAAAAATCGTACGTCTCGCCGGCAACCTGCCGCGCGTGAGCTGGCTTGAATCAACTAGCCTAGCGGCGCCTGAGACGCGTGGGCGTAAGAAGTAACAGTCGCCAGTACCAATACCCCGCCCCCTTACAGGCGGGGTTTCTTGTTTCTGTAAGCTACGACTGCTACAGTTAACGCAGATGTATGGCACACAAAACCACGGTAAAACTTTCGACCCCCGAGGTCGAGGATAAATTCAAGGAGAAAATGGGTTCGCTGGCGCTCAAGGAGCGGGAGCGCGAAATCGAGGCGCGCGCCAGCAGCCTGGGGCTACCCTACCTTAACCTGGCCAACTTCCCGCTAGGTCAGGATGCCCTGCGCTTTATCCCCGATGACGAGGCCAAACGCTTGCAATTAGTGCCCGTGCTGGTCACTGACGCCGAAGTGCGTTTGGGGGTAGTGGACCCCGACGCTACTGGCTTGCGGGCCTATCTAGAAGAGCTTGCCAAACGCATCCATGCTCGCTATGTACTGTACCTGATCTCCCCGCACAGCTTCGAATTGGCACTGCAAATATATGCTGGCATGCCCAAACTTAGGCCGATTTCAACTGGCGTTAACATCACTGAAGATGAGTTGAGTCGCTACCAAGGGCTAATGAAAGACTTTGCCCATGTGAACGAACTAATGACGCGAGCCAGCATCACCGAAATTGTATCCATTACCATCGCAGGGGCGCTGGAACTGCGCGCTTCCGATATCCACGTCGAGGCCGAGGAAAAATCGATCAAGGTCCGCTACCGCATTGATGGCGCGCTTTATAACGTGGCTGAACTTGCCTATGGATTATGGCCAAAGCTGATCTCGCGCCTTAAATTACTTTCGCATTTAAAACTTAATATCGAGCACGAGCCCCAAGATGGCCGATTTACCATTTTCCTTAAAGGCGACAAGATCGACGTCCGCGTTTCGACCATTCCAACGTCGTACGGCGAATCTGTCGTCATGCGATTACTGCGCTCGTCAGCCACTGGCCTGCAGTTCGAACAGCTTGGCCTGCGCGGTAAAGCGTACGATGACCTGAAGCGCGAAGTGCGGCGTCCAAACGGCATGATCATGGCGACCGGCCCAACCGGCTGCGGTAAAACAACAACACTTTACGCAATTCTTAATAATTTGAACGACAGTAAGACGAAAATTATTACCCTAGAAGACCCGGTCGAATACAAACTGGCGGGAATAAACCAAAGTCAGGTTGATCACAACGCTGGGTATGATTTTGCCCGCGGGCTGAAGGCCATCCTGCGGCAGGACCCCGACATCGTAATGGTGGGTGAAATCCGCGACACCGAAACCACGGATACCGCTATCAATGCCGCACTCACCGGCCACCTTGTTATTTCCACCCTGCACACCAACTCGGCTTCTGGCGCTATCCCCCGTTTCATGGCCATGGGCGCCAAGCCGTTCCTGTTAGCACCGGCCCTAAACAGCATCATTGGCCAGCGCTTGGTACGTAAAATTTGTGAGAAATGTAAGGAGGAAATTAAAGTAACTGGCGACGTACTGGCGCGCGTAAAACAGGTGTTGGCTTCAATTTCTAAGGCGAGCGGCGTCAACCTTGAGGCCTACGACAAGCTCACTTTCTATCACGGCAAGGGCTGCGACGCTTGTGGCGGCATTGGCTACCGCGGCCGGGTAGGATTATACGAAGTAATGACCATGAACCCTGATATCGAGAAATTAATATTCGGCAACAAAGTAACCGAGTCGGAGCTACAGGATATTGGCATAAAGAACGGCATGGTAACCATGGTGCAGGACGGTATTCTCAAGGCACTCGACGGCATTACCTCGGTGGACGAGGTGTTCAGAGTGGCGGAGTAGGTGGCCAATATCTATACCTTGACAGGTTACCGCACTTCTGGTAACCTTATTGACTATACAAAAAAATCATTGCCATAAACAAAGAGGATAACGTGCCGAAGAAGAAAGAACATACTGATGTTCCCAAAAAGCCAAGAAAAAAAATTCGGCGCCTAACGCCGATCCTGAAGACAATCGTCGAGAAGACCGAACCCACTACGCCGCCTCCAAAAACCGGCGCTGACGCTTGATCACTTCAGAAATAATGTCCCGCTGGGTCTCATCGTGCTCACCTTGTACGGAGAGGCCCTTTTCTTTTCGTACCCCAGCCAAGTGAGCGATGAGACGGCGGTATACTTCCTGTGTCGTAGCTGGCGCACCGCGCTGCTGCAACACATCAAGACCAAACTGCAACTGCTCTAAAACCTCATCCAGAACCTCAAGCTGCACCGCATTGCCCGCTGCCTCGGCTGGATGCTCAACCATTTGTTCCATAAGTTCGGCGGTGGTATGCGGTGACGCCGCAATAACGACCCGGGGTACGCGTACTTGTTTCCGCTCGTTCGTTTCGTCGTCAATGTAGTACTTGGCGGTCGCAAGCTCACCCTTAAGCAATAGATCGGCGGTTTGTTGCAGCTTCCGCTCGATTATTTCGTACGTACCACTCGAAGTAACATCGAGTCCTAGGTACATGGGCTCACCACCGGCACGGATCGCTATCACCGCATCGAGGTGGTTCACTACATCATCGTACTTTGACGTTGGCGTTACGGCTGCACCGTCGCCCAGCCATCCGGCCTCGTGAATGCCCTGCATCATAACGTACTCAAGTCCCACCGCCGCATCAGCCCGCTCGTGTACGTAACGTGAACCATGTTCGATTTGCTGTACCAGCTTAGGATCTTCTAGATTGAAGTATGAGAACTCCCTTAAACGAGGTCTCACACGGTTCCACACTGCAGCCACCTTTGTATTAAAGGCTTCATTATTCACATAATGAACTCCCTCGACCGCGTTACCTTCGCGGTCAAGGCTGGCGATGTATGAATCCTCTGGTGAGCGTGGCATATAACTTTAAAGTAATAGGTGATACTAGCAATTCGGCACTAATATGTCAATGGGAGTTAAATTGTAGCGTAACACCACCGACTTTAATCTCATCAGCCACCTGAACCTGTTCCACGAACTTAACCTTGGTCCTTAACCGTTCGATTATCTCGGTATGCTGACGAGCAGCGTCAGCCTGGGGGCCAAGTATTGCGACATTAAGCGTATGGTCGTTCGCCACCTTATGCTCGACCCGGTAGGCGCGGATGGCGGTTACCACCTCCTGAATAACCTTAAACTCCTCCTCCGCTGGTGTATCACGCGGCGGCAACTGCTGCGGCCATTTCGCTACCATCAGCATCCCGGCAGCATCCCCAAACGCTTCGCGCCACAAAACCTCGGTTACAAACGGTGTATAAGGGTGCCACAACTTTAAAATTTGGGTGAGTATGTAGCACAATATTTCATCCTTGCCACCTTCGATCTTCGCGACCTCCAAGTACCAGTCGGCCAGCTCATGCCAAGTAAAGTCGTACAACGCCTCACCGGCTTCCGAGAGTTCATAGGTCTCAATTTTTTTGGTAACTAGCTCGGTAACCTGCGCCAGGCGCGACAAAACCCACCTGTCGGCGAGCGTTTTTGCCGACGGCGGAACATCAATCATCTTCGGCTCGGCTACTGAGAGCAGCGCGAAACGGCAAATGTTCCACAGCTTATTAACGAAGTTGCGGTAACCAGCGATCTTTTCTTCATACAAACCAAAATCGTTCCCAGGAGCCGTACCAATAATCATAGAAAGCCGCAATGCATCAGCTCCGTATTTTTGAATCATTTCCACAGGATCAATGCCATTGCCTAAAGATTTCGACATCTTACGGCCCTGCTTGTCGCGTACCAAACCATGCAAATAAACAGTGTGGAATGGAACCTGCTTTAGCACGTAACTGGTCATCAGTACCATCCTCGCCACCCAAAAGGACAATATGTCATAACCTGTTTCCATTAAGCTGGTCGGGTGAAAGGCCGCAAGTTCGCGCGTCGGTACTGGCCAGCCGAGTGTCGAGAACGTCCACAGGCTAGATGAGAACCAAGTGTCGAGCGTATCTTCGTCCTGCTTCATAGCCCAAGAATTACACTCACGGCACCGGCCTATAACATTAACGATAAATGGCTCTTCAAGCTTGGGTCGATAATTCGATAATTCCTCATTGCTCGGCGCTTCCAGCACCGACTTGAGCGCTCGCATCATGGCCGTGTGTCCTACGACCAGCACCGACTTGCCGCGGTAACGTCGCACAACATCAGCGAGCCAGCCCGAAAGTCGCGCTTCCATTTGCGGATACGTTTCAGCACCCGCAATCGGATAGTTTAGTTTATCGCGGTAGTAGTTTGGCTCGTCATTTTTTATATCAGTTACTAGCCTGCCCTCGAACGAACCGTAGTTACGTTCATGGATGCGCTCCTCCGGCACTATGGGGCAATGTAGCTTTTCGGCAAAAATAGCCGCGGACTGTCGAGCCCGAACCAGTGGCGATGTAACAATAAGGTCATATTTTGTCTTGGTAGAAAGTTCGTCGGCTATGGCGTAGGTACGCTGCACTTCGCCCTCATCGAGCGGGACTTCAGTTGTGCCTTGAATTCTGCCTTCCTCATTCCAATCTGTTAAACCATGGCGCACCACTGTCAATCGCATCGGTTCATCGTCCGTTACGCACCAATGCCCATTCGGGCAGCGCCAAGCCGGAATGCGGTGGCCAAACCAAATTTGCCTGCTTATGCACCAATCACGAAGATTCTCCAACCAGTGAAAATATACTTTTGTAAACCTATCAGGCACGAGCGCAATGCTGCCGCTGCGCACGGCTTTGAGCGCTAATTGCTTAAGTGTGGATTTCCTGAACCAACCCAGGCGAAATGACTTATCGACGGCTACAAACCACTGTTCTGATGGCAATGGCTCCACGGCCGTTCCACACCGATAACACACGGCCAGGTTGTGGACATAGTTTTCATCAATGCGCTCGACCAATCCTTTCTGCGTTAGTTCGTCCACAATCGCGGCGCGCGCCGCGGCTACCTTCAGGCCCGAAAACTTGCCAGCATTATTGGTCAGACGCCCATCTTGCCCGATTATATCCACTATTTCAAACCCGTACTTTTGTGCTAAGTCAAAATCAACAAAACTGTGGGCTGGTGTAATTGTCATGGCGCCAGTACCGGTGGCCATATCGGCCGCCGGGTCGGCAACCACACGAGCACGCACCGAGCTGTCTATCCACGCCACATCAAATTCCGTGCCGACAAACTGCTTATAGCGCGCGTCATCAGGATGAACAATTATGACCTTGTCCAACACCTTGGTCTCGGGACGAGCCGTACCAATAACAATCGGGCCGTACTTCAAGTAGTAAAACTTGGCTTTTTCTTCGCGATACTCGACTTCGTCATCGGCAAGAGTAGTGCCGCAACGGTAGCACCAATTAACAATGCGTTTCCCGCGATAAATAAGCTTGTCGTTGTATAGACGTACAAACACTTCACGCACGGCGCTTGAAAGTCCAGGGTCAAGCGTGTATCGCTCGCGCGACCAATCGCATGACGCACCCATGGCACGTACTTGACTGCGAATAGTAGCTTTTGAACCTTCTACGAACTCATTTACGCGCTGCAATAACTGGTCGCGCCCTAAATCGTGGCGGCGCTTGCCCTCCTCTTTAAGAATTTTCTTCTCGACCACGTTCTGGGTGGCGATAGCAGCGTGGTCAGTACCTGGTACCCACAGCACTTTACGTCCCCGCAAACGCATGAATCGCACCACCAGGTCTTGGATCGCCAGCATGGTGGCGTGGCCAAGGTGCAAGGTGCCGGTGGCGTTCGGTGGCGGCATGGCAATAGAAAACGGCTCGCCTTGCGCCGGCAAGTTATCGGGATTAAAAAATCCAGAGGCTTCCCAAGTACTGTACACCTCGGTTTCGTAGGCTTTGGCTTCGTAGGCTTTGGGAAGTTCCTTCATAGTTTTACGTACCCCGTCAATATAGAAAAACCCACCCCTCCGCCAAAGGGCGGAGGCTTGGGTAAGGGCCCCTCGACTATGCTCGGGGTGGTACCACCTTACTTGCTCCGAGCTTGCCGAGGAGCTTGCCCCAACATTCTCGAAACCACTTCATCAAATCGCTATAACGGGCGAACCCCGGAGCACTCTACTTGCCCCGAGCTTTAGTCGAGAGGCTGCCTCGATATGCTCGAAGTGTTCTGTGCTCGGCTGGTGCGGTGACATTAACTCCGCACTAAACGCCTGTTATTAATAATTTACTTCAATGAATCCTTAAGCGCCTTACCGGCCTTAAACTTTGGTACCACGACAGCGGGAATTTGCATCCTCTCAGTAGGTTTTTGGGGGTTGACACCCATGCGTGCGGCGCGCTGCTTAGCCAGAAAAGTACCAAAACCAGTGATGGTAACTTCGCCACCAGCCTTTAACGTCGACATAACAGTTTCGGTTACACACTCAACCATTTCCTCAGCCTGTTTCTTCGTTACCTGTACCTTTTCGGCAATGCGATCAATTAATTCTGCCTTGTTCATGATGTCACCTCCCTTCTTGAAAAAGTTATAATTTCCTAATAAAAGTATACCACGAAGCTAGCGCGCTGTCACCTGGCTCGTGCAGCGCTCAATCGCGGTGGCTTTAGTTGTCGCTGGGTCGAATGTTACTAACATCGCAGTCACCTGCACAGTGCCCACCTCCGCCGGCTCAAAATGAATTCGTTCACCCGTCAAAAATCGACCTAAGCTGAGCTCGGTTTTTACCCCAATCACACTCTCGCGTACGCCGGTCATGCCAATATCACTCACGTAAGCCGTACCCTTGGGCATCACCCAATTGTCACAGGTTGGCACATGCGTATGCGTACCCAAAACCGCGGTAACGCGCCCATCAAGGTGCCACCCGAGCGCCACTTTTTCGCTGGTAGCTTCGGCATGCATATCGACCAAGATACCGGCTAGGTTGCCACGCCCAAGCTCCTCAGTAATTATCTGATCAATCGTGGTAAAAGGTGAACTAAACTCACCATCGATAAAAACCTGCCCAATAAGATTTACTAGCAGTAAGTCGCGACTGCCCAAAGGAATTCGCAACCGGCCGCGCCCTGGGTGTCCAACGGGGAAATTCGCCGGCCGCACCAATGGGTAATGCTCGTTGCGCAACAACTCTTCGGCTTCCGGGCGAGACAGTACATGATCGCCCGAAGTGAAAGCGGTAAATCCTAAATGCAGTAATTCATCAAGTGTACCCTTGCTCACTCCTTTGCCATGCGCCAGATTCTCGACATTACCAATTATAGCATCGGGCTGATACTGCTCCTGCCAGCCTGGCAACACTTCAGCCACTGCGTTTCGTGCCGCCCGCCCCACGATGTCACCAAAAAACAAAACCTTCATAGTAGTCTATTAAACTTTGCCGCCCTGCCGGAGCGCTCGGTCACAACCCGGAACCCAAGCGAGGCATGAGCTGCTGCGTGTCTGTGGTAGGTTGTGCATAGCAGCAGCGCCGAGCGAGGGTAAGGTTGTCGAGCGCGGAGGCCGCGGCGGCGTACTTCACGTCACTTCTTCTAAAGAAGTGATAAATGAACTACCTTGCGTACTCGATAACGCGCTTCTCACGAATAACATTGACCTTAATCTCGCCCGGATACTTTAGCTCGGCCTCTATCTTATCGGCGACAGACCGTGCCAGCTTAATCGCCTGATAATCATCAATTTGGTCGGGTTTCACAAACACGCGTACCTCGCGCCCGGCTTGAATGGCGTATACCTTGTCCACGCCTTCGAAGCCCGCCGCCACGTTTTCGAGCTCCTGCAAGCGTTGCAGGTAGTGTTCGTAGGTATCCTTGCGCGCACCCGGCCGCGCACCCGAGACGGCGTCGGCCACCTTATTAATAATACCCTCGAGCGACTGCGGATTGTCCTCGTGGTGGGCGATGGCGAGGTAGGCCACCTCTTCGGGTAAGCCATACTTTTTCATAATGTCGTAGCCAATCTCAGAATGCGAACCTTGGATTTCATGGTCCACCGCCTTGCCGATGTCGTGTAACAGACCACCTTTGGTTGCCACAGTTACGTTAGCACCCAACTCCTCGGCTAAAATCTTGGAAATAATCGCCACCTCGAGCGAGTGTTGCAGCACGTTCTGCCCATAGCTGGTGCGGAACTTAAGCCTACCCAGGAGCTGAATTATTTTGGGGTCAAGACCAGCCACACCGGCCTCATAAGCGGCTTGCTCACCGGCCTTTTTAATATCCTCAGCTAATTCCTTCTTAGCCTTCTCGACTGCTTCTTCAATGCGTCCGGGATGAATGCGTCCATCGGCAATAAGCGCCTCGAGCGCTCGTTTGGCTACATGGCGGCGAATGGGATTGAAACCCGACAACACAATGGCACCGGGTGTCTCGTCTACGATGATCTCAACACCCGTCAGCTGCTCGATCGCTTTAATGTTGCGCCCCTCTTTACCAATAATGCGCCCCTTCATATCATCGCTCGGCAATGCTACCACCGTGGTAGTATTCTCGACGGCGTGGGACGAAGCCAGGCGTTCCATGGCTGAAGCTATCATGGTGCGGGCGCGGCGCTCGATTTCTTCGGTTGAGGCTTGTTCCAGCTTGCGGATGCGCACTGTCAAATCTTCCTTCACTTTTTCCTCAATATTATCAAACAGTACTTTTTTAGCCTCATCTTGGGTCAGGGCGGCGATCTTCTCGAGCTTTTGGAACTGCTCATCACGAATCTTCTTAACCTCTTCCCGCGCGGCTTCAAATTTCTGCTTCTCTTCCTCTGTTTTTTGCTTTTGGCCTTCAAGTTCAAGTATTTTTTGATCGAAGGCTGATTCACGCTTCTCTGCGCGCTCCTGCAGGTGTTGAAGATCCTTACGGCGCTCAGCCTCTTCGTGCTTAGCGTCCTCAATTACCTTCAAGGCCTTGTCTTTGGCTTGAATGAGAATGTCCTTCTCTTGATTGCGGGCGGCAGAAATGATGGCCGTGGCCGCCGACTCAGCCGTATCTTTGGAGCGTACCGCGAATAGCTTGCGTATGACGTAACCGCCGGGGACGCCGACGCAAAGCCCAACGGCCAAGAAAGCGGCTGCTTGTATGAGTGGTGACATAATAAAAATTCCTCGAGATCCTGAGACCCGGGGTGCGAATTAGACTGTACTTTAGTACCAGAGGTTGAACCAACCCCCTCCGCCTTGGGCGGAGGATTATACGGTGCTGCTACTCCACCTGGGGCGGAGCGTACCTAGTGGTTCGAATTCCCATGAGTAAATGCGGAATTGTGGGGTAAACCTCGGTGCGTTCAATAGAACAGTCAATTATCGCAACCGAATATCAGAGTTAAATATTACGTTTACCAGTATACTGAATTGTCGTTTGTTTGGCAAGTGCCAGCCTAATTAACAAAAAACCCCGCCGAGTGGCGGGGCGCTCTCCCCCCTGATTAGCGCGAGGGCTTGATTATCTTATCAACAATGCCGTACTTCAACGCCTCATCAGCTGTCATGAAATAATCCCGGTCAGTGTCCTTCTCAATCTTGGCGAACTCTTGGTCAGTGTGCTTCGCCAAAATTTTATTCAAGCGATCGCGCAAACGTAATATGTGCTCGGCACGAATCTTTATATCAGTTGCTTGTCCCTCGGCCCCGCCCATAATTTGGTGGATCATCACCTCGGCATTAGGCAGAATGAAACGCTTACCTTTTGTGCCGGCGGCTAATAGTACGGCACCCATGGAAGCGGCAATGCCAACGCAAATGGTGGCGACGTCACACTTCACGTACTGCATGGTATCGTAAATCGCCATACCACTCGTCACCAAACCACCGGGCGTGTTGACATAAACCTTAATCTCGGCCTTGCTATCTTGACTCTCAAGGAATAAGAGCTGCGCGATGACGGAATTCGCCAGGTCATCGTCGATGGGGTCACCAACAAAAATAATGCGTTCCTTCAGCAGGCGCGAGTAAATGTCGTAAGCGCGTTCCCCCATTTGTGATTTTTCAACCACCATGGGGATAAGATTCATTCCGTTGGCCATACGGCACCAGTATACGTGCTTTAGTTTAAAGCGTCTAGCGTACTAATTCCCAGCCGCGTTCGGTTTCTATCAAGCGTCCCGGTACTGTGAATCCGGCGGCTTTTTTGTGCCCGCCGCCGCCGAATAGTTTGGCCATCGCCGCCACATCAACGTCATCGCGCGTCGTTCTGAGGCTGCCCTTGACTGAACCATCAGGCTGCTCCTTTAACACCATGACCGCGCGAAAACCTTCGAGTTCGTTCAAAAAATTAGCTATACCCTCGAGTGCCTCGGGCGAGCCGCCGAGCTCTTCAACATCAGCCTGTGTCACCACGGTGGTCACTAGCCCAAGTTCCTGATCAACGCGCAGCCGTTCCAGCGCCCGCCCCCACAGTTTAAGCTCGGGGATGGTCTTATTGCGCACTACCCTTTCCAACACCTGGGTAACGCTCGCGCCTTTAAGCAGTAAGTGTGACGCGGTCGCGAGCGCAGCATCGTTAGTAGCGGGGTTGGAAAATGAACCAGTATCAGTAAGTATACCGGTCAACAGACAAGTCGCCACGGCATAATCAACATTAAAACCGGCAAATTGAAACCACTCATACAGCATGGCGCAGGTGGCGGCTGCCGAACGATCAACCACATTGAAATCGCCGTACTCTGGATTAGTAAGGTGATGATCGAAATTGACTGTTGTGAGAGTCGTCGGTCGCTCGGCGAACCTATCGCCCAGCCCGGTCATGCTCGGCTCGGCCGCATCCACGCACAACAGTAGATCATAATCTTCCAAACGCACGGTTGTAAGATCGGTCCTGATTTCTTCCGTGCGCGGCAGAAAACAAAAACTCTTCGGTACCGGCGCGGGCAGGTAAGGCGTTACGACCTTACCTAAACGCTCAAGTACGATTAAGCAGGCGGCAACAGCCCCCGTGGCATCGCCACAGTTTTGGTGCGACACCAGCAAAATACGGCGGCTACCATGCACCAAGCGCGTCAATTTTTCGAGTGCTGTAGTGGATACCATAGGGGTTGTATCGCGGGCCATAAGGCCACACAAGACCCCACATCCTACTGTTCTTTGCGCAGGCTGTCAAGCCTTCGAGTATCCTTAGGCTTGCCCTCGAGTTTATTGAGACGGTCAAGCACCCCCTCAATGGTGGCTGCCCGCTCGGGTGTTTCATCAATGTAAAATTCCAACTTGGGCACGCGATACAACTTAAGTCGCTCGTTAATGGTGCGCTGAAGCTGACCACGTACACTGGTAAGCACCTTAAAGGCGGCGTGCCGTTCAGCGTACGGTAATACACTCACCCCGACACGAGCCAGGCTTAGGTCATCTACCACCTGAACCTTGGTGACGGTAAGCAGCACCCCAAGCGGCAGCTCAAGCTCGCGCCGCAAAAGTACCCCCAACTCGTGCTGGATAAGCGAAGCTAGCTGCGGCAAACGGTGAATATGGCCGGAGCCTTGCCCAGCTGGCGGACTAACTGATGGTGCGGCTACGAACCTCCTCATGATAAAATTCCAACTTATCGCCGACATCTGGCAGTGGCGGCCCTTGCAGTTGCAGTCCACATTCGCCGCCTTCGGACACTTCACCCACGGCTTCCTTACCTATTCGTAAACTGGCAACTTTGAGGTCGGCTAGCGCGACCGCGCCGCGTAGCACACGCGCCACAGTACCTGCTCGTACTACGCCGCGAGTGATGCGGCAGCCGACGATAGTCTCGGCCTTGCCACGCTTAAATATTTGTAAGACCTGCGCCTCACCAATTTCATTGCGCAATAGCTCGGGTTTGAGCTTGGCCTCAAGCTGCCGCTTGGCCTCGTCTAAAATGTCGTAAATGACATCGTACGTCTGGGCGTGAACGCCCTTGGCTCGCGCCAGTACTTCGGCTGGTGGCAGTAGTGGCACGTGGAACCCAAAAATAGCCGCCTGCGCCGCCTCAGCCTGCAGCACGTCGTGTTCGGTAATACTGCCGAGAGTTGCTCGCACCACCTTAACACTGGCGCCTGTCGTCTTAAGTTCCTGCAGCGACCCAATAATGGCTTCACGGCTCCCGAGCACGTCGGTTTTGAGCATGATATTAAGTGTTATCGCAGCCGGTGACTCTTCACCTTCTTTCGATTCAGTGATGACCGGAGTGGTCGTTAGCTCGGGTGGACGCTGATACTTTACCTGCTTGCGTATAACATCCCGCACCTCTGCTTCGTCCACAACCACACGGAATACATCTCCTGCCCGTGGCACTTGCTTTAAGCCCAGCACCCGTACGGGCATAGCCGGTGAAGCGGCAGCAATGGTAGCGCCACGAAAATCTCGCATCGCCTTAACTTTACCAACCGAAGCCTCACCTGCTACCACCCAGTCACCCACCTTAAGTGTGCCGGCTTGCACCAGGGCTGTTGCTACTGGACCTTCACCTTTATCTAGATGTGATTCGATGATGGTACCCACCGCCGAACGATGCGGATTAGCCTGCAGCTTCTCGATATCAGCGAGCAATAAAACCATGTCGAGGAGTTCAGGAATACCACTATTCTTCTTAGCAGAAATTGGTACGCAAATTGTCTTGCCGCCCCAATCTTCTGGCAATAAGTTCAGTTCGGCCAACGCCTTTTTTACCCGTTCAATGTCGGCAGTCTCTTTATCAACCTTATTGATGGCCACAACGAAGGGAAGTTTTTCGCGCTGCGCTATTTCAATGGCCTCGATTGTCTGCGGCTGTAGTCCATCGTCCGCTGCCACCACGATAACAGCAATATCTGCCAGCCGCCCGCCGCGCGAGCGCATGGCCGAGAAAGCCTCGTGGCCCGGTGTATCCAAAAAAGTTAATTTGCGCCCCTTGGTTTCAACTTGATAAGCACCAATGTGCTGGGTAATAGCGCCACTCTCGCTGGCTGCCACGTTGGTCGAGCGAATGGCATCCAAAAGTGTCGTCTTGCCATGGTCGACGTGACCCATTACCACCACCACTGGAGCGCGCGGTTCAAATACTGCACCTACTGGCTCTTTTAACAGATCGGCCAAGGTCTTAGCTTCCTTGTGTTCTTGTGCAACCGAGGTGGCCGCGGCTACCTTGGTTGTAAAACCAAGGTCTTCGGCAATAATAGAAGCGGTTTCAAAATCAATTGGTTCGTTGATCGATGCCATGACACCGTTCTTGAACAGCTCACCCACGATGGTAGTCACCGGCAGCCCCAACAGTGCGGCAAACTCGCGTGAATTAAGCTTCGGCGGCAGCTCGACTTCGCGCGCGGCTCGCGCCGGGGTAGTACCGTCACCCAGCTTATGCTCGATGATAACGTACTGACTGGCCCGAATTTTTTGCTGCTTGTCCTGCCACAGCTTTACTACCTTTTCTGCTACCGCATCGTCGATCTTGATGGCTCGTCGGCCAATATCAAACCCCAGCTTAGGAAGCTCTTCCTTAAGCTGTTGTGTAGGTATCTTGAGCCTGCGCGCTAACTCGGTGATATTCATGTGAAAACGCCAAAAAAGGCTATAAAGACTTGTCCTAGTTTACGTGCTCTTGACACTTTCGTCAACCGCTGGCATAGTATCTGGCTCCCCCAAGGTGAGCCTGGGCAGCCTTGACAGGGTGCCTAGTATTGGCTAAGGTAGGACGAATATTTATTTATGGCGCTTAATGAACAGCAACAAGCCAAGGACGTACTAAACCGCGCCCAACGCGTACTGGTAACCTTTGCGGCGCAAAGACAGGGCGATGCCGTGGCTAGTGCGCTGGCGCTGCAGCATGCCTTGGAAAAGCTAGGTAAACGCGTCGATGTAGTTTCGGCTGGGTTTATACTACCCGGCAGCTTAAAGTTTTTGCCTGGTGCAAAACGAATCACGGGCCTAGTAGGCAGCCTAAGAAAATTCATTATCTCGGTAAACCTTGAACACAGCGAGCTACAGGACCTGTCCTATGGTGTCGAGAATAATAAACTAAACGTCTACCTAACACCGAAGCAAGGAAGCTTCGGTGCCGCTGACGTTACTACGCGTTCGTCCGATTTCACGTACGACCTTATCGTGGTGGTGGATTCGCCTGACCTGGCTTCCTTAGGTGAACTGTTCCAAAACAATACCGAGTTTTTTTACCAAACGACCATCGTGAACATCGACCACGCACCGACCAATGAGCAGTTCGGCCAGGTAAACATTGTGAACTTGAATGTACCCTCGACCGCCGACCTGGTATTCGACCTGTTGGAAGACCTTGACCCTCATATTATGAATGAGGATATTGCTACTTGCCTACTTACCGGCCTAACGGCGGCTACTCGTAGTTTTAAATCTAACCAAGTGACGCCGGATACGCTTAGTCGGGCCGCTAAACTTGTTTCGTTAGGGGCACGGCGCGAAGAGGTGGTGACACACCTGTATCGAACCAAGCAGCTCCCCACTCTTAAGCTGTGGGGGCGGGCGCTGGCTAGGCTTAAGAGTGATTCCCAGCGCAAGCTGGTGTGGTCACTGCTGCAGCCTGACGACTTTGTAAAGTCAGGTGCGGGCGAGGAAGAATTGTCTGGTGTTATTGACGAGCTCATCGTGAACGCTCCTGAAGCTGGTACCATCGTGCTGTTGTATGAACCAAGTGCCGGGTCGACCAATATTTTCCTACAAGCCGGCCCGGGTCAGCATGCGCTCGACCTATTAAAGCCGTTCGGGCCCACGGGTGATCGCCACCGCGCCCAGGCCAAACTCCAAGGCAAGAGCGTACTTGAAACCGAGAAGATCATCGTTGAGCGCCTGAAGGAACTCATACGTCCGCTTGAGTAAGGCACGTCAGAATGCTAGAATGGCAAAGCTCTAAAAGGGCAACGCTTGGATGCGTAGCTCAACGGTAGAGCAGTCGTCTTATACACGACTGGTTCCTGGTTCGAATCCAGGCGCATCCACCACGCGCGCATAGCTCAGTTGGTTAGAGCGTCACATTGACATTGTGAAGGTCCCTGGTTCGAATCCAGGTGCGCGCACCAGATATCCATTAAACCGCCGCCCTTGTGGGGCGGCGGTTTTGTATACCCTTTACACAAGCCCGATTAAATGTTATGGTTTCCTAAACTAATGATCATAAATTTCCTTGAAAACGTCGTTTCACAATTTAATATAGAG